>Ga0315910_10003945_pt1 | contig 12497 bp, 11 predicted proteins | sample EdamamesoilMG_FD_204470 | JGI IMG/M metagenome (GOLD analysis project Ga0315910, IMG submission 204470) | Garden soil microbial communities collected in Santa Monica, California, United States - Edamame soil | ecosystem: Environmental > Terrestrial > Soil > Garden | place: USA: California... | reverse complement strand
AAGTTTGTTTTCTCGCCATAAATAAAAAAGGACAAGTTGGTGCATTCGGCATTCATCCTGGCTTTAGTTATGCAATTAAAACAAACATATTGGATAAGCTGGTAAAATCTAAAAGCTGGTTCTAAGTGTGAATGGGCAATTGTGAATGGTGAATAAAATTATCTTTGCCCAGCCAAGTATTTTTAATCTGTAAATATTCTCAATTCAACACTCACCATTCACATGGATTACATGATCGAAATAGCAACCTCCGATTTTCTTACAACTAAATCAGCAGTTGATGGTGGTGCAGATAGAATTGAGCTCTGTGCAAATCTTGCTGAAGGCGGCACGACTCCTTCTTATGCTCATATAAGAAAATGCCGTGAAGCATTTGATGTATTGATTTATCCAATCATACGGCCAAGAGGAGGGGATTTTTTATATACAAAAGATGAGTTTGAAATAATGAAGCATGAAGTGCGGCTATGTAAAGAATTGGGTTGTGATGGTGTGGTGATTGGCTTATTGAATATGGATGGAACAATTGATGTAACAAGAATGGCCGAATTGGTTGAATTAGCTTATCCTTTAGGCGTAACATGCCACCGTGCATTTGATCGTTGCAAAGATCCTTTTATCGCATTAGAAGAAATGATTGATATTGGTTGCGAAAGAATTCTTACTTCCGGCCAAAAGCCATCGGTTGCTGATGAAGGTGCAGTTGAATTGATTGCAGAATTAAATAAAAAAGCAGATGGCAGAATTATAATCATGCCCGGTAGCGGTGTAAGAAAAGAGAATGTCAAAAAAATTGCTGAGCAAACCGGTTGCACAGAATTCCATTCATCATTACGTGGTAAAATTAATAGCCCGATGCAGTTTGTTCATCCAGGCTTTGCAAACTCAGAAGAAAGTTATAAGAACAATCATATTGACCCGGAAGAAGTAAAAGCGTTTTGTAATGCACTAAAATAAAAACCCCCGCAATTGCTGGGGTTTTTAGTATTTGACTTAGCATTTAAAATGCTTTCGGTGCAGCTTCTTTTGAAGCCATATCAATCATTGCAGTTAATTCGCTAATCAACTTATCATCACTTCCATCAAAGCCAATAGATTTAAAACGGATATTACCGTTTTTATCAATTACAAATTTTGTAGGAATACCTTCCACTTTAAAATCTGCAACCACTTTACTATCATTATCCATTAATACATGGAATGTGTATTTGTTATTTGTAATAAAATCTGAAACAAGCTTTTCTTTATTGTCGCCATTTTCCCAGGTATCAATAAATACAAACTTTACATTAGGGTCATCTTTATACTTGTTTACCATTTTTTGCATGCCGGGAAAACTTGCTTTGCAAGGGCCACACCATGTTGCCCAGAAATCAGCTACAACAACTTTACCTTTTAAGTCGTCAAGGCTTACTTTTTTTCCTGATAAATCAACCAAAGCAAAAGCAGGAGATTTATCATTCAGCATTTTTTTCTTTAGTTCTTCCAGCATTTTTTCAATGGCTGATTTCTGCAGTTCAGCGATATAATTATCAAATCCAGTTTCTGATTTTTTATCTTTTATATAAGCCCTTTTCAAAATGTCTTTTACATCGCCTGTTGATTTGCCATTGATAACAAATTGTTCCAGTTCTTTTACATATTGTTTTTTAGGCAATACTTTTTCAGCAAGCAGTGCATATGTATTGTTTTGTTCGGGGTCTTTGCCTTCATGTACAATTATCGCTGCATCTTTTGCATATTGAAATCCTTTTTTGTAGTCACCCATGCGGTACGTCACCATGCCGTAAGTATCGGCATACATAGCATAAGTGAATTTGTTATTTTGCTCCCATTGCTTTTGAGTCATGTAATCAGGTTTTTTGGCAGTAGGATTTTTCCATTGTTCTTTAGCATAATTTGTAGCAAATCTTGAAATTTCTTCTGCCAAAGCAAGGTTTTCGCCAGTTTTCTGCATTTCCCATGCAGCATTGTTATATAGGGAAGCTATTTGAGCTTTATCCTCAATTTTTGTTTCATCAACAGCCTTTTTAAAATTCACCCAATCTTTTTTAGCAACATAAGAATTTGCCATTGTTGCCTTATAATTTCCAAGATTTTGTTTAAGCCCTTTCCAGTTTTCATCGGTTTCAATTTTATTTACGATATCGGCCAGCATTGCCTTTTTCTTATCGGCATCCTGCTCCTGGTAAAATTTGTTAATGGTTTCGTTTACTATCCATTTACCATTTGGATATTTTTCTTTTTTAATTGTATTAAAAAATTTCTGCTGCTCCGGTAGTTTTGCGATTGAATAAAGATTTTCAAGATTTGAATAATCTGTTTCTTCTTTTAAGCCGTTTTTAAGAATTGATTCAATTTCTTTCTGCACAATTTTTGGTGCATCATCTTTTTTTATCTGTGTTTGAAGCCTTACATAGTTAAGAAGATATTTTTTCTTAACCTCAGGATTAGCTTCAAATTCTTTTTCCATGTAAGCAATTGCTTTTTCATTATTCGCTTCTACGCCAACCTGCCTGCCCATGTACTGGTAAAAATTACCCAATGCAAAATTTGATTCAGTGCTTAATTTATCATTTTCATACAACTGGATCCAATAACCATTATTGAAATTGTTGTCAAATTTTTTATCTGAACTAAAGCCAAAGTATACAAAGTTCATAGTCGGATCAGTAGTGAACGAACTGGTAAATTTGCCACCTTCTTTTTTTAGTTCAATGTCATCAGCTTTATTACTTTTTGCACCAACCTGGTAAAGTACAGCTTCGACAGGCTTTATAGTATTGGCAATATCGCCAGCAGGTTCATAAGTAATGGTTATTACATCGCCGGGTTTCGGCTTTTCAGGTGAGTAAGTAAAATTTTTTTGGGCTTGAGTTGTTATTGTAACAAACAATAATAATGCAGACAATATTCTCTTTGTTGTCATGGCGATTGATTTTAGGAAGCGAAAGATAGGATAATCCACCATTAATAATTGTGAAAGTTTCTTACAATTTGTCGGGCAGTTAGCATCAGCTCAATTTTTTTATCAGCTTGCCCAGCATCATTAAACCATAGTCCACATCCTTACTCCATGGTTTGCCAAAACTTAAACGGATAAAATTCCTGTAATTACTACCTGAAGAAAATATTTTGCCGGGTACAAAAGCTATCTGGTGCTTAATTGCTTCTGTTCGTAATTTAAATGCATCAATTTTTTTATTCAACTCCAACCACATTATAAAACCACCATGAGGTCTGCTCACTTTAGTATCTGCCGGAAAATATTCTATGATAGCCTGCAGGTATTTTAATGACTGCGTATGCAATGCACGGCGCAGATTTTTTAAATGATATTCATAACGGCCTTTTTTCAAAAAATTAGCCATACCAACCTGCGTTACAGTTGGGCAACTGATATTATGAATGCGTTTGATTTGTTTTACTTCTTCAATAAATTTTCCTGGTATGGCCCAACCAATACGATAACCCGGCGCCAATGATTTTGATAAAGATGAGCAATGCATCACCAGCCCCTTCTTATCAAAACTTTTGCAGGTCTTTGGTCTTGTTTTGCCAAAATATAATTCACCATAAATATCATCCTCTATCAAAGGAATATTATACTTTGAAATCAAGTCAACGAGTTTCTTTTTATTTTCATCCGGCATACAACTTCCCAACGGGTTATTAAAGTTGGGTACAAATACACAAGCCTTAACTGAATTTTTCTTGAAAGCTTTTTCCAGTTGTTCAATATCTAATCCCGTTTCAGGACAGGTTGATATTTCAACAACTTTCAATCCCAGGCTCTCGATTAACTGGTAGATGCCAAAATAAGTGGGGGTTTCCACAGCTACCGTATCACCATATTCAGTAACTGCTCTTAAGCACATTGTTATTGCTTCGAGGCAACCGGCTGTAACCACAATATCTTCATGGCTAATTTTTCCGCCCCAATTGAAGGCCAATTTTGAAATCTGTTTACGTAACTCAACATTTCCCTGTGTATGCTCATAGCTAAGACAATGATCTTTATGCTGACGCAATGCTTGAATAACTGCTTTATTCAGTTTTGCCGTGGGTAAAAGAGAGAGATCGGGAACAGCCAATGCAAAATTGATAACATTTTCTGCGGTGATATCTTTATAAATCGAAGAGATCATTTCCTTTACACTCACTTCATGTGAGAATGGATCAGGCTGGGAGAGTTGCGGCAGATCCGGAAAACGTTTATGACTAAAACGTACATAGTAACCGGATTTAGGTCTTGATTCAATCAGGCCTTTCCCTTCCAAATGATAATATGCCTGGAATGCAGTGCCCATGCTGATTCCATACTCCTCGCTTAACACACGAACGGAGGGAAGCTTATCACCAATTTTTAATACTTCTTCATCAATCATTTTTTCCAATCCACCTGCTACCTGCAGGTAAAGATGGTCGTCGTTGTTAATACGCATGGTATATAATTGAAGTAAATCTGATATAGTCAAAAATACAAAATCTGAATCTGTTTTAAAATATAAATTATCACAAACTTTGTAAACAGAATCAAAAACCATGATAGAGATTGTAGATTATCGTCCGGAGCATCAGCCACATTGGGAGCGACTGAATAGTGAATGGATCTCAGAGAATTTTGATATTGAGGAGTTCGACAAATACGTGTTGCAAAATCCTGAAGAAGCAATTATCAATAAGGGTGGGGCTATACTCATTGCTTTGTGTGATGGAGAAGTGGCAGGAACTGCAGGCTTAAGGAAACTGAGTGATGAGGTTTATGAGTTTACCAAAATGACTGTTGACAAAAAGCATCGAAGGAAAGGAATTGCCGAATCAATCTGTTATGCATGTTTTGAAAGGGCAAAAGAATTGGGGGCAACAACAGTAATACTTTATTCAAATACAGTACAGGCCGCAGCTATAAAGATGTATGAGAAGATCGGTTTTCAGCATTTGCCTGTAGAAAATACTGTATACAAAAGAGCAAATGTTAAAATGACAATAGATTTAATATCGGTTAAAGCAAAAGAAAATATAAATCAATAAACAATTTATTTATGGAAGTGCTTACAGGAATTAAAACAATCAGGGCAAAATCTTCAAAGCTGAAGGAAATTGATTTTAACCATATCGGTTTTGGAAAGCATATTTCCGATCATATGCTGGTTACGGATTTTCATGCGGGTGACCCGATGGCTATCGGGTGGAATGACCCGATGATTGTACCGTTTGGTAATCTTTCAATCAGTCCGGCTACATTAGCTCTGCATTATGGCCAAACAGTTTTTGAAGGCATGAAAGCTTTTCGCATGGCGGATGGCCGTATAAATATTTTCAGATTGGAAAAGCATTTTGAACGTTTTAACCGCTCATTGCATAGAATGTGTATGGCTGAAGTTTCTTTTGAAATATTTGAAGAAGGGATGAAGCAATTAATATCACTGGATAAAGATTGGGTGCCGGGAGTGGAGCAAGGTGCTTTGTATATCCGTCCGTTTTCATTTGCAAGTGAAGCAAGATTAGGAGTAAGCCCTTCTGCAGATTATCGGTTTATTATTTTCACCGGGCCGGTTGGACAGTTATTTGCAAAACCTATTAAAGTAAAAATTGAAACGGGATATATCCGTGCGGCAAAGGGTGGAACCGGTTTTGCAAAATGTGGTGGTAATTATGCAGCGACAATGTATCCAACAAAATTGGCACAGGAAGCCGGTTATGATAATGTGATATGGACGGATGCAAGAGAACATAAATTCATTGAAGAAAGTGGTGTGATGAACCTGATGTTTGTTATTAAAGGCAAGCTGGTTACACCGCCTGCATCTGATACAATACTGGAAGGTGTGACAAGAGACTCATTGTTGACAATAGCAAAAGATATTGGTGTGGAGGTAGAAGAACGTCCGGTGTCAGTAGAGGAGATTCTGAACGCATTTGAAAATAAAACTATCACTGAAGCATTTGGAGTAGGTACAGCAGCAGTTGTTGCACCAATTGCAACGATAGGCATTGAAGGAAATAATTACCAGTTGCCAATTTATAATGATCAGAATATTATGTTCCGTTTAAAAAGAAAACTGGACGCCATTCGCAGTGGTGTGGCAGATGATGTGTATGGATGGAATACAATTATCGAATAAAGATTTGGGTTTGTTAAAGTATGATTCCTGCCCCGCTTTATAGTGGGGCTTTTTTATTATTCGCAAGTAAATGCGGGCAGAAACTCATTGTAGTGTTTTATGCAGGCTATTGAATGTTAAATTATCAGGTATTTGCCCCTCGAATAGTTTATTAGGGCAAATCATTCGCCCGGATGAATATTTACTAAGCACCATCAAATGCAGTTTGGAAAACGAAATAATTAAATGAGCCTGCCCGTTTTTTGTAATACTAGTAGTACCTATGATAACAAAATTTATATACTTAGTTGGCATTTTACAGCTCCCATTATTCGGATTTTCACAAAAAACAGAACAGGCTAAATGTTCTGGCTATTTTCCTTTGCTTAATAATGATTCTGTATACATAAAAACCATGCAAGGAAAAAGAGTGATAAGCCGACGTTTTTTCAGACGACGGTTTGAATTATCTGTCTCTGATAAATCATACGAAATTGTTGGGTTTTATATTAACTGGAATGACGATAAAGCAAGAATATACAAACGTGGTAATCGCGGTGCAAAAGTATCTCCTGAAATTGGATTCTTTGAAGCCGGAAAGAAAACCTATTCATTAAAAAATCTCGAACCCGGCGCTGTCATTGGTTTTGATTGTATCCTGTTAAAAAAAGGCAACGACTATTTTAAATCGTTGCCTTTAGTTTATTATGTTGAATAAATGAAGAAGCTGCTAAATCCTCAAGCCTTTCATATAGTTCGCATCTGCTTCCACAGCTTTCAATGGGGTAGTGCCATCATACCTTTCCTGCTCAACAATAAAATATTCCATCCCGGTTTTACGTGCAGTCTTTAAAATTTTCGCATAATCAATACTTCCCGTTCCCAATACACAGCTTGCCTGTGAATCTTTTGTATTCTTCGCCCTGTCTTTTACATGGCAAAGACGGAAACGATTTGGATATTTTTTGAGCCAGGCTTCAATATCATGTCCTGCAGTTGCTACCCAATACATATCCAATTCAAAATCCACAAGGCTGGCATCAGTTCCTTTCATCATTGCATCCTGCCCGGTTTCTCCATTCATATCAACAAAAGAATAATCGTGGTTGTGATAGGCAAAACGAAGTCCATTCTGTTTGCATATTTCTCCTTTCTTATTAAACTCCTCAGCGAATTTTTTAAAGTCATCAATTGATTTCTGCGGACCTTTCCAAGGACATATCAGGTACTTCATTCCGATCTCGCCGGCTTCGGCTGCTTTCTTTTCAAAATCTTTATCAATACCACAATGGCTGGCAACAATCTTCATTCCCAGTTCATCCATGTATGATTTAAATTCCTTGTTCGTCATTCCCCAGAACATTCCGTTTGCACCTTCAAAACTTTCTATTTGTTTATATCCAAATCCTGCTACTTGTCTTAAAACTCCTTTTGGATCCTTTGGCAAATCATCACGTAATGTCCAGAGTTGCAGACCAAACTTTTTTATTTTCTTAAATTCATTTTCTTGTATAAGTGATGCAAGCATCGGGTTGGAAACAACACTAGCAAGTGCTAATCCGCCACTCATTTTCAAAAACTCTTTTCTTTTCATATGTGTATTTATAAAATCGTTTAACTAAGACTGGTAAAAATTTTATCACCTTTTTTATAATCATAATCACCAATATATTTACCCGGAACCGGCTCATATCTTGTTGCTGATTGTCTTCCTTCTTTTGAAGTAAAATATCCGGCAATTGTCAATTGCTTCATCTGGGTGAAATAATGATTGTCCATTCTTTGCTTTTCATATTTGGTAGCATTTGCATTCGCATTTTGCGTCTTTTCTTTTTCATTCTCTACTTTATCGAACTCTGATTTCTTTTTACCATATTCTTTTGCTTCGGTATCCAATGAAACAAGCAATGCTTTTCGTTGCTCCGGAGTTGCTTTCATAAAGCCATGGCCATGCATTTTCTGGCAGGCATCATCCAGTGTTTTCATGCCGGTATGAAATGCCTTCTGGTCTTGTTCGTCATAACAGTCATTTACCATTACAGTCATATACTGTCCAACCTTGGCTTCTTTAGCACCAACAGATGTTGTCTTCGGAAAAATTGTTTCTGCTACTTCATCAAGAAAAGCAATATCATTTTCAGTAAAAGTCATTCCCGGACCTGCGTCAGGACTTTTACAACCCGCAACAAGGAATTCACCACCTATCACCACACCACCGGTAACTACTGCAATCATTTGTATTAATTCTCTGCGATTCATATAAATGTTTTAATAAGATTAAAGATTACCTTTTTTCAATTCGTCAACTGCAAATGCTGCTGCTCTTGCAGTAAGTGCCATATAAGTCAGTGATGGGTTTACACAGCTTGCAGATGTCATACATGCGCCATCGGTAACAAATACATTTTTGCAATCCCAAACCTGGTTATTACCATTTAGTACAGAATTTTTTGCATCACGACCCATGCGGGCAGTTCCCATTTCGTGGATACCCATACCCGGTGCATAGTCACTTTCAAATGTGTTTACATTTTTCACACCAGCGGCTTCAAACATCTCTTTCAGATCTTCTTTCATATCTACCCGCATCTTTTTCTCATTGTCTTTTATCTCTACATTCATATCGAGCACAGGTAAGCCCCATTTGTCTTTTACATCTTTGTTCAGTTTAATGGTGTTATCATGATAGGGGAGCATTTCACCAAATGCTGTTGCTCCAATTCTCCAATCACCTGGTTCACTCAATGCATCTTTTAATTCGGCGCCGATTGAAAGCTCTTTTACTTCACGGCCCCAGCCATTACGGCTTGCAGCACCCTGGTAACCGAATCCACGGATATAATCTCTTTTATCGCCAGCAAAATTTCTAAAACGAGGAATATAAAACCCTGTAGGCCTGTGACCGAAATAATATTTGTCTTCATAACCTTCAATTTCACCACCGGCGCCCACGCGGAAATGGTGATCCATTGCGTTGTGTCCTAACTCACCACTGCTGCTACCCAAACCATCGGGCCAGATATCAGTTGCTGAATTCATTAATACCCATGTGGAGTTAAATGCAGATGCACAGAGGAAAACAACTTTTGCATAATACTCCTTCACTTCATTAGTCAATGCATCTACTATTCGTACACCTTTTGCTTTTTTAGTCTCTTTATCATAAATCACTTCTTTTACAATAGCATCAGGACGAACAGTAAGCAATCCTGTTTTCATTGCGGCAGGTAATGTAGATGATTGTGTACTGAAGTAAGCGCCGTATGGGCAACCATTCCAGCACATATCGCGGTATTGACATTTGTTCCGTTCAGGACTTTCAGGTATTGGCGCTGTAACGTGAGCAGTACGACCAATAATCAATGTCCTTTGATTTTTATAATGTGCTTTTATTCTTGCAGCAACATCTTTCTCTACGATATTCAAATCCATCGCAGGTAAAAAATGGCTGTCAGGTAATACTGCAAGATTTTCATAAGAGCCCTGTATGCCTGCAAATTTTTCTACATGTGTGTACCAGTCTTTAATGTCATTATAATTGATAGGCCATGGGGTAGCGATTCCTTCTTTTTCATTTGCTAAAAAATCTTCTTCACACCAACGATAACTTTGACGACCCCACATTAAGGAGCGGCCGCCCATATGATAACCACGGAACCAGTCAAAACGTTTTGTTTCTGTATACGGACAATCTTTATCGCTTGCCCAGTAATGCAGGTTACGTTCATTCAATGGATAGTCACGTTTCAGTTTTGGGTAATCTTCAATCATTTGCTGAGTTCTTCCGCCACGATGAGGATATTCCCAAACAGGCCGGTTGCTTTTTTCGTAATCTTTAATATGAACGAGTTCTCCGCCACGTTCCAGCATTATTGTTTTTAATCCCCGTTGCGTAAGTTCCTTAGCTGCCCAGCCTCCGCTAATACCTGAACCAACTACAATCGCATCAAAAGTGTTATTGTCTGCCATGTCTATTTTATATTTAAAATTGAAGATCTAATACTTGAGATTTCTAGAGCCCCTACGGGGTTCTGAACAACGAAATGATATTATTCTACCGATATTCAACTCCTATGGGTCGAAAAGGAAATTCATTTTTAAAGAACTATCAGTTATCATCCTTTATCTATCCTCTATCACACATCACATCTTCTCACCGCATCTCTCAATGCTGCAATTTTTTCATCATTTGTTTTTCCTGTTGGAATATATTCCTGCGCCACATAGCCTGTATATCCAGTTTTTAAAATTGCTTCCATAATGGCGGGGTAATAGAGTTCCTGTCCTTCATTTATCTCATGCCTGCCCGGTACACCGGCTGTATGATAATGTCCAAAATACTGGTGATTGTTCTGTATCGTTCTTATTACATCACCTTCATTTATCTGCATGTGATAAATATCATAGAGTATTTTAAAGTTGGGCGAACCAATTCTTTTACACAATTCAACTGCCCATGCACTTTTATCAGCCATATAATCTTTATGATCCACTTTGCTGTTGAAAACCTCAATTTGAACAATTACACCTTTCTGTTCAGCAAGACCGATAATTTTTTTGATTCCTTCTTCCATATTCTTCATGCCTGTTTCATCATCCATGCCCTTACGATTACCGCTAAAGCAAATCAGATTTTTATAACCTGCATCAGCAACCAATGGAATAGCTTCGAGATAATCTTTTATCAGCCAGTCATGATTTTCTTTCCGGTTCCAGCCTTCAGTAAGACTTCTTTTGCCAGCAGTATAACACATGGAGCAGTAGAGATCATGTTTTTTTAATGTCGGCCAGTCTTTGGGTTCAATCAGGTCAATTGCTTTCAATCCCATTTTCTTTACTTCTACACATAATTCTTCTAAAGAAAGAAAACCATAAGTCCATTGAGCAACTGAATGATTGATATTTCCTTTAAGTTGATAATTGTCCTTTTGTTTATCTATAGTAGTGTGTGATTGCAAAAGGGGAGTTGCGGCTGCAGCTATGCCGCCGGCAGCAATCGTTTTTAGAGCCTCTCTTCGGTTTGTTGTTTTCATTTGAGTTCTTTTTAAAGTTACGATGCTTCTGCCTTTGAAGCCGCTGTTGTTGCTCTTTTTTCGTTAAAAAATAAAACAAAGAAAACTAAAACGATTGCAGCGATGATGGCCGGTACCATCCAGATAGCTTTCCAGTTTGAAATCTCATTTGCTGTGTAGTAATCTTTTACGTAACCCGAAAGCAAAGTGCCGATAAACATACCTACTCCATAAGTTGCCATTGTAATCAAACCCTGGGCTGAACTTTGAATTTTTACATCGGCCTTACTGTCAGTATAAATTTGACCTGTAACAAAAAAGAAGTCGAAACAAATTCCGTGTAAAACAATACCTGCAAATAACATCCAGAGATTTGCATCTGCATCGCCATAACCAAACAACAAGAACCTTACTGTCCATGCAATCATGCCGATTGCAATCATCCATTTTACTCCAAGCCTTCGGAAGAAGAAAGGAATTAATAAAATAAATACTGCTTCAGAAACCTGGCCGAAAGTCATATTACTTGTTACATCTTTCATGCCTGCATTTGTCAGAAACAAATTAGTGAAGCTGTAATAAAATGAAAGTGGTATGCAAATCAGGATAGAAGAAATGAGGAATACAGTAAATGACTTGTCTTTAAATAAAACCATTGCATCAGCTCCTAATATCTGTGCAAAGGTTGTTTTGGTTCCTTTGGCTTTAGGAGGAGTATCTGGCAGTGAAAAACTCATAAGACCTAATGCAGCCGAGGCACCAGCCGCAATCAGGAAAGTTGTTCCTAATTGTTCAGTAGGTATTTTAAAAACTTTATCAATCATTTGTCCGATTGCAATCCAACCAATTGTCCCAAGAAAACGAATTGATGGAAACTCTTTGCTAGGATCTTTCATTTGCCGAAACGCAACTGAATTAGCTAATGCAAGAGTAGGAGCATAAGACAAAGAATAAATTAGTACAATCCAAAAGAAAAAACTTGGATCTTTTATGGTGGATAACCAATAAAGCAAAGCCGCACCAAGAAGATGAAGAAAGCCAAAGATTCGTTGCGCAGAAAAATATTTATCTGCTATCATGCCTACAAAAAATGGAGATACGATTGTTGCTATAGCCATTGCAGCGTATGCTAAACCAATTTGTTTACCCGATGCATGTAATACTTTATCGAGATAAGTATTCATCGTTACATACCAGGCCCCCCAGATAAAAAACTGGAGAAACATCATTGCTGATAGCTGAATACGGGTTGTTGAGTTCATATTAATGAGCTGCTCTTAATGTTGGTTTTGGTTTATTACGCATATATAAATACAGACCTGCAAAAGCAACGGTGAGTATTATTGGTATTATCAAAGTTGTATTAATAACCTCCGGG
>Ga0315910_10003944_pt1 | contig 12500 bp, 12 predicted proteins | sample EdamamesoilMG_FD_204470 | JGI IMG/M metagenome (GOLD analysis project Ga0315910, IMG submission 204470) | Garden soil microbial communities collected in Santa Monica, California, United States - Edamame soil | ecosystem: Environmental > Terrestrial > Soil > Garden | place: USA: California... | reverse complement strand
CGCGGCTGGATCAAGCAGAACCTGCCGCAGGACCTGCGCGACAAGATCGCCAACTACGAGGAACTCGGCCGCGACGACCTGCTGCGCTGGCACAAAATCCTCGCCAAGAAGGGCTGGGTCGCGCCCGCCTGGCCGAAGGATTTCGGCGGCACCGACTGGAACGTGGTGCAGCGCTACATCTTCGAGGAGGAGTGCGGCTTTGCCGGCACGCCGCCGCTGATTCCTTTCGGCCTGTCGATGTGCGGCCCGGTGATCCTGCGCTTCGGCACCCCGGAGCAGAAAAAGCGCTTCCTGCCCGACATCTACAACGGCGACGTGTTCTGGTGCCAGGGATACTCGGAGCCCGGTTCGGGCTCGGATCTCGCCTCGCTCAAGACCAAGGCGGAGCGCCAGGGCGATCATTACGTCGTCAACGGCCAGAAAATCTGGACCACCCTCGGGCACATCGCGGACTGGATATTCTGCCTGGTGCGTACTGATTCCAGCCTGTCGAAGCGCCAGGAGGGCATTTCCTTCCTGCTCATCGACATGAAGACGCCCGGCATCACCGTGCGTCCGCTGATCCTCATGGACGGCGGCCACGAGGTGAATGAAGTGTTCTTCGACAACGTCAAGGTGCCGGTCGGCAACCTGATCTACGAGGAAGGCAAGGGCTGGACGGTCGCCAAGTACCTGCTCGGCCACGAGCGCATGAACACGGGCCGCATTGGCGCTTCCAAGCGCGAGCTCGCGAAGCTGAAGGAGTTCGCCACGAAGCAGACGGGCGACAACGGCAAGCCGTTGATGGATGACGCGCGCTTTCGCGACAAGCTGACACGCGTAGAGGTGGAACTGATGGCGCTGGAGATCACCAATCTGAGGTTCCTGGACCAGATGCGCCGCAGCGGCCAGCCGCCGGGGGCGGACGTGTCGATGCTGAAGATCAAGGGCACCGAGATCCAGCAGGCGCTCACCGAGCTGTCGATGGCGGCGGTCGGGCCGATGGCGCAGCCGTTCAAGTCGGTGGCCAACGATCCGGATTTCGATGAATTCACCGCCGGCCTCGCGCCGCGCTACTGCAATTTCCGCAAGACCACGATCTACGCGGGCTCGAACGAGATCCAGAGGAACATCATCTCCAAGATGACGTTGGGGCTGTAGGAGGACACATGAACTTTGACTACAACGAAGAGCAGCAACTCCTTGCCGACTCCGTGCGGCGTTACCTCGCCAAGGACTACAGCTTCGAAGCGCGCAAGAAAATCGTCGACTCGAAGGACGGCTGGAGCTCAGGCGTCTGGGCTCAGCTCACCGAGATGGGCCTCATGGGCCTGCCGTTTTCGCCGGATTACGGCGGCTTCGGCGGCGGCGCCGTGGACCTGATGGGCGTCATGGAGGCGGCGGGCGACGCGATGCTGGTCGAGCCCTACCTGCCGACGCTGATGGCCGGTTTCGCCGTGGCGCGCTCGGGCAGCGACGCGCAGAAAAAAGCGGTCCTCACGGCCGTGGTCGAGGGCAAGCTCAAGCTCGCGTTCGCGCAGACGGAAAAGGGCGCGCGCTACAACCTCGCCAAGGTCGATGCGAAGGCCACGAAGGCGGGCGCCGGCTGGGAAGTCACCGGCCAGAAGTTTGTCGTGCTGGGCGCACCCTCGGCAGACACGTTTGTGGTCTCCGCGAAGACGGACAAGGGTTTGTCTCTGTTTTTAGTAAAAAAAGAATCAGTAAAAGTGAAAGCCTACGTAACCCTGGACGAACAGCGTGCGGGCGACGTCAGCTTTGCCAGGTCTCCCGGCGAATTGCTGGGCGCCGAGGGCGGCGCGCTCGCGGTCATCGAGGAAACCGTGGACTACGCCACGGCGCTGATCTGCGCCGAAGCGGTGGGCGCGATCAAGTTCGCCTGCGACACCACGCTCGAGTACCTGAAAACGCGCAAGCAGTTCGGCGTGCCGATCGGCACTTTCCAGGCGCTGCAGCACCGCATGGTGGACATGTATGTCGCGCAGGAGCAGGCGCGCTCGATGGCCTGCCTCGCCTGCAGCAAGATGGATTCGGCGGCCGATGCCAAGGACCGGGCGAAGGCGATTTCCGCCGCGAAGATCAAGATCGCGGACAATGCGCGCCTGGTCAGCCAGGAGGCGATCCAGCTGCACGGCGGCATGGGCATGACCGAGGAAATGAAGGTCAGCCACACCTTCCGGCGCCTCACGATGATCGCGCAGCAGTTCGGCGACGCGGACCATCACCTCGCACGCTTCGCCTCGCTCTGATGGAAAACAAGCGGGTCGTGATGGCCAGCCGGCCCGCCGGCTGGGTCACCGAGGGCAATTTCCGCATCGAGACCGTGCCGGTGCCCAAGCCGAAGGACGGCGAGGTGCTGGTGAAGAACCACTGGCTGTCGCTCGATCCTTACATGCGCGGCCGCATGAACGACACCAAGTCCTACGCCGCCAAGCAGGAAATCGGCGCCGTGATGGTGGGCGGCACCGCTGGCGAGGTGGTCGAATCAAACAATCCCAAGTTCAAGGCCGGCGACAAGGTCAGCGGCATGTTCGGCTGGCAGCAATACGGCGTGTCGGACGGCACCGGCCTGAACAAGATCGACGCCAGCCGCGCGCCGATGTCCGCCTTCCTGGGCGTGCTTGGCATGCCCGGGGTCACGGCCTGGGTCGGGCTCCTCGACATCTGCCAGCCGAAGGAAGGCGAAACCGTCGTCGTCTCCGCCGCCTCGGGCGCGGTCGGCAGCGTCGTCGGGCAGATCGCCAAGCTCAAGGGTGCGCGCGCGGTAGGCATCGCCGGCGGCAAGGCGAAATGCGACTACGTCGTCAACGAGCTGGGATTCGACGCCTGCATCGACTACAAGGCCGGCCGGCTGAACGACGACCTCAGGGCGGCCGCGCCCAAGGGGATCGACTGCTACTTCGAGAACGTCGGCGGCGAGATTCTCGACGCGGTGCTGAAGCAGATGAACGCGTTTTCGCGCATCGCCGTGTGCGGCCTGATCTCGCAGTACAACGCCACCGAGGCCTACGGCGTGAAAACCTTCCAGTCGATCCTGACCAACCGCATCAAGGTGCAGGGTTTCATCGTCTCTGATCGCATGGAATTGTGGGCCAAGGCGCTGCCGGAACTCGTCGGCTGGGTTGCGGGCGGCAAGATCAAGTACCGCGAAACCGTCGCCAATGGCCTGGAGAACGCGCCGAAGGCCTTCATCGGGCTGCTCAAGGGCGAGAACTTCGGCAAGCAGCTGGTCAAACTCGTCTAGCCGGAAAGGAAATCCATGATCGAGCTCTACACCTGGCCGACGCCAAACGGCCACAAGGTCCACATCATGCTGGAGGAGACCGGCACGCCGTACAACGTGCACGCCATCGACATCGGCGCCGGCGACCAGTTCACGCCGGAGTTCCTGAAAATATCCCCGAACAACAAGATGCCGGCGATGGTCGATACCGACGGTCCGGAGGGCAAGGGCAAGCCCTTCGCGCTCGCCGAATCCGGCGCCATGCTGCTCTATCTCGCCGCCAAGACCGGCCGGTTCCTGCCCGCCGACCTGCGCATAAAGTGGCAGGTCACGCAGTGGCTCATGTTCCAGATGGGCCATATCGGGCCCATGCTCGGTCAGGCGCACCACTTCCTCGGCTACGCGCCGGAGAAGATTCCCTACGCCATGAACCGCTACAAGAACGAGGCCAACCGCCTGTACATGGTGGTCGACCGGCGCCTGAAGGAATCGAAATACCTCGCCTGCGACGAGTACACCATTGCCGACATGGCCACCGTGCCCTGGCTGCGCTTTCCCGAGCGTCAAGGCGTGGAGATCGACGAATACCCGGCGCTGAAGAAATGGCGTGACGCGATCCTCGAGCGCCCCGCGGTGAAGAAGGCGCTGACGGTGCTTGCGGACCGGCGCCGTCCCGAAATGTCGAAGGAGCAGAAAGAGGTCCTGTTCGGGGCGACGCAATATGCTAAGAGGTAAGGTTGCCTGGATTACCGGAGGCGGCTCCGGCATCGGACTTGCCGGCGCCCTTGAACTGGCGAAGGCAGGAGCGCACGTTGTGATATCAGGTCGCACCGCCAGCACAAACGCCTCAGCCGTTTCCGAACTGAAAAAATCCGGGAGCGCAGAAGCAACCCTGCTGGACGTCTCGGACAAGAAGGCGGTCTACGCCGCCGCGGCCGACATCGAGAAGCGTCACGGCCGCATCGACATCCTGGTGACCAGCGCCGGCACCAACATCAGCGGCCCGAAGCGCAATTTCAAGTCCATGTCGGCCGAAGGCTGGGACGACGTCGTGGCGATCAACCTGAACGGCCTCTTTTACTGCTGCCACGCGGTGATCCCCGGCATGCGCGTGCGCAAGGACGGCCTGATCATCAACATCTCCTCCTGGGCAGGGCGCTACGCAAGCGTGCTGACGGGGCCCGCCTATAATGCCACCAAGCGCGCGGTGATCGCGATCACCGAGTCGATCAACATGGAAGAGTGCATGCACGGCATCCGCGCCACTTCGATCCTGCCGGGCGAGGTCGCCACGCCGATCATGGAAAAGCGCCCGGTCCCGCCCTCCAGGGAGGAGCGCGCGCGCATGGCGCAGCCCGAGGACTTCGGCAAGGCGATCCTGTTCGTCGCCACGATGCCGGCGCGTAGCTGCGTCAATGAACTGGTGATCGCGCCGACCTGGAACCGCTTCTACGTCGGCGGGCTAGAAAAATAGGAAAATAGGGACAGACCCCATTTATGGCATAAATGGGGTCTGTCCCTATTTTCCTGCGCGTCACCCTGCCGTTCCTGGCGGGGTATTTCGTTTCCTACGTCTACCGTTCGATCAACGCGATCATCGGGCCGGATCTCGCGCGCGAATTCGGCCTGTCCGCGGCGGGCCTGGGCCTGCTGTCTGGCATCTACTTCTTCGCTTTCGCGTTCTTTCAGCTGCCGCTCGGCGTGCTGCTCGACCGCTACGGACCGCGGCGCGTCAATGCCTCGCTGCTGCTGATCGCGGCCGCCGGCGCGCTCTGGTTCGCGTTTGCACAATCGACACTCGAGCTCACGCTGGCGCGCGCCGTCATGGGGCTCGGCGTCTCGGGAGGGTTGATGGCCGCGCTCTCGGCGTTCGCGCTCTGGTATCCCGCGGACCGTCTGGCAACCCTGAACGGGATCGCTTTCGCCTCCGGCATGCTGGGCGCGGTCGCCGTGACCGTGCCGCTGGAAATCGTGCTGCGCAGCGTCGGCTGGCGCGAAGTTTTTCATGGCGTCGTCGCGCTCAATCTTGCGGTGTGCCTGGCGCTCTATCTCGCGGTACCCGAGCGCACCGGCATGCGGCGCGCGGGCCCGCTCGCCGTGCAGTTGCGGGAATTCGCCGCGCTTGCGCGCGACCCCGCCTTCTGGCGCGTCGCGGTTTGCATGGGCGCGAGCCAGTTCGCGGCGGTGTCGCTCGGCACGCTGTGGGTCGCGACATGGTTGCGCGACGTCGCCGGGTACACGCAGGCGGAAGTGGCGCGCGCGCTGCTCGTGTTCGCCGGCTCGATGATTGCGGGCTACCTCGTCTTTGGCCGCATCGCCGATGCGATGACGCGCGCGGGCCGCAGCACGCTGCCGCTGCTCGCCGGCGGCGTCGCCACCGGTTCGGTGTGCCTCGCGCTGCTCGCGCTTGGCGTGCGCACGGGCGCGCTCGCGCTCTGGACCGGGTTCTTCACGGCGACCTCGGCGGTGGTGCTCTCGTATGCGCTGTTTGCGCGCCGCTACCCCAAGGAGATGTCGGGGCGGGTGAACACGGCGCTCAACGTCTGTGTGTTCACTGGCATGTTCACCGGCCAATGGGCGGTCGGCGCGGTGCTCAACATCTGGCCGGCGACCGCGACAGGCTATGCGCCCGAGGGCTATGCCTGGGCGCTGGGACTGCTGTGGATCGCGCAGTTCGGCGGTTTGGCCTGGCTCTGGAGCGGCCGAAAGCTGTTCCAGAACTGAGCCGGGCGTTCCGTCGTCCCCGCGAAAGCGGGGATCCAGGTTGCAGAATTTTGAGTCGAAGGACTTAAGAAATTACCCGGAACATGTTCAGATATTCCGGGTGGATTCGCACCCATTTTCCGAAAAACCTGGGTCCCCGCTTTCGCGGGGACGACGAATTAGGCCTTGGGTGCTAATGCTCTAAACGTGCCGATCGCTTTCGCGACCAATTCGCCTTTCTCGTCGCGCGCTTCGCCTTCGCAGAATATCGTCGACTGACCGGCCTTCATGACGCGCCCCTCGGCGCGCAGGAGGCCGGTGGCGGTGCTGATGAATTGCGTCGACAGGTCGATGGTCATGACCGAGCGCGGCGGATCGAAGAGCGTTCGCGCGGTCATCGACAGCGTGATGTCGAGCAGCGACAGGATGGAGCCGCCGTGCGCGGTGCCCCAGCTGGTCATGAATTCCGGCTTCACCTGCATCGACAGGCGCGCTACGCCTTTCTCCAGCGCGTCGACCTTGATGCCGAGGTGCTCCGAGAACGGTATGTGCTTGGTGAACTCGTAGGTTTCCTTGGGTACGCCGCTCATATGACGGTCGCGCCGCCGTCGACCACCAGCGCCTGCCCGGTGATGTGCGCGCCGGCGTCGGACGCGAGCAGCACCGTCGCTCCCTTGAGATCTTGGTCGTTGCCCACGCGGCCGGTGGGCGTCGCGTCGACGATCATCTGCAGGTCCTTGCCGAGCGTTGACTTGGTCATCTTCGAGGGGAAGAAACCCGGGCAGATGGCATTGACGGTGATGCCGTGGCGGCCCCATTCGGCGGCCAGCTGGCGCGTGAGGCCGATCACGCCGTGCTTGGTGGCGACGTAGGCGGCCGTGCGCACCAGGCGCGGGTCGTTGGCCTGCACGCCGTTCACCGAGGCGATGTTGACGATGCGCCCGTACTTGGCGGGAATCATCGAGCGCTTGGCGATCATCTGCGTCAGCACGAACATGCCCGAGAGATTCACGTTGACCAGCTTGTCCCAGGCTTCCAGCGGATGGTCCTCGGCATTGGCGCCCCAGGTGGCGCCGGCGTTGTTCACGAGGATGTCCACCTTGCCGTATTTTTTCAGGATCGCCTCGGCAACCGGGGCGATCGCTTCGCGCCTGCCGATGTCGCAGGCCCAGGCGGCGGCGTCGATGCCCTGCTTTTTCAACTGCGCCACCGCGCCGTCCAGCTCGTCCTGCTTGCGCGCGGTGAGCGCGACCTTGGCGCCCATCTCGCCCAGCGCCTCGGCCATTTGCAGCCCGAGCCCGCGCGAGCCGCCGGTGACGATGGCAACGCGCCCGGACAAATCGAAAAGCTTCTTGACACTCATGCGCGCTCCCCTAGTATGCGAGCCTCCATGTTAACAACAACCCATCGCCCGATTTACACGCGCGCCGAACTCGATCGCCTGCTCGCGCCGAAATCCATCGCCATCGTCGGCGCCTCGCCGCGCGCGGGATCCTTCGGCCTGCGCACGCTGGAGAACCTCGCCAATTTCCGCGGCGCGGTCTGGCCGGTGAACGCGAAGTACCCGAAGATCGGCGACTACGCCTGCTATCCGTCGCTGGCGTCTCTGCCCGGCAAGCCGGACCTCGTGGCGCTGGTGGTGCCGCGCGAAGGCGTCGAAGCGGCCCTGACCGAGGCGGCGGCCGCCGGCGCCGGCGGCGTCGTGGTGTACGCGTCGGGCTACGGCGAGATGGCGCGCGACGAGGGCGCCGCGGAGCAGCGGCGCCTGTCCGACATCGCGCGTGCGGCGCGCATGCCGATGCTCGGGCCGAACTGCATGGGCCTGGTGAACCACGAGCTCGGCGTCGGGGTCAGTTTCATTCCCGAATACTCGAAGATGCCGCGCCGGGTCGGGCCGATCGCGTTCGTCAGCCAATCCGGCGCGCTCGGCTATTGCCTCGCGCAGGCCGCCGAGCGCGGCCTGGGCTACCGCTATTTCTTTTCCGTCGGCAATTCCGCCGATGTCGACGTCGCCGACCTGATCGGCGCGATGGCCGAGGATCCAGGCGTGCGCGCGATCGCCTGCCTGTTCGAGGGCGTGCCCGATGCGCGGCGGCTGCTGGAAGCCGGGGAACGTGCGCGCACTGCCGGCAAGCCGGTGATCGTCTACAAACTCGGTGTCAGCGAAGACGGCGCCGCGGCGGCGCGCTCGCATACCGGATCGATGGCGGGGTCGGCAGCGGCGTTCCGCGCCCTGTTCGATCGCGCCGGGTTTGCCGTCGCCGATGACTACGAGGCGCTGGTCGAGTACGCCAAGTTCTTCGCCGCGGCCGGCAAGCCGTTGGCGAAAGGCGTTGCGGTAGTCTCGGGTTCCGGCGGCGCGGGCATCATCGCCGCCGACATGGCGGCGCGCCACGGCGTGCCGATGCCGCAGCCGGTGGAAGCGACGACGGCCGTCCTGCGCAGCGTGGTCCCCGAGTTCGGCGCCGCGCGCAATCCCTGCGACCCGACCGGGCAGGTGCTCTCCGTGCCCGAGTCCTACAACAAGTGCTGCCAGGCATTGCTCGACGACCCGCAGTACGGCGTGCTGCTGTGCGCGATGAGCGTGTCGTCGCGCGAAACCGGCCCGAAACGATCCACCGACATCTCTGCGCTGGCGCGCTCGCAGCCCAAGCCGATCGCGGTGGCCTGGGTATCGGAATGGCTGCAAGGGCCCGGCTCGGAAGCCTACGAGGCGGACGACCGTGTCGGGTTTTTCCGCTCGATGGATCGCTGCTATGGCGCAATCGCCGCCTGGCAGCGCTGGCATGAGCAGCCCTCCGTTCAGGAGACTCGTCTTTCGACCAGAAATTCCTTTTCTTTTCCCAAGGGGAAAAAAGTACTAGGCGAAAGAGAAGCAAAAGCAATCCTTGGAAAGTACGGCATCCAATCCGCGCCCGAGCGCCAGGCGAAGAATGCGGACGAGGCCATCAAGGCGGCCGCCGAACTCGGCTACCCGGTGGTGCTCAAAGCCGACGGCGACATCGAGCACAAGACCGAGGCGGGTGCGGTCAAGCTCGACTTGCGCGACGAAGCGGCGCTGCGCGCGGCCTGCGCGGCAATGACTGCTGCGCCGGGTTTCCCCTTCGATGGGTTCCTCGTGCAGGCGATGGTGAAGGGCGGCGTGGAGCTGGTGGTGGGCGTCAAGCGCGACGCGCAGTGCGGCCCGGTGCTGCTGGTGGGGCTGGGCGGCGTGCTGGTGGAAATCCTCCACGACACCGCGCTTGCGCTCGCGCCGGTCGGCAAGGCGGAGGCGCGCCGGATGCTGGAAAGCCTGAAGGGCTACAAATTTCTGCAGGGCTACCGCGGAGCGCCGGCGGCGGACCTGGATGCGGTCTGCGAGGCGATCGCGCGGATATCGGAATTCGCCGCCGACCACGCTGATGCCATCGACGAGATCGACGTCAACCCGCTGCTCGCGCGCGCCGATGGCGCGGTCGCGCTGGATGCGCTGATCGTACTGCGCAGCCCGTGATCCGTCCCTAGATCTTTCCCAGCACGACCAGGATCAGCAGGACCACTACAATCAGGCCTATGCCGCCGCTCGGACCGTAGCCCCAGCTGCTGCTGTGCCCCCAAGTGGGCAGCACGCCCACCAGCGCCAGTACCAGAATGATCAGAATTATCGTTCCTATGCTCATGCTGCTCTCCTGTGACGTAACCACAGCAGCATGCGCCCGTATTCTCAGGATGTATGTGCGAGGGCGAACATTGGTTTGATGTGCGGGTTCCTCTATATGTGGGCTTCCGCACCGTGTCCGCGTACTGTCCCGCCTAGCCTACGCGCTGGAATCCAGCGTGCGCGCCTTTCCGGATTGTCGTTCCACATCCGGACGTGCGTTCCGGCGGATTCCTTCTTCCCTCGTCATCCAACAGGAGAATGAAGATGAGTCAATTGCAAGTGTTTTCGAGTTCACCCGTAAAAGCGTCCAGCATGATCGGCACGGACGTGGTCAGCCCCAAAGGCGACAACCTCGGGGATGTCAAGGAAGTGGTCATCGACCCTCGCAGCGGCAAGGTCGCATATGCCGTCGTCTCGTTTGGCGGCTTTCTCGGCATGGGCGAGAAGCTGTTCGCCATCCCGTTCAGCGCGTTCAAATACAACGTGGAAAAGAACGAGTACGTGCTCGATATTTCCAAGGAACGGTTGAAGGCAGCACCTGGTTTCGATGCCGACAACTGGCCGACGATGTCCGAGGAAAAGTGGAACCGCGACGTGTACAAGTACTACGAGAGTTCGCCGTACTGGGAATAGCAGCACAGGCTGGAGCAGAAAGCCCCCGGGAATCTGGGGCTTCTCTGTTCCCGCTTCGGTTTCCGGAATTACCTGGAAGGAATATTGGTGATGGGAAAATATGTGCTGGGCTGGTTCATGGGCGTGCCGGTGATCGTGCTGGTCGTTGTCTATCTGCTTTTCAACTAGCGGGCGTGAATCTGCTGCGTCGATCTATTCCGGCTTGATGCCGGCGGCCTTGATGATCTGCGCGTACTTCGGCAGGCCGTCGCGTATCAGCGCCGCGAGGTCCGCTGGCGTGCCGGTCAGTGGCTCGGTGCCCGCCTTGTCGAAGGCCTCGCGCGTGTCGGCCGCGGTGACGATGGCGACGATCTCCTTGTTCAGGCGCTCGACGATTGCCTGCGGCGTGCCCGCGGGCGCCATGATCGCCAGCCACAACGAGGCGTCGAATCCGGGGTAGCCCGATTCGGCCACGGTCGGAACGTCGGGCAGGGAAGGCGAACGTTTCGGCGTGCCCACGGCAAGCGCGCGCGCGCGACCGGACTTCGCGTGCGGCAGCAGCGCGGGCAGGCTGCCGAACAGGATCTCTACCTGTCCGCCAATCACGGCAGTACCTGCCGGACCGTTGCCGTTGTAGGGGATGTGCAGCATGTAGGTGCCTGAGGCTGACTTCAGCATCTCCATCGCAAGCTGCGTCGTGGAGCCGACGCCCGCGGAGGCGTAGTTGAGCTTGCCGGGCTGCGCCCTGGCGAGCGCGACGAGCTCCCGCACCGATTTCGCTGGCACCGACGGGTTGACGACCAGCAGGTAGGGCGAAATCGCCATCAGGCCGACCGGCGCGAAATCCTTCACCGGGTCGTACTCGAGCTTGGCATAGACGCCGGGTGCGACCACGTGCGTGCTGGTGGAGGCCACCCCGAGGTTGTAGCCGTCGGGCGCGGATTTGGCGACGAGCGCGGTACCTATCGTGCCGCCCGCGCCGCCGCGGTTCTCGATCACGATCGGCTGGCCGAGGCGCTCGGAGAGTTTCTGCGCCACGATGCGCGCGACGATGTCGGTCGAGCCCCCCGGCGGGAAGGGCACCATCAGGCGGATCGGTTTCGCCGGCCAGGCTTGCGCCGCCGCTTCCGGGGCGTACAGCACGTGCAGCGCCAGCGCCCAGGCCGCTGCGGCGATCAGAGTCCGCGCGTTCATCTTCGGCCTTCCTTTACTTGCTGCCGAGTCCGAGACGTTTTGCGCCTTCGGTGTAGAGCTTGGTCTTTTCCTTCATGAAGGCGTCCATCTCCGCGACGCCGACGTTGACCAGCTCGAATCCGCTCTTGGCGGCCAGTTCCTTCATCTCGGGATCATTGTTGAGCGTCATCCACAGGTCCGAAAGCCGCTTCCTGGCGTCGGCCGGCGCGGACTTCGGCACGCCAATGCCGCGATAGGCGCCGTCCACCCAGTCGACGCCCAGTTCCTTGAAGGTCGGCACGTCGGGCAGCAGCGGGTGGCGCTTGTCCATCGCCACCGCCAGTGCGCGCACCTTGCCCTTGTTGTTGATCGCGAACGCCGTATAGGACATCGCGCCGCCTACGTGCCCGCCGATCACCGCGGTGGTCATGTCGCCCGTGCCCTTGAACGGGACGTAGGTGGTCTTGAAGCCGAAGGCCGCGTTCATGCGTTCGTGGGCGGCGTGATTGGCGGAGTTGAGCCCCGAACCACCAAGCGAAATCTTGCCGGGTTCGGCCTTGGCCGCCTTCACGAAGTCCTGGAACGTCTTGATCGGGCTCGATTCCTGCACCACCAGTGCATCCGGCGTGTAGTGGAACCAGAACACCGGCGTCACATCATCGGTCTTGTACTGCACCTGGCCTTCGATGGGCTGGAAGACGATATGCGGCAGGTTGACACCGACGATGTTCGTGCCGTCGCCCGCCAGCTGGTTCATCTGCGCCCACATCAGGCCGCCGCCCGCGCCCGGCTTGTACTGGATTACGGTCTCAATCGCCGGGCACTTCTTTTTCAGCACGACCTGCTGGTGGCGCGCGGAGAGGTCGGACTCGCCGCCGGCCGGGAACGCCTGCCAGTAATTGAGACTCTTGTCCGGACAGTTCTGCGCCTGTGCCTGCGCGACCACGCACAGCAGCGCGAGGGTAAGCAGTTTTCTCATCATTAACCTTTCAATTGCAGGGATTTGTATTCAAGAAACTCCTCGAGCCCGTACACGCCGGCCTCGCGGCCGTGCCCGGACTGCTTGAAGCCGCCGAACGGCGCGTTCATGTTGAAAGCGCCGCCGTTCACGTCGACCTGCCCGGCGCGGATGCGGCGCGCCACCTTCTGCGC
>Ga0315910_10003943_pt1 | contig 12500 bp, 13 predicted proteins | sample EdamamesoilMG_FD_204470 | JGI IMG/M metagenome (GOLD analysis project Ga0315910, IMG submission 204470) | Garden soil microbial communities collected in Santa Monica, California, United States - Edamame soil | ecosystem: Environmental > Terrestrial > Soil > Garden | place: USA: California... | reverse complement strand
ACCAGCATGAACGGCAGGCCGCAGGAGAATCCCAGCGCCAGCGACGCGGCCATGCGCGGCTTGCGGTACACCAGGATGGCGCTGCCCCAGCCGCGCCACCATGGTTCCTTTATGATGCGCACGCCGCATCATAGCGGCTTTGGCAGGACACCCGCACCGCTCATGCAGACCCACCAGAAGGAATTCATCGAGCTTGCGCTGGCGCGCAATGCGCTGCGCTTCGGCGAGTTCACGCTCAAGTCAGGGCGGATCAGCCCGTACTTCTTCAATGCCGGCGCCTTCGACGATGGCGCATCGCTGGCGGTGCTCGGGCGCTGTTACGCCGCCGCGATCGAAGCCTCGCGCCTGGACTTCGACATGCTGTTCGGCCCGGCGTACAAGGGCATTCCACTGGCGGCCACCACCGCCGCGGCGCTGTACTCGGTGCATGGCCGCAACCTTCCTTATGCCTTCAACCGCAAGGAAGCCAAGGAGCACGGTGAGGGAGGCCGGATCGTGGGCCGTCCGCTCGCGGGGCGTGTACTCATCATCGATGACGTCATCACGGCCGGCACCGCCATCCGCGAATCCATCGAGATCATCCGCGCTGCTGGCGCCACTCCCGCCGGCGTGGCGCTGGCGCTGGACCGCCAGGAACGCGGGCGCGATGCCGGAGGTCAGGACCTGGCCGAGTCCGCCGTGCAGGAGGTGCAGCGCCTGTACGGGATTCCCTGCATCAGCATCCTGACGCTGGAGGGGCTGATCGAATCCATCCGCCAGGGGGCCACGGGGCTGCCACCGACGGCGCTGCCCGCCATGGAGGCCTACCGGTCCCGCTACGGTTCCCGGACGGCGGCCTGAGTCCCGGGTGTGAGATGCCGCGCATCCCACGTGAATCCCCTTTGCATTGGCGTGGCCATTGGAGTCAGGATCGGCGCATGAAGACCCGTCCCCTGCTAGTGCTGGCAGTCAGCGCCCTGCTCGCGCCGGTGCTCGTCGTTTCGGCAGAGCCCGGCAAGAACTCGCGCTCGTACAGGTGGGTGGATGAAAACGGCGTCACCCATTACGGCGATGCTGTGCCAGCGGAATATGCCCGCCAGGGTCGCTCCGAACTGAACTCTCAGGGCGTGGAGCTGAAGCAGTATCCGCGCCAGCTCTCGCCCGAGGAAGCGGCCGCGGCGCAGAAGTCCGCCGCCGAGCAGGCGCGCCAGCGTCAGCATGATGCCTTCCTGCTGAACACCTATACGCGCATGGCGGATATCGAACAGCTTCGCGACGAGCGCATCGGACTGGTGGACGGACAGATCCAGGTGGCGCATGGCTCGCTCGAGACCAACCGGCAGAGGCTGGGTGAACTCGAGAAGCGCATGCGTGCGTTCCGTCCCTATTCGGCCTCGGCGACGGCGCGGCGCATGCCGGACCAGCTCGCCGAAGAGGTCATCCGGACGCTGAAGGAACGGGACTCACTGCAGGAACTGCTTGCCTCGCACGAGGCCCAGAAGGTGGCCCAGCGCGCACAGTTCGATGCCGACATTGCTCGCTACCGCGAGCTGACCAGCCGCACCCAATAGACCAGCGCTCCACTCCTCGGGCGCGTGTCCCGGATTCAGCGGACGCTGTATCCGCGACCTGTAAGGCAGGCCGTGAGCGCCCTCAGGTAGCCGGCGCGGCGATCCGCATCGTAGTCCGAATCGATCGGGTCGTAGCCGGTCTCGGTCACTGCCCAGCGGTGGCACTCGTAGCGGTCATCGGACTGCTGCTGCTCACTCTGGCCCTGCGCGGGATAGACATAGAGATCCTCGTCCTGGCTGGTCGAGTATTCCTGTCCTTCATCATCGTCTTCATCGTCCCCGTAAGGTGAGTGGCTGACGACGTAACCGCGGCGCACCGGTTCATACACGTAGTACGTGCTGTCGGAATGGAAGTAGCGCACGCCGCCGTACCAGAAGCTGCTGTAGTAGCTGGGCAGGTAGGAGACAAACAGCCCGTACGGCGCGCCCACCACCACGTAACTCGTGCCATAGGGCCGGTACCAGTGCGGGCCATAGTGATAGTACGAGGCGCCGTTCCAGCTATAGCTGCGGTGGCCCATCGGCAGTGAGTGCACGATTCGCGGAGCCGCGCGGTTCAGCAGGGCCGGGCGACCCGGGGGTGTGTAATGGTTGTCCGCGCGGCGCCTGTCGAAGCGGTTGCCATTCCAGGCGCCGCCATTCGGTGTATTGCCATTCCACGCACTGCCTTCCCGGCCGCCTCGATTGCCGTTACGCGGAGGTTCGGGACGGGCATCCGCGACGGGCGGAACGGGACGGGGCGGACGCGCGTGATCGCCGCCGTTGTGGTTGTTGCGCGGAGGCTGGGCATCGTTTCCGTTCTGGTTTGCCCGGGGCTCACGCTGGCCGTTCTGCCGGCGATCCTTTCCATCGTAATGCGCCTGCGGGCGGTCACGCGGCGCGGCCTGTCGTGACTCCTGCTGCTGCGCGCCCTGCTCGCGCTTCTTCTGGACTGACCGGTCCATGAATCCGGCCGAAGCCGTGGAAGCCACCAGCAGTGCGCCCAGCGCAGCCAGCCATGACCTGGTCCGGAATCGCGTATTCATGTCGACCTCACTTCACCGTATAGCCGCGGCCTTCCAGGCACGCGGACATGGCACGCCGGTACTCGCCAGCCTGTTGTTCATGATGCGTTCCGACGCGCGTCTGCCTGGCCTGTGCCACCTGCTGCGCTTCCGCCTGGTCCGCAGCCGCGGCAACCGCGCCAACGAACCCGCCGGCCACCGCTCCCACTACCGCGCCCTCGGCGGCGTCGTAGGGACCGGCTGCCACCGCGCCGATGGCCGCGCCCACCGCGGCGGCCGTACCAATCGTCTGGCCCGAGGACCGTGCCGGCACCACCGTCGCGCGCTGTTCAACGGGAGCCACACGCCGGCTGGGATCGAATCCCGTCTGGCGTACGGACCAGTTGAAGCACTCGTACCGGTCACGGTCCTGCTGGAGTTCGGACTGGCCCTGCAAGGGGTAGAAATAGACCTTCGTCAAAGAGACGGGCTGCGCAACAGGTGCCGCCGCCGGTGGAGCGGAGGCGCAGGCAGCCAGCAGGGCGGCCGAAACCAGGATGGCGGGGATGTTCTTGTTCATGGAACAGAGCCTGATGCTGCGGCCCTGAACCAACCCTGAACCGCGTGTGAGCGAATCCCTACACCGGCAGGGCCTCGATCACGCTGGGCGTCCTGACCGTGACTGTCATCCCTGATCTCCGGTCATCGGCCCTGTGATCCGGCGCCCTGGCGCATCCTGCGTCAGGCGCGCCGGCGCTACTGCGGCGAGATGCGCAGCAGCGCGTCACCTGCAAAGACATACAGCGCGCCATCCGGTCCCTGCCGCACCTCGCGGATGCGCTTCTTGAGATCCGTCAGCAGCCGCTCTTCAGCCACTACTTTCTCGCCGTCCAGCACCAGCCTCACCAGCGCCTGGCCAGCCATGGCGCCGACGAAAAGATTGCCCTTCCAGTCCGGGAACAGGTCCGCGGTGTAGAAGGCCATGCCCGATGGCGCGATCGATGGAACCCAGTAGTAGCGCGGCTCCTCGACGCCCGGCATGGACGTCCTGCCGTTGCCCACCTGCACGTTCTTGCGGCCATCTGCCTGGCGCGCATCGTACTGGCGGCCATAGCTCACATCGGGCCAGCCGTAGTCCTTGCCCGCGCGGATGATGTTCACCTCGTCGCCACCCTGCGGGCCGTGGTCGATGACCCACAGCTCTCCGGTCACCGGATGAATGGCGGCGCCTTCGGGATCCTTCAGTCCGTGCGCGAAGGTCTGCGCATCGACGGTGGCGCGCGACAGCCAGGGGTTGTCGGCCGGAATCCAGCCATCCTTCGTGACCCGCAGCACGCGGCCGGAGAAGTTGCGGCGGATGTCGGGTTCGGCGGTGAAGTCATGCTCCATGCCGTCGAGCTTGGATTCATAGCGCCAGAAACGGTCCGAGCCGATGGCGAAGAGATTGCCGTCGCGCGCCAGTGCGATGCGACGCTCGGCGCCCTCGGCGATGGTCTTCACGTTCTCGAGGCTCTTGCCGTCGGCGGAAAGCTTCGCGCGCGCCACGCGCTCCATGCCGATTTTCATCACGCGCCGCTGCGCCAGCGGCACGCTCCACACGTTCTCGTACAGCTGCGCCAGCGGAAAGCTGCCACCAGGCTCGCCCTCCACGGGCGCGAAATAGGCGAAGTACAGCGTGCGGTTGTTCGCGAAATCCGGATCGAGCACCACATCGTGCAGTCCCTGCGCGCCGATCTGCTTGATCACCGGCAGGCCGGTCAGCGGCTCGGAGCGCGCCCCATCACGCCCGATGATGCGCATCTCGCCGCGAGCGGTGACCAGGAATCGACCGTCGGGCAGGAAGGCCAGTGACCAGCCATTGACGCCGGTGGCGACGGTTTCGACTTTGAGCCTGGGCGATGGCCTTGCCGGCGCCGGTGCATCGGTCTGGCCCGTGAAAGCGGGCTTCGGCTCCGGACTCTGTGCCGCCGACAGTGCCGGGAGAATCATGAGCCCGCCAGCGACGAGCGCCATGACGTGGTTGCGCAGACTCTTGCGTCGCATAGGAGACTCCCCGGTTATCGCTTGCCGCATCTGAAGCTTAACGCAGGACAGCGCATGACTAAGATGGGCTTCGTCCGCGAATCAGCTACGCATGCCGAAACCATTTCGCACGTCACATTGGTGGGGCCTTCTGCTCGTATGCGCCTCCGTCCTCGGCGCACCATGCGTTGCAGCCCAGCCGGACACACACCCCGACTATGCACCGCCGCGCGGCTTCAATGGCCAGGAATGGGGTCAGCCTCTGACCGCCCTCGGGCCAGCGCGCCTGGCGCGCGTCAATGTGGTGGTGGACTCGAAAGGCGCGGCGAACGCTTCGGACCAGGACGCACACGTCCGCGGTTCGTACACCGTGGCGGAATACTACCGGGATCCCGACAGCAATCCCTGGGCCCCGTCACTGGTGGCATTGCAGACCGCCACGTACATGTTCTGCGACGAGTGGCTGGGATCTTCGGTACCCAGTGACGCCAAGCAGCACCTGCGATTCTGCGGCGCGCGAATCTTCTACCGCAGCGAAACGGCTGTACAACTTGCCGCATTGTCCGCGGTGCCGGAAACCAACCACGACCGCGTGCTGCGGCACCTGGTCCGCGAGTTCGGCCCACCCGACGGCCATCGGCTGCGGCGCGGCGAGATCAGCGCGGGACCGATCATTGAAGGCGAGCCGGCGGATGCGTCTTCGACGACAGTGCCCGGGCAGGCGTCGAGCACCCAGGCTTCACAGGGCGTCCTGCGATACCGATGGTGCGGCGTGCGCGAAAGTACCGAGGAGCTGCTGCCGGACTGCGCCGCGACCATCACGCTGCTGTTCAACCATGACACCGGATGGGGAATGGTGATCTTCGCCACCGACACGATGTACAAATTCGCGCAGGCTCGTCATGCCACGCATGACGAGAACAACGAGCTGTACATGGCACTGGTCAGCAACGAGCCCGACAGGCCGAAGCACCGCCGGACCAACGACTGCATGCGCACCACCGGCAGTCTGGTATGCGGAGGCCGGCTGTCTACCTTGAGTGAAAAGGATCTCCGGCTCTTCGAACCCTGAACGGCGGAACGGCTGAACGGCTCAGCTGCGTCCGGAATGCCCGAAACCGCCGGACCCGCGATCGGTCGCGGCGAAATCCTCCACCACCTTCAGCTCCACCTGCACCACCGGCACCACGATCATCTGCGCGATGCGTTCGCCCGGCTGGATGGTGAACGTGGCAGTGCCACGATTCCAGCAGGACACCATCAGCGGCCCCTGGTAGTCCGAATCGATGAGGCCGACCAGATTACCGAGCACGATGCCATGTTTATGGCCCAGGCCCGAGCGCGGCAGGATCATCGCCGCATGACCCGGATCATCGATGTGGATCGACAGGCCGGTGGGAATCAGTGCCGCGCCGCCCGGCGGCAACTCGATCGGCGCATCGACGACCGCGCGCAGGTCCAGGCCCGCGGAACCGGCGGTGGCATAGGTGGGAAGCGGCCAGGTGGTGCCGATGCGTGCATCGAGCACGCGGACTTTCAGTTGATTCATCCGTGAATGGTAGGGAATCCGCGCGCCGGCTGCACCGGCATCGCGGCGGCACGAAGGTCAGCCGCGGACGACGGCGATCCTCGGCTTCGAGGCGGTGCGTTCGTTGAATCGCGTTACGATGAAATCCACCAGCTTCTGTGCGAGCTCCGTCTTGGCACCGGCGCCCAGCTCCAGCCGCCCGCCGTTGGGCCACAGCAGCGTCAGCGCATTGTCGTCGGCCTCGAACACCTTGGTGTCACCCACCTCGTTGGCGGCGATCAGGTCCAGGTTCTTGCGATTCAGCTTGGCCAGCGCGTGTTCCTCGACATCGTTGGTCTCTGCCGCGAATCCCACGGTGTAGGGCCGGTCCGCGCGCTGCGCCACGGCGGCCAGGATGTCCACCGTGCGCTCCATGCACACTTCGAGCTTGTCGCTGACCTTCTTGATCTTGCAGTCGGCAGGGGTTGCGGGTCGATAGTCGGCCACCGCCGCCGTGCCGACGAAGATGTCGGTGCCCGCGATCTCCTGCATCACCGCCTCATGCATCTGCTGCGCGCTCTCCACGCTGATGCGCTTCACGCCCGGGGGCGCGCAGAGATTGACCGGACCGCTGACCAGCACCACATCGGCGCCGCGGTCGCGCGCGGCCTGCGCCACGGCATAACCCATCTTTCCGGAGCTGCGGTTGCTGATGAAGCGAACGGGATCGATACGCTCGCGCGTGGGGCCCGCGGTGATCAGCACTTTGCGTCCCTTCAGCGGGCCTTCCGCGGGCAGCACGCCGAACGCGGCGGCCGCAATGTCCGCGGGCTCCATCATCCGGCCCTCGCCGGTTTCGCCGCAGGCCTGGCTGCCGCTGTCCGGACCGAACACATGCACGCCGCGCCCGCGCAGCGTGGCGACATTCGCCTGAGTGGCCGCGTTCGACCACATCAGCCGGTTCATGGCTGGCGCCACGGCCACGGGGGCGCCCGTGGCGAGGCAGATGGTGTTCAGCAGGTTGTCCGCCATGCCATGCGCGAGCTGCGCCAGGAAGTCGGCCGTGGCCGGTGCGATCAGCACGAGGTCGGCCCAGCGCGCGAGCTCGATGTGGCTCATCGCGCGCTCTGCGGATTCATCCCACAGGTCGCTGCGCACCTCACGGCCGGAGACGGCCTGGAAGGTCAGCGGCGCGACGAATTCCCGCGCGCCGGCGGTCATCACCACCTGCACTTCCGCGCCGCGCTCGATCAGCCGGCGCACGAGATCGGGGCTCTTGTAGGCCGCGATGCCGCCCGTCACGCCCAGCAGGATGCGTTTGCCGCTCATGGGTGAATTATCCGGCGGCCAGTGCCGTTTTCTATTGACTGCAGGCGATTTGCTTATCGCAACTGCGACTTTCGGTGCCGAAACTCTGAGACACACATCGCATTCGCAAGGAAATTGCCCGGGATGAGCATCCGAGACTGGCCTGAACAGGAGCGACCCCGTGAAAAGCTGCTCAGCGAGGGGCCGGCGCGGCTCACCGATGCCGAGCTTCTGGCCGTACTGTTTGGCAGCGGCTGCCGCGGGACCAGCGCGGTGGAACTGGGCGGCCATCTCATCCGTCATTTCGGCTCGCTGCGGGGCCTCATGAGCGCCGATCGGGGACGCTGCAGCACGGTTCCGGGGTTGGGAGCCCGGCGCTACGGGTTGCTGCAAGCGGCGCTGGAACTGTGCCGTCGCCACTACCAGCAGGAGGTGAGCGCCGGCCCGGCGCTGGAGTCCCCCGCCGCCACGCGCAATTTCCTGATCTCCCGGCTGCGCGACCTGCCCTACGAGGTGTTCTGCTGCCTGTACCTGGACAACCGGCATCGCCTGATGGCCTTCCAGGAGCTGTTCAGGGGCACGATCGACGGGGCCAGCGTGCACCCCAGGGAGGTCGTCCGGGAGGCGCTGGGACGCAATGCCGCGGCAGTGATCCTGGCGCACAACCACCCCTCCGGGGTGGCTGAGCCCAGCCAGGCCGACGAACTGATCACCCTGCGGCTGAAAGAGGCCCTGGCCCTGGTGGATATCCGGGTGCTGGACCACCTGATTGTCGGGGATTCCCGCTGCACCTCCTTCGCGGAGCGGGGGCTGCTCTAGGATGCTGCACCGCAGCATGACGACCTGCAGGAAAGGCCACCGCAAGCTTTCCTTGCCCCTCGGCCCGCCCGGCTGGTATAAAGCACGCCCCTTTTTCGGGTCGAATCCTCAAGGATTTCCCATGTCTCGCGTCTGTGAAATCACGGGCAAGCGCCCGACCGTTGGCAACCGCGTCTCGCATGCCAACAACAAGAAGAAGCGCCGCTTCCTGCCGAACCTGCATGAGCAGCGTTTCTGGCTGGAGGACGAGAAGCGCTGGATCAAGCTGCGTGTCTCGAGCAATGCCATGCGCACCATCGAGAAGAACGGCCTCGACGCCGTGGTCGCCAAGCTGCGCGCCGCCGGCGAGAAGCTGTAAGGAGCTCCCATGCGCGAGAAAGTGAAACTGCTGTCGTCGGCCGATACCGGCCACTTCTACGTGACGATGAAGAACAAGCGTCTGCACCCCGAGAAGATCGAGACCAAGAAGTACGATCCGGTGGTGCGCAAGCACGTCATGTACAAGGAAACGAAGATCAAGTAAGCGGCCCTCTCCAGGCAGCTTCTGTCCGCAAAAAACCCGCCTCAAAGCGGGTTTTTTGCATTCAGGGTCCGGAAACCCGCGCCACAGCCGGCTCCGCCGCCGTGGTCTTCGATAGCAGCACGGTGCCGTCGTAGCCTGGTTGCGGGCTGTAACCCAGATGAATTCCCGCACCGCGATCCGCGGCATCCAGTGGCGCGGTCATCGGGTGTGGACCGCAGGTGCGGGTGCAGAACCAGGCCGTGCCCGACATGGGCAACACGTTCAGGGTCAATGGATTGTGGTCCGTAAGGCGCACGGCCAGTGAGGCGTAGTCCGGATCGCGAGGATTGCCGCGCGTTTCCTTCGCGTGCGCATTGCCCACCAGCACGACGAACCGGCGGGAAGGATCCGCGTCGAGCGCCGCGCGCAGCTGTTCTGTCATGGCCGGTTCGCGCCCTGCAGCTCCCGTTCCCCAGTCATCGATGGGCAGCAACGACAGTTGCACTCCCGCCTTCCGGAGTACCCGCACGCGCTCGATCATGGCCACCGTGCCCGTGCTGGCACGGCCATCACGGGTAACGCTCCAGAACGAGGTGGAAAGCAGCGCGGCGCGCGCGGCTTCGCCTCCGTCGCTGGCCAGGTAGGCATCCAGCGCGGACTGCTCGCGGTGATCCATCTCCAGCGCCAGCGTCGCGTTGCCTCCACGCTGCGCCAGCGTGCAGGCCAGTTCCGCCGCGAACGGCGGTGTTTCCTGCGTGCCATGCATCTCGCCGAGGATGATCAGGCGGGCGCGCGGGACGGCCGCCGGCACTTCAAAGGGCTGCGAACAGGAAACCTGTGCTGCGGTGGCCAGTTCCGTCGGTGCCCACGCCAGAACGGCCAGAGCCAGCCCTGCCAGAATTCGTGCGCGACTCATCCCCATACCTTCCCTGGTTGCGGCCATTCCGCAGACGCGAGACTCGGGGCGCCCGGGGGTGATTTCAAGGCTCACCGCGCATCTTCAGCCACTCCGCATCGAAGCCATGGTTCCCTCCCCTGCTTCACACTAGGATGCAGATGCGGCGCCGATCGTCGCACACTCCCTCAATGCCTGAACTGCCCGAAGTAGAAACCACCGCCCGCGGCATCGAGCCCCATTTGAGGGACCGGCGCATCGCGCGCCTGGTAGTGCACCAGCCACGGCTGCGCTGGCGGGTGGATCCGGATCTTTCCCGGTGGATCCACGGCCAGCAGGTCCGCGGCGTGCGCCGGCGCGCGAAGTACATCCTCATCGAGGTCACGCACGGCTGGCTGCTGCTGCACCTGGGGATGTCGGGGAGCCTGCGCATCCTTCCCGACTCCACCGCGCTCGAGCCGCACGATCACTTCGACCTGGAACTGGATTCACGCTGGACGCTGCGGTTCAACGATCCGCGCCGCTTCGGCAGCCTCCATCATGGAACGGGCGATCCTCTTGAACATCCACTGCTGGCGAAACTGGCGCCGGAACCGCTCGACCCGGAGTTCAATACCGAATACCTGTATCGGGTAACGCGCGGACGGCGCGTGGCCATCAAGCTGGCCATCATGAACAGCCAGCTCGTGGTGGGCGTGGGCAACATCTACGCCAGCGAGGCGCTGTTCCGCGCGGGCATCCGCCCGGGACGGGCCGCGCGTTCACTCACCCGCGCCGAATGCGCGGCACTGGTGAAGGGCATCAAGGCCGTGCTGAAGATGGCCATACGCCATGGCGGCACCACGCTGCGTGATTACGTCGGCGCCGAAGGCAAGCCCGGTTACTTCAAGCAGAAGCTGTTCGTGTACGAGCGCGCGGGTGAGCCATGCCGGCGTTGTGGCACGCTCGTGCGCCACCGGAACCAGGGGCAGCGCTCGACGTACTTCTGCACGACCTGCCAGCATTAGCAGGCCACAAAGGGGGAGCAGTGAAGGAAATATTGCTGCGACATTTCACAACAAAGGATCCCGTTGTCGCGGCCATTGTTTCCGGATCGGAGCAATACGCGATTGGCGAAGCCTCGCAGGGAACGGCCTTCGAAGCACTTGCCCGGTCCATCGCGAGCCAGCAGCTGTCGGGGCTGGTGGCGCGGAAGATCCTCGAACGGCTGGTGGCGCTGCACGGCGGCACCTTTCCCACTCCCGCCCAGCTTGCGTCCGCCACACCCGAATCACTGCGGGCGGTGGGCTTTTCCTTCGCCAAGATTGCCGCGCTGAAGGATCTGGCCGCGCATGTACTCGACGGCCGCCTGCCGCCCGACGAGGAGCTTCGGGTGCTCGACGATGAAGCGATCATCGAACGCTGCGTGGCCGTGCGCGGCATCGGCCGCTGGACGGTGCAGATGCTGCTGATGTTCCACTTCGGCCGGCACGATGTGATGCCCGTGGATGACTACGGGGTGCGCAATGGTTTCCGGCTGGCCTATGGACTGAAGGGCCTGCCCAAGCCGAAGGCGCTGCTGGCCTTTGGCGAGCGGTGGAAGCCGTTCCGCTCCGCCGGCGCCTGGTACATGTGGCGCGCAGTGGAGTTGCATCAGCAGGGCAAGCTGCCGAAACGCGATGGCCGCCCGCCCAGGATCGAGATCGAGGCACCGAAGCAGAAGTCCGCCGGAGCAAAGCGGAAAGCAAAGACCGCGCCCAGGGCAAGAGTCGCGGCGAAAGCCAAGTCCGGCGCGAAGGCCAGGACAAAGGCCAAGTCCAAGTCCAAAGTGCGTGGCAGGACCAAGCTCAGGGTTCGCGCAAAGACGGGACGCGTAAAGCGCGGCAGGGCCTCCGCCGCGCGACGCACTCAGTAAGGAAGTACCGGCACCTCGGCCACCACGATCGGCCGCGCGCCCGGCGGCAGCGGCGGCGCATTCGGCGATTCCTTCTTCGCGCCCAGGGCGCGCAGGGCCTCGGCCACCTTGAGCTGCGGGGCGGGCTGGTTCTCCAGGAAGCCGAGGCGGTAGCGCCCCATGGCGTAATCCAGTGGCGTCTTGCCATCCGCATCCACCGGATCCATGTCCGCGCCGGCCTGCTTGAGCACTTCAGCCAGCTTGATCCAGCCGTGCAGCGCGGCGCCATGCATGGCGGACTCGCCCTTGTAGCAGTCCGGGATCACCACGTAGCCGGTGCAACGCAGCGCCACGCCACGATCCTTGGCGTCCTGGTAAGCCGAGGCCTTCACATCTGCGCCGTGCGCCAGCAGCAGCTTTACCGCCTCAATGGCCTGGGCCTCGGTGTAGTTGCCACCACGGGTGGGTGTGGCACGACCGCGGGTGGCGCCAGCCGCAACGATCAATGGCGTGTGCCCGTAGGCATTCGGCAGATCGACCAGCGCGCCGGCATCCAGTAGCGCCTTCATCGCCGGCAGATCCGCAGCCTTGGCGGCCCGCAGCAACGGCGTGGCTCCATAGTCGATGGCAGGATCTGCAAGTCGATCCTGGCCGACATTGCGGTACGGAGGTCGCAGCTTCAGTTGCGCATTGACGTTGGCGCCCTTCGCGATGAGCAGGTTGATGAGGTCCATGCCCGTGGCCTGGTCCATCGTCGGCAGTTCAATGCGCGCGCCGGTCGGCAGGGTGTTCATGTCCACCGCCAGGTACAGCGGCGACTGGCCCCACAGGTCCCAGGTGTTCACATCGGAGCCGGACTCGATCAGCAGCTTCGCCGTGTCCCAGTGACCATTCATCAGCGCGACCAGCAAGGGTGTACTGCCGTCGGGATCCTCGAAGTTCGGATTGGCGCCGGCCTTCAGCAGCGTGCGCACGGTCTCGATGCGGCCATCACGCGCGGCGATCATCAGTCCCGTCATGCCGCCGCGATTCATGTCCTTG
>Ga0315910_10003942_pt1 | contig 12503 bp, 14 predicted proteins | sample EdamamesoilMG_FD_204470 | JGI IMG/M metagenome (GOLD analysis project Ga0315910, IMG submission 204470) | Garden soil microbial communities collected in Santa Monica, California, United States - Edamame soil | ecosystem: Environmental > Terrestrial > Soil > Garden | place: USA: California... | reverse complement strand
AGCTGCTGCGGACACTCCTGCTCCGGCGGAAGCCCAGCCAGCAGAGCCCGCGCCAACCGCCGAGTCTCCGGAGTCCGGCGGCTCCGGCACGGACGACTGATCCGCCGCAGCGATGACGAGCTGGATTCGCGTCGACGAAGCAGCGCGAATCGTGCTCGAGGGCGGCGTCATCGCCTACCCGACTGAAGCCGTCTATGGGATCGGTTGCCTGCCCTCGGATGAGGACGCCTTGCTGCGCGTGCTCGCGCTGAAGCGCCGCGCTCCCCGGAAGGGTCTCATTGTCGTTGCGGCCTCGATCGAGCAACTCGAACCGCTCGCCGAGTTACCCGGCGGCGCCATCGGCGACGAGATGCGCGCCCGCTGGCCGGGCCCGTACACCTGGATCGTGCAGGCCCGGCCCGACGTGCCGGCGCTCCTCACCGGCGGGCGGCCGACGATCGCCGTGCGCGTCTCGGCCCACCCGATCGTGCAGCGGCTCTGCCGCCGCACCGGCAGCGCGCTCGTCTCGACGAGCGCCAACCTGACGGGTGCCGCCCCCGCGCGCACGGCGCTCGCCGTGCGCCGGCGTCTCGGCCACCTCGTCGACGGCGTGCTCGCGGGCCCGCTCGGCGACTCGCCGCGCCCGACCGAGATCCGGGACGCCGCAACGGGCAAGATTCTGCGCAAGGGTTGATTACAATCCGCGCTGTCGGATCACGCCATCGGAGGCCGCGCAACATGCCGAAGATCGATCCCGCCAAAGCTGTCGTTGCCAGGGGCTCGCGATATCCCAAGCCCTTCGACGAGCCTTGCGCCGGTCGAACGCTCGTGCTGCTCGCGGCGGCCGGGGGCCTCACCCAGTTCGGCGTCAACCTGACGACGCTCGCGCCCGGCGCCTGGGCGAGCCAGCGGCACTGGCACGAGAAGGAAGACGAGTTCGTCTATGTGCTGACGGGCGAGCTCGTCCTCGTCGAGGACGACGGCGAGACGCTGCTCAAGGCCGGCGACTCCGCCGCGTGGAAAGCCGGCGTGCGCAACGGCCACCACCTCGTGAACCGCACGTCGCGGGACGCAAGCTTTCTCATCGTCGGCACACGCGACATGGGCGACTGGGGCGAATACCCTGACATCGACCTGAAGTTCAACGCGGGACGCTACGAGCGGAAGCCCGGCGCAGGCAGCACCTTCTCACACAAGGATGGGAGACCATACTGAATGTCGACTCCAATCGCCGGGCCCGGTAACGACAAAGTTCGAAGCACGCCTCGCGGTTGGTCGTTCTTCGCCGCCTTGACGATCGCTATCGCCTGCGCCTGTTCGAACGATGCGCGCGGACAGCTTCCGGAATTCCTGCAACGCTTGACTGCGGAGATCGAGGCCGGTCCTGCCGCGGATTCACCGGGATCGATCTCAAGCTTTCGCTATCGCGGGCAAACGGTCTACTACGTTCCGGCGTTCCCCTGCTGCGACCAGTTGAGCATCCTCTACGACGCCGACGGCGCCTTGCTGTGCTCGCCGGACGGCGGGATCACCGGCAGAGGCGACGGCCGGTGCCCGGACTTTTTCGCGACCCGGTCGGAGGAAACCCGGGTGTGGCGCGACGCGCGAGTCGCTGCGCGATGACGGATCGCTCGAACGGCTACGAAGGCGTCGCGGCGGAGTTCCTCGCCGGCCGCGGCCGCGCGCCGCCCACTGCGATCGGCACGGGCCGCGTGCGCGACTGGGCGCTGACGCTGCGTCGCGGCGCCGCCGTGCTCGATCTCGGTTGCGGCACCGGCCTCCCGATCACCAAGGTGCTCGTGGACGAAGGCCTCGACGTTTTCGCGATCGACGCGGCACCGTCCCTCGTCGCCGCATTCAGGAACAATCTTCCGCAGGTGCCCGTGGCCTGCGAGTCCGCGATCGAGAGCGGATTCTTCGAGCGGAAATTCCACGCCGTGATCTCCTGGGGACTCATGTTCCTGCTCGAGCCGGACGAGCAGCGGACGCTGATCGCGAAAATCGGCGACGCGCTCGAGCCTGGCGGGCGCCTGTTGTTCACCGCGCAAGCCCAGCCGGTCGCCTGGAACGATGTCATGACGGGACAGGAATCGCGATCGCTGGGCGCGGACGAGTACCGCAGGCTCCTCGCCGCAGAACGCATCGTCGTGACCAGCGAGTACGAGGACCGGGGACAGAACCACTACTTCGACGCCTACCGGGCCCGCTGATCCCATGCCCCGCGCGCGGCATCGACGGCCGGGCCGCGATTCCCGACAGGTCACGATCGGCCCGGCCTGACCTGTCCGGATGTAGGCGTGCCCTCCCGCCTGTGCTACCGTCCGGTGCGTCAGGGGAGCTAACAAGAACAAGGAATTCGCGGGCTTGAGCGCGGTATTTCGCAATGCAGCTTGGCTGCTCGGCGCCTTGGCCCTGCCCGGAGCGGCCGCGGCCCAGGGCGTCCGCACGGCCGAACCGCCGGGCTTTCTTGAGCTCTCGACTCCGGTACAACCGGCGAAGTCGCCCGGAGACGTCTACATCGTCCAGCTCCGCGAAGACGGTGCGGCGAGCTACGACGGCGGCATCGCCGCCTTCGAGGCGACGAAGCCCGAGGCGGGCGAGCGCATCGACGCGACCGATCCGTCCGTCGAGAGCTACGTCCAGCACCTCGAGCAGTCCCACGACGCGCTGATCGCCTCGGTCGGCGGCGGCGAGAAAGTGCACAGCTATCGCTACGCCTTCAACGGCTTTGCCGGCGAGCTCTCGCCCGCCGCGGTCGCGCGTCTCGCGCACCGGCCCGAAGTCATCGGCATCTGGCCCGACAGCTCGCGCACGCTGCTGACGAACAACAGCTCGCTCTTTCTCGGCCTGCTCGACCAGACGGGCGGCCTGCGCGCCGATCTCGGCCTCACGGGCGAAGACGTCGTCGTCGGCGTCATCGACAGCGGCATCGATCCCACGCATCCGCAGCTCGGCGACATGGTGGCCCGCGTCCCGCGCGCCTGCCGGGCTTCCTGGGCGGAAGGCTCCTGGCTCGGCCTCTTCCTCTGCCGCGGCGTGCGCAAGAATCCGCCGCTCGTGGCGGACTACGCGCCACCGCCCGGCTTCTCGGGCATCTGCCAGGCCGGTCCCGGCTTTCCGGCAAACTCCTGCAACAACAAGATCGTCGGCGCGCGCTACTACATCGACGGCTTCCTGTTCCGCTATCAGCTCGACGAAGGCGAGTTCGTCTCGCCCAAGGACGCGGACGGCCACGGCACGCACATCGCGACCACGATCGCGGGCAACTCGGCGGTCGCGACCCTGTTCGGCGGCCGCATCGGCGAGGTCAGCGGCATCGCGCCGCGCGCGCGGATTGCCGTCTACAAGGCCTGCTGGCTCCGGTCGGGCGATACGCGCGCAACCTGCTCGGCGTCGGACCTCGCGCGCGCGATCGACGACGCCGTCGCCGACGGCGTCGACGTCATCAACTACTCCGTCGGCAGCCTCGAGACCGATCTCACGGCGCCCGAGGAAATTGCGCTCCTCAACGCCTGGAACGCCGGCGTTCTCAGCGTCGTCGCGGGCGGTAACGACGGCCCCGACAATTTCACGATCGGAGCGCCGAGCAGCGCGCCCTGGGTCCTCACGGTCGCCGCGTCGACGCAGTCCGGCACCCGCTACGAGCAGGCGATCGAAGTGGTCTCTCCTGCAACACTCCGCAATCGCCTCGCGATGCGCGAAGCGAGCTTCACGCCGCCGCTCCGCGATCGCGAAGCCGTCGAGGGCCGCCTCGTCCTCGTCGACGACGGCGAGGACACGCTCGGCGGCGGCGGCATCGGCAGCATCCATGATGCCTGCGAGCCGCTCGTCGACGACGCGGCGCTTGCGGGCGCGATTGCACTCATCGAGCGCGGCGGCTGCCTGTTCGAGGCGAAGCTGCAGCGCGTCGAGGAAGCGGGCGCCGTCGCCGCGGTCGTGTGGACCACGACCGGCGGCCCGATCGTCATGAACGGCGCGGACGGCAGCGCGTCGATACCGGCCGTGATGATCGGCCCCGCGGACGGCGACCAGCTCGTCGACGCGATCATGGCAGGCGACACGCCCATCGTGCGCCTCGCCTGGGGCGTGCTGCTCGAGCAGCGCGACGACGCCAACCTCATTGCCGCGTTCTCCTCGCGGGGCCCGGCGCTCAGCGAGTCGGATTTCATCAAGCCCGACGTCTCCGCGCCTGGCGTCAATATTCTCGCGGGCTCGACGCCGGACAAGGCCAACGGCACGCGCGGCGAATACTTCCAGTACCTGACGGGCACCTCGATGGCGGCGCCGATGGTCTCGGGCGCTGCCGCGCTGCTCCGGGAGCTCCATCCCGAGTGGTCGCCGGGCGTGCTCAAGTCCGCGCTGATGTCGACAGCCTACGCCGGGCAGTCGACCGAGGACGGCGGCTTCGCTGCCAATCCCTTCGACACCGGCACGGGCCACGTCGATCCGAATCTCGCCCGGGATCCCGGCCTCGTCATCGACACGCGCTACGAGGACTTCCTCGCCTGGCTCTGCGGCACGGGCAGGCCGCTGCCCGTGCCCGCCGACTGCGCCGCTCTCGCCGCGGCGGGCTATCCGTCGGACGCGGAGCTTCTCAATCTGCCGTCGATCGGCATCACCGAGCTCATTCCGGGCGACGTCGTGTCGCGCACGGTCACGAATATCGGGCCGCCGGCGACCTACTCCGCCGCGATCGAAGCGCCGCCCGGCATGATCGTCACCGTCGAGCCAGCGACCCTGACGCTCGCCACGGGCGAGTCAGCGGAATTCCGCATGAGCTTCGACATCGCCGACGCGCCCTTTGCCTACTGGCAGTTCGGCAACGTCAACTGGTCCGACGATACGCACTCGGTGAATTTTCCGATTGCCGCGCAGCCCGTCTACCTGCGGGCGCCGCGCGATATCCATCTCAGCACCACGAGCGGCGAAGACCTCATGTTGATGGCTTTCGGCTACGGCGACGAGTACGCCGCCGGCGTGCACGGCCTGAATCCGCCGGGCGTGCGCGAGGCCGGCTTCGTCGCCGACGACCCGACGAACAACTACAGCTTCCGCTTCAACAACGGCGTCGCCGCGCACTATTTTCAGGTCGAGCCCGACCAGCTGTTCTTCAGGGTCTCGCTCTTCGATGCGCGGACCGACGGCAACGACGATCTCGACCTCTACCTCTATCACTGCACGAGCTTGTCGCTCTGCACGGAAGTCGGCCAGAGCGGCAGCTTCACTTCCGAGGAAGAGATCGATCTCATGACCCCCGAGCCCGGCCTCTACGCCGCGCTCGTCCACGGCTTCCAGACCGACCAGTCGGCCGGCGGGCCGGGCGCGAACTACGAGCTTTTCGCCTGGACCTTCGACGCCGACGATGCCGGCGCCAACTTCGCGATCGAGGCTCCGACCGTAGTCGAGGTCGGCGAGCGGCTCGACCTGCCTTACGAATGGGGCGGCCTCGATCCGGGGACGATCTATCTCGGCGGCGTTTCGCACAACACGCCGTTCGACGTGTTCTTCCTCACGATCGTTACGGCGAACAAGCCCTGATCGACTTTTTCGCGAGAAGTGTCGTCTACCTGACAGACCTCCTACGACGCGAACGGCCACATGATCACCCGCGGCAGCGGCGAGATCGACTGGACCTCCTACGACCTGCCCCCAAAGCTCGACTCGAGCTACACCGAGTTCTGGTATGGCCGTGAGAATCGAGGTTATCGCCTCGTCATGCCCCTTGAGTTTCTACTCGAGCTCGTCGAGCTTGCGGGCCAGCTCGGCGCTCGAGGCGAGGATCTCGCGCAGTTGCACGAACGCACGCACGACGTAAACGCTCATCGCGACGGCACGACGGCTGTTAAGAATGGTGGCGACCATGATGGCGCCGTGCTCGGTGAAGGCGAACGGCGGGAGCGCGGAAACCGATCGGTGTTGCGCTTCACAGCCTGATTGAGGCCTTCGTTGTAACGCCATAGAGCTTCGCGAGATCGGCATCGAACAAAGAGGTGGCCTAGCTTCTCTAGACCGTTTTCGCGGTCGAGATAAGTGGACCCCCGCGGCTTAAGCGGCCGCCGCGAGCAGCAGATTCTTGAGTTGGGACTGCCTTGCGTCTAGAGTCGGCCCATGGAACGCGATTGGCACGATCACATTGAAAGCGATCCGCGCGTATTGCGTGGCAAGCCCTGCATCAAGGGCACACGCATTCCGGTCGCTCTGATTCTCGGCTACGTCGCGTCCGGCCGTTCGGCCGATGAGATCGTCCGCGAGTTTCCGGACATCACCACCGAGAACGTCGCCGACTGCCTGCGCTACGCTCGCGATCTCGCCGGCTATGAGGCTGTCGCGACCGCGTGAACCTGCGGTTCTTTTGCGATCATTGCGTTCCGCGCGAGATCGCCGAGAACCTTCGACGATTCGGCGCCGATGTCACCCTGCTGCAGGAACATCTGCCCGTTCACGCCGCTGATGATGACGTCATCGCTACTGCCCAAAGACTGGGCCGGATACTGTTGTCGCTGAACGGGGACTTCGCCGACATCGTCAGGTATCCGCCGATGGATTTCGGCGGCGTCGTCGCGTTGCAATTGCACGATCACCCGGAAGCGATTCCGGCATTGATGGCGAGCCTGGGTCGGTTTCTTTCCGAGCACGACGATCAGGCATATTTTCGAGGCAAGTTGTTCGTGGTCGAGGCCCATCGCATTCGCGTTCGAGCATAGTCTACCCACGAAGCCAACGGTCGCATGACCACCCGCGGCAGCGGCGAGATCGACTGGACCTCGCACGACCTCTCCGACTCATGCCGAGTTCGGCACCCCGTTCGACTTCGAGGCTTCCGCCAGCGGTTGGTAACGGAAGCAGCTCACCAGATGATCGTTGACGAGACCGATCGCCTGCATGTGGGCGTAGATGATCGTCGTGCCGACGAACTTGAAGCCGCGCGCCTTGAGATCCTTGCTCAGGGCGTCCGACTCGCGGCTGCGCGCGGGCACTTCCTTCTGGCGGCGCCGGCGATTGACCTTCGGCCGGCCGTCGACGAAGGCCCATATATATGAGTCGAAGCTGCCGAACTCGGCCTGCACCTCGAGGAATCGCCGCGCGTTCGTCACGGCCGACTCGAGCTTCAAGCGGTTGCGGATGATTCCGGGGTCCTTGAGCAGGCGCTCGATCGAGCCCGCGTTGAAGCGCGCGACCTTTTGCGGATCGAAGCCCTTGAACGCGCGGCGATACGCATCGCGCTTGTGCAGCACCGTCGACCAGGAAAGGCCCGCCTGCGCGCCTTCGAGCACCAGAAATTCGAAGTGCCGGCGATCGTCGCGCACAGGCACGCCCCATTCCGTGTCGTGATAGGCGAGATAGGCGTCGCTGACGCCGAGGCTCCAGGGACAGCGTTCGAGCTCCATGCCGATTCGTATCCGCGTTTGCGAAGGTAGCCAAGATTACCCGAACCGTAGAGAATTGAAGCCCATGCCACCGAGCCCGTCGCCCGATCGCTATGCGCTGGTCGGGCACCCCGTCGACCACAGCCGTTCCCCGCTGATCCATCAGCTGTTCGCGAAGCAGACGGGGCAGAACCTGACGTACACGCTCATCGATGCGCTGCCGGAGCAGTTCGAAACCGCCGTCCGCGGCTTCGGCGCCGCGGGCGGACGCGGCCTCAACGTGACACTGCCCCACAAGGAAGCGGCATTCGCGCTCTGCGCGACACACGGCCCGGAAGCGAGCCTCGCGGGCGCCGTCAATACGATCAGCATCTCGGGTAAGGACCTGCACGGCGACAACACCGATGGCATTGGCTTCATCCGCGACCTCACGGTCAATCACGAGTGCGCGATCGCCGGCAGGCGAATCCTGCTGCTCGGCGCCGGCGGCGCGGCACGCGGCATCGTCGGGCCGATCCTGGGTGAGGCGCCGAAATCGCTCCTCATCGCGAATCGCACGCTCGAGCGCGCCGAAGCGCTGCGGCGGGATTTCGGTTCGCTTGGGGAAGCATCGGTCTGCCGCTTCGACGAGCTCGGCGACCTGGATCCCTTCGACATCGTGATCAACGCCACCTCGGCGGGGTTGCATGGGGTCGCGCCGCCGTTTCCGGCGAGCCTCGTGAACCGGTCGAGCTTCTGCTACGACCTCGCCTACAGCTTGAAGCCCACGCCATTCGTCGGCTGGGCCACGGCGAGCGGTGCGGGCACGGCCGTGCAGGGCTGGGGGATGCTGGTCGAGCAGGCGGCGGAATCCTTCGCGATCTGGCGCGGCAGCCGCCCCGACACACGCTCGATTCTCGACACCCTGCTCCGCGCGACGGGCGGAAACGCGTCTCTAACCGATTGAAAACACGGGGCCTTCTGGTTCCGCGGCGGTTTTGCGAGGGCCATCACCGACGGCCCCTCTGAATCGACATAATCTGGCCGGTCGTGACGGATGTCCGATTGGCAGGAATGACCGAGGAAACCCCGAAAGCGCAGTCGCTGCGTGTACTCGTCGTCGAGGACAACGAGCACGCGGCCTATCTGCTGCGCTCGCTGCTCGAGCATGCGGGCTTCGAGGTCAGCCTGAGCAAGGATGGGCGCGATGCCCTGGCGAAGCTGGCCTCGACGGAGCCCGTCGACCTCGTGCTGCTCGACCTGATGCTGCCCTATGTTTCCGGCTATCAGGTCCTGATCGAGGCGCGCAAGGATCCGCGCTGGGCCAGGGTACCGATCGTCGTGCTCACCGCCCGAACACTCGAGATGGATGCCGTGCGCGCACTCGAGACGGGTGCCAATGACTTCATCCGCAAGCCCTTCCTGCCGGACGAGCTGATCGCGCGCATCCGCCGCGCCATCGAGCTTGCCGGCGCGCGGAGCACGCCATGAACAGGCGCGTGCGCGCGAGCGCCACTTTCTCCGCGCTGCTGCTCGCTGCGCTGGTCTCGATGCCGCGCGCCGAGGCACAGGACTGGGAAGCGGCGATCCGCGCGGGCGACTACGAGCGCGCCCAGGACGAGCTCGAGCGCGCGCTCGAATCCTCGCCTCGTGACACGACGCTCCGCTATCAGCATGCGCGCGTGCTGGCGCTCGCCGGCGCCAACGAGGCCGCGCTCGCCGGGTTCGACGCGCTGCTCGCCGAGTACCCCGACGACGCCGACTACCTGCTCGGTCGCGCCCAGATGCTGGCCCGCCTTGGCGACGATGCGGCCGCCGCGGCAACCGCGGCGCGCGCGCTCGAGCTCGCCCCCGACTACGAGGACGTCTGGCGGCTGCGCTTGCAGCTCGCCGACCGCAGCAGCGATGCCGATCTGGCCGCAAGCGTCCGCGCCGAGAGCAGGGCGCGCTTCCCGGCCGCGACCTGGTGGCAGCGCGCCGAAGAGCCGCGCGCCTTCACGCGCTGGCTCAGCGTCGGTTACGGCGGCGAGCGCCTCTCGAACGACGCGCCCGACTGGAGCCAGCAGAACGTCCGCTTCGACAGCGGGGGCGGCGCGGTCGACTGGTTTGCCGAGCTCATGCGCAATGAACGCTTCGACGCGAGCGACTCGACGCTCGCCGCCGGCGCTTCGCTGCAGCCGCTGCCCGCCTGGCGCGTCGGCGGCGCGCTCGCCGACACGCCCGATGCCGACTTCCTGCCGACGCGCGAGTACACGCTCGAGGCGCTGCGCTCCTGGGCACGCGGCTTCGGCACCGAGCTCCGCTTCCGCCGCCGCGAGTATCCGGACGACGTCGTCTCGAGCTACTCGTTCACCGCGGACACATACATCGCGAGCTTTCGCCTGGCCTGGCGCGCCGACTGGTCGGAGCTTCACGGCGCCGGCTCATCGCTCGGGCAGAACTTAAGCTTCACCTGGTATCCGACCGATCGGCAGAGCATCGGCCTCGCGCTCGGTGCCGGCGAGGAGATCGAGAAGGTCGGCCTCGACGAGCTGCTCCGCACCGACGTCGAGAGCGTCACGCTGACCGGCCGCCAGACGCTGACTTCCCGCCTCGAGCTCAACTGGTGGCTCGGCAGCCACGAGCAGGGCGACTTCTATCGCAGGGACTATGCCGGACTTGGCATTCGCATCGGCCTCTAGCGCCGCCGTCTCGGCCGCGATCTGGGCGACGGTTGCGTCGCTCTCGGCGTCGCTGCTGCTCCTGCTCTACACGCTCGAGCTCCGCTTCCGGCGGCGACAAGGCGAGAGACATCGCGCGCGCGTGATGGAGCGCTGGCGCTCGATCATCGCGGCCGCTGTCACGGGAGCCGAGGGCGGTGCGCTGCCGACAGCGGCGTCCCACCCGCTGCCACGCGCCGAGCGCGCCGAGTTCCTCAAGCTCTGGAACCTGACGAGGAACATGGTCGAGGGCGCCGCGGCAGAGCGGCTGATTGAGCTTGCCGGGCGGCTCGGCGTGCCCGAGGCCGCTCGGGGCGACGCGCGGCAGAAGCGCTCGGCCGCTCGCCTCGTCGGGATCCGGACGCTCGGCCATCTTCGCGACCTGCCGAGCTTCGCGCTCGTGCAGGCAGCCATCGACGACGACAATCCGCTCATCTCGATCACCGCGGCCGAGGCCTTGATCGAAATCGATCCCGCGCGCGCGGTCGACGCGCTGATTCCCCGCGTCGCCAGCCGTCGCGACTGGCCGCGCACGCACGTCTTCCGGATCCTGCAGAAGGCCGGCAGCACGCTCGTCGGCGAACCGCTTTATCGCGCCATCCGCACGGCCGCGGACACTGACGCGGCTCACCTGCTTCAGTTCGCCGAGCTCGCCGAGTTCGACGTCCGCGACGCGATCTGCGCCGAGATCCTGGCCTCGCGCGAGGAGCCCGAGCTCATCGCCGCGGCGCTCAAGGCCGCGAGCGGGTACAGCCAGATGCCGCGCCTCGACGAGCTCGTCCAGCATCCCGCCTGGTACATCCGCATGCAGGCGGCGCGATTCATCGGGCGCATGGGCCGCGCCGAGGACGTCGGCCGGCTCGAGAAGCTCTTGGCCGACAGCGAGTGGTGGGTTCGCTATCGCGCGGCCCGGGCGCTCGTCAGGCTGCCGCGGCTCGACCGCGCGGAGATCGAGCGCATCCGCGAGCGACAGCAGGACCCCTACGCGCGCGACATTCTCGGCCAGGCCATCGTCGAAGCGGGATCGCGGCAATGAGCGCCACGGTCGTGCAGGTCGTCGAGTGGGTGTTTCTCGCGTACTTCGTCGGGATCAATCTCGCCTATCTCGGCCAGAACCTCGTCGCCGTGCGGACGATCCGCCGCTACGTGCGCGGAGCGGCCATCGACGACGACGATCCGGCCTACTCGAGCGTGCATCTCCCGATCAGCCTCGTCGTGCCCGCGTACAACGAGTCGACCTCGATCGTGACCTCGATCAAGGCGCTGCTGCAGCTCGAGTACCCCGACTTCGAGGTCGTCGTCGTCAACGATGGCTCGAAGGACGACACGCTCGAGAAGCTGATCCGGGCCTTCGAGCTCTACCCCTATCCCGAGGCCTACCGCAACCAGGTCCCATGCAAGCCAGTCAAGGCGACCTATCGCTCGGCCCGCTACCGTAATCTGCGGGTCGTCGACAAGGTCAACGGCGGCTGCAAGGCGGACGCCTCGAATGCGGGCATCAACATCTGCCGCTACCCGCTCGTCACCGTCGTCGATGCCGACGGCATCCTGCAGCGCGACTCGCTGAAGCGCGCCGTCCGGCCCTTCCTCGATCGAGCCGACACCGTCGCCGCGGGCGGCGCGATCCGGATCGCCAACGGCTGCCGGCTGCGCGACGGCTTCCTCGAGGAGGTCGGCCTGCCGCGCAATTTCCTCGCGCTCGTCCAGGTCATCGAGTACCTGCGCGCGTTCCTGTTCGGCCGCATGGGCTGGGAGCCGCTCGGTGCCGTGATGATCGTCTCGGGCGCCTTCGGCGTGTTCCGCCGGACGACGCTGATCGAGGTCGGCGGCTACGACCCCAACGCCGTCGGCGAGGACATGGAGCTCGTCACCCGGATTCACCGGAAGATGCGGCAGCAGCGCAGGCCCTATCACATCGGCTTCATCCCCGATCCCGTCTGCTGGACCGACGCGCCCGAAAGCCTCAAGGATCTCGCGAGCCAGCGCACGCGCTGGCACCATGGCCTCGGCCAGGCGCTGATGCTGAACAAATGGCTGATCTTCAACCCACGCGGCGGCACGGTTTCCTGGCTCGCCATACCCTTCTACCTGATCTTCGAGCTGCTCGGGCCGGTGCTCGAGACGATCGGTGCAATCTTCTTCGTGACGGCCGCGTTGTTCGGCGCCATATCCTGGCCCGAGGCGGGCATCTTCCTGCTCATGTCTCTGTCGCTGGGCATGCTGCTGTCCATCAGCGCCATCATGCTCGAGGAGTTCTCGTTCCCGATGTACCGCAAGCCCCGCGAGCTCGCAAAACTCTACGGCGCCGCGCTGCTCGAGAATTTCGGCTACCGGCAGTTGACCGTCTGGTGGCGGCTCAAAGGGTTCTTCCGCTGGATCCTCCGCCGTCGCCACAAGTGGGAGACCATCACAAGGAGCGCCAGCGTCGGCTCCGGGTGACGGCGGGCCGCTTCACCGGGCCAGTCGTCGACAGGTGGCC
>Ga0315910_10003941_pt1 | contig 12503 bp, 14 predicted proteins | sample EdamamesoilMG_FD_204470 | JGI IMG/M metagenome (GOLD analysis project Ga0315910, IMG submission 204470) | Garden soil microbial communities collected in Santa Monica, California, United States - Edamame soil | ecosystem: Environmental > Terrestrial > Soil > Garden | place: USA: California... | reverse complement strand
TCTTGTCCGAGCTTGAAACCAAAGCAGTTGAAGTCATTAAGAGATACTTTGTTGAAACAGGGAATTGTGCTTCTGTTCGGCAGATCGCGCGAGCATTGGGATATCGATCATCACGTTCTGGCCATCTGATGTTAGATCGACTTTGTCACAAAGGCATATTAGTCCGATGTGGGAGAAGGCTTGAGTTGCGATTTCATAGTGATATGACCCCGACTGCCCGCTCGTTGACAGTTGAAATCAATGAATAATACAATTATGGCGCTATGAGTAAATTTCTCGGCCAAGATGGCAAGTATCATCCAGATGGTTCATTTCTGGGCCAAGACGGTAAGTATCATCCAAAGGGTTACTTCCTTGGGCAGGATGGAAAGTATCATCCGGCAGGATCATTTCTCGGCCAAGATGGTAAGTATCACAGGAAAGGTGAGGCACTCCGCAACGACGGACGATATCACGCGGGGAGTAATTTTCTTGGTCAAGATGGGAAATACCACTCTGCTGGCTCCTTCCTCGGTCAGGATGGCAAATACCACCCGAAAGGCGCATTTCTAGGGCAAGATGGTCGTTACCATCCGGAGGGTTCATTTCTCGGAAAGGACGGCAAGTACCATTTTGCAGGTTCGTTCCTTGGTCAGGATGGTCGTTACCACTTAGAGGGATCCTTCCTAGGTTCAGACGGCCGTTATCATCCTAAAGGCTCATTTCTAGGAATTCATGGTCGGTATGAAGAGCCTAAAAGCTTGGTAGAAAAGGAGCGGCGAAACCAAGAGAATGTGACTTGTTAGCAGCGTTGTTCAATTGTCTACCTGACTTATTATTGAGAACGGAATCCGAGGAACGACCGATAGCAATTTCTCTTTGAGTGTCATTTCCTGGAAGAGAGCAGCCACGATTTGACGCTGGATGTCTGGCTTGGTTTCACATAGTTGCTTTTGAATGATACTCATGACCTCGTCGTTCTTCACGTTGAGTCTGGCGACATGTCGCTCCATCCAGAGTCGGTGAAGAGATGGGAGTTTGAGGTTCTTCAAATAACCAAGAAGCTGTTCCCTCAATGCTACATCGCGCACTGATGGTTCTCGGCACTCTGGATTCCCTGTCTGCTCAATATCGAAGTCGCGAATCTTCAAGTACACCTACTACCATTGCACCCGCTCTACCAAAAGTTGGAAAAGTAAACACTCACACAAAAGATGGCTCAACAGAGCGGCCACTTTGGAACAATACGATAACAGGCTGATTTTTGAGTGCTGAGACTTGTATGACGTTCGAACCTTAAACCGCAAAAATAGAAACTTAGTCAGGACATTATACCACTACTTTCGTTGCGTTAGTTTGAACTCGAAGCAACCAGTGTGGCCCCAGAAGTTTTTAGGTCATGACCCAAGTCTAAACTAATCGCCGAAACATCAAAGGCGTTAGGATTTGCCGCTTTCGGCAACCAGTGGGCTACTTGTACTGATTCATTGCGACGCAGGATCTTGTAATAATACCTACTGTATCGACTGTATTTAATTTTCAGAGGTCTAACATAATATATGCCATGAGAAAGGATACCTATGCAACTAATCGCAAAAAGTGAGTTCTGTCGGAGGCGCAACTGCCCAAAGCTATTCCGCGACGAAAAGGGCGTTTACTACGTCCAGGGCTACACCGTATCCAATGCGAAACAAAAAGTCCCTGACATGCCCAAGGGAGAAACACTAATTCGCATCGATCCTTCCCTGCTGCGCCAAATTAAAAAAGCGACGGCTGTGTGATAGTATAGGGTCGTGGCCGCATCATCCCAATCGGCAGACACCTTTGCTGCTGCGTTTGATTCCTTTCGCAGTACGGCCTTTCGTTTTGAATCACTTCAGCGCTATGACATTGAGGAAGAGCGCGCGGAGCTTAATGCATTTCTCCAAGGGGAACGATCAGATGAATGCTCTTCGTCGATGAAGGAGTGGTGCGCAGAAGTTTCAGCGGCACAGGCACACGGAAAATCATATCAGCGAATCCGGGCCATCCGATTTCCCCTGAGCGACTATACTCAATTCGAGATTCTCACCGGCTATCGGTTCGCATCACCTGCCGGCGAGCAGATCCGCTTTCTGGAACATATTCCTGCCGATTTGAACCTCGCGGGCATCTCAGACTTCTGGTTGTTTGATGACGCTCAATGCTTCTGGCTCAGATACAATACGGACGGCCAGTTCATTGGAGTTGAGCAAGGCGATGCAAATGATGTTACTCGCTGCCGCGAGCTGAAGGAGCGTTTGTGGGCTGCTTCGACTAACTTATACGAGAGCCGCAGTTGGATGGAGCTGAACCCGGGATCGTTCACGTGAAGCTGTTTGAATCTCCAACGGCAATAATAAGCATTCTTGCATTGATGGTTTCGTGTGGCGGGCTGATCTATACGATTCGGCAAGTCCGGCTCAACAAAAGAAGATTGCAATTAGACGTCAAAGCGCAGGTTGCTGCCACTAACAGGGACCTGCTCAAGCTTGCGTTTAGTAACCCGGAACTCTTCAGTTTGTTCGAGGATGGAATAATTCAGAATGAGAGTAAGCGACGCCACTATATCCAAATGTGGCTCAATCATATTTTTCTTATGTGGGAAGCACATGAGCAAGAACTGTTGTCTGACTCTGAGTGGTATTCAGACAAAAAGGACATCGCAGATTTCTTCACGATTAAAGCCGTCTCAAAACACTGGAACGAAGTGAAGACTTTTTATCCTCCCGATTTTGTTCAGTTTATTTTGTGCGTGAGCCAACAATCCACCAATGTTCCGCGTTAGAAAATAACCACGGAGCGTCTACTGTTTAAGGGCCAGTCGAATTCTTCGTGCATTAACCGCTTTAGTTCTTGAACGCTTTTCTGGAATTCGAGCTGAAGACATCGTATCGAATTATTTTAGTAAGTGTTAATCCCGAAGATTCTTGCGAGCCGCTCGCATGATTTTCTCTCTCCCTTCACTCGGACTTATCTTCCTTGCCGCCTCAAAAAGCGCTTCTTTGACATCCTTTTTTGTTTCATTGGGAAAGGCCTTCTGCAATTGATTTACCGCATAATCAACTTCGTATTTTTGCTTGAAGCTAATTACGTTAGCGTCCTCTCTTCCTATTTTTTTCTTATCGTCTGCCATAATTGTTATTTGGTTAATCTTTTTACTATTAGCTCTGCCTCCGAGATTTCAAATCATCCCAACAAAGGTGACTTGCGACCTGTCTAACGGAACTTCCTTATCATGCGCCCAGAAAACATTCCTGCAAAGGAGAATGAACGTGGCTTTCCAGCAAACTGTTAAGAACTTGCTTACTCATTTTGGACGTCCTCCAGCGTAGGCTTGTATTCGATCTTTAGAGGCAACTCTGTCATCGCATAGTGAACAAACTGTTGGCCGAGTTCGGACAGCTCATACGCATCATCAAATGCTGACTTCATACGCTTCGGACCGCTCTGTGTTGAAGCCGATTTCCTCTGAGGTTGTTTCCCGTAAAAATTGCCTGCGATATCCTTTTCCCGATGCTGGCGAATGTTTCCACCGATTGTGAGATCCCGAATAGGAAGACGATATGGCCCTGCCTCAGGAACGTCTTCGCGTACTTGACCCTTACCAATCTTTCGCCAAATTGCTGCCCTTCTATTCGGCAGGACATGAAAAGCGTCAAGCATTGCCGCTTTCGGCAAAAATGAATCAGCACTAAAAGCAGAATGTCATTAACGCTTCGACTTGTCCCAAGCTAGCACAACTCCGACGAACACCATCGTTTTGTTCTCAACTGCCGGTGGCTGACGCCCGCGGGCGACGCTGACGTATGCGCTCCGCAGCCAGCGAATCTTCAAGTCCGTGAACTCATAATTCAGACCCAGCTCGTAATACCACGCGTGATCGTCGTTGCCGGCTTCGATTGAATCGGGAACGTCGAACGCCTGATAGTAACGGACGTTGGCGATGGCCCCCAGCGGACTGATGTAGCGGTTGTCCGGCGCGAGCTTTTCGCCGATTGGAATATCCCACGATGCCACGATGGAGAACCGGTAAAACGGGTCCTCATCTTCGCCGAGGGACTGATACAGGCTTGATTCAAGGATTTCCACCCGCTGGTAATCGGCATACACCGACGGCACCAGCACCCAAAGACCCTTGTAGTTGTTGTGAAAATAGCCCACTTGCGGGCCATACGTGACTGAATAATTGTCGAACGATTGATCCGTTTCAAAGCGTACCTTGGCGCTTAATTCCAGCCGCCCGAGCCGATACCCACCGGATGGCGGCGGCTCCGTCGGAGGTGCGTTGGGGTCCCGCGGCCCGTCGGGCGGCGGAGCGACCGTGCCGCTTTGTTGCAACTGGAAAGCAACGCCGCCGTTCAATTCGGCAAACAGGTTTTCGGAATTGATGTCCGCATCGCTGGCCACTGTCCCTTCCGACAACAATTGGGCAAACGCTGTCGGTCCGCGCCACGGATACCAATCATACGTCGCTTTGGCGCGGTACTTTCCCGCCAGCGCATAGTCGTCATCGGTGGCGCTGTGCAACAAAGAGGGCTTCACCTTGAGGGACAAGTCCCACGGGTCAGGTTCATCTTTCGCGTGGACCGAGACCGCTGCCAGCGCCATCAGACATACGCTCCCAATTTGAAACAGTACCTTCATCCTTGCATCCCTTCCTTTTTGAAGTGGTAGAAATTGTCAACCGGCTGGCCGAACTCAGCCAGCTTGGTATCTCCATTGGCGAACAACTCGAAGAACCTTCGCTCAGCCTGCTTACGTGTTACATCAGGTTCGGGTTGGGCATCGGGGCCGCGCGGGTTGGTCATGAATTCATGCACCGCCGCCGCATGTTCCCGCAGACGGCCCGCCCGAATCTCAGCGGGCACCTGCTCGGATGGCCAACCCGGCAATTGTCGCACCAGCAAGCCACCGGCCTGGTTGAACGAATAGTTAACGTGCTCCTGCTTCATCATGGTTCGGAAAAACTGCCAGACGTAGTAGTGAGCGTCATTGTTGATGGTCCAACGCACGCCCCACGGGTTTGGGCGAAACCGAACGGTGTCGACATACTTGGCCCGGACCAGTCGTTCAACCCAAGGCGGCGGCATGGCGCCGACTTCATCGCGTTTAGTGACCAGAAAGTCCACGTACCGTGAAATGTTCTTGGCGCTCGATCCGTTGTTCGTTTCGGGCAAGCCTAGGAATGTCCGTGGATTGGTTTCAGCCAGCCGGCGAAAATCAATGGCATTGAACTTGGCCTCGAAATATCGCCAGTGATTGTCTTCACGCAGCCGTTGGCGAATGAGGAAGTAATCGCTTCCAAAGAGAATCCGATCCTGAAACGTGCTCGACCGGAGCAGCCGGCCAAGATGCCGGAAGTAGTTGGATTCCTTGTCTCCCCCTTGCATGGGCAGGTCGTGATATGCGATGTCGGCATACACCCCGGGGTATCGCTCCATGAGCGCGAGAATTGTGCCGGTCCAACTGGTGGCGGGTATGTCCGCACGCACTAGATTCTCATCACCGCCAAAATGGCCGAAGCAGATTTTGAGACGCGGATAGTCTCTGAGAATGTCCGACCAGAGCGCGGGATCACTGTTATCCCGCGTCCCTTCGCTCAGCCAGAAGCCGCCCTTGTTGCAGTGCATGAGGAGCGGAACTTCATTGGCTTCACAGTAGGCGTAGACCTTGCGCATGGGGGCGTCATCGACCTTGTATCCAAGGGAAGGATACAGTTTGACCCCAACAAAGCCCTTCTGCGTCAGAGCCCATTCCATCCGCTCAAAATGGGAAATCCGCAGCGAGTTCACGGCGACGAACGGCAGCAAACGTCCGGGATACGCCAGGGCGGCAAGCGACGTGTCCTCCAGTTGCTTGAGAAACAGTTTCTCATCCGCTTTGCCGCCCGTGGTGATGTCCATCATCAGGGCGACGACGGCGGTGTCATCCCCGCTAAGTTCCATAAGTTTGTGCGCCACCGCGTCAATCGTCGGCTGGAATCCGATTGCCAGAAACGCGATGAGGTCGGACAAAGTCTTGTTTTCCGCGTCCTTGTTGTCATCAATAAGGTCGCCCACTTTTCGCAAGAGCTCGCGTAAGGCCCCGACCGCCAACCCGTCAATGTCGCCGTGCAGGACCACTGATACGTCCCCGGGTATCGCCCGATTCAATCCTTTCACGTAGGAGGCAAAGCGTTTGGAAACTGAAATCTGCTTCACCAATTCCCGCAGCAGCGCTTCTTCATCCAGATATGAACCTTTGACCAGCTTCTTGAGCGCTTTGGCGATAGCGTCCAAGATGAAGTCCGGCCATTTTTCCCGGGTCAATCGGTTCAGAAGAATTTGGATCGTGTGTTCGGTGAACACCGATTTGAAATTGAAAACATGCGCGTGACAGTTGATTCGCATAGTGATTTTCCGTGATGTATACGTGCAAATTCCAATCTATCTGGCTTATCTCATAACTTCCGCTCCTAGGGAAGCGGGCAGCCGGTGTGCTTGCTCCGACCGGTTGTCGCCTGGACACCGAACACTTTGTTGGCGTCCTTGATTCCTTTCGCCACCCGGCAGGACGGTACGTGATAGATCGCGGAGTTCTTTGAAGCCACGGCATCTTCCGCATTCGCGCTCGGTGCGGCCGGCGCGGCGCCTTGGGTTTCAAACCAGACCGGCGCAGTCCACGCCTGATCCGTGCTTTCTTCGCCCGTGTGCTGAGTCACCTTGAAGAAGAGGTAGTGCCGGTCTCCCCGGAAGGTCACGTCTTCGATGGAACGCAGCGCCGTCGGCGGGTTGTTGCCGTGTACTTGCACCGTCTCGGTGACGGAGGCGACCTGCCCTCCGGGTTGGTCGGCATATACTTCGATGGTGTAATCGGCGTCGGGTTCGTCGTCATCCACAATCGAATATTTGATGTTCAACTCGCTGCCCACCGCCGGCAGGGTCGGGATGACATCGCCGCATAACCGGGTGTTCACGTAAAAAATGAGCCGGAGGTTCCGGTCTTCGGTGGCGTACACGCGCCGCTTGCGGATCGCCTCCAGAATCTTTGGCTTCGTCAAGGCATCGGCAATGACGCCCGTGCGCGCTTCCGTGGACAGACCCCAGTTTTTCCAATGGTTGTCCTGGTCGCCTGTCGGCCCCAGTTTGAAGCCAAGGTTCAGGTAGTGCAGATAGTCGGCCTGGGTCACCTCCGGTTTGAGCCCCAACTTGTTGATCGTGCCCGGGCCATTCAGCACCTCGATCGTACAGGCGTATCGGCTCATGCGAGCCTGCCATTCGGCGGCGGAGGTAAAATCGTCGCTGCCATACTCGGTGGACTTCGCCCGATATTCGCTACTCGGATGATTGAACTGGATGATGGCCGGCAGTTGTTGCGAGTCGGGGTTTGCTTCCAGCCAATCCAGCAGTTCCTTGTAGTTGCCGTTCGGCACCGCCGTCTCGTCGATTACCGAACCGATCTCGAATACATTGACGTGGTTGCCCGAACTGATCGTACTGAACTCCTGGCCGTAGATGGCGACGAACCGATTATCCTCGGTATATCGTCGGGCTGCGGAAATGAGTGATGCCTGGTTGGTGCCGTTGTACAGCGAGTGGGTTTTGGAGATGAGAATGCCGTCTTTTCGCCCGTCGCCTTGTTTGATCCCTTGTTCGGCTTTCGAGTGGTTGTGTTCGGTGATGGCAAGAAAGTCGAGATCAGCCGTATCCCGGGCATACCGATACGCCTCGGCGGGCGTCCCGGAGCCGTCACTATACGACGTATGGCTGTGTAGGTTTCCAAAATACACCTTATCGACCGCCGCCGCAGTCCAGGTTGATACCACTGCCGCCAGTAGCAGGAAATATCTCATCCGATTGTTCAAATGGCGCCTTAGGTGGTTTTGGTGTGGTTGATTCGTTTGCTCGTCAGATAACCCGCATGGCTGATGCCGAGCAGGGCAACGAGTCCGTCCGATACCATGGGCATCTGTTCAATCCCGGCCGGAGCATCTTTGGCCAGTCTGAGTGTTTGCCACAGGGTAACGGCATACACTCCGGCCGCAACGATGGTGAACAGGAACATCTGGACTTTGGCGAGGTCGAGATACTTGGTGTTCTGCACTTCGTCGCCCTCGAATATGTCCGAGAAACTGGCGTCGCTTATCGAGGGGTTTTTGTACAGCACGCCCTCGCGGTTCTTCTCAATCTCCTTGGCCTCTTCTTCCGATTCTCCTGCCACCTTGGCGACCGTGCCTTCACGCGGTTCCTGATCTTTTTTGGTATCCAACGCCATTGGACTGCCGATGAGTGAGGCGGTGCTGATACCCATGAGCGCCCACAACTGCCAATGCATCCCGACCAGAAGCGGGTCTTCGACTCCGCCTTTCAACCTGCCCATCACGATGGTCAGGTAGCCGCCGAGAATGATCACTGTCCAAAGCGCCATTTGAAAGCGCGACAGGCTCATCAGGTTTCGGTCCGAGATGAGAATGCCCAGGGGGTGTCGGTAGGTGATCGTGCCCAATGACACCATGAATCCGGCGATACCCACCGCCGAGATGATGAAGTTCGCGCCAGCCCATTTAGATGCGGCACCGCCAAAAACCACTATCAAGGCCACCCCCGCTCCAACCCACGGTATGAAATTTGACTTGTTCGCTGCCATACTGGTCCTCCTTGCTCGTTGATTGCTTATCCAAGTTTGAGATAAACCGACGAACGTCTACGGGTGAATCACACCGATTGACTACCTGTGTCACTAGAAACGCAAGCTAATTTTGCGGTCATCCGCCGTGAATCAAGCAACCGACCAAGACTGCTGTCAGCTTACTTACCGGAGGGTGGACTTTCTGGTTTGAACAATCGGGCGGCTTCCTTGTTTCGGGCGTTTTGTTCGGCTTCATCCAGTGCGAATCGTTCAAGCCGCTCAAAGGAGAAAACAATATAAACGAACGAAATAACAGATGCCGCAAATAATCCCATCGCGCCAGAGGTGGCAAACTGCGCTGTTGGAGTTCCAGCGTTGAAAATAGTGAGTCCGCCAAGCCAGACAGACGTGACTGTGAAAAGAATTACAAGGTTTGTCAGCCGCCGGCCACAGTTGCGAGCGATCCTGCAAAATTCGTCCACGCGCGCTGGCTTGCCGTCCACCTTCAAGACTAAATCCACGACTCTGGTTCGCAAGTTGTAAGCGGTGACCGCAAACGCCGCCGACACAAATGCAATCTTTTGGAACCCGCTCAAGAGCTTTTCTTGAATCGTGATATCAGCCGGCCACCATCGGTAGCAAGCCACCGTGATCGCAATCGGCACAATCAAAGTAGCGGCTGTTCGCCCAACACCATCCTGAAGTTTTTGGCGAATCTTCAAGTCACTTTTCCGTTTTTGATTTGTTCTGCCAGCCACGAAGACAATTTGGATAATGCGTCATCCATAGCCACACACCCATCAGGACATTGAACGGTGACCGGGCCGCGAATGGTCAATTCCTCGCCTTTGATCGAGCTTTTTCCATCCAGTAAGATTTCGGTCTCCAAGCCATCTTGTTTGCCCAATGTCGAAGCGAGCGAATGCAAAACTTTTGACGCCTCTTTTTCGCTACGGCTCCTGTAACTAATTTCAACATCCACCTGAATCGCGCCGGGGTCTGGATTTGCTTTTAGACTTTCGAGTATCGGCCCGCCCACCCCAAGCCCGACCAGAATATCAAAAATCTTCGGACTGGTTTCAATTCGTTGGACGTAGCGTTTCCGTTTTGGCTTTGGTTCGCCAGCTTGCGCCACAACTTCCTCTTTGACGTTGGTAAAGAGCCGGTCACCGAACTTGATTCCCTTGATCTTGTGATCTTTTAGTTTTTCAAGAGCCGACTTTGCGGGAAGATTTTGCAGTGCGATGAGGGTGAGCGGGGACAGATTGGCTTTGGAATGAATCAACCAGTCAAAAAAAGCTTGGAGTTCGTCCGATTGCAACGAGGTGGACTGGATGATCGCCACATGATTTTCGCGAATGGCAAAATACAATGATTGTTCCTGAAATTTCCGCTGTTTGCCCGTTGAATCTTTGGGGTGGATCGTGTCATGCCATGTCGTGCCGTCCGGTTGAATATCAACCAGAGGAATTTTGCGGCCCGGTTCGTAATACACGAGCTCCCCGCACAGGCACGAGTTCTTCGTCATCAAATAGGTAAGCAGTTGATGAGAGGAATTGCTTGCTCCCAGTGCCCGTAACCAAGGTTGCTTCACCGCTTTGGCGGCGGCATTTAGCAAAGCCTGTAGGTGTTGACCACCACTGGCGTCGTTGCCCTGGCCGTCTGTGATATAACACCGGCGGTAGTTCGCTGTTTTTTGACGATCACTCATAGTTCCTTTGATGTAATCCCGCTAATCACCGAGCCGAAACCATAAACCAACCGCTTGGTCAAATTCTGTCCAAGCTAGAGAGTTTCCTATGATTCTTGTGCAGAGTATGAGAGCCAAAAAGGTCGGTCAACCGCCGTGTTCTAGTTGGTCGAGAACGGGAAAATGGGGATGTGATTCGCTCGACTGGTTTGCGTTGATTATGCAAGTGTTGCTGATGCCCGTCAGTCCGCCGACATTGTGAACCGGCATTTCGGATACGCCGAACAACCCCAAAACCGACTACCAGCGCCGAGTCCCTTCGTAGCCGTTCGCATCACCATCTCGCTTTCACATTTCGGACAGAACTTTCGTGTATCGCTTAGAATCGCCAGCGTTTCGGGGTCGAGTTGACAGCCTGCCGCTTCGATCATCTTCGCCAATCCGACTTCGTTCACGATTTCGATGCCGTGCTTTTCCGCCAGTTGCTTTGCTTCGCCCGTGTAACCGCAGAGGGTGATGAACGTGCCCTTAGGGATTCCTGCGTCAGTCAGGGCCCCGAGTAATTCTCGCACCGCTTTCACGCCGACATTCCAGGTCTTCCATTGTTTGCACTGAACAGCGGCGCGTTGGCCGTTCTTCTCAATCACCAGGTCAATGCCTCCATCAGGATTGGCGCCGCCACGGCGAGTGACTTGGTAGCCGAGTTTGCGATAGACCAAGGCCACTAACTTCTCGAATTGAAACCAATCAATGGCCCGAAGTTGCTCGATCAGATCCGCGATTGTCTGTGGCTTGTCGTAGGGTTGTGAAATCGACGTCTGAGTCGCCACTTGCAACTCCATCGTGGGTACAGAGTTGAACGGCGACTTTCGCTCCGTGCGTCGGATCAGAAAGACTCCGAACGCCACGACTCCAACCACAAAAATTGCGCCGATTACGAGCACGCCTAGACCGAGAAGCCACTGCCGGACTTGCGGCAAGAACAGAGACGCAAGCACCAGCAAGGCGACTAGCTGAGCAACGCCCAGCGCAACATCCACATCTTTGTTTCGTCGCCGTGCCATAATCCCTCAAATATCCGCACGGAAGATGCCAACTCCTATCGAATGCACCAGAACAACCCGGACGCGGGTGGCTTTCTAAGCAAGCAACATTAGGAACTCCATTCCGATGGACTTACCCGCCAGCCCAATCAATCCATTCGCTCTGATCAATGCCCGACTGACGGATCATGATCTTCAGCGTTTTTGGCGGATAGCTGCGATGGCTGAAGTTCACTTCAACGATCCTATCTGGCTCACCGTTATCCCCGAGCTTGATCCACGATTCGTGCGAGCCCTTTAACGAGTCAAAGAAATTGAAACCGCGTTCCTTGAGAAAATTTGTGACGTCGCGATACGTCCAATTGAATAATCTGTTGGTCATGCTCCCAAGAATAAGTTTCGGGAGCAATGCGAGACAGGCGTCGAATCTTGCCGAGATCGGCAAGGTTGTGACGATGCGACTTAACTACCCACGTCACTTAGGAGTGCCAATTCAAACATGGTTCGATATTTGGTCACTGTAACGGCATCCAGAACCTTTCCCCACCAGTTGAACTTGGTATCCATCACGTCGCGGTAACGTGCGTTGAAGTTTTGCAGCGCAAAGGAGACGGACAAGCCGTTTTGTTGGGCAGTGCACACCTTTTGTTTCTGCCTTTGTTGCAGGCTCGCTAGTTCCATCCGCATCTCGGCCTCAATGTGCTCACGATCTTCTTGCTCCTTCATTTTCTTGAACACTAGCCAAACTAACGCGTCCCGCTCCGTTGCGTAATCGTTCGTTGCGCGATACAAGGCACCATTGCAAATCATATCGAAACTGCTCTGGAATTCTTCGGGAGTACACAGCAAAGTTACCGCGTCACCTTCAATCTGAACGTCCACTTGGCCACAGTGCTTTTCAAAGAATGCCCGCCACAATCCATTGATCTTGCAGGTGAGTGTGAAGTTGTATTTGCACCGGCCATCCGCGAGCAATTCCGTGTCGCCGCGGTTCTCGACCTCTACGCACCTAAGGTGAGGCATATATGGCGCGGGAGGGACACGCATCTGATCATCAACAAGGACTAACTCGGGAGGGTTAGTCCAATCCCAATTCTCTGGGTCTAATTCGTAGAGCTCCAAGCTGGCAATGGGGTGTGACAAGGTCAAAGTGTGGTTGCGCA
>Ga0315910_10003940_pt1 | contig 12505 bp, 15 predicted proteins | sample EdamamesoilMG_FD_204470 | JGI IMG/M metagenome (GOLD analysis project Ga0315910, IMG submission 204470) | Garden soil microbial communities collected in Santa Monica, California, United States - Edamame soil | ecosystem: Environmental > Terrestrial > Soil > Garden | place: USA: California... | reverse complement strand
CGACCGGCCGCCCCGCGCCGTCCTTGACGATCTGCACAAAGGCATTGCCGTGGAGCAGCAACTGCGCGGCAAGGGTTTCGAGCAGCGGCTGCCCGGCGCTGGTCGCGCTGACCAGCCTTGCCAGCTCGTCATTGCCGGGGAGCAAAGGCGCGCTGCCGACACCCTCGGCGACCAGCCGCACCGCGCGCTGCGCTACCGGATTGTCGAGGAACGCATGGCGCACCGCGCTGCGATATTCGAACGGCAACCGCGTGCCCCCTCGCTCGAAAGCGAAGCTCCACGGGGAATCGAAGCTGCGCGCCAAAGGCACACGGCTGCCGCCTCCGCCCTTGAGGGCGGAAGTAAGCATTGAAAGCAATGACATGGGCTTGTCCTGTCTGTGAGAAACTGGTGCGGGTTCGCCAGAAGCTGGTCCCGGGGAATTACCGATGGCTCCGTTGCCCGGCGGGGCTGATGCTTGGCCCGCAAATCGATAGGGGGAGACGACGATGAGGAATTTCCTGTACCCCGGCCTTGCCGCCGCCGGCCTGGCGCTCGCCGCTGCTCCGGCGCAGGCGCAGGACGCACCCGGCGAATGGCGCTTCCGCATCGCGCCCTATGTGCTCGCCCCGGTGATCAACGGCGATGTGGTTGTGCATGGCGCCGAAGCCGAGGCCGACCTTGGCCCCGGCGACGTCTTCAGCAATCTCAATCTCGGTTTCCAGGGCCTGATCGAGGCGCGCACCGACTCATGGGGCGTTTCGCTCGACGTGATCTTCATGGATGTCGACGCCACCGACGACGATCGCCTGATCGAAATGGACGTGACGCAGGCCGCCTACACTGCGACGGCGGTCGTGCGGGCAACCCCCAATCTCGATCTCTACGCCGGCGCGCGTTACAACGATCTCGGCGCCGATCTCGATTTCGAAGGCCCGCTCAACCTGCCGACGCTCGAGCAGGACCAGAGCTGGACCGATCCGCTGGTCGGCCTGCGCTACTCGGCGCCGCTCGGCGAGAGCTGGAATTTCCAGGTTTCGGCCGATATCGGCGGCTTCGGCCTCGGCTCGGATATCGCGATCAATGTCTGGCCGATGGTCGGCTACGAGATTTCCCGCAGCGCCCAGCTCGCCTTCGGCTACCGCGCGATCTACACGGATTACGATAAAGGCGAGGGTGCCAACCGCTTTGCCTACGACGTGCTCACGCATGGCCCGGTGGTGGGCGTTGCGTTGGACTTCTAGCCGCCCGTTCAGACCTGCACCACTCTCGGCCTTCCCCCTCGATGGGGGAAGGATGTGGAGACTTGGCAGCTTGCTGCCTAGTCGTAGCTGGATGGGGGTGATGCTGCGTTTGGACGAGAGATCACCCCCACCCAACTCCCCCATCAAGGGGAAGGAAGGAGCTCGGACCCGCACTATCCGCTGGTGTCTACCGCCCCCGCCCTTGAGGGCGGAGACCAGGGTGGTGAGGAAGGACATGGGGGTTCCTTGGCTTGCAGGGTGAACTGCGCGGCCCGTCCGACGGGTCGACAGGGCAAGGCTCTAATTTATTTGGAGTTCAGGTGGGTGCGGGGAGTAGCTGCTTCACGAAGGCCGAGCCGATTTGGTTCTCAATTATCTTGAACGCATGGGTGTTTGACAACGTGTGTACATAACAATGGTGCACCGTCAGGACCACGTCTTGAAAGGCTTGATCGTCTTCCAAGAGTTTGATTTTCAGGCCTGTCTTTCTGGCTTCCTTGTATCCGATTTGGCGCTCGTGAAGCTTTACTTCGTCATAGTCGGTGAGGGCCTGAATGATGGAATCGATTTTTTGCTTTTTGCCTTTGTCCCCGTAAAACATGTTTCCTGACAACTGCTTTCGAGTGAACGATTCTGACCAATTGACGGCATTTTCGCAGTTTCCGATGAAGGTGGGGCTGTATTGCGCGAGGATCGGAGCCCAGACTGCAGCTCGTTGAGGGTCTTGCTTGATTTCCTTGTAAGCTCGTTCGAATTCCTTGATGACCCCTTGGGCGGGGATGCCGCGAATTTGTGGGTCGATGGGGCCAATGCTTGAATGCCTGGCCATGAATATCTCTCGGCAAGCGCAGGCCATAATCGTTCCGCCAGACATTGCGGTGTGTGGCACGATCGCGCGAATGTCCCTTCCGAACTTCTCGCGAAGATAGGTGATTATGGCTTGGGTCGCAGCGATACCGCCTCCAGGGGTGTGAAGGATTAGATCTAGCCCGCGGGTGTAGTCCAACCCGTGCAGACATTGCATGAATCCGTCGCGATCTTCGTCGCGAATCTCAATGCCACCGATGCCTGGTTTGGACTGCCAACCTGAGTAGTAGGCAATTACGTTTCGGCCTGTTTGCTCGGCCATTTCATGAAGGTATTTTCTCCGAACGGTATCAAAGGCAAGTTGCCCTCGACGTTGTTCAGTAGCTATTTGCTGGAGTACGTTCTTCCAGTCCGGCATATCTTACCCGTGCGAGATCATAACTCGTATCTGGGGCTGTATATGACGGAACCTCACGAAGCAATGATGGTGCCTCGAAGTTCTCTTGAAGATTGCCGTGCGCCATCATGTGCCTCAACGTGGAAATCATTTCTTCCATATTGGGGTGTGCCATCACGCTCTCCTTGCGAGTGGTGCTCTAGCTGATCTGCAAACGTTGTAAACACGTTTGCGGTTATCCGTACCACATTTGCGTGTACACGTTTATATGAGGTTGACGTAGTCAGATTGTAGTCTGGCGATGGCCGTATACATTCAGATAGAAGTCCACACCCGCGGCATCCGCCTCCGCCCCAGCATCAGCTCCGTCAGCGCCCAGACCAGCGCATCCGCCCTGTCGGGCGACCTGCCCGGCCCGCAATACTCCCCGCCCGCCATCAACCCGCAGAGCTGGTCTTCAAGCTTGCCGAACATCCCGGCATGGCGCACACGTCCGGCCTCGTAGAGCGCGGCGACCGGCTCGGCGCGTGCCGCCTTGCCACGGCTGGCGTGGACCAGCCTCACCGGCAGCGCGCAATCGGCGGCGTGGAGCACGCTCTTGACCATCGCCCCGCCCTGGTTGGCTTCGGCGATCACCCGGTCGGCCTGCCATTCGCGCGCGGCTTGCGCCACCCGGCGGGCCCAGCTTTCGGGGCTGGGGCGGGCGAGCGAGCAATCGGCCAGCACATGCCCGATCCCGCTTGCGTCCACTCCACACACGATAATCCCGCATTCGTCGCCTTTGGCCGAGGCCGGGGGATCGACCCCGACGACGATCCGCGCCAGCTCCGCCGGAGCCTCGCCCCGGCATTGTTCGATCAGCGCCCGGCTCCACAGCGCGCCGTCCACTTCGGTCAGCAATTCGCCGTCGAGCTCCTGGCGCCCGAGCGACGATCCGCCGAACTGGTCGAGCATCGCTTCGATATAGGGCTCGGGCAGCGCGCCGGCGTTCTCGCCGGTCTTGCCGCGCGCCACCGCCACCGCGCCCGAGTGCGCCTCGTCCATCAGCCGCCGCATCAGCGGCACCGGACGCGGTGTGCTGGTCGCCAGCACCCGCGGGCGTTCGCCCAGCCGCATGCCGAGCTGGAGATTGTCCCAGGCGGCGATCGCGCGGCCGCCGGCACTCTCCCATTTGGCGATCTCGTCGCACCAGGCGTGGCTGTGCTGCGGGCCGCGCAGGCTCTCGGGCTCGCCCGCCGAATAGAGAAAGGCCTGCGCGCCGTTGTCCCATAGCAGTCGCCGCAGCGACGGTTCGTATTCGGGAGCCAGCGCGCCTCGCGAGGCGGCGAGTATGCCGCTTTCGCCCTCGACCATCACATTGCGGACCTCGGGCAGGCTTGCGCCAACCAGCGCAATCCGCGCCGAGGGGTCGTGGCGCGCGAGGTTGCGCACCCATTCGGCCCCGGCGCGGGTTTTGCCGAAGCCGCGCCCGGCGCAGATCAGCCACACGCGCCACGGCCCTTCGGGCGGATGCTGTTCGTCGCGGCCCCAGACTTCCCAGTGCCAGCTGCCGAGCACCGCGCGCTCATAGGGCGACAGCTCCTTGTCGAGCTGGAGCCGCCATTCGGCGGTCCTGGGATCGTGGAACCAGCTGCCGCGGCTGTCTCTATTCCGGCCCTGCATCTTCATCCCTGCGCGCCCGCTTCGCCGCGAGTGCGGCGGCGCGTTCCTGCCGCTCGCGGATCGCGTCGATCTTGGCGTTGATCGATTTCATCGTGACCACCTCGTCGGCGAGCGTCCGGCGGCCCTTCTCGCGCGCGACAGATTCACGGTGCGCGGCGAGGCAGCGGAAAGCGGTGCCGATATCGAACTTGCGCTTGTTGCCGTCGGCGTCGACGTCCTCGAGCCGCCCGTCGCGCAGGCGGCCGAGCAGCTCCATTTCAAGCGTGTCGTAGCCCTCTGCCAGCGCGTCGTACCACTGGCGGGCAAAGGCGGGATCGTCGCGCCGCCTTTTGTAGACCGCGGCCTGGCTGATGCCCGCAGCGATGCACGCCGCCTTGATGTTGGAGGATTCCGCCAGCTCGTTGAGGAATACCGACGGCCAGTTTTTCTTTGCCATAATCCTAGTCCCGCCCGGATGCGCACCGGGCGCAAAAAAGGCGGCCCGTCCGGACCGCCTTGCGAATCGCACTATCGCGATGTTCCGGTTATGTACCGATCTGGCGTGACGATGTCAATAGAAATGTGCCATATAGGTTATATATGCTTTCTCCTCCTCCTCGATGGGGGAGGGATACGAAGGCTTGCGAACTTGTTCGCTAGCCGCAGTTGGGTGGGGGTGATCTCTCGTTTGGACGCGGCCTCACCCCCATCCAAGCTCCGCTAGCTCCTTGCAGGAGCAAGCTACTCTATCCTTCCCACATCAAGGGGGAAGGGCTGGTGTCGCCTTGCCTCTCCGCGCCCGCTCCCCTAGTCGGCGTCCCATGCTGCGCCGCCTTTACGACTGGACCATGGCCAAGGCCGCGCATCCCCAGGCCGAATGGTGGCTGGCGCTGTTCTGCTTCGTCGAGGCGAGCTTCTTCCCGATCCCGCCGCACCCGGTGCTGGGGTTGATGTGTCTTGCCGAACCCAAAAAGGCGGTGCGCTTCGCCATTATCGCGACCTTCGCCTCGGTCGCGGGCGGGATGCTCGGCTATGCGATCGGCTGGGGGCTCTACGATACGGTGGGCGTGCAGCTGCTCGCCGCGCTGGGGATGACCGAGAGCTTCCCGGTCGCGGCCTGTTACCTGCGCGAATACGGGGCCGAGATCATTATGATCAAGGGCGCGACGCCTATTCCCTTCAAGCTGCTGACGATCACCGCCGGGTTCATCCAGATGCCGCTGGTCCCGTTCATCCTTGCCAGCATCGTTTCCCGCGCGATCAGCTTCATGATCGTCGGCGTGCTGTTCCGCCTGTTCGGGCGGCCGATCAAGGCGTTCATCGACAAGTATCTCGGCCTCGCCACCGCCGGCTTCGCCGTGGCGATCGTCGCCGGGTTCCTCGCCATCACCCTCCTCGAAGGCGACGGCAGCGCGGCAATCGAGGAAAAATGCGCCGCCGCGACGATGGCTTAGGAACTCCGCCGCGCCTCGCTCATTGCCTGTGCATGAGCAATATCGCCGTCATCGTCGGGAGCCTGCGTCGCGAATCCTTCAACCGCCGGCTGGTCGAGGGGCTGATCCGCCTGCCGCAGGGCGAAGGGCATCGCTTCGGATTCCTCGAGATCGGCGATCTGCCGCTCTACGACCAGGACCACGATTCCGACCAGCCCAAGCCGGTGAAACGGCTCAAGCGAAAAGTCCGTGCGGCGGACGGGATCATCTTCGTCACCCCGGAATACAACCGCTCGGTCCCCGGCGTGCTCAAGAACGCGATCGACCACGCCTCGCGCCCCTATGGCGACAGCGCGTGGCAGGGCAAGCCCGCCGGGGTGATCGGCGTCTCGCCAGGCGCGATGGGCACGGGGATGGCGCAGCAGCATTTGCGCAACATCATCGCCGGGCTCGACATGCCGACGCTCGGCCTGCCCGAGGCCTATATCGTCTGGAAAGACGGGCTGGTGACCGAGGACGGCGAGATCGGGGACGCCAGCCGAGGCTTCCTCGGCAAATGGCTCGGGAAGTTCCTGGAGCATGTAGAGCTTCATGCCGCCCCGGTCGAAGCCGAGCCGGCGTTTCTCTAATCAGCGCTCGTCGCAACCGGTGACCCCATCGCCAGCGGCGGCGTCACCGCGGTCACCCGCCACACCGTATTGCCGGCATCGTCGGCCACCAGCAGCGAGCCGTCACCAGCGATCGCCACGCCGACCGGGCGGCCGAACACCTCGCTTCCGTTGAGAAAGCCGTCGAGCACCACGATCGGCGCTCCGCTAGGCTGGCCGGAAGCGAAGGGGATGAAGATCACCCGGTAGCCGGCCGGGCGCGAGCGGTTCCACGAGCCGTGCTGGCCGACGAAGGCGCCCCCGGCGAAGCGCGGCCCGAGCATCGCGCCGTCGGCAAAGGCGAAACCGAGCGAGCCGCTGTGCGAACCGATCGCGTAGTCGGGCGTCAGCGCCCGCGCGATCATGTCCGGGCGAGCCGGATAGGGCCGCTTGTCGACATGGCGGCCCCAGTAGCTCCACGGCCAGCCGTAGAAACCGCCCGGCGTGAGCGAGGTGATGTAATCGGGCGAGGCATCGTCGCCGATCTCGTCGCGCTCGTTGACCACGGTCCACAGCGCGCCGGTTTCGGCATTCCAGTCGAGCCCGTTGGGATTGCGCAGGCCCGAAGCGTAGAGCCGGGTCGCGCCGGTCACGGGATCGATCTCGAGCACCGCCGCGCGGTTGACCTCGTGCTCCATCCCGTTTTCGGCGACATTGCTGTTCGAGCCGACGGTAACGTAGAGCCGCGATCCGTCGGGTGAGGCGATCACGTTCTTGGTCCAGTGGTGGTTGATCGGTCCGCCGGGGAGTTCGGCGACCATGGCACTGCCGCCCATTGGCTGGCTCGCGCCCTCGGCATAGCGGTAACGCAGCAGCGCGGATGTGTCGGCGACATAGAGATCCTGCCCGACCAGCGCCATGCCGAACGGCGCTTCGAGGCCATCGATGAAGGTGGTGCGGCTTTCGGCGAGCCCGTCTCCGTCGCGATCGCTGAGCAGGCTGATGCGGTTGGGCGGCGCGGGGCCGGAGCCATGCGCCTTGCGCATCGCGAAGGCGACAATCGGGTCTTTCGGGCGCTTGATCGGCTCGGCCGGGCCGCCGCTCTCGGCCACCAGCACGTCGCCGTTGGGCAGCACCAGCAGCCAGCGCGGATTGATGAGGCCGGTAGCAAATGCCTCGACCTTCAGTCCCGGCGCGGCGCGGGGGGTTTGGCCATCGGGCCAGCCGACCGGCGTCGCGATGCGGATCGGCGGCAGCGCGGCGTAGTCGGGCGCGGGTATCGTCGGGTTGGGGCCGTACCCCGCTTCCTCGGGCAATTGCTCGCCCTTGCCGCAGGCGACGAGCGCGAGCGCCGCCAGCAAACCAGCGAGGCCGGCCGGGCGGAACATGTCAGAGTTCGCTCCCGCCATCCGCGTCGCGCACGCCGACGCGATGACGGAAGACCATCTCGCCGCCTATCCAGCCGTTGAACAGCAACAGCAGCACGACGGTGCCCGACAGCACGATGCCGGTGGGCAGCACGGCCGCGGCGCCGTCGCGCATATGGACCAGGAAATTGACCACCGACAGCACTACCGCGAGGAGGTTGCCGAACATGTGCCACCACGCCAGCCGCAGCGCGCGGATGCGCGGCTCGCCGAGGAAATCGGTGAAGCCCGCGACTGCCGCAAGCAGCGCGGTGACGATCCCGGCGCCGATCAGCCACGAGGAAAAATAGGCGAAGCTCGCCCAGCCGGTCTGCCAGAAGGCGATGTCGGTCAGGAACGCGCCGACCAGGAAGCCGATCGGCAAGGGCACGAGCATCGGGTGCAGCGGATGTCCGGCGATGCGGAAGGTCGAACGGGGATTGGTCATGGGCGTCCTCCGCGCTGGGCGTGAGAATCCCTCCCGTGTCGGTCGTTCAACCTGCGGTGCTGGGAAATGTTCCGGGGTTAGATAATCCCCACGGCCTTCCCGGCGCGCTCGAACATGCCGAGGATCGCGGTCACCTGCTCGGCGCTGTGCTCGGCGCAGAGCGAGCAGCGCAGCAGGGTCATCCCGGCGGGGGTCGCCGGGGGGCGGGCGAGATTGACGTAGAGCCCTTCGTGAAGCAGCGCCTCCCACATCGCGGCGCCCTTCGTGAGATCGGGCATGATTACCGCGATGATCGCGCTTTGCGGTTCGTCGGTGCCAAGCGTGAAGCCGAGGTCCCTGAGGCCCTTGTGCAGCACCCGCGAATTCTCCCACAGATGCGCGCGCTTGTTCCCGGCATGCATCAGCTTGCGGATGCTGGTCGCGGCGGTTGCGACTACGCTGGGCGGCAATGAGGCGGTGAACACGTAGGGGCGGCAGACCAGCCGCATCACCTCGAACTTGGGATGGTTCGAAACGCAGAACCCGCCGACCGTGCCGACGCTCTTGGAGAAAGTGCCGATGATGAAATCGACATCGTCGATCACGCACTGCTCCTCGGCCACCCCGCGGCCATTGGGGCCGATGAACCCCATCGAATGGGCCTCGTCGACCAGCACCATGGCGCCATTGGCCTTCGAAACCGCAATCATCTCCTTGAGCGGGGCGATATCTCCCAACATCGAATAAACGCCTTCGAGGACCACCAATTTGCCGGCACCCTCGGGCACCCGCTTGAGCCGCTTTTCTAGCGCCTCGATATCGTTGTGCTTGAACGGCACCACCTCGGCATTGCCGAGCGCGCAGCCGTCCCAGATGCTGGCGTGGGAATCGATGTCGAGGATGATGTAATCGCCCTTGCCGGCGATGGTCGAGATGATCCCGAGATTGGCCTGGTAGCCGGTCGAGAACACCATCGCGTGGTCCATCGCGTAGAATTGCTTGAGCGCTTCCTCGACTTCGCGGTGGCCCTGGTAGGTTCCGTTGAGGACGCGGCTCCCGGTGGTGCCCGCGCCGTAATTGTCGAGCGCGTCCTTCCCCGCCTCGATCACGTCGGGGTCGAAGGTCATGCCCATGTAGTTATAGGTGCCGAGCAGGATCGTATCGCGCCCGTTGCAGATCGCCCTTGTGGGCGAGAGCACCTTCTCCATCACCAGCCCGAACGGGTCTTCCGCCCCGCCCGCCAGCAGCGAGCGGCGCAGTTCGATGATCTCGTCGAACTTGCTGAACAGGTCGGTTTCCGTGGCCCCCTCCGTCATCGTCCGATCACCCGCTGAGCCTGGTCACCGCATCGACCAGCTGGCCGAAATTCTCGATCTCGGCCTGCTGGTTCATCGAAATGATGATGTCGAATTCGTCCTCGATCGCGGCGACGAAATCCATCACCGTGAGGCTGTCGAATTCGAGGTCGCCGGCGAAAGTGGTGCCTTCGCCGATCTCCACGTCCTTCTTGTTGAAGGGCTCGATCAGCGAACGGATGCTGGCTTCGATGGCGGCGCGGTCCATGCGGGGGCTCCTAGGATGCGAATGAGGCGCAAAAGGGGCGCTGCGCCCTGAATGTCAAGCCCGGCGCGCTTCACAACAGCGCGTTCACAGCCGCCATGAATGGCCCGATCGAAACCGGCTTGGCGAGATAGCCCTCGGCCCCTGCATCGCGGATCCGCTCTTCGTCGCCCTTGCCGGCATAGGCGGTCACCGCCAGCACCGGGATCGCGCGCAAAGCCGCATCGCCCTTCATCTGCGCGATCAGGTCGAGCCCCGAGACATTGGGCAGCTGGATATCCATGATCACCAGGTTGGGGACGAAGCCGCGCGCGGCATCGATCGCCGCCAGTCCGTCGGAAACCGGCTCGACCGCAAAGCCGTGGGCCTTGAGCACGTCGCAGAACAGCTTCCGATTGAGGTCGTTGTCCTCGACAACGAGGATTCTCTTTGCCACTGGGCAGTCCCCCGAATGCGACGCCGTCCCGGCTCTATTGCCAATCAGGAAGCATGACAATTCACCGTTCGCCCGAATCCCCGGAAGACCCCCAGGCGCTGGCGCTGGCCTCGCTCGGCTGGCTGCTGGCGGACGAGGCACGCGCGGGCCGCCTGCTGGCGCTCACCGGGCTCACGCCCGATGCCTTGCGCGGCGGCCTCGACGACCCGGCAGTGCTCGGCGCGGTGCTCGATTTCCTCGCCGCGCATGAGCCGGACCTCATTGCCGCAGCGGAGGCGCTGGGCATCGCTCCGGCCAGCCTCGCCGCAGCCGCGCGGAGCCTGGCTTCGTGAGCCGCCCGCTGATCGTCAGCGATTGCGACGAGGTGCTGTTGCACATGGTCGCGCATTTCCGCGATTACCTCGGCGAACGGCACGGGGTCGATTTCAATTGGGAAGGCGGCAATTTCGCCGATGCGATGCGCTATCGCCGCAATGGCGAGGCGCTCGACGAGGCCGAGATGTGGCGGCTGCTCAACTTGTTCTTCGACAGCGAAATGCACCGCCAGACCCCGATCACGGGCGCGGTGGAAGCAGCGGCGGCACTCGGCGAGCGCGCCGACGTGGTTGTGCTGACCAACCTTAAGGACCACCGCCTCGAAAGCCGCGCGGCGCAGCTTGCCGATCACGGGATTCACGCCCGAGTTTTCACCAACCAGGGCCCCAAGGGCCCGGCGCTCAAGGCGATCATCGAGGAATATGCGCCCTCGCGCGCGTTCTTCATCGACGACATTGCCCAGCACCATCAATCGGTGGCGGAGCAGGCAGGCCACGTCACTCGCCTGCATTTCTGCGGCGAGCCGCTGGTTGCGCCGCATATCGAGTGCGCGCATGAAGCGGGCCACGCCCATGCGCGGATCGACAATTGGGCCGAGGCGCTGCCATGGCTGCTCGCGCGGCTGGAGGAGGACGAATGAGCATCGACGCGAGGCTGGCCGAACTGGGGATCGTGCTGCCCGAACCGGCGGCTCCGGTCGCCGCCTATGTCCCCGCGGTCGAGGCGGGCGGGCTGCTGTACATTTCGGGCCAACTGCCGTTCGTCGATGGCCAGCTCGTCACCGGGCGGCTGGGCGAAGATGTGTCGCTCGAACAGGGCTACGCCGCGGCGCGCGCCTGTGGGCTGATGCTGCTGGCGCAGGCGAAGGCGGCGCTTGGTTCACTCGACCGGGTCGAGCGGGTGGTCAAGCTCGGCGCCTTCGTCAATTCGACCGGCGACTTTACAGACCAGCCAAAGGTCGCCAACGGCGCGTCGGAGCTGATGGCCGAAGTGTTCGGCGATGCCGGGAAGCATGCCCGCAGCGCGGTCGGTGTGCCGGTGCTGCCGCTCGGCGCGGCGGTCGAAGTGGACGCGATCCTGAGTGTTCGGGCTAATTGACCGCCTGTGCGCTCCCGCGCCCGATCCGGCGCGGGTCAGCTGGCTCGCCGGCCAGGACTATGCCCATCGCGGCCTCCATGGTCCGGGCGCTCCGGAAAATTCGATTTCGGCCTTCGCCGCCGCGATTTCGAACGGGATGGGCATCGAATGCGATGTCCAGAAAAGCGCCGACGAAAAGGCGATGGTGTTTCACGATTGGGAGCTCGACCGGCTGACCGGCGAGACGGGAGCGGTGGCCGCGCGCATGTCGGCCGAGCTGGCGCAAATCCCGCTGACCGGGAGCAATGACCGCATCCCGAGCTTGCGCGACCTGCTCGGCTTCATTCGTGGACGGGTGCCGTTGCTGATCGAGGTCAAGGCCAAGCGCCACCGGCGGACGACGCCGTTGTGCCTTGCTGTGCGGCGCGCGCTCGAAGGCTATCAAGGCGATCATGCGGTGATGAGCTTCGATCCGCGGGTCGCGCATTGGTTTCGCCGCCATTCGCCGCGGACCGTCAGGGGCCTGGTGGTGACCGAGGAGAACGCCCGGACCGTCAACGGCCGCCTGTTCCGCCACTGGTGCCTGTGGCACGCCAAGCCCGATTTCCTCGCCTATGACGTACGCGATTTCCCCAGCGGCTTTGCCGCCGCGCAGCGCAAGCGGGGCCTTCCGGTGCTGACCTGGACGGTGCGCTCGGCGGAATTGCGCGAAGTCGCCGGCGAATATGCCGATGCGCCGATTGCCGAAGGGGCAGGGGTCGCTAAATTGACGGCATGAGTCCCGCCGCCATCACTGCCCGCATCGCTCCCGCGGTCGGGGCGTTGCCGGCGGAGGAATGGGATGCGCTGGCGGGAACCGACAATCCCTTCACCAGCCACGCCTTCCTCACCGCGCTCGAGGATTCGGGCAGTGTCGGAGCCGGGACCGGCTGGAGCCCCTGCCCGATCGTGATCGAGGGGACGGACGGCAGGCTCGCCGCCGCGCTGCCGGCCTATCTCAAGTCTCACAGCCAGGGCGAATATGTCTTCGACCATGGCTGGGCGGATGCCTGGGAGCGCGCGGGTGGACGCTATTATCCCAAGCTTCAGGTCGCGGCGCCGTTCACCCCGGCGACCGGTCCGCGCCTGCTGCTCAAGGACATCTCGCTCGCCGGCCCGCTGCTCCGCGCGGCGGAGACGTTGTGCGAGCGCGTGGG
>Ga0315910_10003938_pt1 | contig 12506 bp, 7 predicted proteins | sample EdamamesoilMG_FD_204470 | JGI IMG/M metagenome (GOLD analysis project Ga0315910, IMG submission 204470) | Garden soil microbial communities collected in Santa Monica, California, United States - Edamame soil | ecosystem: Environmental > Terrestrial > Soil > Garden | place: USA: California... | reverse complement strand
GAGCGCGGGCGTCGGCGCGATGGGCGGTAGTGCGACCAGCGGTGCGGGCGGCGATAGCGGCGGCGCCGCGAGCGGCGCGGGCGGCACGAGCGGCAGTGGCGGCAGCTCGAGCGGCAGCGGTGGCAGCATGAGCGGCAGTGGCGGCCTACCGTCGACGCTCGAGCCGAGGATCACGAAGACGACGGTGACGGTTTCGGCCGGCGTGATGAAAGGCGACCGGAACTGGAGCATCTGGGGGCAGCGGAGCCTCGTCGTGGCGCCCGTCTTCACCGCGCCGCTCTCGAACTGCGAGACGCTCGTCTGCTTCACGAGTGGCGACGAGGACGCGCCGACCGCGCACGTCGTGCGACTGACGGCGGCCGATCAGCTCGGCGCGGAGCTAGTCACCGAAGCGGGTTTCGAGTGCCGAGGTCTCGCCGCTGGCGACGGCGGCACGTTTGCGGCGCTGCTCTGGAACGACGAGCCCAATGCGGATCCACCGGTCGACACGATCGCCATCCACCGCTACGGCGCGGACGGCGCACCGGTCGGATCGACGGAGCTCGTGAACGACGACAACCACCCGACCGATTTCGGCCTCGGCGAGAGCCGGCTCGAGTACGGAGCCGGACGCTACGGCGCCTACTATCACGTGCACTCCTTGTCCGGGCACGAGGGCGACACGCTGAAATGGGTGGACGCAGCGAGCGGCGCCGAGACGACCGGTTGGGATTGGGGTTGCTCGCACAGTATGTCGAACCTGCTCACGTACAATCCAAGCGTCGACGACTTCATGGTCGCTTGTGTCACCGACTGCTACCCGGGTACCGACGGCAGCGACTTCGAGACCACCAGCATCGGCGGCATCTATCTCGATAATAGGCGCAAGGTTCTGGACGTGGCGGCAGGCTGCAACGGGGACGTCGCCGGCGAGCTTGGAAGCGCGGCCGTCTCGTCCGACGGCTGGAAGATCGTGTTCAATGCGCATCAGGCGCCGACGGTCCTCGGGGAGAATTCGTACGACGAAGCGACGATGAATCAGGACATCGGCTTCGCGAGCATTGGCGGCGATGGTTCGCCAGGTCCGGTCGTTTGGCTCACCAGCACGGCGAGTGTGAACGAATCCGACTCGTCGATGGCGCTCTACCAGCCTGGCGCGACCGAGCAGTACCTAGTCGGTTGGGTCGAGGGCGACGGCGACGTGTACAAGCTGGCGGTGGTCGACCCGGCAGGAGCCCTGCTCGAAGGGCCGATCGACGTGACGGCCATCGTGCAATGGGGCCGGCGCGACGATCCGTTCCGGAAGCACTACGACAGTGACGTGGTCTGGGCCTGGTTCGACGAGCCGGGCAGCACCGCGCTCAATGTCGCCCGGGTCGATTCGGGCGTCTCGTACACCTGCCAGTGAGTCAGTCGCGGAACGGCTGCCGCGAGAACGGGCGGCCGCTCAGCGCGGCCGTTGCGCGCTTTCCTGGAACGTCACGTCGAGCTCGACCCGCTTGCCGCCGCGCAGGACGACGGCTTTGGTCGTTTCGCCGGGCTTCGACGCGTTCAAGACGTACATGAAGTCCTCGATGCTCGCGATCTGGTGGCGGCCGAGCGCGATCAGGAGATCGCCGCGGCGGAGCCCGGCTTTTTCCGCGGCGCCACCGGGGCGCACGCCGCCGAGGAGAACGCCGCTTTTCCCCGGTCCCGGTCCTGCATAGTCGGGGATCGTCCCGAGCGACGCGTTGAAGCTTCTGAGATCGCCGCCCGGCGGCGTCGACTTCGCGCCGGGATTGAACTTGAGCGCTTTTGGATGGCGGCTGACGGCAAGCGTGAGGTCGGCGACGGCCTGGGCGATCTGCGCGGCCCCGGCCGCGTTGATCTTGTCCGTGGTGTCGGTCGGCTTGTGGTAGTCGCCGTGCGCGCCGGAGAAGAAGTGCAGCACCGGAACGCCGGCGAGGAAGAACGACATCTGATCACTCGGGCCGTAGCCGCCGTCGGCGGAGACCGCGCAGTCGATGCGTGCCTTGGTGCAAGGCTCGGCGACGAGCCCCGCCCATTCAGGTGCCGTTTCGCCGCCGAGAACGGTGACACGATTTTCCCTGAGGCGGCCGACCATGTCGAGATTGAGCATCGCGAACATGTTCTTCTTCTGGAGGCCGGCGACCTTGCCCTTCTCCACCGCCTTCACGAAATGAGACGAGCCGAGTAGGCCCGATTCTTCGGCCGAGAAGAGGATCAGCAGCACGTCGCGGCGCAGGGTCGCGCGGTTTTCGGTCAGGCGCCGTGCGATCTCCAGCACGCCGGCGACGCCGGAAGCGTTGTCGTCGGCGCCGACGTGTGGCTCGTGTCGATCGGGAGCGAGCGAGTGGCGCCCGCCGAGGCCCAGGTGATCGTAGTGTGCGCCGACGATGATCGTCCCCGGCAATTTTTCTGCCGCGGGAACGCCGGCCGCGACCTTGCCGATGACGTTGAACGCGGTCTGCTCCACGCCGCCGATCTCGATCGTGAGCTCGGCCGGGACCTTTTGCTTCTGCGCAAGCTTGTCGATCAGCGGGCGGCCGACGGCGCGCGTCACCACCATCACCGGGATGCCCGCATCGCCATGGCCCTCGGGCACCAGGAGTGGGAGCTTCGCTTCCGGACTCGGCTTCTGGTCGGCGGGCGCTCCCGGCGGTGGCACCGGATCGTCGACGACGACGAGCGCCTTCGCGCCGCGCTCCTTGGCGAGCCAGGCCTTGTAACGGAGATCACCGAAGCGACGCTTGTCCTCCGTCTTGGTGAAATCGGGCGTTTCCGGCACGAAGCGCCGCACGAAGGCGACCTTGTTCCGGACGTTGAGGCCCGCGTAGTCGTCGAGCTTCTTCTCCTTGTCGACCAGGCCGTAGCCCGCGAACACCATCTCCGCCTTGACCGTCGTCTTGGCGGGCGAGAAACCGAACACGGCGAAATCGGCCGAGCCGAGTTTCTTGCCGTCGAGCGTCACGCTGGTGCCGGGGCCGAGCGCGAGCGACGTGCGGACCGAGAACGCCTGACGAAAACCCTTCGCGTCGCCGGCGGGCGCAACACCGAGCGCTTGAAAGCGCTTCTCGATGTACTCACCGGACGCCGCGAGCCCCGCTTGGCCGACGCCGCGACCTTCGCGGGCTGGATCGGCGAGATACGCCACGTCGGCGAGCAGTCGATCGGCCGGCGCGTCAGGCGTTGCCGGTGGCGCTCCGTCGGCCCACTTGGCGAGGAACACCTGCGTGTCGTGCGAGCCCGGCGGGGTCTGCCGGTTCGACGAGAAGGCGAGCGTTTTCCCGTCCGGGGAAAAAATCGGGAAGCCGTCGAACCCGGGCGCGGAGGTGATGCGCTCGAGCCGCGCCCCGGTGTCGTCCACCGCCCAGATGTCGAACTCACGCCCCTTCGGGTCACCGTGGTTCGAGGAAAAGAGCACGCGCCGTCCGGAAGGATGAAAGAACGGCGCGAACGAGGCGGCGTCGAGGTACGTGATCTGCATCGGCTCGGAGCCGTCGGCGTTCGCGACGTAGATCTCGAGCTTCGACGGGCGAACGAGGCCCTTCTCGAGCAGCGCCTTGTACTCGTCGAGCTCCTTGCCCGGCCGCGGCCGCGAGGCCCGCCACACGATGCGCGAGCAATCCGCGTTGAAGAACGCGCCGCCGTCGTAGCCCGGCGTGTTCGTGAGCCGCGTCACGTTCTTGCCGTCGCGATCCATGCGGTAGATGTCGAGATCGCCGTCGCGGACCGACGTGAACACGATCGAGCCGTCTTTCGCGCAGACGGTGCCTTCCGCGTCGTAGCCCTTGGAGCTCGTCAGCTGGACGAGGCCCTTGCCGTCGACGCCGACCTTGAAGATGTCGTAGCTCTCGTAGAGCGGCCAGACGTAGCCCTGGCTCCGATCGGGCTTCGGCGGGCAGGCCTTGCCACCGAGGTGCGTCGAGGCATAGAGCACCTCGCGATCGCCGGGCAGGAAGTACGCGCAGGTCGTCGCGCCCTCGCCGTTCGAGACCGGGACGAGATCCGTCCGGCCGCCGGCGAGCGGCATCCGGTAGATGCGATCGCAATCCTGGCCGGCGAGCTTGGTCTGGAGTGACAGCGCCGAACCGTCGAATGACCAATACGCTTCGGCGTTCTCGCCGGCGAACGTGAGCTGCCGCAGCTCCGCGAAATGCTTTTCGTCCGGCTGCGGAGGCACGAGCACGGGCGGCGGCGGCGCGCTGGCCGTCGCGGAAGCCGGCGGCGGGACCGCGGGCTTCGCTTCCGGCGTTGCAGCGCCCGAGCACCCGACGAGGGCGGCGCAGGCGAGCGCCGGCAGGACGTGGGTAAGAGGGTAACGGCGCGCCCGATCGCGTCGGAGCTCGTGAGTCATGGCGCGCAGCATAACCCTAGAGCTCTCCGTTTGCGGCACCGGGAATCGAGCGCGCGGGCAGGCTCGAGACGGTTGACGGATCCGAGGTTGGGGGCCGAGAGGGGGCGCGAAGGGCGGTGCTCACGCACTGCGGTCCGGTGCGACACTGGACAGAGGCAGAGGCAGAGCGGGTTTAGGGTCGGGGGATGGGCGCGCCGAACGGTGCTCGCGCACTGCGGCCCGGGTACGCGTGAGAGCGGCAAACGGCTCGCGGAAAGCGGACGCTCAGGGCGCCGGTGCTGGTCGGGCCACGTGGCGTTGGTCAGGTCGCGGCGATTCGTCGAGGCGGACGCGGCCGGCGCGCAGGAAGCCCACGCGGAGAAGCCACGACTGTGGGCGCGAAACCGGCACTTTCTCGTCCGTGGCCGGCACCGGCCACGCCCGCCCCGCGAGGGGCGGAGGGCCGCGCTCCGCGCGGATGCCGCGCCAGCCGTGAAACCACGCGCCCGACGAGCACGGATCCACACCACCCGGCACGGGACGGTCCGAGTGCTTCCGGAAATTGCAGAGAACGTAGACGAGCGCCGTTCTGACCTCGCGCGGCGACTTCAAAGCGCGGCCGTGCCAGCGATCGGCCCACAACGCGCCACGGCGCAGGAGCAGCTCGTTGACGTAGCGGGTGATGCGGGCTTCCAAGCCGTGAACACCCGCGCTGAGCGCACGACGCTCCGCCGCTTCCACGATCAGGTGCACGTGGTTCGACTGCACGGAGTAGTGCACGATGCGAAAGCGGTCGGGTGAGTGGCGGGTGGCCCGGCCGATGGCGATACGGATTGTCGGGTAGAGCAATTGGGAGCGGAGCGAGCCGAGGACGGCTCGGAGCGTCACGTGCACCGGATGGCCAAAGTGGTGCCTGGGGCGGCGGCGGTGGGGAGTCTTGGGATGCGGGCCGGGCTTGCGCCCGGCGTTCCGCCGCTTGCCACCCCATGTCCCTTTCAGCGCGAGGTCGAGCTGCATCGACTTCGTCGAGGAAACAGAGCGATGGCCAGTGCGTGGGCGTGTCTGACTTCGCATCTTGAATAAGGCTACACTATAAGATAAGCCACGAAAACAGTCAATATTGTGGTCAATTTGTGGAGGGTTTCATTCGAAGAGGTTGCCCGGCCGATGGCGATGCGGAGCGTCGGGTACAGTGCCGGGAGCCGAGGACGGCCAGGAGCCCAAGAGCGAGCTCCGCATTCGGCTCGGGCGGCGGGGCGGTCGATAGCGGCGCCGGACAGGGCGTCGACGTCGTGCGCGTAGCCCCGCCGCCGAGCACCGCGCGGCCCGGGGCGCTTCGATCATCGCGACGCAGCCGCCGCGCGGAGCCGCCACGCCGCAGCCGAACTCCGCCGCGCGGAGCCGTCGCGCCGCAGCCGAACTCCGCCGCGCGGAGCCGTTGCGCCGCAGCCGAACTCCGCCGCGCGGAGCCGTTGCGCCCCCAAGCCCGCGGGACGCGGACTTAAGGAGGGCGCCCGCGCCCGCAGGCGAAGCCGAGGACGCGGGACGTGAGGCGCCGTATGGCGAGGGGGCAGCAAGATCCCTCGATGTCGCCCACTGCGCGCGCTTCGGATTGGTGACTCGAACGGATCGGCGCGTTACGGGCTTCGATGGACGTAGAGGGTAAGCGTGCCCGGCGCGTCGAGCGTGGCGCCTTCGAAGGCCTGGAAGCCGACGAGGTAGCGGGTGCGGCCGTCGGCGGCGACCACGAGCCAGGCGTTCGACATCTGCGGGGTCGGCGGATCGGTCGTGAGATCGGCCCATTTGTTGGTGAAGGCCGAGCTCGCGTGGTCGCCGCGGTACTCGAGGTCGTCGCGGCTGAGTGCGACCTCGTCCAGGGCGTCGAATTCCGCCTGGGTGTTGTCGGCAGTGAGCGTCTTCACGTCCGCGACCGGTTCATCCGTGTTGGGGGCGAGATCTGCGGCGGACACACCGCCCGGCCCGCCGAGCTCACCGTTCACGCCGATCGCGTCCCGGCGAAAGCACAGGTCCCAATCGGTCGCTTGCTGGGCTTCGGCGGGGGAAAGGAGCTGCGTCTGTCCGCTCGCCAGCGCGAGGCAGCCGCTCGGCGCGTCGGGATCGGTCGAGCCGCCGTCCATCGTTCCGTCGATGTCGGTGACCTCGCTCGTCGGTTCGCTCGTGGTGCCGTTCACGCGGGCGTATCGCACCCGGTAGAGGGCGCTCACCGGCGCGCCCGCGACCTCGCCGTAGTAACCGAGGATCTGAAGCTTGTAGAGCGCGTCGCCGGAGCGGAGGCCGTACACGTGGTGCCGGCTGTAGATCGTGTGCGTGGATCCGTCGTACGCGTACCAGCGCAGGAACGCCCCTTCGGCGCGGTCCTCGATCAGGAACGGGACCTCGACCGGCTCGTCGGGGAAGGCGAAATAGGAAGCGGGCAGGGGACCGAAGGCGGAGCCGAAGCCCGGGCCGCTGATCCCGCCGTTGGTGGCGACGTGGTAGCCCTGAAACGAAAGATCCCAGTCCCTCGAGTCCGCGGGATCACCGGCGACGGAGACGACGGCGGGCGCGTCGAGCCGAACGAACGTCCGGCGATCGGCGGTGACGTCGACCGTGATCGTGGTTGCGTCGCCGCACGCTTCGGCGGTCGCCTCGCAGCCCGCCGGCTGTGGCTCGGGTTGGCTCAGCGGGTCGCTCCCGCAGCCGAGCAGGGCGAGCGAGAGCAGGAACGTCTTCGTCGACAAGGCAGTGAAAGCCTACTCTCCGGCAGCGTCGCTGTCGAAGGGCAGGTCGGCCTGGATGCCGAGATAGAAGGTCACGCCGAGGGTCGGGCGTGCGTCGCCGACGACGCTGGGATCTCGCTTCACGTCGAGGAGGTTCGTTCCGCCGGCATAGACACTCGGGAGGTCCACCGGCGAGTACGCGACGCGAGCGTCCAGGAGACCGTATCCCGGTGTCTCGAGCCCCGGTTCGATGAACGTGGTCGTGACGTAGCGGAAGCGTAGGGTGGCTTCGACCGCCTCGACGATCCGGGCCGTGCCGGAGAGCGTGAAGGTGTGCGGCGGCCGGTTCGGTAACGGATCACCGGTCGTTTCGTCCTCCGTGTACAGGTACGCGTACCCTGCGTTCGCGACCCATCCGTCGACGGGCTCCGCGCGCAAAGAAACGTCGCCGCCGGCGGTGCGCGCGCTCGCCACGTTGACGTAGATGTAGTCCGTGACGTTCGGGTCGATCTGCACGGGAGCGGGCTCGAACGAGATCAAATCCTTCACCCAGTTGCCGAACCCACCGGCGCGCAGCCGGATCCGCTGGCTCGGGCGAACGGTGACGTCCGAAGTCAGCCCCCACGACGTCTCGGGCACGAGATCGGGGTTGCCGAGCACGCGATAGCCGATCACCGAATGATCGAAGACGAACCCGTACTCCTTGGCGCTCGGCGCGCGAAAGCCGCGTCCGCCGGCGACGCGGAGCGCCACCTTGTCGGTCGGCGCCACCGCCAGCGCGAGGCGTGGCGCGACCACGCCGCCGTACCGATCGTGAAGCTCCGCGCGTGCGCCCGGCATCACCGTGAATTGGTCGACGATGCGCCAGCCGAGCTGGGCGTACGCGGCCGCGCTCGATAGCATCGTCGGGCTCACCTCGTCCGTCTGGCGCGTTTCGAGCGTCGTTCCCGTCACCACCACGCGCTCGGCCGTCTCGGAAAAACGCTGCGACTCGTTGCGCACGCCGAACACCCACGTGCGCCGTCCGTCGGCGATCGTCGCCGTCGACTCGAAGCTCGACAGCGAGCCATCGCGGTGCCGCTCTTCGTCGACCGGGGACTCGCGCCGGTCGCGCGCCGAGTGCCCGCGGTAGAAGCTCTGACCGAACGAAAAATCGACGCGCGACCCGCCACCGAGGTCGAGCGTCTCGATCGCGCGCAGGTTCAGGCGCTGGTTCGTCTCGGGAAGATCGATGACGAACGTGCGGAGGCCCGGCACGTCTTCCGTCGTCACCCCGTCGCTCCGATCGTAGACGTAGCGCGCCTTCAGCCGCACATCGATGCGGCGTGCGAGCCGCGTGCCGCCGCGTAGCCCGACCAGCGCCTGCTTGCCCGCGGGAACCAGGAGCTCCGGGCCGCCCTCGAGTGCGTGAGGGGCCCGGTAGCCGAACGACCCCTCGAGGCCGGCCCAGTCCCGCCCGCTACGAAACGCGCCCCCCACTTCGGTGAGCGCGTCGCCCGAGGTTCGTCCTTCGACGCGCCCGCGTGCGCTCGGGCCCTCCCGTCGCGGCGGCGCCGTCACGATGTTGATCACGCCGCCGAGCGCGTTCGTGCCGTAGAGCGCGCTCGAGGGCCCCGTCACGTACTCGATGCGCTCCACGTCGGTGAGCGGCAGCTCGGCGAGATCGACGACGCCGCCGACGTCGCCGATCACGCGCTCGCCGTCTTCGAGAATGAGCACGCGGTCGCCGTCGAGCCCCTGCATCTGCACGCCGCTCGGCGCACCGAGATAGCCGTAGGCCCGCGGATTGATCTCGAGCGCCGTCTCGCCCGCCAGCGCTTCGCCGACGTTGCGTGCCCCCCGGCGCTCCGCTTCCTCGCGCGTGACGACTTCGGTTCTCACCGTGGCGCGCTGCGAGCTTTCCGGCGTGCGCGTGCCGGTCACGACGACTTCCTCGATTGGCGCGGGTTTCTTCTTTTGGGCCGGCGGCGCCTTGGCCGTCTCGGTCGCCGGCGGCGCTGGTGCCGGCTCCGGCTCACCTCGCGCCGGGCTTGCGAGGAGAATGCCGGCCAGCCCGAAAGCCTCGGGTGCTCGGAGCGCGCGCAATGCCCGGCGACTCTATCAGGCGTCGACACGCGGCCGTCGATCCTCCAGCATACCGACGTGTTCACGTGGTCGGACTCGCCGGAGCCGCACGCCGAGCGGCGCCGCCAGATGCTCGCGCGGCATCCCGAGATCAAGGCCCTCTACGGCCCCTGTCCACGCACCAAGTACATTTGCCTCGCGCTCGTCGGAGCCCAGATCCTCCTCGCCTACTCACTCCGGGACGCACCGTGGTGGCTCATCGTGCTCGTCGCCTACGCCGTCGGCGGCGTCATCAATCAGGCCCTCCTGCTCGCGATCCACGAGCTCAGCCACAATCTGGCGTTCGACAAGCCGTACAAAAATCGGCTGTTCGCCATCCTGATCAACTTGCCCGTCGGCGTGCCGGTGGCGGAGACCTTCCGCTACTACCACCTGCTCCATCACGTCCATCAGGGTGACGAACGCCTCGACACCGATCTCACGACCGAGCTCGAAGGACGCGTCGTGCAAGGGCGCTTGAGGAAGCTCGTCTGGCTCGCCGGGCAGGGGCTCGCGTACGCCCTCCGCCCGCTGATCGTTCACCCGAAGAAGCCGAGCGTCGCCGAGCTCGGGAACCTCGCCGTGCAGCTCGCGTTCAACGCCGCCATTTTCTATTTTTGGGGTGGCAAGGCGCTCGCGTACCTGCCGATTGGCTCGCTCATCGTCATGGGGCTGCACCCCGTGGCCGGTCACTACCTTTCCGAGCACTACGTGTTTCGCCCGGGGCAGGAGACGTACTCGTATTACGGGCCGCTCAATCGCCTGACGTTCAACGTCGGCTACCACAACGAACACCACGATTTTCCCTATATTCCGGGCTCACGGCTGGCGAAGCTCCGCGCGACGGCGCCCGAATTCTACGACGGCCTGATGCACCACGATTCGTGGACGAAGACGCTCGTGCATTTCGTCACCCGCTCGAGCCTCGGCGGCTACAGCCGCATCAAGCGTCGCCACTCGCCGACCTAGTGTTCTGAGTCCGTCATCGAAGCGCTCCCGATCCTCCACCGGAGCTCCGTGCTGGTCGCCGTCGACAAGCCGGCGGGGCTCGCCGTTCATCGCGGGCAGTCGCACGACCCAGTGCACGCCTTGCAGCTCGTCAGGGACCAGGTCGGCGCCTACGTCTACCCCGTGCATCGGCTCGATCGGGGGACGAGCGGCGTGCTCCTGTTCGCGCTGTCGGCGGAGGCCGCGCGAAACCTGGGCCAGGCATTCGAGAGCGGCACGGTCGAAAAGCGCTACCTGGCGCTCGTTCGGGGCGCACCGCCCGATCGCGTTCGCGTGGAGCATGCTCTCTCGCGCGAGGACGGTCGGCCGCCGCAGCCGGCGACCACCGAGTTTCGCACCGTTGCTCGCTACGGCCGCTACGCGCTGGTCGAAGCGCTGCCCGAAACCGGCCGCACCCACCAGATCCGGCGCCATCTGAAGCACCTTTCGTGTCCGATCATCGGAGACGTTCGCTACGGCAAGGGCGAGCACAACCGCCTCTTTCGCACCGAGCACGCCTTCCATCGCCTCGCCCTCCACGCCACCAGCCTGACGCTCTCCGATCCGGAGACCGGAGCTCCGCTCACCATCCGCTCCCCGCTACCCGAGGATTTCGCGCGGACGCTCAAGGCGCTCGAGACTCGCCTGGCGACCGTAACGATCTAGCGACGCCGACCCGGTGCCGGAAAGCCACGGGCGCGAGAGCCCGGCGGTGCGCGCCGCGCCGGCACGAGCTTCGAGTCGCGCACGCGCTGCACGAGCGTGCGGAAGACGCGTGCGAGGCCGGCCTCGATCTCCGGTGGCTCGCCGCAGAGCGTGAGCGCGGCCGTCACCGATTCGAGCGTGGAGACGAAGTCGCGCCGGGGCTCGGCCCGCAAGCTGCCGTAGATCGAGGGCTTCGCCGGCACGAGGTTCAGGCGATTGAGCTTGTTCAGCCAGGGATTGCGCCACCACAAGGTCTTCGCTTTGGACCACGTGCCGTCGAGCACGATGATGCCCTGGAGCGAGGCGGGTTCGACGGTTGCGCCGGTTCGCGTTCTCACCTGGTTCGGCGGGGCGTCGCGATCCGGAAAGAGCACGGCCCAGCGGCTCGGATCGAGCGCTTCGGTGCGCAGAGCATGCCCGAGGTTTCGCCAGCTCAAGCCGATGACGATCTCGGCCCTGGGCAGACTGGCGACGAGGATCTGCGCCGAGCCGAGGAGCGCGTCTTTTTCCTGTGGATGCTGCAGGATCAGGACGCGGCGCCCGATCTGGTACTGGGTGATGCGATCGCACACGCAGGCGACGGCGGGGCGATGGCAGGTTTCACAAGACGCGGCTTCCACGAGCGCCAGTCTACCCGCCTTCACACACGGTGACGGGCGGAACGAAGACCGAGCGCACTTCGCCGCAGCGGCAGGGAAGGTAGACGCTGCCGACGATGGAGCGCAGGTTGCGGGGGGATCGCAGCTCTTCGCCGTCGCCCCGCGTGACGACCAGCGTGCGCTCCCCGAACGTGATCGTGACCTCGTCGCCCAGGTGGCGGCCCTTGAACGACGGATGGTCGAAGGCGCCGAGGAGCGCGAACAGGCCCTGGGTGCGGAGCTTCCGTCGCGAAGGCGAACGGAGCCCGCGGGCAAGGCTCAGGCACGGATCGAGCTGCGGGACGTCGCCCCGTCGCGGGAGCGTCTTCCGCTCGGTGAGCGCGCGGTTCGCGAAGTAGTGAATGCCCGCGCTGCCGTACAGCCAGAAGAAGTACGGGATGTCACCACGAGCGAGCTGCTCGGCTTCGGCGTCGAGCAGCGGCGGCCAGACCGGCTCCGCCCGAGCGCGCACGTACTCGTCGGTGCCGCGGAGGCAGACGCGGATCGGGGTCTCCTTCAATCTCGGAACGCGCTCGAAGACGGCCGCGATCGCGCCCGCGCGGCGGTCGAGGAACGCAAGCATGCGGGAGTAGGCGCTCGCCATCTGCAGGAGCGCCGCCGGCTCGACCGGCTTTCCGAGGTACGGCAAGGCGCGCCGCACACCGGCCGCGTGCCGGCAGATCGCCGCCACTTCCGGATCCGCATCGGGCAGGAGCTTCGTCTCCGTCGGCAGCGACAGGTCCGAGAGGATGATCTCGATGTCGAGCGGGGCGAAAACGAGGCGCCCCCGCGGGCCGAGCCCGAGCACCAGGTTTTCCCAGTGGAGATCGGCCACTCCGAGCCAGCTGAACAGGGCGACGGCGCGGCCGACGGCGTCCGAAAGGGCGCGGTTCGTCGCGGCGGACGGCCTGGGCAGCGGCTTCAGCGCGATGCGTTCGACCCCGCCCCCGCCCCGTGTCCGACCACGAAAGAACTCGAGCGAAGGCAGGAACCCGAACGCGTCGTGTCCGAGGCCGTCCTCGAGCGCAGCGTCGTCGA
>Ga0315910_10003937_pt1 | contig 12507 bp, 10 predicted proteins | sample EdamamesoilMG_FD_204470 | JGI IMG/M metagenome (GOLD analysis project Ga0315910, IMG submission 204470) | Garden soil microbial communities collected in Santa Monica, California, United States - Edamame soil | ecosystem: Environmental > Terrestrial > Soil > Garden | place: USA: California... | reverse complement strand
CAACACATCTGACCACCGGAAACGAAGTTAAATGCGAGGCCTACATAAAAACAGTAGCGGATAAGTCGTTCTGGGCATTTCAGCAATCCAAGACAGAGCTTGTTTTTATGTTTGACTATAAGAAAGACACGATTGATGCCTTACTGTTTCCGTAATACTGTAATTCACATATTGACTTAAGGACAAATAAAAAAGCCGCTTCATAACTGAAGCGGCTTTTTACTTTTATTTCTATCGCTTACGCTACTTGCGCAGCAAGCTTCTGATTCAATACGGATTTTGGTACAGCGCCAACTTGTTTGTCAACGATCTGACCGCCTTTGAAAACCAATAGGGTAGGGATACTGCGTACACCAAAACGGGCAGTTACGCTTGGGTTTTCATCAACGTTAAGTTTGCCGATAACCGCTTTACCTTCGTAATCTCCTGCCAGTTCTTCTACTACGGGACCGATCATTTTACAAGGGCCACACCATTCAGCCCAGAAGTCTACCAGTACAGGTTTATCAGAATTAATGATCTGATCGAAGTTAGCGTCAGTTAGTTCAATTGCTTTTCCCATTTTAGTTAGTATTAAAATCCAAATATATCGTGTTCAATAGTGCGAACGCAAAGGTATACTTAATAGTTCATAATATTAATTCCAGAGTCCAGATTCCAAATTCCAGATTGAATTCCGACTAATTTGGAATCTGGAACATGGAATCTGGAATTTAAAAGACTACTTCCACGTCAAGTTCTCCAACCTTTTTCATTTTCTTAACCATGTCATTGACCGGATTCACCCTGAATTTCCGCGAAAGCAATTCCAGATTGATGTTTTCGTGGTCATCCCGGATCTTTAAATAGAGTGGGGTATTGCCCGAATACTCCTGGCAAACACCTTCGATCTTGCCAATGAGGTCTTTGGTAATCTCTCTTGTACTCATCCGCAGTTGAACGCCCTTGCTTCGTTTTACACCGATTTCGTTTAACAAATCGATGTTCCGGATCTTGTATTCGATGTTCATTTGCCCCCAGGTGTTCTTGATTACCGCTCCTTCGATGAACAGGAACCACCCGATGTTCATAAACGTTTTGAATTTCAGGTAGTCTTCGCCAAAGAGCGTAAAAGTAGAGTTGCCACTATAGTCCTCTACCGTAAATTTTCCAAAAGGTTTTCCGGTTTTGGTAGTACGATGTTCTACTCCGGATACAATTCCACCCAATTTTAATTCGCGGCCCAGCAAAGGTTCTATCTCATTCAACTGGTTACACTTGATCGTGCAGAATGAATCCATCTCGAATTTGAAATTATCCAACGGGTGCCCTGAGATGTAAATGCCAACGACCTCTTTTTCCAGATTCAACTTCTCGATCTCACTGAAAGGCTCAACGAAATCAATTTTCGGTTTAGGCATTACTGCTCCGGAACTACCACCAAACAAGCTTGCCTGTGCACTTTGTTCTTCCTGTTGTGTTTTCGCTGCATACTTAATAGCCTTCTCCAGCAAGTTTATATCACCGTCTTTGGCAAATACATATTGCCTGCGATGGATACCGGTGAAGCAATCAAACGCTCCTGACAAGGCAAGACATTCAAACGTTTTTTTATTGACAGCGCGCTGATTCAACCGTTTAGCAAAATCAAAGATATCTTCGAACGCACCTTTTGCTTCACGTTCCTGGATGATGGATTCTACCGCTGCATCACCTGCACCTTTGATAGCACCTAGTCCGAAGCGTATCTCGCCATCTTTGTTCACTTCGAAGTATACACCGGATTCATTGACGTGAGGTCCAAGAACTTTGATACCAAGACTACGGCATTCTTCGATATGGAACGTAACACTTTCCAGGTTGCTCTGCGAGTGTGTGAGAACGGCCGCCATATATTCGGCTGGATAATTTGCTTTGAGGTATGCTGTATGATAGGCTACCAGTGAATAGCAAGTAGAGTGTGATTTGTTGAAGGCATATTGCGCGAAGGCCTCCCAGTCGGTCCAGATCTTTTCGCAGATCTCTTGCTTGTGTCCACGTTCTGCACAGCCCTTGATGAACTTGTCTTTCATCTTATCCAGCACCGCTTTCTGCTTTTTACCCATCGCTTTACGCAGCACGTCAGCGTCACCTTTGCTGAAGCCCGCCAGCTTCTGGGAGAGAAGCATTACCTGCTCCTGATATACCGTGATACCATACGTCTCTGACAGGAACTCTTCCATTTCTGCGAGATCGTATTTGATCGGTTCCAGACCATGCTTACGTTTAACGAACGCGGGAATATATTCCATCGGACCTGGACGGTACAATGCGTTCATCGCAATCAGGTCTTCAAATTTATCGGGCTTCAGTTGACGCAGGTATTTCTGCATCCCCACACTTTCAAACTGGAATGTTCCGCCTGTTTCGCCTCGTTGAAAAAGTTGATAGGTCTTTACATCATCGAGTGGTATGTCATCTACGATGATTTCAATACCACGACTTTTTTTAACATTTCGGATGGCGGTGTTGATTACCGACAGAGTAGTTAATCCCAGAAAGTCCATCTTGAGCATGCCGGCACTTTCAACAACACTGTTGTCGAACTGTGTGACGAGCATCTCTGAATCTTTGGCAGTGGATACCGGAACTAATGTCCGGAGATCATCGGGTGTGATGATCACACCACAGGCGTGTACTCCGGTATTCCGAACAGATCCTTCGAGGATGACCGCCTGTCGAAGTACATCGGCTTTGAGATCACTTCCTTTTTTGATGTCGGCCAATTCTTTCACTTCCTGGAACGCATCGTCCAGCGAAGTACCCGGTCTTTCCGGGATCATCTTGGCGAGCATATTGGCCTCCGGGAGCGGAAGCTCCATCACACGGGCGCAATCACGGATGGAAGACTTGGCAGCCATCGTGCCATAGGTGATGATCTGCGCTACCTGTGTCTTGCCGTATTTTTCGATCACGTATTTCAATACGCGGTCACGACCTTCATCGTCAAAGTCAATATCAATATCGGGAAGGGATACACGATCGGGATTTAAGAAACGCTCGAACAGCAAGTCGTATTTGATCGGATCCACGTTGGTGATTCCGATACAATAAGCCACGGCAGAACCGGCAGCAGATCCACGGCCTGGCCCTACTGAAACACCCATCTCTCTCGCTTTCGAAGTAAAATCCTGCACGATGAGGAAGTATCCGGGATACCCGGTCTTCTTGATGGTCTCTAATTCAAAGTCCAGGCGATCGCGAATGGCTTGTGTGATCGTTGTATATTTTTTCTCCGCTCCGAGGTAGGTGAGATGCCGCAGGTAGTCATCTTCTGTGCTGAATTCTTTGGGGATATCAAATTTCGGGAGCAATACACTTCGCTCCAGTGTATACGATTCGATCTTGTCAAGGATCTCACTGATCGTATCAATCGCCTCGGGAAGATCACGGAAGATGGATTTCATTTCATCCTGTGATTTGAAGTAGTACTCCGAATTTACTAATCCGTAGCGATGACCTCTTCCGTAACCGATAGGCGTAGACTTGAATTCACCTTCCTTGATACAGAGCAATACATCGTGGGCTGGAGCCTCTTCCTTATCGAGGTAGTAGGATTCATTCGAAGCGAAGTACTTCACGTTATACTTCTGTGCAAGCCGCAGCAAGGTTTCGTTCACGTGATCTTCTTCCGGAATACCGTGACGGTTAAGTTCTACATAGAAATCTTCACCGAATAAATTATGCCACCATTTAAAAGCTTCTTCGGCCTGCTTTTCACCCACATTCAGAATAAGGTGCGGAATTTCACTGGATAATCCACCTGTGATGGCAATAAGATCCTGTTTGTGTTGTTCAACAAGCGCTTTGTCAATACGCGGGTGAATTCCGTAAAGTCCCTCCAGAAATCCATATGAACTTAGTTTCGCGAGGTTGTGATAACCGTTCTTGTTTTTTGCGAGCAGCACCTGATTGTAACGTTTATCCGGATTGTCTTTGGTGAATTTTAATTTCAGGCGTTCATCGGCTAAATAAAATTCACACCCAACAATAGCTTTGATCTCATGGTTGGTAGCTTCTCTTACAAACTTGAAGGCACCATACATGTTACCCAGATCGGTAATGGCTACCGCGGGCATGTTCAATGCTTTGGCTTTACTCACCATCGACTTGATCTCCGGTGTTGCCTGCAGTACGGAGTATTGGGAGTGTGCGTGAAGATGAACATACGGCTTCTCACTTAGTGCAGCCGGCTCTCCCGTTAAGGAATAGCCGGCATCTTTCTTCTTCTCACGTTTGGTGAAGTTGGCCGCATCGAGGTTCGGTTCTTCATACGTGATCTCCTCGAGCGCTGTAGTGTCAAAAGGCTTTACTACTTTTTGTTTCAGTAATCCAAAATAGCATCTGGCTGTAGCGGCAACGTCATAGGCCGCATCGTGTGCGTCACCAAAATCTTTACCGAAAAGTTTTTCGTGAAGTTCAACGAGACGCGGCATTTTCAAACGGCCACCAATACCTCCCGATAGCTGACAAAATTCCGTTGAAGAAATTCCCGTATCCAGACGGGCAAGGTTGATGAATTGTTCGGGTGCGAGACTCTTCCGGATGAATTCCGCTCCGATAATGTTAATGTCAAACTCAATGTTGTGGCCGACAAGCAGCGAAGTCCTGGTTAAATCCTGAATGAATGTGCCCAGCACCGTCATCAGATCGTGTCCTTCTTCCAGCGCTCGTTTGGTGGAGATGCCGTGGATCTGTTCTGCTTTATAGGGAATGTCAAAACCTTCGGGCCTGATCACATAATTGTGATGTGAAATGAGCTTACCGGTGTTGTCATGAAGCTGCCAGGCAAGCTGAACCAGCCGCGGCCAGTTGTCCAGGTCAGTGATGGGCGCAGTTTTATTATGCGGAACACCGGTGGTTTCCGTATCGAAGATCAAATACATCAGCTTGTCAATTCAGTGGTTGTGGGTGTAAAGTTAACCGCGTAACCGATACAGCAACTTTACCTGAAGAAGTTCCTCGACCTAATTTTTCTGGTCTCCATATTTGGGAACTCAATTTTATGCAGGCCCATTTTGGTAAATTCATTGTCTGCTCATTTAAGGCAAGTATCTGTGAATCAAATGTATACTTCAAAGGCCTGATTATGGCAGTGATGACATAGCATTTAAAAGTTATGAAAACCCTGTTCAAATCTGTTGTTGGCTTTTTTCGCAAAGAGTGGTTTCTGCTTGTGGCAGTTGCAGCTATCGCGATCCTGATTCTGTTATTTGAGTTTCTCTGATCCTGATTCCGTTCCAATCATTTTTCCGGTAATCCTATTTAGAATTTCTATAAAATGAAGTTCGCTTTGGTGAAATAGGCTTTGGGGATTATTTTTCGCAAAAATTCTAAAGCTTAGTATGAATTGGTTCACCAGTCTTCTTACGAGTTCACTCGGTAAGAAATTTATAATGGCACTTACCGGCTTGTTTCTTATCAGCTTCCTGGTAATACACTGCGCGATCAATGCCATGATCTTTTACAATGATGGCGGTGCTACCTTCACCCACTGGGGGCACTTCATGGGCACCAACCCGATTATACGTACATTAGAAATTGGTTTGGTGATTGGATTTCTGTTGCACATCATCGAAGGCCTTGCCCTTTGGAAACAGAATCGTAGCGCACGTCCCGTTAAATACAGCTACGTAAAACATCCGGAGAAAAGTAAATGGTACAGCCGCAGCATGGGATTGCTCGGAACACTTATTTTATTGTTTCTCATCATGCATACGGCTCACTTCTGGATTCCGAACCGCCTGAGCCAGGGTATCAATAACTGGGAACACGGAGAAATTAATTTATATGCGAAAATGCTGGAGGTTTTTCAGAATCCGCTGGTGGTAGTTTTCTATCTCATCGGATGCTTCTCCTTGTTCTGGCATTTACTGCACGGGTTTAAGAGTGCATTTCAATCACTCGGGCTGAACCACCTGAAGTACAATAAGGTTATTGCTTTTGCAGGTACTGCCTTCTCAGTGATCGTGCCCCTGATCTTTGCACTGATGCCAGTGTCTATCTACTTTCAATTAATTAAATAATTGCAGACTCGCTTGAGTTCTGTTTCAATAAAGTTCAAATAAAAAAATATGGCTGTACTTGATTCCAAAATTCCAGAAGGTCCTCTGGCTGATAAGTGGAGCAACTATAAAGAGCATGCAAAGCTGGTGAACCCGGCCAACAAGCGAAAGCTGGATGTGATCGTAGTAGGTACCGGTTTGGCGGGCGCGTCCGCTGCAGCTACGTTGGCTGAGTTGGGATATAAAGTAAAAGCATTTTGTTTCCAGGATTCTCCCAGACGCGCACACTCCATTGCGGCCCAGGGAGGTATTAATGCAGCAAAGAACTACAAGAATGATGGCGACTCCGTCTATCGTCTTTTTTATGACACGATAAAGGGTGGCGACTTCCGTGCGCGCGAAGCAAACGTGTATCGCCTCGCGGATGTATCGCGGAATATCATTGATCAATGCGTGGCACAGGGTGTACCCTTTGCCCGTGAATACGGAGGCTTGCTAGACAACCGTTCTTTCGGTGGAGCCCAGGTTTCACGGACATTTTACGCGCGTGGTCAAACGGGTCAGCAACTGTTGCTCGGTGCTTATCAGGCGCTCGAACGTCAGATCGGTTTAGGAAACGTAGACATGTATAACCGCCATGAAATGGTGGAGGTAGTAACGATTGATGGCAAAGCGCGCGGTATCATAGCGCGTAACCTGGTTACCGGAAAACTTGAACGGTACTTTGGTCATGCTGTAATTCTAGCATCGGGTGGTTATGGCAACGTGTTCTTCCTTTCTACAAACGCAATGGGCAGCAACGTGACTGCCGCCTGGAAAGCGCACAAGAAAGGGGCTTACTTTGCGAATCCCTGCTATACACAGATTCACCCTACCTGTATTCCCGTTACCGGTGATTACCAGTCAAAGCTTACGCTGATGTCTGAATCCCTTCGCAACGATGGACGCGTATGGGTTCCCAAAACAAAAGACGATGCAAAAGCCATCCGTGAGGGAAAGAAAAGACCAGAAGATATCCGGGAAGAAGATCGGGACTACTACCTGGAAAGAAAATATCCTTCTTTTGGAAACCTGTGTCCGCGGGACATTGCATCACGTGCGGCAAAAGAAGCTTGTGATGATGGCCGTGGTATCGTGCCTTCGGGGTTTGGTGTGTTCCTCGACTTTGCCGATGCCATCAAACGCCTCGGTGTTGATGTCGTAAAAGCACGGTATGGTGAACTCTTCCCGATGTACCAGAACATCACCAATGAAGATCCTTTAAAGACACCGATGAAAATCTATCCCGCAGTACACTACACCATGGGTGGCCTTTGGGTTGACTATGATCTGATGACAACCGTAAAAGGATTGTATTGCCTCGGTGAAGCGAATTTCAGTGATCACGGTGCCAACCGTCTCGGGGCTTCGGCTTTGATGCAGGGACTGGCGGATGGTTATTTCGTAATTCCCTATACCATTGGAAACTACCTCTCCGGTGAAATCTTTACCAAGGCAATTCCTACAGATCATCCGGCATTTGCCGAAGCTGAGAAGGAAGTACAATTACGTTCGGAGAAACTTATAGGCGTAAAAGGCAAGCGAACCGTTGACGATTTTCACAGGCAACTTGGTAAAATCATGTGGGAGTACTGCGGCATGGCACGTACTGCGGATGGCCTCAAGGAAGCCCGTAAGCTCATTCAGAATTTGCGTAAGGAGTTTTGGAGTGATGTAAATATTCCAGGGGCATTAACTGAATTCAATCCTGAATTTGATAAGGCAGGTCGCGTTGCCGACTTTATAGAGTTGGGTGAATTAATGGTAATTGATGCACTCAACCGTAATGAATCCTGTGGTGGACATTTCCGCTCCGAGTATCAGGAAGAAGGCGAAGCAAAACGGGATGATGCTAACTATGCCTATGTCGCTGCCTGGGAACACACCACCGTTGAAGGCGATCCGGTGATGCACAAAGAGACACTGGTTTACGATAACATTAAAATGCAGGTAAGAAGTTATAAATAACTAATGATCATGAATCGGTTGCGTCAACCGTTTATGGCTTCGAAAAAAATAAACTTATTCAGATGAAATTTAATTTAAAGGTCTGGAGACAAAAGAATGCAGGTGCATCCGGAAAGTTGGTAGACTATAGTATTGACAACGTCAATGCCGACATGTCTTTTCTGGAAATGATCGATGTGTTGAATGAAAATCTCGTGCGGAAAGGCGAAGAGCCCATTGCATTTGATCATGATTGCCGTGAAGGTATCTGTGGCATGTGCAGCTTATACATCGATGGTCGTGCACACGGCCCACATCATGCAGCTACCACCTGTCAGTTATACATGCGTACTTTTAAAGATGGTGACACAATCTATGTTGAACCGTGGAGAGCGAAGGCATTCCCGGTACTGAAAGATCTTGTTGTTGACCGTAGCGCGTTTGACCGGATTATTGCCAGCGGTGGTTTCGTGAGCGTGAATACCGGACAGGCGCAGGATGCCAACAACCTGCCGGTTGACAAGCATGATGCAGAAAAGGCTATGGATGCTGCTGCGTGTATCGCTTGTGGTGCCTGTGTTGCGGCTTGTCCTAACTCAGCGGCAATGCTTTTTGTTTCCGCTAAAATATCACAACTGGCATTGCTTCCGCAGGGTCAGCCTGAGCGTGATCAACGGGCCCTTGCCATGGTTGAACAAATGGACGAAGAAGGATTTGGAAATTGCACGAACATCGGAGCTTGTGAAGCAGAGTGCCCTAAAGAAATCAAATTGACAAACATCGCCCGCATGAATCGGGATTACCTGTCGGCATCGGTAGGTTCCGAAAAAGGTACGCGATCACACGGGTAATGCCGGATATCACAAAAAAAAACCCGAGGTAACTCGGGTTTTTTTATGCTTTAAATTTTTGATTCAGTTATTCACTTTTGCAGCTGCCGAATCCCAGACGGCCTGTAGAAGTATCGTCATCAGAAGCTGATCCTACATTTCCTGCTGCCAGAATAATATCTTTTGATGGACCCGATGCAGAAAGGTGAATTTTCACGCAAGCATACAGGTCGATCAGTTGCTGATACGTAATACTGGATTCGTCAGCCAATTGGGTAAGGTGTGTTTCACTTTTTCCTGTTTTACTCAACACCGGATTCAGGTTCGCAAACACCGCTGCGCCCGGTTCAGATAAGTTTCCTAAGTGGATATGTACCGGATGTTCCAGATCACCTTCAGTTCCGGATAATATGATCGACACAAACGCAGTTCCATCGTTTTTTTCCTGGATCGTTGCGGTACCATCGATGTCATATTCAGCGCCAGCAAAAAGGGCGTAAGTCACTTCTCTGCCGGTGAAATCACTTTTAGAAGTTTCGTTATCCTGGCATGCTGCCACAAAAACCACGGCCAATACGCTCCAGATCACCTTTTTCATAAGTCTTAATTTTAAGAAAGTTAAAAAAAATAGCTTTAGGGCCAACATTCAACGTCCAAAGCCATGTAGATTTGTTAGTGTTGAAAATTGGCACGGATGTGGATTAATCAACGAAACCCGAATAACCTTATTTTGTGAAAAGACTTTTAACGTTGCTTATTCTTGTTGCGGCTTGTAGTCCCAAAGTACAGCCGCCTGATCCCGAAGCGCTCAAACCGGGATGGCTAAAAACCGAACCGTATCGCGAGGGATACTATACCGGTATTGGTCACAGTATGAAAGGGGAAGGTACGAATTACATTCAGGCAGCGAAGAAGAGTGCATTGGATGACCTGGTCTCCGACATCAAAGTTAATGTAGCCAGCTCCTCGGTGTTAAGCGTTTTTGAAGCAGATAAAAAATTTACCGAGCAATACGAACAGATCATAAAAACCACCACCGCTGACGAAATTGAAGAGTTTGAACTGGTGGACGCCTGGGAAGACCCGAGTAACTATTGGGTGTATTATCAGCTATCCATCGCGCGCTACCGTCAGATAAAAGAAGAGCAAAAACGAAATGCAACACTACTGGCCACCGATTATTTGCAAAAGGCGAAACAGGCTGAGAAAGATGGCGAGCGCCTGCAGTCGGTGAGTTTTTATTTTCAGGCGTTCCGCAGCATCGAAAAATATCTAGGCGAAGCTATCCGCGTTACCATTGATGATAAGGAAGTGCTGCTGGTGAATGAAATCTATGCTTCCATTCAATCGGTTTTGGATAAGATCACATTGAAAGTAGAGCCGTCTGAAATCGCACTGAATCGCAGGTTGCAACAAAGTGCACAAACGGTGATGGTAAAAGCATGGTACAAGGATCTCAATAAGCCGGCCGTGGGGCTTCCTTTGTTGGCAGGTTTTGAAAAAGGTGCCGGTGATGTATATCCGAATTATAAAACCGATGAAAACGGCCAGGTTAAAATCCTGATGAACAAGATCGGATCGAAAGAATTGGAACAAACCGTAGGTATAAAAGTAGATATTGACGGATTAAGCGGAGCTGGCAATTCTCCGATCTACACCCTGGTTGCACGCACACTAAATGTACCGCGTGCACAGGTAATGCTGAAAGTACAACGGCCGGTTGTTTTTCTTTCTGCCGAAGAACGAAGTCTGGGCTCATCAAAAAATAATCTTCAGATCAGCAACAAGCTCAGAAATCTTCTGGCGAATAATGGTTTTGAATTTACCGATGACAAAAAAGCAGCAGACCTTTGGTTTGATGTGAAAGCCGATTCAGAAAAAGGATCGGTATCCGGAAGTATTTACATTACTTACCTCACCAGTGTAATTAAAGTAACGGCAGTGCGTGAACAAAAGGAAATCTACGCAACTACCCTGGACCGCGTAAAGGGCTACGGCCTTGATTACGACAAGTCAAGTATTGATGCCTATAACAAGGCCCTCGAAACGCTTGAAAAGGATAAAATGAACGAATTGCTGAATACGGTATTGCAGTAAATCAGCGATAGGGGTTAAGCCTCGGTTGGTTGTCTTAAACCAGTTCCCAGGCCCTGATCCACAGGATTTTTTGGTTTGGTATTTGATTTGCGTATCATAACTTGTAACAATAAATAACCATCGAATATGAAAAAACTGACCTATTCAACCCTGATGTTGGTAGCCCTTGGCGGAATATTTTTAGCTGGCTGTAAAGGCAAGGAAAAAACCCCAAAAGGCGAGACCGAAGTAGCGATACCCTGTTCAGGTCCGGATTACTTCACATCGAATAAATTCTTCCGTGCGAATTCTATCGGTGAAAGTATGGACCAGGTAACGTCAAAGAAAAAAGCTTTGGCAAACGCGCGTGCTGAACTTGCGGCAAGTATTCAAACCACGGTAAAGGCAGTTACCGATAACTACACCAATTCCCGTGAGATGAATAACAAAGAAGAAGTTGAAGAACGCTTCGAACAACTGAACCGCGAAATCGTAGATCAGAAACTTACCGGTTTGAAAACCATTTGTGAAAAACATGTACAAACGAAAGAAGGTAACTACAAGACCTATATTGCGATCGAGCTTTCTGCCGATGAACTGGTAGCAACTTACAATGAACGTCTGTCGAAAGATGAGCGTCTCAAAATCGATTATGATTATGAGAAGTTTAAAGAAACTTTTGATAAAGAAATGGAAAAGCTGGGCAACCGATAGTTCCCTGACGCTTAACATATAAAAGAAAGCTGCCTTAGGGTGGCTTTCTTTTTTTGGTCCGGCATGCTATATTCCTATTCTATTCCCCGTGCCATGGCCGGATACTCAGGAACACCGCTGCAAAAAAAGCTTGGCATCAAGCCTGGCAGTTGTATGTATCTTATAAACTATCCCCCGGAATACACGGATTGGGTTGGACCGTTGCCGGAGACTTGCCAAATCAAATTGAAACCATCTTCTGAACTGGATTTTATTCACCTCTTTGTAAAAGACCGGAAAACGCTTCAAAAGGAATTTGTGAATTGTAAAAAGAATTTGAAGAAAGATGGTATGTTGTGGGTTAGCTGGCCTAAGAAGTCATCGAAGGTGCCTACCGACCTGGATGAAAACGTCATTCGTGACGTTGGATTGAAATCGGGTTTGGTCGATGTAAAAGTGGCTGCCGTAAGTGATGTCTGGTCAGGGTTAAAGTTTGTTTTCCGGCTTAAAGACCGTTGACGTTCAGTATGAAAAATTATTATGCTACCCTGGGCGTTAGTGTCTCAGCGACAGCACTTGAAATCAAAAGAGCTTACCGTGGATTAGCGGTTAAGTATCATCCCGACAAAAACCCGGATCCACAGGCTGAGTTGTTGTTCAAGGAAATCAACGAAGCCTATGATGTGCTGAGTGATCCGCAGAAAAAGATGTTTTACGATCTGCGCAGGGAAAATCCGCTGTCTGAAATTATTACGGAGACAGAACCACCGAAACCCAGGCATCGTGATCCGCGCTACCGGGGAACGGGACGGCCGGTTCACAATGAAAAAAGTTCGCGCACCAGCCTTCGCGAATTGAAGGCAAAGTATATACGGTATATGGGATGGCTTTGCTGGCTT
>Ga0315910_10003936_pt1 | contig 12513 bp, 10 predicted proteins | sample EdamamesoilMG_FD_204470 | JGI IMG/M metagenome (GOLD analysis project Ga0315910, IMG submission 204470) | Garden soil microbial communities collected in Santa Monica, California, United States - Edamame soil | ecosystem: Environmental > Terrestrial > Soil > Garden | place: USA: California... | reverse complement strand
GCTGACCGGCCTGGACGGCGGACTCACGGACGCCATCGAACTGTTTCAACTGGCCCGTGACGAGCAGGACGAGGGCGCGGCCGAGTCCGTGATCGGGGATCTGGACAATCTCGAGCAGCAACTGGCGGCGCTGGAGTTCCAGCGCATGTTCCCGGGCGAGATGGACTCCTGCAATGCCTTCGTCGACATCCAGTCCGGCTCCGGCGGCACCGAGGCCCAGGACTGGGCCGAGATGCTGCTGCGCATGTACCTGCGCTGGGGCGAGAAACACGGTTTCAAGACCGAGCTGATCGAGGCCTCCGCGGGCGAAGTCGCCGGCATCAAGAGCGCCACCATCCGTTATGAGGGCGAGTATGCCTTCGGCTGGCTGCGCACCGAGATCGGCGTGCACCGGCTGGTGCGCAAGTCGCCGTTCGATTCCGGCAACCGCCGCCATACGTCATTTGCTTCCGTGTTTGTGTCACCGGAAGTGGACGACGACATCAAGATCGACATCAATCCCGCCGACCTGCGCATTGACACCTATCGCGCCGGCGGCGCGGGCGGCCAGCACGTGAACAAGACCGATTCCGCGGTGCGCATCACCCATATCCCCACCAACACCGTGGTGCAATGCCAGAATGAGCGTTCCCAGCACAAGAACAAGGATCGCGCCATGAAACAGTTGCGCGCGAAGTTGTTCGAACTGGAAATGATGAAACGCAACGCCGAGAAGCAGGCGCTGGAGGACTCCAAGTCCGACATCGCCTGGGGCCACCAGATCCGTTCCTACGTGCTGGACCAGTCGCGCATCAAGGACCTGCGCACCAATGTCGAACGCACCGACACGCAGAAGGTGCTGGACGGGGATCTGGATGGGTTTATGGAGGCGAGTCTCAAGGCCGGGTTATAGGGGCACGTAAACACAGTCGCAGAAGGGTTTGGTCCCGGGTTCGCTGCACGTCCAGACCAGTATCCCTGCCATTTCTGGTCAACGACGACTATGCGCATCATCCGCAGAAAATTATCAAACACGTTCAGGACATTTTTCGAGTCGGAAAGGTCGGCCAGCGTCTTGTTGATGGTCTGCACGATCATCTCACTTGCACTCGCCAATTCTGCTGTGAGTGTCCATTACCTTGCCTTGTGGGAAATTCAGGTCGGTGGCCTGACCGTCAAACACTGGATCAATGATGCCTTGATGGCGATCTACTTCCTGCTCATCGGTCTGGAATTGGAACGGGAACTTAATAGCGGGGAACTTTCGGATTTCAATAACGCGCTGCTTCCCGTCATTGCTGCCGTCGGCGGCATGTGCCTGCCTGCATGGATTCATTTCATGTTCAATTCCGGAACCGCCACCCAAATTGGTATCGGCATCCCGATGGCCACCGATATTGCTTTTTCGCTGGGTATTCTGGCGCTTCTCGGCAGGGGAATTCCGGCATCATTGAAAGTGTTCCTGGCCGCGGTGGCGGTGATCGACGATCTGGGCGCGATAATCGTGATCGCCGTATTTTATACGGCCAGCCTGACACTGGCCTGTATTGCAGGTGCCATTTTGGTATTTGCCCTCATGATGGTGCTAAATCGGTTTTTCGGTGTGATGTCGCTCTTTCCCTACTTGCTCGGGGGAGGATTGATGTGGTTCCTGATGCTCAAATCCGGTGTTCATCCCACGATGGCCGGAGTTTTGCTGGCGTTCGCAATTCCCTATTCCGCCAGGGAAGACGATGCAGAATCCCCTTCACACCGGCTCGAGCATTACCTGAACAGACCAGTCGCCTTCGGCGTTTTGCCGATGTTTGCACTGGCAAATACCGGGATAGTCATTGGCGCGGATTGGTCCCAGGACCTGTTGAGCCTGAACAGCGCGGGCATTATCAGTGGCCTGTTTTTGGGCAAGCCGTTGGGAATCACGCTTTTTAGTGCTGCTGCCGTCGCAATGGGCATTTGCCGTTTGCCGCTCGATCTGACATGGCGGCACATCCTGGGTGCCGGGCTGCTATGCGGCGTCGGTTTCACGATGTCCATTTTCATTACGAACCTGGCGTTTGTCGGGGATGCGGAAATGATAAATGCCGCAAAAATGTCCATCGTTCTGGCATCGCTGATGGCGGGGACGGCAGGCATACTTTGGCTGAAAGTGTTCAGTGCGCCTGGAGATCAAGATACGGACACCATGGAATTCCAGACGGTCGAAATTTCCAAGCAGAAGGACCCTGACAAACCACCGGCCTGATCCCCGACACAGCCTTCCTGTGCGGGTCACTTCCATCGTGACGCGCGACAGGCCATCATGACCAACGAGTTTGATGCGGTCGCTGTCTATCCGGGGATCCGTTTCCGCTATATTCTAGCCTCCTCCTTCAATCTTCGATGAAAGATGACTGAACCCTCCGACTCCGATCTCCTCGCCCAGCGCCGCTCACATCTCGAGCAGCTCCGCCGCGCGGGCAAGGCGTACCCGAATGATTTCCGCCGCGATGCGCTGGCGGGCGATTTGCACGCGCGCTATGACAGCTTCGACGCGGCGCAACTGGAGGCGGCGAAGGTCACGGTGCGCGTGGCGGGGCGGATGATGAGCCGGCGGGTCATGGGCAAGGCGGCGTTCGCGAACCTGCAGGACATGTCCGGGCAGCATGTACAGCTCTACCTGCGCACTGACGCCGTGGGCGCAGAGGTGTACGACGATTTCAGGCATTGGGATATCGGCGACATCATCGGCGCGGTCGGGTACCTGTTCAAATCCAAAACCGGTGAACTCTCGGTGCACGTCAGCGAGGCGCGCCACCTGGCCAAGTGCCTGCGTCCGTTGCCGGAGAAGTTTCATGGCCTCGCCGACCAGGAGACGCGCTACCGCCAGCGTTACCTTGATCTCATCATGAACAAGGAGGCGCGCGCGCTGTTCAAGCTGCGCTCAAGGGTCGTGGACGCGGTGCGGACCTATCTCCAGGGCTGCGGATTCCTGGAAGTGGAAACACCGATGATGCACGGGGTTCCGGGTGGCGCGGTGGCGCGCCCATTCATCACCCACCACAACACGCTGGACATGGACATGTACCTGCGCATCGCGCCGGAGTTGTACCTGAAACGTCTCGTCGTGGGCGGGTTCGAGAAGGTGTTCGAGATCAACCGCAGCTTCCGCAATGAAGGTCTTTCCACCCGGCACAATCCCGAGTTCACGATGCTGGAGTTCTACTGGGCCTACGCGGATTACCGGGACCTGATGGATCTCACGGAAGACATGATGCGCAAGCTCGTGCAGGACCTGTGCGGCACGCTGGTATTGGAACGGGAAGGCGGCCGCCATGATTTCTCGCGGCCGTTCCGGCGCCTGACGGTGCTGGAGTCGGTCATGGAACACAATCCCGGTCTCGTGCGCGCCGATTTGCTGGCACTCGAGAGTGTGCGGCGCATTGCCGCGGGATTGCAGATCCCGGTGGAGAACACCTTCGGCCCCGGCAAGATCCTGACCGAGATTTTCGAGAAGACCGTGGAAGGGAAGCTGGCGGATCCCACCTTTATCACGCAGTTTCCCACCGAGGTGTCGCCGCTGGCGCGTCGCAACGACCAGGACCCGACGGTGACCGATCGCTTCGAGTTCTTTGTCGGCGGCCGCGAGGTGGCGAATGGATTCTCCGAACTCAATGATCCCGATGACCAGGCCGAGCGCTTTCACCAGCAGATGGCGCGCAAGGATGCCGGCGACCACGAGGCCATGCACTTTGACGCGGATTACATCCTGGCGCTGGAGTACGGTTTGCCGCCAACGGCCGGGGAAGGCATCGGCATTGACCGGCTGGTGATGCTGCTGGGTGGCGTGGACTCCATCCGCGAGGTCATCCTTTTTCCCCATCTCAGGCCACGCACGTCACCGTAAGTCACACGGGCTGCCGGCGCCGCCTGCCTGCCCCGTCGAACACAATTAACTGTTTGATATGTATGTATAAAACGTGTTCGCCGGTTGCCACCTCGCCGGCCGGGTTTGCGGCAGTGCGAACTTCCCTAGTTACCCCCACTCCATTACTCTGGCCAACACCGAACCCGTGCACAACGTTGTAAGGTTTGGCCGGCAGCAACGACAAATATCTCGGGGACATCCCCAAAAAACTTGAAACCGGAGGATCCAATCATGTCCAAGCAGATTACGTTACGGCCGATTGCTGCTGCACTCGGCACAACTTTCGCTGTTTCCCTGGCGCTCAGCCCCATTGCCAATGCCGAGCAGAACCCCTTCAGCCTCACCGAGTTGTCCGGCGGTTACATGGTTGCCGACCACCATGCGGAAGGCAACTGTGGCGAAGGCAAGAAGGAAGGCGAGGGCAAGTGTGGCGAGGGCAAGGACACCAGCGCTGAAGGCAAGTGCGGTGAAGGCAAGTGTGGCGAGAAGCGCAAGGCCCATGAAGGCAAGTGCGGCGAAGGCAAGTGTGGTGAAGGCAAGGAAAAGAAGGCCGAGGGCAGCTGTGGCGAGGGCAAGAAGGAAGCTGAAGGCAGCTGCGGCGAGAAGAAGGAGTAAGCAGTCTCACCGGGGTGCATCGTTCCATGATTCAGGAATGTGACAGATGTACCCCGTAACGGGCGCAGGACTCGGCCTGCGGCGAGCCTTCATCGGCTCGCTCGCAGGCCGCATTCCTTCCGGCGTGGATTTCATGGAGGTGGCGCCGGAGAACTGGATAGACGTGGGCGGCCGCTTTGGGCGGCAATTCGGGCAGTTGGCCCGCCAGGCGCCATTTGTCTGTCATGGACTCTCGTTGAACCTTGGCGGTGTCGCGCCACTGGACGAAGCGTTTTTGCACCGTGTGCGCCAGTTCCTCGATGCATTCGACATCCGCTGCTACAGCGAACACCTGAGTTATTGCGGCGATGAAGGCCACCTTTACGACCTGATGCCGATTCCTTTCACCGGGGAAGCGGTGCGCTACGTGGCCGCGCGCATCCGGCGCGTGCAGGACATCGTCGGGCGCCGGATGGCCATCGAGAATGTCTCCTACTACGCGGCGCCGGGCCAGGAAATGCCCGAGATCGAATTCATCAACGCGGTCCTTGAGGAAGCGGACTGCGACCTGTTGCTGGACATCAACAACATCTACGTCAACAGCATCAACCATCGTTACGACGCGTTGCAGTTCCTGAAGGGGCTGCCTGGCGAACGCATTGCCTATGCCCACATCGCCGGGCATTACAATGAAGCCGAGGATTTGCGCGTGGATACCCACGGCGCCGATGTCATTGACCCGGTGTGGAGTCTGCTGCAGGACGCCTACCGGCACTTCGGCGTTTTCCCGACGTTGCTGGAACGGGACTTCAATATCCCCACGGTGCCGGAACTGATGCGCGAGGTGGGCAGGATCACGGCATTGCAGTCCGAGCACGAATTGAGGGCGGATCATGCAGCCACCGGTTGCTGAACTGCCGCGTTTCCAGCAGGTCCAGCAGGCGTTCACGCGCCACATGCGCGACCCGGCCAACGCACCCGCGCCTGAAGGAGTCGAGGACCGGCGCATGGGCATTTACCGCGAACTGCTCTATAACAACGTGCAGTCCTTCCTGGCGGGCTGTTACCCCGTGTTGCGCAAGATCAGCAGTGATCCCGTGTGGCATGGCCTGATACGCGAATACTTCCGCACCCACCAGGCGCATACACCCCTGTTCCCGAAGATGCCGCAGGAGTTGCTGCAATACCTGGAGCAGGAGCGGGGTGACCGTGTCGGGGATTTCCCGTTCCTGCTTGAACTGGCGCATTACGAGTGGGTCGAGACCACGCTTATCTTCGATGCGCGCGAGCCGGAAGCAGCCGGCGTCAATCCCGACGGCGACCTGCTGGCGGAAGCGCCGGTCTTGAGCCCGCTGGCGTTGCCGCTGGCGTACAAGTTTCCGGTGCACCGCATCGGGCCGGAGTACATTCCCGCGGAAGCCCCGGCGCAACCGACCTACCTGGTTGTCTACCGGGATCGCGCGGACACGGTCGGATTCCTGGAACTCAACCCGGTGTCGGCACGCCTGCTGGAACTGTTGCAGCGCGGCGACGCGCGCAGCGGCCGCGATTTGCTGCAGCAGATTGCCGCTGAACTGCAGCACCCGGATCCGGCCGCCGTCGAGCGTGGTGGGCTGGAAATCCTGGCGGAGTTGCGCCGCCGCGATGTCATCCTGGGCACGCGAAGCAGGTGATTCGTCGCCCGCGGCGAAACTCGTCACGAACCCTGGAATTCTGGAGCTGAAAATGGTCATCTCGGAAACATTGCGGGCATTCCTGCTGGAGACGCTGGAAATGATGGCGGCGATGTTCGTGTTCGCCATCGGCATCGCGGTGCTCGTGGTAGTGGTGATGTTCATCGTTGACATCACGCAGACCACCCACGCAATACGGCGCAACTACCCGGTCATCGGCCGTTTCCGTTACCTGTTCGAGCACCTGGGTGAATTCTTCCGCCAGTACTTCTTTGCCATGGACCGCGAGGAGCTGCCGTTCAATCGCGCCCAGCGATCCTGGTGCTATCGTGCCGCGAAGAATCTCGACAACACCGTCGCCTTCGGTTCCACCCGCGACCTGTGGATTCCCGGCACCATCCTGTTCGTGAATTGTGCGTATCCGACGCTGGACGAGGATGCCGTGGATCCGCACCCGGTGACCATCGGACCCTTCAGCCGCAAGCCATACACGACCGCATCCATCTTCAACATTTCCGGCATGAGCTTCGGGGCCATCTCGCGCCCGGCGGTGCTGGCGCTGTCGAAGGGCGCGAAAATGGCCGGCTGCTGGATGAACACCGGCGAGGGTGGGCTGTCGCCCTACCACCTCGAGGGCGGCGCCGACATCGTGTTCCAGATCGGCACGGCAAAATACGGTGTGCGCGACAGGCACGGCAACCTGGATGACGCGAAGCTGGCCGAGGTCGCCGCCCACGAGCAGGTGAAGATGATCGAGATCAAGCTCAGCCAGGGCGCGAAACCGGGCAAGGGCGGCATCCTGCCGGGCGGGAAAGTGACGCCGGAGATCGCCGCCATCCGCGGCATCGAGTCCGGCAGGGACTCCATCAGCCCGAACCGGCACGTGGGCGTGGAATGCAACGAGGAACTGCTGGACATGATCCGGCACGTGCGCGAGGTGGCCGGCAAGCCGGTGGGCCTCAAGACCGCCATCGGCGATTCCCGCTGGCTCGACGCGCTGTTCGCGCTCATCGCGAAACGCGGAGCGGAAAGCGCACCCGATTTCTTCACCATTGACAGCGCCGAGGGCGGTTCCGGCGCTGCGCCGATGTCACTGATGGACGATGTCGGTCTGCCCTTGCGTGAGTGCCTGCCGATGGTCGTGGACAAGTTGAATGAGTACGGCCTGCGTGATCGGATCAGGGTTTGCGTTTCCGGCAAGCTGGTGACCCCGGCGGATGTCGCCTGGGCATTGTGCATGGGAGCGGACTTTGTCAATTCCGCGCGCGGCTTCATGTTCGCACTGGGTTGCATCCAGGCGCTCCAGTGCAACAAGAACACCTGCCCGACCGGGATCACGACGCACAACCTGCAATTGCAGAAGGGTCTCAACCCCGAGGACAAGGCCGTCCGTGTCATGCACTACCAGAAGAACATGACCAAGGAAGTCGGCGTCATCGCCCACTCCTGCGGCGTAAAGGAGCCGCGGCAATTGCGCCGCCACCACGCCCGCATCGTCGGTGACCATGGATTGTCAACACCGCTCGATGTGCTGCACCCCGAGGTCAAGCCAGAACACGCCGCCCCCTGAGACGTTTGACCTGCCGGTGAGGGGCCGGTGCCGAAGCTCCGGGCCCTGTTCATTCAGCCGGGCGCCACTGCGTAACCGTTACACCCCGTTCAGTATCTTGAAACCGCGCCGCGATCCGACAAGACTGAGCGCACCGCTAACGCTTAAGTTGTTGTGAAAATAATTGGAGGCTCCAACATGGAAAAGCTGATCAAACTCGCCAATTGCGCCCAGGGCCTGCTGGACAAGGTGCGCGCCCCAGTGGACTTTCTCGGACCACTGGCGCTGCGCCTGTACCTGGTGCCGGTGTTCTGGGTCGCCGCCAACAACAAGTGGAACCCTTTCGACAGCAGCAGTTCCATCGATTCCACAGCCGAGTGGTTTGGCAATGCGGAGTGGGGCCTGGGACTGCCGCTGCCGTACCTGAACGCGTACATGGCCTGGGGCGCGGAGTACTTCGGCGCGATCCTGTTGCTGCTGGGTCTCGGCGTGCGCTGGATCTCCATCCCGCTCATGGTGACCATGCTCGTGGCAGTGGCCACGGTGCACTGGGAACATGGCTGGCAGGCGCTGAATGATCCAAAGAGCGCCTTTGCCTCCGACCATGCCCAGGAAGCCATCGAGCGGCTGTCCGTGGCAAAGGACATCCTCAGGGAGCATGGCGACTACGACTGGCTGACCGAGTTCGGCAGCATCGTCTCCTCCAACAACGGCATGGAGTGGGCGGCGACGTATTTCGTGATGCTGATGGCGCTGCTATGCATCGGCGGCGGGCGCTGGGTCAGTCTCGACTACTGGATCGCACGCCGCTTCCGGCGCTGATCCGGGCGCCGCGCTGCTGCGGAAGGACCCATGCCCGGCACCGGCGCTGTGCTTTTCTTCCTGGGCCTGCTGGTCCTGGCATTGTTCCTGGAACCCGTAGCGGCGCGGGCGCGAGTGCCGATCAGCGTGTTGCTGGTGCCACTCGGCTTTGCCGCCTCGGAACTGGCCACGCGCGTGGCGGGACTGGACCTCGGGATCCGCTGGGACAACCTGGGCATGTTCATCACCTACGTCCTTGTCCCCAGCCTGGTGTTCGAATCCGCCTTGCGGCTGGACACCGATGCGCTGCGACGTGACGCCGCCGCGGTGTTTCTGCTGTCAGGTCCGCTGCTGCTGCTGGCGGCGGCGATCACGGCCGCTATCGCGTACCTGGGTATCAATCACCCATCCGGGTTTCCGTGGGCCGCCGCCCTGCTGGCCGGCGCTATCCTCTGCTCCACGGAGATGACCGGGATGCTCCCGTTGCTGATCGGCGCCGGCGCGCCGGCGCGCAGTGCGTGGATACTGGAAGGGGAGAGCACGTTCAATGACACCGCGGCGTTGCTGCTCTTCACGTTGCTGCTGTCGGTGGCGTTGATGCACCCCGATGACGTGTCGGCAGCCGGGATTGCGAAGGATTTCTGCCGCCTGTTCCTCGGCGGTATCACGGTCGGGTATGTTTGCGGGTTCCTGGCCCGGGCCATCCTGCGGCGCCTGCCCGGCGATCATGCCTTCGCCGTGCTGTCCCTCGCCACTGCCTATGGGGTGTTCCTGCTGGCGCAAAAGGTCATGCAGGTATCCGGGGCGCTGGCGGTGCTGACTGCAGCGCTATTGCTGTGCGCCGATGTGCGGCGTGACCCGCGACAGGACGCGTTCCCGGTGGCGTTGTGGAGTTTCGTCGCGCGCACGGCGGGTGCGCTGGTATTCATCCTCGCCGGCGTCAGCATCACGCTGGGAATGTTCCGGGACCAGTGGCTGGCGATGCTCATCGGTGCGGCAGCCGTGCCGGCGGCACGGGCGGTGACGGTATTTGCCGTGCTCGGCCCGATCAGTCATCTGCCCGGGTTGAAACCACTGAAATTCCCGGAACAGGCGCTGCTGACCTGGGGCAGCGTGCGCGGCAGCGTCACCCTGGCGCTGGCCCTGTCGTTGCCGCTGGAACTGGAGTCCTGGTACACGCTGCAGGCGCTCGTGTATGGCGCAGTCCTGTTCAGCCTGTTTGCGCAGGCGACGACGGTATCGCGACTGGCGGCGTTTACTGCTTCCGACCGAGTATCTTCAGCCGCAGTGCATTCAGCCGGATGAATCCTTCCGCATCCTTCTGGTTGTAGGCGCCGGCATCATCCTCGAACGTCGCGATGGTGGCGTCGAACAGGCTGTGGGTCGGTGACTTGCGCCCGGTGACCATGACGCCGCCTTTGTAAAGCCGCAAGCGCACCGTGCCGTTGACGCGCTGCTGGGTCTCGTTGATGAGGTTCTGGAGCGCCATGCGTTCCGGGCTCCACCAGTAACCGTTGTAGATCATGCTGGCGTAACGCGGCATGAGGTCGTCCTTGAGGTGCGCCACCTCGCGGTCCAGGGTGATGGATTCCATGGCGCGGTGGGCCTTCAACATGATGGTGCCGCCCGGGGTCTCGTAGCAGCCGCGCGACTTCATGCCCACGTAACGGTTCTCGACGATATCGGTGCGGCCGATGCCATGCTTCCCGCCGAGCTTGTTCAGCGTGCGCAGCATCTCCGCCGGGCCCAGGCGCTTGCCGTTCAACGCCACCGGGTCCCCTTTCTCATAGTCCAGAAGGATGGTGTCCGGCTCGTCCGGCGCCTTTTCCGCGGGAACCGTCCAGCGCCACATGGATTCCTCGGGCTCGAACCAGGGATCTTCCAGGATGCCGCCCTCGTAGGAGATGTGCAGCAGGTTGGCGTCCATGGAGTAGGGGGACTGCTTGCCGCGCCGCCCCTCGATGGGGATGCCATGGCTCTCGGCATAATCGAGCAGTTTCTCGCGCGAGGTCAGGTCCCACTCGCGCCATGGCGCAATGACCTTGATGTCCGGTTTCAGCGCATACGCGCCCAATTCGAAACGCACCTGGTCGTTGCCCTTGCCGGTGGCGCCATGGGCCACGGCGTCCGCGCCGGTGCGATTGGCAATCTCGACCAGGTACTTCGCAATCAGCGGCCGCGCGATCGAGGTCCCCAGCAGGTATTCACCTTCATAGAGCGTATTCGCCCGGAACATGGGGAACACGTAGTCGCGCACGAATTCGTCCACGAGATCCTCGATGAAGATCTCCTTCACGCCCATGGCCTCGGCCTTGGCGCGCGCCGGCTCCACTTCCTCGCCCTGGCCGATGTCGGCGGTGAAGGTCACCACCTCGCAGCCGTACTGTTCCTGCAGCCATTTCAAAATGACCGAGGTGTCGAGCCCGCCGGAGTAGGCGAGCACCACTTTCTTGAATTGCTTTTTGGACATGGCCGCGCTCGGTGGAAATGGGGGCGCCATTGTAGCGGCTGCGTGTGAACGTCGAAAGCGTGCCCGCACCCGCCCACGCGCCAGATGCACGTGGACGGGTGAGGGGTCTTACTTCACGCCGCCTTGCGCGACTGCAACCAGAGCTCGAGGTGTTCGGAACCGCCGATATGCTCGCCATTGACGAAGATCTGCGGCACGGAGGTGGCGCCGGCCACGGCCCGCAGTGTGCGGTCCGTGAAATCGCGGTTCAGCACCAGTTCCTCGAAGTCCAGCTTGGCGTCATGCAACAGTCCCTTGGCGCGCACACAGAACGGGCAGCCCTTGCGCGAAAACACGGTGATATCGAGGGGCTTGGCTGCCTTTGGCGCCAGGTAGCTCAACATGGTGTCCGCATCGGAGACACCGAACGGGTCGCCGGGCTGTTCCGGCTCGATGAACATCTTCTCCACGATGCCGTCCTTCACCAGCATGGAATAGCGCCAGGAACGGTCACCGAAGCCGAGGTCGTTCTTGGACACCAGCATGCCCATGCCGCGGGTGAAATCACCGTTGCCGTCCGGCAGGAAGGTGATGGCGTGGGCCTTCTGGTCGTCCTGCCACTCATTCATGACGAAGGAATCGTTGACGGACACGCAGATGACCTCGTCCACGCCCAGCTTTTTGAACAGTGGCGCGAACTGGTTGTAACGCGGCACATGGGTGGATGAACAGGTCGGCGTGAACGCACCCGGCAGGGAAAACACGATCACGGTCCGGCCGTTGAAGATGTCCGCGCTCCTGCGCTCCATCCACTCGTGATCGCGGCGGATGCGGAATGCGACATCGGGTACACGTTGCTTCTCTTTGTTCTCGAACATTGTTGCTTGCTCCTCAGGTTGATGATGAATTTTGGGAAAAATCGTCCCGTGCCGGGGGCCGAAGCTAGTGCTCCGAACCTCGTTGCAGCGGGGGTTGGGTATCTCGAATCGCCGGGGCCGAGCCGCAGCGCTTCGCTCCCCTCTCCCCTCGCGGGAGAGGGGTCGGGGGAGAGGAGTGGTTACCTCAAGAAATCAGACTCCTCAACATCCAGGCATTCTTCTCATGGATCTGCATGCGCTGCGTCAGCAGGTCTGCCGTCGGTTCGTCCGCCGCATCGTCGGCCTGCGGGAATATCCCGCGCGCCGTGCGCGCCACTGCCTCCTGTCCTTCCACCAGCCGCTGGATCATGGTTTCCGCATCCGGCGAATCGTTCTCTTCCTTGATGACCGTCAGCTTTGAATAGGCCTGGTAGGAACCGGGCGCCGGGTAACCCAGCGCGCGGATGCGCTCGGCAATGGTATCCACCGCCAGGGCCAGCTCGTTGTACTGGGCCTCGAACATCAGGTGCAGCGTGTTGAACATGGGCCCGGTCACATTCCAGTGATAGTTGTGCGTCTTCAGATACAGCGTGTAGGTATCCGCCAGCAGGTGCGACAGGCCCTTGGCGATAGCCTTGCGTTTCTTCTCCGGAATGCCTATATCAATGCTCGGTGTTTTCATGTTCTTCTCCTCCGCGGGTTGTTCA
>Ga0315910_10003935_pt1 | contig 12513 bp, 11 predicted proteins | sample EdamamesoilMG_FD_204470 | JGI IMG/M metagenome (GOLD analysis project Ga0315910, IMG submission 204470) | Garden soil microbial communities collected in Santa Monica, California, United States - Edamame soil | ecosystem: Environmental > Terrestrial > Soil > Garden | place: USA: California... | reverse complement strand
GTCTCACGAGTTCGACTTCGATCTCCTCCTGCGTGACGGACGGTCCGCCCGCGCGCTTGCCCACGCAGACCTGCAGGCAGTCCGCACGGCAGTGGCCGAGAAGGCCGCGGTGCACGAGGCGATCGTAGACCACGACATCGGCGGTCTCCAGAAGTTGGCGACCGCGCACGGAGATCAGGCCCGGGTCACCAGGACCGGCACCGACGAGAAAGACGCTACCTTGTTCAGACATGAAAGAGATGAGATTGAACCACAGAGGACACAGAGGACTCGGAGATCAAGTCCCGGCAGGGATGGCCACAATAGGCACAGAACGCGCAAAACGGAGAGCTCAGTATCCTGAGACTGATGCGCCTCGTGTGGCCATATCCGTCTTCCGCTGCGCTCTGTGTGTGTGTCCTCAGCGATTCCGCCGTCCCGGGGAGAGCGCGATGTGGTTCAAGTCAGAGGATCGAGACCGCGCTCACAGCCGCAATTTGAGCTGGGCGAGGATGCGCTCGGCGACGCGGGCGGGCTCGAGGGCCTCGGTCAGCGCGAGGGTGAAACGCTGGTAGCCGCAGTTCTCGTGGAAGAGATGCACGCCGGTGCCGTCGTAGTGCACGGCGAAGGCGGTGTGGCATCCGCCGCCCATCAAGCGCAGGAAGGCGCGCTCGAGTTCGACCGCGACGCGCGTGGGCTCATCGAGATGCGGGCGGAGAAAATTCGCGGTCTCGACACGCGCCTGCACGGCGATGGCGGCCTGGCCGACGGCGGGCACGCTCACGGCGAGCGGCAGCGGCTGGAAACGCAGGCCCGGCCACTCGGTGATGCCGAGGCGCTTGAGGCCGGCGGCGGCGAGCACGGTGGCATCGGCCACGCGATCCTCGGCGATCTTGCGCAGGCGTGTATCCACATTTCCACGTATCTCGCAGAAGGTGGATTTCTGGAACTGACGCTCGAGCTGGAGGCGGCGGCGCGGGCTGCCTGTCGCGATGGTGGCCGGACGCTGCACATCCTCGCGCACGACGAGCACGTCGCGCGGGTCCTCCCGCTGGAGAAATCCCGCGAGGGCGAGGCCGGCCGGCATCTCCGTGGGCAGGTCCTTGGCGCTGTGCACGGCGACATCGGCCCGGTGGTCGGTGAGCGCCTGCTCGAGTTCGCCGGTAAAGAGACCCTTGCCGCCCTGCTGCTCAAGCGACCACTCGGCCTGGCGGTCGCCGGTGGTCACGAGCTTGAAGACACGGAAGGCGTAGCTGGGGATGCGCTCGGAAAACCGCGCGAGCACGAGGTCGGACTGCGCGATGGCAAGCGGGCTCTTGCGCGTGACTAGCGTAAGCGTGACGAGCGGGCGCCGGATCGGCGCCGGCGCCGGAGCCGGAGTCGGGGCCGCGGCCACCGGCTTCGGGGCTGGCGCGGGGGCGGACGACGCGGCCGGTGTAGGAACTTTGGATACGGTGGCCGGCTTCACCGCCGGGGACGCGGGAGCGGCGGAAAGGGAAGGCGTGGGCGCGGGCGGGCGCGGGGCAGGCGCCGGTCCCGACGGGGCGGGCGCGGACACCGGGGCGGTCTTCGGACTGGCCGGCTTCGCGATCGACTTCGGGGCGGCGGACGCGGCGGGCTTCGCAGCCGCCTTGGGGGCCGCCACCCTGGCAGCGGCCGGCTTGGGCGCGGCCGCCTTCGCCGGCTTGATCGGCGCGGCGGCGGGTTTCTTCGCGGACTTGGCGGACGCCTTCGCCGCAGCAGGCCCGGCCTTCTTCACCACCTTCGACTTCGGCGCCGGCTTGCGCGCGGCGACCTTGGCGGGTCGTCGCGCGGGAGCGGCACTTTTCTTCGACGGCGTCTTGCGAGCGGGCTGGCTGCGGCGTGGGGCGACCATGACGGAAGGCAGCCTGACAGGTTAGTAGGCTGCCTGCACGCCTTTGATGTTCTTCTTCGCCATCCAGGGCATCATCGAGCGGAGGCGGGCGCCGGTCTTTTCGATCGGGTGCTTCGCGCCGGCGTCGAGGAGCTTGGTGTACTTCTTGAGGCCGCCCTTGTGCTCCTTGACCCACTCCTTCACGAACTGGCCTGACTGGATCTCCGCGAGGATCTTCTTCATCTCCTTCTTCGTGTCCTTGTTGATCACGCGCGGGCCGCGGGTGATGTCGCCGAACTTGGCGGTCTCGGAGATGGAGAAACGCATGCCGGCGATGCCAGACTCATACATCAGGTCGCAGATCAGCTTCAACTCGTGGAGGCACTCGAAGTAGGCCATCTCGGGCTGATAGCCGGCCTCGACGAGCGTCTCGAACCCGGCCTGCACGAGCGCGGAAGCGCCGCCGCAAAGCACGGCCTGCTCGCCGAAGAGATCGGTCTCGCACTCCTCTTTGAAGGTCGTCTCGAGCACGCCGGCGCGGGTCGAGCCGATGCCCTTGGCCCACGCGAGCGCGAGTTTCTTGGCTTTCTTCGAGGCGTTCTGGGCGACGGCGATGAGCGCCGGCATGCCCTTGCCCTCGGCGTAGAGACGGCGGACCATGTGGCCGGGACCCTTCGGGGCCACCATGAACACGTCCACATCGGCCGGGACCTTGATCAGGCCGAAGTGCACGGCGAGGCCGTGGGAGAAGAGGAGGGCCTTGCCCTTGCTGAGGTTGGGGGCGATCGAGGCCTCGTAGACCGAGGCCTGCTTCATGTCAGGCAGGGCGACCATGATGACATCGGCGCGGCGGACGGCTTCGCCCGTCTCCACGACCTCGAAGCCGTGGGACCTGGCGACTTCCGCCGACTTGCTGCCCTCGTAGAGGCCGATGATGACCTTGCAGCCGGAGTCCTTCAGGTTGAGGGCGTGCGCGTGGCCCTGGGAGCCATAGCCGAGCACGGCGAGCGTCTTGTTGGCGAACACGCCGAGATCGGCGTCTTTGTCGGTATACACTTTGGCGGGCATGAGAACGTGTGGGGGACTGGGACTGCTTGCGGAGGTTTTCGTATCGGTATCGGTGAGTGTGATATGACGGCGGCGAAGCTGACTTCGCGGGCGCGCCGGCAGGTGCGGTTCAGCGGCGCATGGCGAGCTTGCCGGTACGGGCGAGCTCGAGGATGCCGAAGGGCTCGACCATGCTCAGGAAGCCGTTGAGCTTTCCCTCGTCGCCGGTGATCTCGACGATGACCGAGTCGGCCGCGACGTTGATGATCTTGGCGCGAAAGATGTCGACGATCTGGATGATCTCGGAGCGCGTGCGGGTGTCGGCCTTGATCTTGGCGAGGACGAGCTCGCGCTCCACGGCCTGGCCTTCCTTGAAGTCGATCACCTCGATCACGTTGACCAACTTGAGCAGCTGCTTGTTGATCTGATCGAGGACGGTGTCGTCACCGCGGACCACGACCGTGATGCGCGAGAGCGCGGCGTCGTGAGTGGGCGCGACGTTGAGCGAGTCGATGTTGAACCCGCGGCCGGAGAAGAGCCCGGAAATGCGCGCGAGCACGCCAAACTTGTTTTCGACCAGGACGGAAATCGTGTGCCTCATCGGGTGCGAGGGAGTGGCTGGAGGGAGGTGAAAGGTGGGAAAGTGGAAAGGTGAAAATCGAACGACAGACGTTGCGGACCCGGGGCGGCTGGAGCGGCCCGCCGTCGCCCTCGCGGGCTCCGGCGCGTCATCCTGCGCAGGGAGCTACGCAGGATGGTGGACGCCGAGGGACTCGAACCCCCGACCCCCTCGGTGTAAACGAGATGCTCTAACCAACTGAGCTAGGCGTCCGCAAAAGGGTCAAAAAACAGGTCGCCGGAGAGTGGAGCAAGGGTTTTTTCCGAGGGGCGCGGGGCCGATGGCGCCGCGTCGGGCCGGGTTCAGCCCAAGCGCCCCCAGCGCACTGACGCGGCGGGAGCGAGAGCTGGCCGCTCGCGACGGCGCGCCTGAAGCGGCAGCAGTTGCTCCGCCGGATGCAGTTTGCACCACCCTCGCCCGTCGCGAACCCGGGCAGGCTCGGCCGGTCGGTCGCCCCGCCTCAACCCTTCGGACGGAGCGCGTCGTGGGCGATGAGCCACTCGGCGTTTTGCACGGCGTTGAGGGCGGCGCCCTTCCAGAGGTTGTCGCCGCTGACCCAGAAGGAGAGGCCGTTGTCGAAGGCGGTGTCGACGCGCAGTCGGCCGACGCCGCACTTCACCTTGCGGGTGAAGTCGAGCGGGGTCGGGTACTTCTTCTGCGCCGTGTCGTCGACGAGTTCGGCACCCGGGAAGGCCGCGATCGCGGCGCGCGCCTTGGCGAGATCGACTGGGCGCTCGAACTCCGCGCTCACCGCGATCGAGTGCGCCTGCACCACCGGCACGCGCACGCAGGTGGCCGTGACGCGCAGGCCGGGCAGGCCCATGATCTTGCGGCTCTCGAGCATCATCTTGTTTTCCTCGCCGGTGTAGCCATCGGCGCCGAACGAATCGATGTGCGGGATGCAGTTGAACGCGATCTGGTAGGGATAGACCTTCTTCTCCACCGGCTCGCCGACCTGGAGCGCGCGCACCTGACTGGCGAGTTCCTTGACCGCCTCGGCGCCCGTGCCGGAGACCGACTGGTAGGTCGCGATGATCACGCGCTTCGCACCAAACGCCTGGTGCAGCGGCCACAGGCCCATGAGCGTGATCGCGGTGGAGCAGTTCGGGTTCGCGATGATGCCCTTGTGGCGGAGCAGCTCCTGCGGATTGATCTCGGGGATGACGAGCGGGACATCCGGCTCCATGCGCAGGGCCGAGCTCTTGTCGATGACCGTGCAACCGCTCTTCACCGCGTCGCTCGCAAGCGCGCGCGTGACCGAGCCACCCGCCGCGAAGAACGCGAGATCGAGTCCGGCGAAGGCACCGGCCTTCGCTTCCTGCACCACGACGTCCTTCGTGCCCACCTTCACGCTCTTGCCCGCGCTGCGCGCGGAGGCGAGGAGGCGCACTTCGGCGGCCGGAAACGACCGCTCGATGAGCAACCGGGTAAGCTCTTGACCGACGGCGCCGGTGGCGCCGACGATGCCGACTTTGTAGTCCTTCTTCATGGTCATGGACGCTGGGTGGAAAACGGTCATGCAACTATGCGATCAAGCCGGGATCAAGCCCTCAAACCGGGCCCTTCTCGTCTCGATCGCGAGCCAGACCCTGCGTTTCTACAACGGCGGTTCGCTCACGAAAAGCTACGTCATTTCCACGTCGAAGCGTCCGCCGTCCAACATCAAGGACTCGCTCGGCACGCCGCGCGGCCTGCACGCCATCGCCGAAAAGATCGGCGCCGGGCAGCCGCCGGGGATCGTCTTCAAGAGCCGGGTGCCGACGGGCTACCACTTCCACGAGCATCTCGAACGCGGCGGACGCGATGAAAACCTCATCACCAGCCGCATCCTCTGGCTCAAGGGCCTCGAGCCCGGCGTGAACCAGGGGGGCGAGGTCGACACGCACGGCCGCTATATCTACATCCATGGCACCAACCGCGAGGATCTCCTCGGCCAGCCACAGAGCGCCGGCTGCGTGGTCATGGCCAACCTCGACGTGATCGAGCTCTTCGAACAGGTGCGCGTCGGGGATCCGGTCTTGATCGTGGACTGAGGCTCACGCCCCTCGGGCAGAGTTGCGCCGCAACGAAGCGCAGAAGGCGCAAAGAGAGCCGACTCCGACTTCTTGCGCCTCGTGTGCCCCTTTGCGGCAAAATCGGGATCGAAAGCCCGACTGGTTTCGACCCCGGGCCGTGATCACTTCTTCGCCGGCGGCATCGTCCCCATCATCTTGGCCGCCTCCTCGGGCGAGATGCCGTGCGAGGCCTTGATGCCGAAGCGCGCCTCGAGGTATTGCTCGAAGCTCATCCACTTCCCTTCGTATTCAATCGTATGGGACCACGCGCACACGGTCGCGATGCGCGACATGCGGCCGGCGCGGAAGACGACCGCGATCACGCCGGCCACGGCCACGGCGTTGATGCCGACGAAGACGGAGAGCCAGCCAAGTGCCGACCACGTCGGCTCGGCCAATGCGGCCTGCCGGTCGGCATCCTCGCGGCGCACGAGCGAGAGCAGCGCCGAGGTCTCGGCGCGCAGGGCGTTGCTGCTCTCGTAGCCGCGGTCGGCCAGCATGAGCGCGAGGAGGTTGGCGCTCGACCCGGGCCGCGCCGCCTCGACGAGGCGGTCCATCAGCGCGAAGCGCGCCTCCAGCAGCGACGCGAGCCGGCGCAGGTGAGCATCGCGCTCGCCACCGCCTCCGGCCAGCGCGTGCAAGGACGCGAGCGCGGCCGACGCCGCGGCGCGCTTGTCGTGCATGACCTTGACGTTCACCTCGGCCTGGCTGGCGACGAAATCGCGCAGGTCCGCCTCCGCGCCCGCGACCGAGGCAAGCATGGTCTGGATCTGCTCCTCGACCTGGAGGGTGTGAAGGCGCCCGCGCGCCGACTCGGTCAGCTGCGTCTGGCTGCGCAACGCGAGCTGCACGGTGAAGATCAACGAGAGCGAAAGCCCGGCGACGGTGACGACGCCGACGAGCATCTGCGGCGTGATGGAAAACCAGTTGCGCCGCCACCACGAGCCGGCCACCGAGTGCGCGACTGCGTCCTTCGCCCCTTTCGCGCGCAACGAGATCCCCGCCAGCGCCTCATTCTGCGAGACACCCTTTGAAGTCATCGATGCCACCGGTATCGGCCGCGGCATTGGGGAGTTGACCTCATTCGCACGAAAAACGTTCCGGCGCCGCCCAAGGATCCAGCCCGCGAAGCGTCATGAAGATACGCCGCCATCGCGATGAGCGAGTTCACGACACGGCCTGAGTCAAAGGCTCTGGGGAGTTTTACCAGACGAGAACGAGCGGCCCGCCGCGCTCGGAAACGCCCGGGCGTGCGCGTCGACGATCGACTTTCAACCCGTCACTTCGGAGCCGCTGGCGCCGGAGCCCGCGAAGACTGCCAGGCGACGAATCGCCACCCGGACCCTTCAAGTCGCCACACAGCGAGAAAATGCAGGTCGAGCGCAACGGGCTGCTCACCGCGGCGTGCGTCGATCAGCGCCCGCCCGCTCATCAGGACCACGTCCGGGGCGATCCGGTCGAACCGGCGTTCGTTGTAGACGATCGCCTGATACACCAGCCTGCCCGCGACGACGGCGTCGATGAAGGCCGCCTTGGCCTCCACCACCCCATTCGAGTGAGCGTAGTGCAGCGCGTCGGAGAGCACCGCTTCGAGCCGCGCGCGATCCTGAGCGATCGTCGCCGCGACGCGCTCGTCGTCGGCAGCCCTGACCAGGGCAAGCACCGCCGCGTCAGCGTCCGCCGATGTCGCCCACGCGTGCGACCACGTCGCGAGGACGACCGCAAGGAACAGGCCGGGCACGCGGACAGGTCGCATCGGATGGAGGAGCACTGCTTCGCCGCTCAGCTCTCGGCCCGGGCGGCGGCGTCGGCTTCGATCGCCTTGCGGGCGGCGTCGAGCGCGGCCTTGGTGGCGGCCTTCACGTCGGGGAGCTTCTTCGCGTCCTTCACGTCGGCGCGGGCGAAGATGTAGAACTTGATCTTCGGCTCCGTGCCGCTGCCGCGCACGGCGTAGCTGAAGCCGTTGGCCAGCTCCACGAAGTAGAGGTCCTGCGCCGGGATGCGCTCGCCGTCGGCGTCCTTGATCACCTGGCGGCCGAAGTCCTGGAACCGCTTCACCTTCACCCCGTCGATCGCTTTGGGCGGGGAGGCGCGGTAGGTCTCGAGGATGCGCGCGATCTTCGCGGCGCCGGCCGCGCCCTCGAAGTAGATCTGGCCCACGCCCTCCAGGAAGAATCCGTACTTCAAATACAGGGCGTCGAGCTGCTCGTCGACCGTGCGTCCGGCCTTCTTCGCCTCGGCGGCGAGTTCGCAGAACATGAGGCAGGCGGCGTTGCCGTCCTTGTCGCGCACGAAGTCGGCGGGCAGGTAGCCATAGCTCTCCTCGTCGCCGAAGACGAAAAACGTGCTGTGCTTCTGGAGCAGCTTCGCGCGGGTGCGGAAGTCGGTGGCGTCGTAATCGAGCGCGATGCCGTCCTTTTTCAGCACGGCCGCCCTCATCTGCTCCTCGTAGGCGCGCATCTTGGCGGCGATCCATTTGAAGCCGGTGAGCGTGTTGATGACCTTGAGCCCGTGGCCCGCGCCGACGGCGTCCTGCATCGGCGAGGTGACGAAGGTCTTGATGAGGGCGGCGCTCCGCGAGCCCTTCTTCGGGATGATCCCGAGCTTCTTCATCTTGCTGATGCGGTACTCGGCGAGGAGCACGCCCACCTGGTTGCCGGAGAGCAGGATGATCCCGCCCTTGCGCGTGCGCACGGCGGTGCCCATGCGGTCGCAATCCGGGTCGGTGGCCATGACGATGTCGGCCTTCGTCGCCTTCGCGAGCTCGACGGCCTTCGCCAGCGCCTCGGCATTCTCCGGGTTCGGCGACTTCACGGTCGGGAAGCGCGGGTCCTGTACCGCCTGTTCGGGTACAACCTGGTACTTCACGCCGATCTTCCTCAGCACCGGCTCGGTCGAGATGGCGCCGGTGCCGTGGATGGGCGTGAAGACGACCTTGAGCTTCGAGCCCTTGAACACGCCGGGGTCGAGCACGACCTGCTCGAGCGTGGCCAGGTAGGACTGGTCGAGGGCGGGGGGAAGCGTCACGACCCGGGTGAGATCGACGCCGAGGTGCGCGGCGGTCTCGGCCAGCGGCACCTTGTTGACCTCGGCGATGATGCCCTTGTCGTGCGGCGGGGTGACCTGGCCGCCGTCCTCGAAGTAGGCCTTGAAGCCGTTGTCGTGCGGCGGATTGTGGCTGGCCGTGATGACCACGCCGGTGTGCGCCTTGAGGTGGCGCACGCTGAAGCTGAGCTGCGGCGTGGAGCGCGGCCCGTCGAAGATGAAAGCCTGGCCGCCGAGGCGCGACCAGGTCGAGGCGGCGAGCTCGCAGAAGCGCCGCGAGAAGTGGCGCACGTCGTGGGCGATGACGAGCTTCGGGATGTCGAAGCGCCCGGACGCGCGCAGCCAGCCCGCGGTGTAGCGGTGGAGGCCGATGGTGGCGCGCACGATGGTGAACTCGTTGAGCATGTTGCTGCCCACGCCCGGGTATTGCGGCGTGTCCTGCGCCCCGGGGATGCCGATCTCGGCCTTCGTCGAAACCGCGCCGATGGTGCGGCCGCGCATGCCGCCGGTGCCGAACTCGAGGTAGCGGTAGAAGCGGTCGTTGAGTTCCGAATACGCATCCTTCGCGAAGAGCTCGGCGATGCTGGCGCTGGCCCACGCGGGGAGCACGCCGGAGGAGATCCAGGCCTTGAGGTTTTCCGCGGCGCCGGCCAGCAGGCGGCCGTCCGCGCGAGCCGCGTCCACGCGGCCGAGAAGTTCATTCGACATGGCCGGACATGTTCCGTCGCGACCGGGGTGGATCAAGGCGCAAACGGGCCGGGCGTCCCGGGCAGGTCTCGCCGGGCAAAGGACTCCGCCCGATGGAGCCTGCCATGCACTTCAATCGTCCGGGCTCCCCGGGTGGGTCGGGTTCTCCGAACCCGCCGCAAGGACGCATCGACGCACTCGGCGCGCTCGGAGCGCTCGCCCGATCCGCGGCGCCGGGTCTCGATGAGCGTGACAGGCCTCAGAGCACCAGGCCGTCCTTGAGCGCGGGCTTCACCTTCAGCGCCGCCCAGCTCTCGGCAAACGAGTCCTCGTCGACGGCGAAGAGCGGCGAGACCTCGATGCGGATCGTCGGCACGCCGGCCTCGTCGACCGGCACGGCCAGCCCGGCGGCATGCATCCACCGCGCGAAGAGTTTCATCTGGTCGTCGTTGCATGTCTTGGGCGAATCGACGCCCTCGGCGTTCTTCACCGGGGAAAATTCCTCCGAGCGGCGCGTCTCGACCACGATCGGGTGGCGCGCGAAGGGCAGCGCATCGAAGACGAACATCTCGAACTTCACGCCGTTGGGCTTGGCGGGTTTGACCGGCGCGCCGGCGTCGTCGACCACGGGGATCTTCTTGTCGGCACGGTGGAACGGCAGCACGACATGCGCCCCGCCCTCGCCCACCCGGCGGACAAACGCGGTGGAGAGCAGGTGGATCGCGATGCTGCCGGCGTTGTAGGTGAGCTCGCCCGCGGGACCACGCAGGGTCGCGAGTTCGTCCGGCATGTCGCTGTATTCGATGACCACGAGCTTGCCGCGCTGCAGGCAGAAGTGGCCGACCTTTTCCTTGTCGAAGGCCTTCGGCACCATCCGGCTCGACATCTCGGAGCCGCGCAGGGTGTGGAAGCCGATGAAGGCCGGGTCGATGATGCGGATAAGCGGGTTGTCGACCTGGAAGTAGCTGAGCACCTCCACGCCCGCGCGCTCCATGCGCTCGATCGCGCCGCTGCGCACGAGGGCGCGCAACGAGCCGCCGTGACCATCGGGGCTGAGCGCGATGGCATCGCGCCCTTCGAGCAGGATCTTGCCGGAAAAATCCACCGCCGGCATGCGGCCCTGGCGGAAGAAATGCACCTGCTCGGAGCGCAGGCCGAAGTGGCGGTGCTTGTCGAAGAAGGCGAGCGTCTGCGCGTGGTTGGCATGGCTCGTCATGATGAACCACATCAGCTCGCAGCCGTAGCGCGCCTGCGCGGCGAGGATCTTCTCGGCAAAGACCTGGAAGAGCGGCTTGCGCGTGAGCGGCGTGACTGGAAACGTGCCCTTCGGGGCATCGTAGCCGAGGCGCGTGCCCTGACCACCGGCGACGGTGAAGAGCGCGACCTTGCCCTGGCGGAGGGCTTTCTCGCCCGCGAGCCGGGCCTCGGCCCAGGCGGCGGTGTCGCCCCCGTGCTCAGGCAGCGCGATGCAGGGCGCGGGCTCGAGGCCCGAGACGTCGACGCCCGCGGCCTGGCGGCCGAGCACGAGCGAGTCGTTGAGCCGCGCGATCTCCGCGAGATCGATCTCGCGCGCCTGCTCGATGAGCGCCGTGCGTTGCTCCGCGGAGAGTTCGCCCCAGAAGCGAAACACCTGGCCCTGCCCGGCTGCCTGAAACGCGTGAATGAGCGAGTCGTGGTCCTTCATCGGTAAACGGAAGGGCGCGAACTACATCGGATCGCGCGCACCGTGCGACCCTTTTCCCGCGTATCCGCCCCCGGAATATCGATCAGGGTACGCCCCACCCGACCGGCGCTCAGCGCTCGAAACGATACACCGTCTCCTCGGGCCGCGCGTAGCCGAGCTTTTCCCGGATCGCGCGTTCGACGAAGACCGGGTCGTGGCGCAGACGGTGGAGTTTCTCCTCCTGATGCGCGAGATGCGCCCGCAGCTCGACGAGGCGCTGACGGCTCTCACGCTCCTGCGCCTCAAGACCCGCCACCTCACCCCAGGTGCGCAGAAAAAACAGCCCCGCGAACAGGGTGAGGGCCACAAACAAAAGCGCGTAAAAAGCGACGACCGATCGGCGGAGAGTCATGGGCGCGTTGCCACCGCACTGTGCCCATCGCCCGCGTCATGTGAAGCCTAATCTGCGCGCAACTTCCGGGGCTCGAGCACCTTCCGACATCGCGGCCCCGCGCGCCGAGCCGGCCACGACACGAACCACGCCTCGCGCCGCGCACTCACACCACGTTGAGGGCAACCCCCCAAGCCACCCGGCGGCTCAAGCCTATCTCTCCCGACGCCGAAACGAAGGGTGAACTGCCATGTACGCCCAGCCTCACGGACACCCGGCCCCGCACCCGCGACCGCTTGCCGAGCCGCTGGCGTTCGCCTGCCGCGACCACGCCTTCCCGGACGGTGCCTGCCTATGAGTTTGATCAACGACGCCCTGAAAAAAGCCGAGAGCCTGCAGGTGTCCGCGCCCACCCCGGCCGCACCTCCGGCGCCGACGCCGCCCGCGGCGACCCCGCCCGCGCTTAAACTCTCGCTCGGCACGCCCGCGACTCCGCCACCTCTCGCGCCTCAACCCGCGGCCGCCACGTCCGCGCCGATCGCTCCGCCTCCACTCGCCACCGCCGTTCCGGCCGTCGCACCGGCCACACCGGCCGCGCCCCAGGCCACGACGACGCCGAGCCTCAAACTCTCGCTCTCGCCGACACCCGCTCCGACGCCAGCAGCCCCCGCCGCGAGCCCGGCCGCCGCGCCGCTCAAGCTGTCGCTTTCCTCGCCCGCTGCCGCCGCACCGGCCGCCGCTCCAGCCGCGCCGGCGCAGACCGCCCCGGCGATCCGGCTCGGACCTCCGCCGCCCGCGCCGCAGGCCGCGACCGCGCCCATCGCACCGGTTGTCACCACGCCGGCACTACAGCTCTCCACTCCCGCCATCGCCGGCGCCACGCCGCCGAAGATCAGCCTCGCCCCCGCCGCACCAGCCACCGACGCACCCGCGCCGGCCGCCGCCGCGATCGCCCCGCTCGACGCGCCGCGCACGCCCTTCAAGCTCGCGGGCCCGGACGACGTCCTCGCGCAGGAAAAGGCCATCGCCGCCGCCGCACTCGGACCGACCGACCTGAAGGATCCTCTCGCCAAGGCCGAGACGATGGACCAGGCCGCGGCCGCCGGGGGCATGATCGCACCGCCGGCTATCACGCCGCCCGCCCCCGCCGCGACCCCGGGCGCCGTCAATCCG
>Ga0315910_10003934_pt1 | contig 12514 bp, 10 predicted proteins | sample EdamamesoilMG_FD_204470 | JGI IMG/M metagenome (GOLD analysis project Ga0315910, IMG submission 204470) | Garden soil microbial communities collected in Santa Monica, California, United States - Edamame soil | ecosystem: Environmental > Terrestrial > Soil > Garden | place: USA: California... | reverse complement strand
TGCGCTGCATTCGGTGTCTCGTGCCAAACGAAGCGCCATCGTAACGCACTACTGCAACTCGAAGCCGCGCCGTGTTCTCAGTCGTTCACTCGAAGCTGAAAACATCTTCCTCCGCCGGCCGCTCCAAGCCCTCTTCCCAGTACTGCTCCCAGATGTGCGCCCAGGGGCGCCCGTACATGTCCGGCACCTCGAGCTCGATCGCAGTGCCGGGCGCGACCGGCGTCGACGCACCCTGGATCGGAAAGATCGTCTGCACGCACTCGATGAAGGGCTGCGGGTCGCCCTGCTCGAAACCGCTCTGCCTCACGATGTTGCGGATGATGCGCACGGGTTCGACGAGCGCTTCGGGGTCGTAAAGAATAGTCTCGTGATTGAGGCCGACGAACGCGCCGTTGCCGTCGCGGTTCGGCGTGTAGATCTCGATCGTCTGCATGCGGCTCGAGTGCTCGAAGGCCGCGTGCGTCGCCCAGCCCTGGATGTTCGAGGTCCAGGTGATGAGCGCATCGCCATCCCAGAAGCCGATTGTCTCGCCGTACCAGCGCGGCACGTCGGCGCCGAGCCGCGGCACGGCGCCGTCCATCTTGAACTCGCGGCCGATGTGGATGTTCGTGACGAAGTTGCGCGCGACGCCGGCCATGATCTGCACGAGTGACGGCGTCACCATGATCGACTGTTCCCAGAGCGCGGACTCGTGCCAGCGGCGCAGGAATCCTTCCGGCCAGCAGTACTGCGACGGCCACTGCGGCCGATTCGTGTGCCCGTGGTGATACGCCTCTTGCACCATGCGCTTCTGGTACTCGGGCGTGAGCAACGAAAGGACCGTCGGAATCTGCACGTGGCGCATGCGAAACCAGTACTGGTTCTCCGCGCGCGCGGGATGCAGGTAGCGCCCCGTCCACTCGCCGGGCACGGTCGCATACGTGTGCTCTGTGGGGCCGCCGCGCCCGCGCGTCTCCTCGAGCAATGCCTCGTAATGCTCCTGCGCAGTCTTGAACGGGTACGGGCTCACGATCGCGTCGCGCGGGTAATCGCGGTCGCAATAACCCCACGGCGCCGACACCGGCGGATTGTCCCCGATGAGCTTATCCTCGCCCCAGAAATCCTCGAGCGCGGCGGAGCTGTTGCAGCGGAAGTAGCGAGGGTCACTCCACAGCTCGCGATCCTTGTAGAAGTCCGACGTCGTAAAGAGATCCACCGGAAGCGGCTCGATACCGGACGGCGTCGCACCGCCACGCGCCGAACCCACGAAGCCGGTTTCCGGATCGCGGCGCGGGTCCGGCGGAATCTGCGTGCGCTGGGCCGGGTTGCCGAGCGCGCGCCGAAGCGTCGCACCGGTCATGTGATACGTGTTCAAGTCGGCCTCGAGCGGCCACGCCCGCCCGACGCTCTCGAAGTCGATCTTGGCGACGGTCTGCGCGGGTGCGGAGGTGACGGCGAACGACATCAACACGGCGGCAGTCAACCGCAAGGCATCGTTTCTCATGGCGCGGTATGGTCCTTGCATCTATTCGCAGCTATGAACATATCACGCACCTCGTGCGCTCTTCTGATGGGAGTTGCAGGCTTTGTTTGTGGCTGTGCCGAGACCTCAACGGCGCTGCGGAAGGCGGAGGCACATCCGGAGCAGAAGGCTGAGCCGGCCCAGAGATCTGAAGCACAAAATCAACGGCAGATTTTGAATGAAGGCTACAGCATTTTTTACAGCACCGTCGATGATCTGACCAAGTTCGACCTGGTCTTTCTCGTCAAATCCGAGGCGAAGCCAGTTCATGACGTGACGATAGCTGTGACGGAGTACGCCGACACCCTCAAGGCAACGCTCGACCGCGTGGCAAGAGACTACCCGGCCATCGATATGAAGCTCGATCCGTTGCCCGTGATCGAGCAACGCACACGTGGAGGAATGACAAAGGATCGCCTAGTGAGCTTCGCACCCTTCGTGGGCCTCAAGGGTGAGAGCTTCGACCGCCGGATGCTGCAGGTCCTCGAAGGCACGCTCAACAACCTGCGGTTCATGGCCAAAGCATTGGCGGACGAAGAACCAGAACCGAGCCTCAAACAAATCGCGACTGCTGCCCATGACAAGTTTGAGCAGCTCTATGGCCAGGTCCTCAACATGCTCGACGAGAAGTACTTCATCCAAACCGGGGAGCAGAAAGTCGCGAAGGCACCATGATGCCGCGGCCGCGACCTCCGTCGTCACGTCGGGGCTGCCTCTCACTCGCAGCGGCAGTGATAGGTCACGTTGAGATAGCTCGCCGGACCCGTGCACACCATGGCTGAATGTCGGCATTGATACCGATGAACGTTGCGCTTGGGCGTCGTCCATGCGTCGCCGGCTTGGTAGTAAATCGGCGGCTCGTCGGCGGACCGCGTGGACGTGGCACTGCAGCCGGCCAGGGTCATCGCGAAAGCCGCCCACGCGAATGCCGAGCCGCGTCGTGTTACGTGGTCGAAATCCATGAGCACCTCGCATGACGGTTTCGGTCGTGCGTGTATTTGCCGTCAGTGCCCAATCCGAGTAACGAAGAAACCGCGAAAGAACCGGTATAGAATCGGGAAACTTCGACGGAAACCGCGGGTATGGCGACGGCACCGAGCGTCAGTCCTCGCTCCTATTCGTTCGGCGAGTTCACCCTCGATCTAGAGCGCGGCGCCCTGCTACATCGCGGCGCCGATATCGAGCTCCGACCGAAGTCGTTCGAGGTGCTACGCGTGCTCGTCGAGCGGCACGGCCGCCTCGTGACCAAACAAGAAATTCTGGATGCCGTTTGGGGACGCGTGATCGTCACCGAAGGTTCGATCACGAAGTGCTTGATCGAGGTTCGCCGCGCGATCGACGACCGATCCCAGCAGGTGATCAGAACGGTGCCGCGCCGCGGCTATATTTTCGACGCACCCGTTGCCGAGGACGCTCGAGCACCGGTCGTCCAAGAAGCCGTCGTCACGCAGCGCCAGCGCGCTGTTTTCTTCCGGCCGTCGATGTTGGCGACGGCATTCGCAGTGATCGTGAGCATCGCGGTCTGGTTGGGCGGCATCGTCACGCAAAGCGGCGATGCGCCGGATCCGGAAGGGCAAGTGCGTCCGCCGGCGATTGCAGTGCTGCCCTTCGTCGACATGAGCGCGGCGCGGGACTACGAGTACCTTGCCGACGGCGTTGCCGAGGAGATCCTCGATCTGCTCGCAGACTTGCCGGCCGTGACGGTCATCGCGCGCAGCTCGTCGTTCGCTTTCAAGGGTCAGAACTCCGACATCGCCACGATTGCAGCGAAGTTGAACGTCACGCACGTGCTCGAGGGGAGCTTGCGCACGGCCGGAAACACGGTGCGAATCACGGCGCGTCTCATCGATGCGACGACGAGCGCGCAACTTTGGTCCGCCACGTACGATCGGCAGCTAGACGACGTCTTCGTCGTGCAGCGCGAGATCGCGGGCTCGGTCGCACGCACGCTGCGCGGAACGCTCGATGGCTCGGAATTGGGTCAACTCGCGGCTGCAAACGGCCGTGTATACGAGCGCTATCTGCTCGGCCGGTTTCTCTTCAATCGCCGCCAACCGGGTGACCTCACGAGTGCCGAGAACGCCTACCGGCAAGCGCTCGAGCTCGACGCGTCGTTTGCGAAAGCGTGGGCCGGGCTCGCCGGTGTGTACCTCATTCAGGCCGTCGAGAACCACGCCGTGCCACCGCCCTCTCTGCTCGAAAGGGCGCGCGAAGCGGTCGACGAGGCATTGCGGCTCGATCCGCGACTCGCGGAAGCACACGTGAGACGCAGCGGATATTTTTGGTTGACCGGCGATGAAACCCGGTACGGCGAGGAGATCCGCATCGCCGCGGCGCTCGCGCCCGAGGATCCGTTGGTGCTCAGCGTGCTCGCCGGCAACGCCGCGAAGGAACAGAAGCTCATCGAGAGCATCGACCTGCAAAGCCGCGCCGTGGCTCTCGACCCCCTGTCGCTCGTATATCACCTGAATCTCGGCGCCTACCTGTTCTATGCCGGCAGGTTCGAGTCCGCAGAGGCAGAATGGCACGCAGCTTTAGATCTCGCCGGGGCATCGGCGCCGGCGGCCAATGAGTTGACGCGTGATCTCGCGGTCGCTCTGGGCGAAGCTGCCGTGGCGCGGCACCGGTCCGAGAGCGCGTTGACCTTCGTCGAGTCGTGGCTCGAGACGGGCAAGGAGCGGGACTACCTGCTGGCGCTGATCTATCACACCCTCGGTCGCACAACCGATGCGAACGCCGCGGTCGCGCGCTTGCGTGAGGCCGGCAGCCGCGACGAGTGGGCAAGCCGCAAGGTCATCGAGGTGTACGCATACCTCGGACGGACCGACGAGGCCTTCGAGTGGCTCGCGAAAGCGGTCGATCAGATCCAACGCACCGATCCACGTGCTCCCACGACGATGGCGTGGAAAGTCGAGCTGCGCCACTCGCCGTTCGTCGTGGCGCTACACGAAGATCCGCGCTGGCAGGCGTGGCTCGCGGAGGGCTAGCGCGCTAGTAGGGGTAACCCTTGAGCCTTGGCGCGTTGAGCCTGAACTCGTGCGGCTTACCGAATTCATCGCCAATCGGCATCCTGACCTGCGGCAGATTTTCCTGGTCCAGTACCTGGTCTTCCGGAATCACGTTATTGATGAAGAGCAGGTAAGCCGTCAACGCGTAGACCTCGTTGGGGGTCAGAGTCCCCTCCAGCCCGAGTGGCATACCGCGATTGATGAAATCCCACACCGTCGTCGCATACGGCGAGCGCAGTGGCAGGATGCGCTCCTTTTGCCAGACGGGAACGTCCGCGCCTTGTTCCGATCGCAAAGCGGGCGCCGCTCCGCCGATGCCGGTTACGCCGTGACAGCCGACGCACGCCTTCTCCAAGTAGACCTGCGCCCCTTCCTTGGCGCTGCCGCTACCGGGCGGGAGCTCCTCTCCCGTCGGACCAATCGCGATATCCATGCGGCGGAGCTCTTCCGCGGTCGGCGTGCGTCCTACGCCATACGTGGGTGACTGCGCGATCGCGGGGTTCCCCACGAGGCTCCCCACCAGCAGCAGCGGGATCGTGGCAATCTTCAGCGGGTTGGGCACCCTGAGCATCTCACGCGAGCCCATTGGTTACGCTCCCGTCCCTGGCGATCTTCCAAGGCATCACGCTGTTGTCTAGCCCGGGCACGCGGTAGTTCCGCTCGAAGGGTACGTTCCACCAATTGGCGATCTCTTCCCGCATTGCTTGCCTCTGCCCGATCTCGTCGGTGCAGCGGGACAGAATCTCGGTCTCGGTTCCATCCCATCGCCACTCGTAGGCGAATCGCACGTGCGCCATGCGTTGCGGAGTGTTCTTGAGCTGCGCGCGGTTCCACTTCTTCCCGCCATCGGTGGAGACTTCCACGGTCTTGACGGCGCCGCCGCCAGACCACGCGAGCCCGCTGATCTCATAGTATCCGGGGCCTGGCAGCTGCTGTGCGCCGGACGGGTACGTGATGACGGACTTGGGCCCGATCTGTTCGCCGAGCGCGAGCTCTTTGTCCTCCGGACGCAGATGCCCGAACTCGTTGTAGTTCATGTAGAACCGGTCGACGAGCTTGATGCGCCGCAGAAACTTGGTGTGGTAAATGCCCTCGAAGCCGGGAACCATGATGCGCACTGGAAACCCTTGCTGTGGCCGCAAGGGCTCGCCGTTCTGGCCGTAGGCGATGAGGCAGTCGTCCATGCCTTTGGCGATGGGTATGCTCGAGGCGCCCTTCACTTCCTCGGCGCCTTCAGAAACGAACCACTTCGCGCTGCTTTTCAGGCCGCATTCCTTGAGCAGCGTGGACAGCAGCACCCCGGTCCATTCGGAGCAGCTCGTCATGCCGTGCGTCTCCTGCACGGTCTTTTGCTGCCCGTTGTGCCGGTTACCCGCGCACTCGATGAAGTGCAGCCGCGTGACCGACGGGAAGCGCTTCAGTTCGTCCACCGTGAGCGTCAGCGGCCGATCGACTAGTCCGTGTATCGTCAGCGTGTGCTGCTGGGGGTCGATGTCCGGCAGGTAGGAGCCGCGGGTCGTCGCGACATAGTGCAACGACGATGGCGTGATCACGCCAACGGAATCCTGCAACGGCGTGGCCACATGAAACACCTTGCCGAATACGTCGGGTGACGCCCTGCCGCCGACGGGGTGCGCTATGCGCACGGAGGTCACGTATTTGGAGCGCTGGCCGTATTCGATCTGCTCCTTGCTGCCGTGAATCATCGGCGACGCGTTCTCGCTACCTGGCGTCGCCGGATGGTTGTGCTCCTGGGCTTGGGCCGTACCGCGTAGGGCCACCGTGGTTCCACCGGCTAACGCGGCGCCTAATTTGAGGAGCTCTCTACGGCTGCTTCGTTTCGAATCCATTGCATCCCCCTTCGCATGTGGCATTGCTAAAACCACGGACTCGCGTTCCCGCGCACTAAAGCATAGATCGTCCTAAGTCTGCCCAGCCAGGGCCGCCTTCACCCGCTCGGGCGTCAACGGCAGTTCGCGGATGCGCCTGCCGGTCGCGGCTGCGAACGCATTGGCGATGGCGGCCGCCGTCGGCCCTTGCGCGGCTTCACCGGCACCGAGCGCACGTTCGTTCGGCCGGTCGATGAGCACGGTCTCGACGCTGGGTACGTCCGGCATCGTCAGGATCGGATAGTTCATCCAGTCCTGCGCGAGAATCCCGTTGCGGTCGAATCGCACGTGCTCATGCAGCGTCCAGCTCGTCGACTGGATGACGCCGCCTTCAATCTGGTTGGTCAGGCCGTCGGGATTGATGATCTGCCCGGCATCGGCCGCGGTCCAGATGCGCGGCACCTTGACGATGCCGGTGGTGCGATCCACTTCAACCTCGGCTATCACCGCATTGTAGGTGGCCACGGTCTTGTAGCGCGCGTAACCGATGCCGCGGCCGCGCCGGCCGTCGCCCTGCTCGCCCGGTTTCCAGGCAGCGGCCTTGGCTACGGCCTCGATCACGGCGCGCTCGCGCTCATCTTTAATGTGCGCGAGACGGAACGCCACGGGGTCGATGCCGGCGGCGGCCGCGAGCTCATCCATGAAGGACTCTATCGCGAATACGTTGGCATACGCGCCGAGCGAACGCAGCGCCGAGGTGCGCACCGGATTGTCCATGATCAGGTGGTGCGTCGTGCGCTGGCGCGGGAAATCGTAGAGCGTGATGGCGTTGCGGTCGCCCGCGCCGTTCGGTTGCGCGGCATGGCGCGCGGGCCCAGGGCGCTTCGCATCGGCAAGGTACCAGCTCCCGAGCAGATTGATACCGTCTGGATCGCCCGGCCGCCCGTTGTGGCTCTGGCTCCAAACGTCGAAGGCCCAGTCGACTACTCGGCCGCCGGCGACGGCGCCCTTGACCTTCATGGTCATGGCAGGGCCGTAGGGCTCCCACTTGAACTCGTCGTCACGCATCCATTGCAGCCGCACCGGCTGCCCATTGACCGCACGCGCCAGCATGGCGGCGTCGAAGGCGACGTCGTCGGCGCCGTTGTGACCGTAGCAGCCGGCACCTTCGGCGTGGATGCAGCGGATGTCGCTGGGCTCGAGACCGAGCGCCCTCGCGATGGTGGCACGCAGCGGAAAGACGCCCTGGCTATGGGTCCAGACCGCAAGCTTGCCGTCCTTGAACTCGGCCACCGCGCAGGAGGGCGCGATCGCGGCATGCGCCAGATAGGGCCGATGGTAGGTCGCCTCGACTACCGTGGCGCCCGCCGGCACGGGCGCGTCCTTCTCGGCGATTACTCTGTCCTCGCTGCGCAGGGACATGAGCTGCTCGTATAGCTTCCCCGGATCGGGCAACTCGGAGCCGCCCGACCACTTGGCGGACCCGATCAGCACGAGCCGCGCATTGATGGCCTGCTCCTCGCGCCGCGCCACCACGCCGAGAAAGCTCCCATCACGCACCACCGCGATGACTCCCGGCATCGCCTTCACTTTGGTCTCGTCGAAGCTGTCGAGCCTCGCGCCATAACGTGGCGGCCGCACCACGCGGCCATGCACCATTCCGGGAAGCCGCAAATCTTGAATGAAGGCAGCACCGCCCGTCATCTTGGCCGGGATGTCGCGGCGCGGGATGCTGCGGCCGACTATCGTGTGCTGCGCGGGGGGTTTCGGCTTCGCCTGGGCCGAGGCCTCACGCTCCAGGTTCGCTTCGCGTGCGAGATCCCAGTAGGTGACCGAGCCTGCGCCGGTCACCGTTCCGTCCGATACGGACAGGTTGGCGACGGCGACGCCGAGCTTCGCGGCGGCCAGCCCCAACAGGATCTGGCGCACCTCGGCGCAGGCGAGGCGCAGCGCCGTGCCGCTGTTCTCGACCGACAGGCTGCCGGCGGTCATCCCCTCGTTGGGCGTGCGCGCCGTATCGGCCGAGACTATCTCGACACGCTCGTACGCGACATCGAGCTCCTCGGCCGCTATCTGCGTAAGCGCGGTCAAGATCCCCTGACCCAGCTCGCATTTGCCGGTGAACACCGTGATCGTGCCGGCCGCGTTGATGCGGATCCAGCCGTCCAGCATGCGATTGGTGCCGAGGCTGCCGGGAAGCGCGGGACGCGCCGCCTGTTGGGCGCGCACTGTCGGCACGCTCCAGCTGAAGGCGACGGCAATGCCGCCGGCGGACTTGAGAAAGTCGCGGCGTTTCATGCCGCTCCCTTTGCTGCTCGGAGCACCGCGCGAATGATGCGGTTGTGCGTGCCGCAGCGGCAGAGATTGCCGGCGAGCGCCGCCCGCACGTCCACCTCCCGCGGTTGCGGATTGCGGTTGAGCAGGTCGGCTGCCGTCATGATCATGCCGCTCGCGCAGTAGCCGCACTGAGCCGCCTGTTCATCGATGAAGGCCTTCTGCAGCGGGTGCGGCTTGTCGAGCGTGCCAAGCCCTTCGAGCGTGGTCACCTCGTTCCCCTCGATCGAGCCGACCGGCGTCACGCAGGAACGTCTCGCCGCGCCGTTGACCAGCACCGTGCAGGCGCCGCATTGCGTCATGGCGCAGCCGTATTTGGCGCCATTGAGCTCGAGGTCGTTGCGCAGCACGTAGAGCAGCGGCGTGTCCGGCTCGGCATCGACCGAGCGGGTTACGCCGTTGACCTTCAGGCTGATGGCCATGGTGACTCTCCTCGAAGAATCTCTGCCGTTAGCCGCCGCGCTCAAGTAGGTTGAGGATTACCAATTACTCCCACTCGATGGTAGCGGGCGGCTTGCCGGAGATGTCGTAAGTGACGCGCGAGACGCCGCGCACTTCATTCATGATCCGGCGGGACACGTGGTCGAGGAAGTCGTACGGCAACCGCGCCCAACGCGCCGTCATGAAGTCGACGGTCTCCACTGCGCGCAGCGCGACGACGTAGTCGTAACGACGGCCGTCGCCCATGACGCCGACGGACTTCACGGGCAGGAACACGGCGAATGCCTGGCTCACGGTGTCGTACAGCCCTTGCGTGCGTAGCTCGGTGATGAAGATGTCGTCTGCTCGGCGCAAGAGATCCGCGTATTCCTTCTTCACCTCGCCGAGAATCCGCACGCCCAAGCCCGGGCCCGGGAACGGATGGCGTTGAATCAGCTCCGGCGGTAAACCGAGCTCCGCGCCGATGCGGCGCACTTCGTCCTTGAACAGATCGCGCAGCGGCTCGAGCAGCTTCAGCTTCATGCGCTCCGGCAATCCGCCGACGTTGTGATGCGACTTGATCAGGTGCGCCTTACCGGTCTTGGCACCGGCCGACTCGATGACGTCGGGATAGATCGTGCCTTGCGCGAGCCAACGCACGTCGCGAAGCTTCGCTGCCTCGGCGTCGAACACCTCGACGAACAGGCGCCCGATGATCTTGCGCTTCTGCTCGGGATCCGCGACGCCCGCGAGTCCGTCGAGAAAGATCTTCTCCGCGTCCACGCGAATCACGTTCGCGCCGAGATGCTTCTTGACCACGCTCATGACCTGATCGCCTTCGTTGAGGCGCAGCAAGCCCGTATCGACGAACACGCACACGAGCTGATCGCCGATCGCCTCATGCACGAGCGCGGCGACGACCGTGGAGTCCACGCCGCCCGACAAGCCCAGCAACACGCGCTCCTTGCCGACCGTGGCGCGGATCTTGTCGAGATGCTCGGCGACGATGTTCTTCGCGGTCCACACCGGCGCGCAGCCGCAGATCTCGAGCACGAAGCGGCGAATGATGTCGAGACCGTGCTCGGTGTGCGTGACCTCGGGATGGAACTGCAGCCCGTAGATCTTGCGGTCGACGTTCGCCATCGCGGCCAGCGGCGAGTTCGCCGACTTGGCCGTAGCCGTGAAGCCCTTGGGTAGCTTCTCGACGCGATCGCCGTGGCTCATCCAAACCTTGAGGCCGGGACCGAGACCCTTGAACAAGGGATCGGCGCCGGTCAGCTCAACTTCGGCGTAGCCGTACTCGCGATGGTCCGCGGTCGCGACCTCGCCGCCGAGCTTCGCGGCCAGTGCTTGCATGCCGTAGCAGATGCCGAGCACCGGTACGTCCGCTGCGATCAGCGCATCCGCGATCTGCGGCGAGCCCGCTTCGCCGACGGACTCCGGCCCGCCGGAGAGGATGATGCCGGTCGGCGCGAACGCGCGAATGTCGTCGGCCGAGGCGTCGAACGGCAGGATCTCGCTGTAAACGCCGACCTCGCGCACGCGGCGCGCGATCAGCTGCGTGTACTGGCCGCCGAAGTCGACGACGAGGATGCGCTCGGCGTGCCGGGAAGAATCGGATGCAGCGACTGCGCTCACGCGTTCATACCTGGGAGCGATAGTTCGGCGGTTCCTTCGTGATCGTCACATCGTGCACGTGGCTCTCGCGCCGTCCTGCGCCCGTGATGCGAACGAACTTCGGTTTCGTGCGCATCTCGCCGATGTTGTGACAACCCGTATAGCCCATCGCGGCGCGCACGCCGCCGATGAGTTGCTGAACGATCGCGACGATGCTGCCCTTGTACGGCACCCGGCCCTCGATGCCCTCGGGCACGAGCTTCTCGAGCTCCTCTGCCGAGTCCTGGAAGTACCGGTCCGACGAGCCGTGGCGCTGCGCCATCGCGGCGATCGAACCCATGCCGCGATACGACTTGTACGAGCGGCCTTGATACAGCTCGACCTCGCCCGGCGACTCCTCGGTGCCGGCGAACAGACCGCCAATCATGACCGAGTGCGCACCGGCCACGATGGCCTTCGCGATGTCCCCGGAATAACGAATCCCGCCGTCCGAGATGCACGGCACGTCCGTGCCCTTCAGCGCCTCGGCCACGGTCGTAACCGCCGTGATCTGGGGGATGCCGACGCCGGCCACGATTCGCGTCGTGCAGATCGAGCCCGGGCCGATACCGACCTTCACGCCATCGGCGCCGGCATCGACGAGCGCGCGCGCGGCCTCGGCCGTGACGATGTTGCCGGCGATCAACTGTATATCGTGGTACTTGCGCTTGATCTGCCGCACACGATCGATCACACCACGTGAATGGCCGTGCGCCGTGTCGACGATGATCACGTCGACGCCGGCGTCGACGAGCAGCTCGACGCGCTCGTCGGTATCGATGCCCGTGCCGACGGCCGCGCCGACGCGCAACGCGCCGCGCGCGTCTTTGCACGCGTACGGGTAATCGTGCGCCTTCTGGATATCCTTCACGGTGATCATGCCGCGCAGCTTCAAGCCCTCGCCCTTGTCGACCACGAGCACCTTCTCGATGCGGTGCTTGTGCAAGAGACCGAGCACCTCGTCCTTGTCCGCGCCTTCACGCACGGTCACGAGCCGGTCCTTCGGAGTCATGACGGCCGAGACCGGCGCGTCGCGTTGGGTCTCGAAGCGCAGATCGCGATGCGTGACGATGCCGACGAGGTTCTCGCCCTCGACGACCGGCACGCCGGAGATGTTCTTCGCTCGCGTCAACGCCATCACGTCGCGAATCGTAGTGTCCGGCGTAACCGTGATCGGATCGTGGATCACGCCGCTCTCGAACTTTTTGACTTGTAGAACCTGTCGCGCCTGATCCTTCGGCGACATGTTCTTGTGGATGATGCCTATGCCGCCCTCTTGCGCGAGCGTGATCGCGAGGCGCGCTTCGGTGACCGTGTCCATCGCGGACGAGATGATGGGGATGTTCAGCGTGAGCGACCGCGTGAGCTGGGTCTTGAGCTGGACCTCGCGCGGCAAAACCTCGGAATAAGCGGGCTCTAAGAGGACGTCATCAAAGGTGAGCGCCTCGTGAATGATCCGCATGGCGGAGCTCCCGGGGAATTTGAGCCGCGCAGTTTACTGCCTGACCCGCCGGCCGGCAAATCGTTATACTGGCGCCATGCAACCTGGCGACTCGCTCCAGCTGCCATTCGCGGAGCGGCGGATTCTCTCGGTCTCGAGTTTGAACCGCGACGCGCGCCGCATCATCGAAACGGGCCTCGGCACGGTCTGGGTCGAGGGCGAGATCTCGAACCTGTCGCGCCCTTCCTCGGGCCATCTGTACTGGTCCCTGAAAGACGCCGAGGCCCAGGTCCGCTGCGCGATGTTCCGCATGGCGACTCGAGGC
>Ga0315910_10003933_pt1 | contig 12515 bp, 8 predicted proteins | sample EdamamesoilMG_FD_204470 | JGI IMG/M metagenome (GOLD analysis project Ga0315910, IMG submission 204470) | Garden soil microbial communities collected in Santa Monica, California, United States - Edamame soil | ecosystem: Environmental > Terrestrial > Soil > Garden | place: USA: California... | reverse complement strand
AGCCTGAGCCCCCGCGCGTGGGGCTGGGCGCTGGCGACGGGTCTGCTCTATGGCCTGGCGCTGGAGACCAAGCACAACGCCTGGCTGTTGCCGCCGGCGTTGTTCGCTCACACGCTGCTGCTCGGCGTGTGGCGGCGTCTGCGCGGCGAGCGGCGGCTGCGGGCGCCGTGGGGGTTGGTGGCGATGGTCGTGATCGGCCCGCCGCTGTTTTACGCGCTATGGCCGTGGATCTGGCGAGGCACGTGGGCGCGGCTCGTCGAGTACTTCAAGTTCCACTGGCAACATGTCTACTACAACATGGAGTACCTGGGGCACACGTACTTCGAGCCGCCATTCCCGCTCAGCTATTCCTGGGTGATGACGCTCGCGACGGTGCCGGCGATCACGCTCGTGCTCGCGCTGGGGGGCGGGTGCGCTGCTCTCGGGCGCGCGCGACGAGAGTGGCGCGCGCGCAACGCCGAGCCCGCTCCGGCCGCCGTCGCTGACGATGCCAGCAGCGTCTGGACCTGGGCCTCGCTCTGGCTGCTGTGCATCCTGCTCAGCTACGTGTTCTGGCTCTCGCCGAGGACGCCGATTTTCGGCGGGACGAAGCACTGGATCCAGGCGTACCCCTTCCTCGCCTTGTTCGCAGGCCTGGGCTTCGACGTGCTCGCGCGCTCGTTGAGCCGCGCCCGCTCGGCGACCACGGCCACGTTCGTTCGCCGAGCGGCGCCTGTCGCGCTGGGCGCCTGCGCGCTGATCGCGCCCCTGGTCATGACGTGGCAGTCTCAACCGTGGGGCCTCAGCGCCTACACCCCGCTCGTCGGCGGCGCGCCCGGCGCGGCCACGCTCGGCTTGAACCGCTCTTTCTGGGGTTACACCACCGGCGCCGTCACCGGCTATTTGAACGCCGAGGTAGGCCGAGGCGATCGCCTGTTCATCCACGACACCGCCTACGACAGCTTCCGCATGCTGCAAAAAGACAGGCGCCTGCGCGGGGACATCAAGCCCTGGACCACCGTCTCCGGCTCCAGGTTTGCCCTGTACCACCACGAGCAGCACATGAGCCGCGTCGAGCACATGATCTGGGTCGACTACGGCACCACCACGCCGGCGCACGTCGCCACGTATGACGGTGTCCCGATGGTCTGGGTCTACGCTCGCCCGGCTGCCGCGGCTGCCGCTGCCGATGCGGACGCCGAACGAGCGCCGGGCGCTCCAGCCGCGGACGCCGACCCAACGCCGAAGTAGCGGCGCGCCGGCTGGCTGCCGCTCATCCGCCGATGTAGCTCATCTCGATCTTGCGCGAGCGCCCGAGCTTCACGAGCGGTTGCCCGCGCTGCTCGGAGTAGGCGTCGCTGCGCGCGCGCCAGATGCGCGACAGCAGCAGCGAGAGGCCCTCGTCGTCGATGCCACCCCGCAGCGCGGCGCGCAGATCGTGGCCCTGCACGGCGAACAGGCAAGTGTACAGCGAGCCCTGCGCCGACAGCCGCGCGCGCGAGCAATCGCCGCAGAACGGCTGCGTGACGGACGCGATGATGCCGAGCTCACCGCCCCCGTCGGTGTAGCGATAACGCCGCGCGACCTCGCCCGCGTACGAGGCCTCGATCGGCGAGAGCGGCAGCTCGGCGCCGATCCGCTCCAGCATTTCCCTGGCGCTCACGACATCCGTCAGGTCCCAGCCGTTGCTGTTGCCGACGTCCATGAACTCGATCAGCCGCAGGGTGATCGGTGTGCCCTTGAAGTGGCGCGCCAGCGCCAGAAGGCCCTGGTCGTTGACGCCCCGACGGATCACCGCGTTCACTTTGACCGCCAGCCCGGCGGCGAGCGCCGCGTCGATGCCGGCCAGCACGCGGCTGACCGGGACGTCCGCGTCGTTCATGTGCTTGAAGACCGCGTCGTCGAGCGAGTCGAGGCTGACCGTCACGCGCGACAGCCCCGCCTGCGCGAGCGCGCGCGCGTGATTCGAGAGCAGCGAGCCGTTCGTCGTGAGCGCCAGGTCGAGGCCGCGGCCGTGCGGCAGCTGGCTGATCAGCTCGGGCAGGTCCCGCCGCAGCAGCGGCTCGCCCCCCGTGATGCGCAGCTTGCGCACGCCGAGGCCGACGGCGGCGTGACTGACGCGCGCGATCTCCTCGAAGCTCAGGATTTCCGCGGCCGGCAAGAACTTGAAGCCCGGCCCGAACACCTCGCGGGGCATGCAGTAGCTGCAACGGAAATTGCAGCGATCGGTCACCGAAATGCGCAGATCCCGGAGAGGGCGCCCGCGCTCGTCGAGCACGCTGGCGGCCCGCGCCGCGCCCGCAAACGTACCGCCACGGGGCAGCTCCGCCCGCTCGTCCGCGACGGGTCCCGCGGGCTCTCGGCCTTTCGGGTGCAACGCCATCGCCCCTCACGTTAGCACGGAGCGCCGGAGCGCGATGCGGCAACCCTGCTGCCGTCCCGCCCGCTGCTCCAGCGCCGTGGCCCGGACCGGCGCTCACTGCACGCCCGCGCCGGTGCGTCCTGCCCGGCCGATTGCGGGCTCGAGGCGGCTGGGGTAGACCGGAAACCGCAGTGAGACTCTATTCGTTCGACGTCGACGGCGACGCCCTCGAGCTCGTGCCGCTCGCGGCGCGTCGCGCGCTCGATCACGCGGGGCGCAAGCTCGCGCTCGCCGGCTGGACGAGCCTCGAGCACGGCGATCGCGCGACGCTCGTGCGCCTTGGTTCGACCTCGCCCGTGGATCTCGACGCGGTGGCCCGCGTGCTGCGGCGCGCTCGTCCGGCGCCGAGCAACACGGAGGCCGCCTTCGACCCCCCGCGGGACGCGCCGCCGCAGCGCGTGCTGGACGCCTACGCCGAGCACGGCCGCTTGAGCCCCGCCATCTGGAGCTCGCTCTCGGACGTCGACCGCTACGCCCTGGAGAAGGTCGCCAAGCGCCCGAACCCCGAACGCATCGCGGGCGCCTACGCCGAGATCATCGGGCACACCCAGGTGTCGACCCACCTGCGCGCCCAGGGCGGCGTGCAGATGGTCAACGTCGGCGCCAAGGCGGTGACCGAGCGGCGCGCCGAGGCCGAGAGCCGCGTCAGCATGAATCGCGACGCGTTCGCGCTGCTCTCGAACAACGCCGTGCCCAAAGGTGACGTGCTGGCCACGGCGCGCATCGCGGGCATCATGGCCGCCAAGCGCACGTCCGAGCTCATCCCGCTGTGTCATGCTCTGCCGCTCACGCACGTGGCGGTCGAGCTGCGGCTGGATGCGCCCACGCAGAGCGTGCTCATCGCGACCACGGTCGAGACCCAGGGCAAGACCGGCGTGGAGATGGAGGCGCTGGTGGCCGCGACGCACGCGGCGTTGACCATCTACGACATGCTCAAGGGCATCGATCGCTCGATGAGCATGGGGCCCACCCGCCTGCTCGCCAAATCCGGCGGCGCGTCGGGCTCATTTGTCGCTGATCGGGCCGGCCCCGATTCCAGCGGCGAGGCCTCCGCGCCGATCACGGCGAGCAGCCGCGGAGCGGCCCCGTGAAGCGCCTGCTCGAGCTGCGCGAGGCTCCGCTCAGCCTGGACGAGTGCTACGCGGCCGTTCTCTCGCCCGAGACCGGCGGCGTCGCGCTGTTCATCGGCACGGTCCGCAACCACAATCAGGGCCAGGACGTGAGCCTGCTCGAGTACCAGGCGTACGCGGCCATGGCCGAGAAAGAGCTGAGCGCCATCGCCGACGAGATCGAGCGCGAGCTGCCGGGCACGCGGCTCGCGTGCCTGCACCGCACCGGCGCGCTGCGCGTGGGCGACATCGCGGTGATCTGCGCGGCCGGCGCCGCCCATCGCGGCGAGGCGTTCACGGCCTGCCGTGAGCTCATCGATCGGCTCAAGGCGCGGGTGCCGATCTGGAAGCGCGAGCACGGCGATCAGGGGCCGTACTGGATCGGCTGGCAAGACGTGCGCAGCGGGCGCTGACCGCGTCCCGGGCGCATCAATCCTCGGAGCATCGATCCTCGGAGCGGCGGCCTCAGAGCTCGTCGAGCCGCAGGATCTGGACGACGTCGCCTGCGCCGTAGCCGTGGCTCTCGGCAGGCACCGCGATCAGCGCGTTGGCCTCCGACAGGCCCACGACGCTGCCGGAGGCCTGGTTGCCGAGCGGCCTGACGCCGTCCGCCTCGAGCACGCCGCGATAGAAGCCGAGCCGACCGGGTTTTTGACGCAGCTCGCTCACGAGCCTCGCCGGGTGAAAGCGTGGGAACGTCGCGCGCTCGCCCTGCAGGGCGCGCAAGAGCGGGACGCCAAACAGCAGGAACGTGAGCTGCGCGGACGCTGGATTGCCAGGCAGGCCGAGGATGCGTGTCTTGCCGCAGCGCCCGAACGCGAGCGGGCGCCCTGGCTTGATCTGCACCCGCCAGAAATCCAACGAAGCGCCCGCGGCTTCCAGGGCGGGCCGCACGACGTCGTAGTCCCCCACGCTGACGCCGCCGATCGTCACCAGCAGGTCGGTCGCGCCCAGCAGCTCGGCGAACGCGGCGGCCATACGCGCCGTGTCGTCGCCGGCGAGCTCGGCCAGCTCCGCGCGCGCACCGACCCGCTCGCTCTCGATCGCCACGCTCAGGCCATTGCTCTCGGGGATGCTGTGGACGGGGCCGGGGCGCCCGACGGCGCGCAGCTCGTCGCCCGTGCAGATGATGCTCACACGCGGCCGCCGCGCGACCAGCAGATCGACCTCGTCGAGCGCCGCGGCCAGGCCGAGCTGCTGGGCGCCGAGGCGCAGGCCCGCGCGCAGCGCCGTCACGCCTTCGGCCAGATCTTCCCCGCGCCGCCGGATGTGCTGGCCCGGGTGCGGCGCCAGCTCGAAGCCGATCCCGTCAGCGCCGGCGCGCGTGTCCTCCTGGGCGACGACCGCGTCGGCGCCGCTCGGCAGCAAGGCGCCCGTGAAGATGCGCGCCGCGCCGCCGCGGGCGAGCGGCGCGGGGCTCATGCCCGCCCGACTCTCCGCCGTGAGCGGCAAGCGCCACGGGCCGGGACCCTCGAAGTCGCGGCTGTGGACGGCGTAGCCATCCATCGCGCTGTAGTCGAAGCGCGGCAGCGGCGTGCTCGCGACCACGTCTCGCGCCAGCACGCGACCGGCGGCCGCCCGCAATCCGACCCGTTCCGCCCCGAGCGGCTCGACGCCGTCGAGGACGCGCTTCAGAGCTTCCGCGAATGACAGCACACGTCACCTCGAGCCTGTTGCATCATTGGGAGTGGCGACCTGCCCCGCGGCCGTGCGGGTGTATCCGCGGATAACACTCCGAACGCGGCGAGGGAAGCATTTCGGGGCACCCGGCGTAATGCCGAGGATGGGAGCATTCCGCTGCGCGCACGCGCTCGTGCGCGCCTCGCTGGTGTCGATGCAGCAGCGCGCCAATCACGACTGGCGCGCGCGCCGGCTCGCTACCGATTGCGGCAGGTATGGCCGAAATGTCGTGCTTGCCGGCTGGATGAGCAGGCTCCATGCTTGAAACGATGACGCCTCCGAATAGATGGTGGGCGCTGCTGGTCGCGCTCTCGTTGGGTTTCTGGGCCGGAGGGGCGGCGGCTCAGTCTGACGACGACGGCAGCTGGTTCGAGGAACCGGCAGACACGGCCGCTCCGGATACCAGTGAGCGCCCGCGGCTCGAGATCCACGGCGAGGGCCCGTACGACCCGCCGCCGGCGGACTTTCAATCGCCGCCGCCGTCGGTCGAGCGCGATCGCAGCGGCGACGTGGTGGCAGAGTCCGAAGAGGCCGCCGACGAAGACGACGACGAGAACGCCGAGTCGCAGGAGCGTGCCGTGCGCGAGTTCACGCCGCACCTCGCGCCTTACGGGCACTGGGTCGACGATCCGCATTACGGCCGCGTCTGGGTGCCGGCGCGCACCGTCGTCGGCGCCGAGTTCCGCCCGTACGTGAGCGGCGGTCACTGGGAGCTCACGGCCAGCGACGAGTGGCTCTGGGCCAGCGACTACCCGTTCGGCTGGGTGACGTTTCACTATGGGCGCTGGGCCTGGCTGTCCGGCGGTGGCTGGGGCTGGGTGCCGGGGTACGTGTGGGCGCCGGCGTGGGTGAGCTTCCGCGTGGGCTCCGGGGGGTATGTGGGCTGGGGCCCGGTCCCGCCGTATTCGGTCTGGCGTGGAGGCGTCTTCGTTTCGCTCGGCGTCTACCGCCCCGTGCCCTACATCTTCTGTCCGACGAGCTACGTGTTCGCCCGCTCGATGCCGCGCTACATCGTGCGCGATCGTCACCGCGTGCACAGCATCGCGCGGGACACGTATCGGTATCGGCCGCGCTACGCCGCGAGCGCCGTGCGCGTGCGCAGTCCGTCGCCGCGCGACGCGCGCATCGAGGCTCGCTACGTGCCCTCTCGCCGCGTCATCGCGCAGCCGCGCAGCGGCTACGCGGCGACGGACTATCGGCGCCGATACCTCGACAAGCAGAGGACGGGCGTGAGCGAGCCCCGTCGGCGCGCCGAGCCGCGTTATCTGTCCGAGCCCGGCGCGCGCGGCCAGTCCCGTTCGCGCCCCGAGCCGCGCTACCGGGGCGGCCCGCCTCCGAACCGCTCGCGGGGGGTCGAGCCGCAGCGGGGTTATCGCGGCAGCGACGCGCGCGACGGGCGTTCGCCGCGCGCGGTGCAGCGCCGCGGGCCCGCCCCGAACGACAGGGCCTGGCGTAACCAGCCTGGGCAGCGCTACCCGAGCGGGGCCCCATCGGGCGACGGGCGCCGCAACGGCGGCGAGCGCCGTGCCGCGCCCCCGGCAGGCAAACCTCCCGCGCCGCCGGCCCGCAACGAGAACGCACGGTATCGCGTGCCGGACGTCGCGCCCGAGCGCTATCGGGTCGCGCCCTCGGCGGGCAGCGAACGCCGCGGCGAAGCCCGCCGCAGCAGCGGCCGCTCGGCGCCGCCACCCCAAAAGGACTCGAGAGGGGGCTCGTCGAGAGGGGGCTCCTCGCGCGATCGGGACGACCGAGGGCGTTCACGTTGAGCCGCTCGCCGCGCCCGTTCGTTTGGCATGCGCTGGTAGCTCCCGCGTCGCTGGCGCTCGGGGTGGCTTGTGTCGCGCCCGACCCACCCCACGGCAAGGAGGCGGGGGAGGCCTCCCTGCCGCCCATCGCCGAGCTCGTCATCGACGGCGGCGGCGAGCTCGCGCTCCAGCCGGGGGAGGGCATCGCCGTGGGTGTCGAGTACGCGGGCGAGGGGCGCTGGTCGGTGACGACGAGCTGCGACACCACGCTCACGGGGCTGAGCTGCACGTACGACCTCATCGTCTCCACCGACGAGCTCTCACCGATCACGGACTACGGCGGCGACACGCTGGACGGGGACGATCGCCTGATCGCTCCCGATCGCTTCGCGCTGGCGGCGGCGTTCGAGACGAACGACGACCTCGACGCTTTCGGCTTCACGACCTCGCCAGGCGCGACGGTGCGCGTCTCTGCGCTGTTGTACGACTCGGACGGCGGCTGGGATTGGCGCGAGGATCCGCGCATCATCAGCTGGGTCGGGAACGGCGGGGTCCATCGCGGCGCCCCGACCAACCCGGTCGACCTCACGCCCGATCGGCCCTGAGCCTGGGTCGACTGAGCCTGGGTCGACTGAGCCTGGGGCGACGATCAGCTCATTAAGCGTTCGGGAACGCGCTGGTCGCCAGGCTCTCGCTGGATTCCAGACTCGACATCGGGACACCGTGGCCCATCTCCGTGTCTAAACGGTGGCTCTGCCATTTCACGGCGATCGGTCGTCAGCGAGCGCGCCGCGCCGAGCTCATCCGTCCGGGATGAGCCCAAGGTTTTCCCAACGCTCGAATCGATCTGCTATCTTCGGCCCCATGGCGATGGCGTCGCAATCGAGCGGCGGGTCGGCGCCCTGGTGCCTGGCCCCACCTCGGGCGCGGCGCATGCGCCAAGCACCGCACCGGCGCACTCCGCCGGCGCCCAGCTTCGCCAGCCGCCAGATTTGCCAGCAGCCAGCGGCGCCGAGCAGCCGCGGCGGGCAGCCCCTCGCTGGCGGCCGGTGGCAGCGCCGCGGAGATATCGGGGGGCGCACGGTGTCAGGGGCGGACGGCGATTCGGAGCCTCTCGCGGGGGTGGCTCGAGGGCATTTTCCGATCAGAGAAGAAAGAGCCGAACAGGCTACCGTAACGGTCGTTTGAGACCGAAAGGATCTGCATGAGCGAACTTGGCAGCAGCCCAGAGAGAAACCCATCGCACGCTGAAGGCCTCAGCCGCGTGCAGCAAATTGCGCGCCTGCACAACGCCGAGCTGTATCGCGACCTGTCGTGGGAGGGCAGCTTCGAAGAGTACCTGGATCTCGTCCGCAAACGTCCGGAAACGACGCGCACGGCGTTCCAGCGCCTGTACGACATGGTCATGTCGTACGGAACCGAAGAGTACGTCGACAACAAGAAGAAGCTCATCCGCTACAACTTCTTCCGCGATGAGCGCGACGGCGGGCGCGACGCGGTGTTCGGCCTCGACATCCCGCTGATGCGCTTGATGAAGGTGCTCAAGGCCGCCGCTCAAGGCTACGGGCCCGAGAAGCGCGTGATCCTGCTGCACGGCCCCGTGGGCTCGGCCAAGTCCACCATCGCGCGCCTCTTGAAGAAGGGCATGGAAGCCTACTCGGCCACCCACGAGGGCGCGCTCTACACCTTCAAGTGGGTGAACCTGGTGGACACCGGGCTGGTCAGCAACGCCGAGGGCGATACCTTCGACTCGCCGATGCACGACGAGCCGCTGCGGCTCATCCCGCTGGCGTGGCGCGCGCGTGCCATCAGCCAGCTCGGGCTCTCCCAGCCGCATTTCAAGGTGGCGGTCGAGGGCGACCTGGATCCGGCGAGCCGCTTCATCTTCCGCGGCCTGATGACCCGCTACAAGGGCGACTGGGCGAAGATCGTCGAGAACCACGTGCGCGTGCGCCGGCTGGTGTTGAGCGAGAAGGATCGCATCGGCATCGGCACCTTCCAGCCCAAGGACGAGAAGAACCAGGACTCGACCGAGCTCACCGGCGACATCAACTATCGGAAGATCGCCGAGTACGGCTCCGACTCGGACCCGCGCGCCTTCAACTTCGACGGCGAGTTCAACATCGCCAACCGCGGCATCGTGGAGTTCGTCGAGATGCTGAAGCTCGACGTCGCGTTCCTCTACGACCTGCTGGGTGCCTCGCAAGAGCACAAGATCAAGCCGAAGAAGTTCGCGCAGACGGACATCGACGAGGTGATCATCGGCCACACCAACGAGGCCGAGTACCGGCGCCTCTTGAACAACGAGTTCATGGAAGCGCTGCGCGATCGCACGATCAAGATCGACATCCCGTACATCACGCGCCTCTCGGACGAGATCCGCATCTACGACAAGGAGTTCAACCCGCAGCGCGTCCAGGGCCGCCACATCGCCCCGCACACGCTCGAGGTCGCGGCCATGTGGGCGGTGCTGACCCGGCTGGAGGAGCCCAAGAAGCAGAACCTGCAGGTGCTGCAGAAGCTCAAGCTCTACGACGGCAAGGTGCTGCCGGGCTACACGCAGGACACCGTCAAGGAGCTGCGCAAGGAGAGCAAGCGCGAGGGCATGGAGGGCATCAGTCCCCGCTATGTGCAGGACAAGATCTCGAACGCGCTCGTCAGCGAGGTGGGTGAGGGCACCATCAACCCGTTCATGGTCATGAACGAGCTCGAGAAGGGCCTGATGAACCACTCGCTGATCACCAATGACGATCAGAAGAAGCGCTACCGCGATCTGATCGGGGTCGTGAAGCGCGAGTACGAGGAGATCGTCAAGAACGAGGTGCAGCGCGCGATCAGCGCCGACGAGGAGGCGATCAGCAAGCTGGCCGCCAACTACATCGACAACATCAAGGCCTACACCCTCAAGGAGAAGGTCAAGAACTCGTACACCGGGCAGAACGAGGAGCCCGACGAGCGCTTGATGCGCGCGATCGAGGAGAAGATCGAGATCCCGGAGAACCGCAAGGACGACTTCCGGCGCGAGATCATGAACTTCATCGGCGCCAAGGCCATCGAGGGCAAGCGCTTCGACTGGCAGACGAACGACCGGCTACGCCGCGCCCTGGAGCTCAAGCTGTTCGAGGATCAGAAGGACAGCATCAAGCTCAAGACGCTGGTCAGCGCTGTCGTCGACAAGGAGACGCAGGAGAAGATCGATGTCATCAAGAGCCGCTTGATGCGATACTTCGGCTACAGCGAGGTGAGCGCCACCGACGTGCTCAACTACGTGGCCAGCATCTTCGCCCGCGGCGACGCCAAGCAGTGACGTTGCCCTGACCTGCTGAGCGGCGCCTGTGGCCGCCAGCTCGAGGCGGCGCTTTGGGAGAACCCCGAGGCGCCGCCTCGGCGCTTTTGGGAGGGCGCCAGCACGAGCCCGCGAGCGCCCGGGACAGGCCCGTCACCGGCATGGGCTCGAGTCGCGCAGAGTGCGCGAGTCCGCGCCGAGGTGCTCGCGCGGCTCTGGATGTGTGCATCTCGTTCGCTGCATCGCCGCTCTTTTCTTGCTTCTGTCGAGAGGACATCTTTCGGCGATCGAGGCGCGATGGGACCTTCACAAGTGGCTCGTCTCGAGCGGTCTCGCGCTCGAAACGAGACGCGCGCGTCGCCACGAAGCATACGTTTCCCGAGCGCAGCACGAGTTTCCCGAGCATCGCGCGGCCGGCTCTCGTTGCGTCAGTGACGTGACGCGAGCGAGCCAACGCGAAACGAGAGGATTCCGAGCCAGAACGAGTTCGTCGCGTTTGAGCACGGCGAGTGTCTAATTCGTTTCACGGTGGGTCGGCTGCTTAACGCAGCCCGGATGTATGACGTTGCGTGTGAGGTGGAAGCCAAGCGCCTTCGCATGGTCGTGTGTCGTGCTCTTCATGCGGTGAAAGTGCTGGTTTCACTCGTTGGGTGGCTTCCGATAGCGCCATGGCACCGCGCCTGTATCACCCCGTGCTTTGCTTAAAGTTAAGAGGACCACGACCGTTCCCCCGTAGCAGTGGCGCAAGACAGTTCAATTCAGATCCGTCAAAGGAAATTTCAGGGGCTCGGCGCGTGCGCAGCTGCACTCGTCGTGACGATGACTGCTGGTACCGCTGCTGCCGAGCAGAGCGGGTTGGGTTCAGCCGGAGCGCGTGGCGCCCGCTGGAAGCAGAGCACGGTGACGGTCAACGTCGAAGACTCCGTTGATCTCCTGGGCACCGAAGGCGAGGCGTTCGACGCCGTCATCAAGGCCGCCACCGCTTGGCAAAACGCGCCCGGCATCTTGCCGACGCTGGTCGTGCAACGCGGCCCGGAGGATCCGATCGGTTATCGCCGCAACGGCAAGAACCGCAACACGGTTCGCTTCGCCCCGGGTGGCGACCCGCTGGCGAACGGCGCGCTCGCGATCACCGTCATCACCTTCGACGCGCACGCCAAAGAGATCCTCGACGCAGACGTCGTGTTGAACGGCGAGCACGGCTTCGCGTTCTTCGATCACGACGCGCGCGACGAAGGCAAAGAGACGTACGACCTGCAGAACGTGCTGACCCACGAGCTCGGGCACTTGCTCGGCCTGGGTGAAGACATGACCGACGTGGACGCGACCATGTACGCGTTCTCCCAGCCCGGCGAGACGGGCAAGCGCGATCTCGAGATCGTCGACAAGGACTCGATCGCGGCCCTCTACGACGAGGAGTTCGAATCCGAGGCGGCGGGCGGCTGCGGCGGCGCCGCCATCGCCGGTTATGACGGCGAGGCCTGGGTGTGGGCCGCGTTGGGCTTCGGCGCCCTCGGTCTCGCGATGCGGCGGCGGGCGACCCGCAACGCGGCGCTCTCCGTGACGGCCCTCGGCGCGCTCGCGCTGTTTGCCGGGGCCGAGCCCCGTCCGGCAGCAGACGTGCTGGCGTCCAATGGCGACAGCGTCCCGATGACGGTCGAGAGCGTGGAGTCGGCGTGGGAAGGCGGCGTGATCGTCACCCAGCTCAGCCTGCGCGGCGTGGACGGCTCGAACGTCCCGCACGAGGTCAAAGTGAAGGCGCTCGGTGGCCAGGTGGGCGACCTGGTTCAGGTGGTGGGGCATGCGCTTCCGCCCCGCGTCGGCGACTCGCTCACGATTCGGCTCGGCTCGGCCATTAAGGGCGAGACCGTTTGGGTCGCACCGCTCGCAGAGCAGTAAGACTGCGGAGCGAACATGGCAAAGAACGCGGTGGTGGGGGAAGAGACGGGTCGCGGCGAGAGCTCTGGTGCGAGCAGCGGTACGCTGCCGGTCGACGCGCGCACTCGCCGCGAGCATAGCCGCTACCGCGTTCGGCTCGACGTGACGGTCACCAGCGAACACAACTTCTACGCCGGGTTCGCCGAGAACATGTCCGTGGGTGGCCTCTTCATCGCCACCCACCAGATCAAGTCGGTGGGCGATCGCATCGATTTCGCGCTCGTGCTGCCGGGCTCCTCTGAGCCCTTGCGGGGCGTGGGCGTGGTGCGCTGGGTGCGTCTCTACTCGGAGTCGAGCGACGTGCCGCCGGGCATGGGCATCCGCTTCGAGGCGCTGGAGCGCGGCGCGCAGCGCCG
>Ga0315910_10003932_pt1 | contig 12516 bp, 12 predicted proteins | sample EdamamesoilMG_FD_204470 | JGI IMG/M metagenome (GOLD analysis project Ga0315910, IMG submission 204470) | Garden soil microbial communities collected in Santa Monica, California, United States - Edamame soil | ecosystem: Environmental > Terrestrial > Soil > Garden | place: USA: California... | reverse complement strand
GGTGCGGGCGGTGCGGGCGGGGGCGGGGGCGGGGGCGCGGGCGGCTCCGCGGGGGCCGCCGGGGCAGGGGCGGGTGGGGGACTGTGACTTCCAGTGGGGGCAGAGGTGTCAACCGGCGTTGGGGGCAAGGGCGAGGGCGCGGGCGGTAGGGGTTGTGCAAGTGCAGGACTTCCCACGCCGGCCGAGAGCACGGAAAATGCAGAGGCCCAGGCGAAGGCCATCAGGTGACGGAAATGACGGAGCACGGTCGGCACGGAGGAGGGGCGATCAGGGTCCCAGAGGGGCCAAACGCGTGCCACCCTTGGAGGGTGCGCTGGTTCGGAGTGGGTGTCCTCGCTCTTCTGGTCGTGAACTGCGGCCGGACGGGGCTCGATCCGTATGACCTCGAGGAGGAAGCGATCGAGAGTGGCGGGACGACGGGTAATCCGAGGAACGTTCCCCCCATCCAAAGCGACGCCGGGGTCGACGCGGAAGTGCCGGACGCCGAGGTTCCCGACGCCGAGATCCCCGATGCCGAGATCCCGGATGCCGAGATCCCCGACGCCGAGACCCCCGACGCCACGGTCGTGCCCCCTGATCCGGTCGACCCAGGTCCGGACCCTTGTCGCCCGGCGACGGAGACGTGCAACGGCAAGGACGACGACTGCAACGGCGTGGTCGACGAGATCCCGCCGGATGCATGCCCCGGGGGCGGCGCCCGTTACTGCATCGCGGGCGCGATGAGCGCTTGTCCGCGCGCGTGCGAGGTCTGCAGACCTGGTGGCGTCGCCATCTGCCAGCATTCGATCTGCACGTTCTGGGGGGAACGGGAGTGCGCCGCGGACGGGCAAAGCTTCGGGTCCTGTCGCGAGCGCCCGGTGCCGTCAGAATGCGCAGAAGTCGCGCGCAAGCACCAGGCCTCGCCGGAGCTCGAGCGCTGCTGCCTCGACCACGGCTACTGTTGCATCGACATGTTCGATTTCGACGCCGACGGGAACCAAACGGAGTTCATTGGAAACTGCGACGCCTTGAGGTGTGATTGAGCCGGGTGTCGAGGGTGGGGGCGGGCCTCGGGCTCGTTCTCGCGATGGTCGTGAATTCGGCTCCGGCGCGCGCCCAGGAATGTGGCGTGCCCGACGTGGACAGCACGTATCCGCCCGACGCCGCCCCGGTCGTGCCCCCGAACGCGATCCTCTCCGCGCACTACAGCGTGCCCGCCGTGTATGACGGCGAGCCCGTCACGCTCGTGTCGTCGCTCGGCGACACGCCGGCGATCAACGTGACGTACGACGAGGCCGAGGTGCTGCTCCGCGCGGTCCCGCTCTCGCCGCTTCCCGCGGGGAAGTACACCGCGACCTTCCCGGCGCTCCGCGGGGCGTCGTCGGGTCCCGGCCTGGGGCGCCAGATCTCGTTCGTCGTCGCGGGCCCGTTCGACGAAGCGCCGCCGACCTTCGCCGGGGTACGCTCCGTCACCTGGGATCTTTCGAGCGAGACCGATCCGTGCACCGACACGCTCGAGGATCGCCTCTACTTCGACTTCGAGCTCGGCGCGGCGACCGACGACGCGGCCACGAGCCTGCTGGCCGTGCTCGTGTTCGAGACCGAGCACCCCGGCTCGAGCTCGTCCACGCCGCCCCAGCAGATAGACATTCAGCCGCTCCCGGCCAACGGAAAGCTCCGCGTGTTCCGACCGGCGTCGAGCGCGGGGAAGCGCTGCTTTGCAGCCGTGACCCGCGATCTCGTCGGCTTCGTATCGGGCGGCGGCAACGCCGAGGTGTGCGAGGAAACGATCGAGCCGCCCTGGTTCGAGGGCTGCTCGGTCTCGCGCACGCGCAGCGCGAGCACGGCCGGGTGGCTACTTTTCATCGCGTTCCTCGCCCTTGGACGTCGGGCGCGAGCCTAGGTTGATCGTGTCGTCCCGCGGACTTCGCGCGGCGGGCAGCGCGCCGGTGCTCGGTTTGTGGTTCGCGCTCCTGGGCTGCGAGCGGGGTGCGTCGCCTGCCCCGGCGGGCAGCGCCGGCATGCCCCAGCTGCGGTACGCCCAGGCAAGCGAGTTCGTGTGCGAAGGCCCGCGCTGCACGCAGCGGCACGTCCGCTTGCCCGACGACGGCGAGTGGCGCTGCGCCGAGCGGGAAGGAGTCGTTTGGTGCGCGGGGGGCGAGCGGGCTGCCGGCGTCGTGTCGGTGGCGAGCGACCGCGGCTACCTCTGCGGTGAGCGCCGGATCCCGCGCGACGCGCCGGCCGATCGACGGCGCGAGCGGATCTGTGTCGACCCGTCGCCCGACGTGCCGCGGGGCGCACGCGGAGCGTATTCGTGCCGTTTCGCCCAGGAGCGCGGCATCACGCGCGAGTGCGTCGAGAAGGCGACGTCGGTGCGGTCGATTTCGGTCCAAGGCCCGCCCAATTGCTGGCTCGACGCCGATTGCGCTCCGGCGATGTGCGATCGCGGTCACTGCGCGAGCGGTGCGCCATGATGAGCGCTCGGCTCGCGGCCACCCTGCTCGTGCTGGTTGCCTGCCAGCCGGCGCGCCCGAAACCGATCGAGCGCTGGGTTTCGGTGCGGGCGAACCCGCGGGCGGGCATCGAGCTCAGCGAGGTCGCGGTCACGCCGAAGGGCGCGCTCGCCACGCGACACGTCGAAGCGGGGCGGCTGCTCCTCGGGTTCTCGAGCGACGCTCGGGTGACGATCGCGGCGCCCTTCGCGTGCCCGCTCGAGATCGAAGCCCGAAGGGGAGTGGTCGAGCGCGATCTCGTGCCGCTGTTCGAGCTCGGGCCCGCCTTTCGCGTCGTGGGGTTCGCTCACTCCTTCGAGATCCGCGCCGAGCCAGCCTGCGTGGCGGCGCAGGGTGCGACCGTCGATCTCGCCGTCGCCGGTGGCGCGCCGCTCGCCGAACAAGCGGTCGCGGACGGTGGTCGGACGCTTCGCGGTACGACGACGGACCCACCGCCGCTTGCCCCCGGCCTTCGGAGCGGTGTCGTTCCGGTGAGCGCCGGCGATCGCGGGGCGACCCGCATCGAGGCTCGAACGCGTCTGCCGGACGGCCGCACGCGGATCCGCGAGCTCGAAGTCTCGGCGACGACCCGCGCGAGCGGGCTCACGACCGTCGCTCTCGACCATCGGGTGCTGCTCCGCGGCGACGCCCTTCGTTTGCTCGAGCGTCCGACCGGGTCCAACGCGGAGCTCCGCGCGGTCGCGTCGCTGGTCGAGCTCGTTCCGGACGTGACGGGGCGGTTCGTGGTCGGAGGTGCACCGTCCGAGCGCTTCGTGATCGAAGCCGGACGCTACGACGAGGTGCCGCTCGATTGCGGGCGCTCCGACTGCCACCGGGTCCTCGCGGCGAGCGCCGCGTCGAGCCCGATGACGCACGCGCTCGAGAACGACTTCGGGGCGCGGGGGCTCGCCGATCCGAGTTGTGCCCTCGCCTGTCATGCCGCGGGCGAGCCCGGGAGCGACGACGGCGGCTTCGTCGACGTCCTCGCCGACTTCGGGGGCCCGCTCCCGCCGTCATTCGCGGCGCTGCCGCGGGCGCTCCGGCGGCTCGGTGGCGTGGGCTGTCTCGCGTGCCACGGCCCGTCCGCCATTCCCGAGCCCGGCTCGCGCTTCGCCGTACTCGGCACCGGCGTGTGCGCGGTCTGCCACGACGCACCGCCGCGCTACGGCCACGTTGGCGCCTTCGGAAGCACGCGCATGGCCCACGCCGATCGCGATCCGAGAACACGCGAGGGACCCTGCGCGCGCTGTCACACGACGTTCGGCGCTCTCGGTCGAGAGACACACCGTCCACCTGCCGGCACGTCGCTCGGGATCGGTTGCGCGGCTTGCCACGACGTGCACCCGCATGCCGCCGACGCACCGAGCACGCCCGCCCGGCCGTCGCGCCTGCTCCGGGAGTACCCGCTTCCCGCGACGCTCGGCGTCGTGCCGCCGTCGATGCTCGGCGCGAGTCGCGTGTGCCTCGGCTGTCACGCGCCGTCCGAAGGTGCGGCCTGGCCGGAGGCGAGTGCGGCCGCCGTGCTGCTCGGTCGTGGTGGTTCGGCGCCGGTGGACGGCGCACCACTACCCGCCGTGGCCCCGCACGCCGGCGACGCGCGGGGGTGCCTGTCGTGCCACGGGTCGGGCCCGGAGGGGCTTGGCCGCGGCGCTGCGCACGCGTTTGCGGTCGCCAAGGAGAGCTGCACGAGCTGCCACTCGAACCCACGCCCCCGTGACCCGACGCTCGCCGCCCGCGCCGCCGCGCTCCTCGATCGTCTCGGTCGATCTGCGAAGAAGTCGAGTGAAAAGCCCGCTCACGCGCGGCCGCCGGCCCGCCCGGCAGATCCCGCCCTCGCCCGCGCATTTGCCAATGTCGCCCTGGTCATCGAAGATCCGGCCGCGGACGTGCACAACCCGCGCTATGCGGCGTTGCTGCTCGACGCAGCCGAAGCGGTGCTCGCTCTTCCGTCACGAGGCACGCACACCACCAACGCTCCATGAAAGTCATTCGCTTCGCCGTGCTTGCCTTCGTCGTGACGGTCATCCCGTGCCGTGCCCGCGCACAGGCTCCCGCGCCGCCGGCGCCGCCACCACCGGGCCTGCCGCCGCCGCCCGCTCCGCCTCCACCGCCTGCCGCAGCGCCCGCGCCCGCCCCCACTCCCGCTCCGCCTCCGCCACCTGCCGCAGCGCCCGCGTCCACTCCCGCTCCCGCGGCTGCGCCTGCCCCCGCGGTCGCTCCGCCCGCCGATGCGGCGGTGCCCCCGCCGCCCGTCGAGCCGTCGCCGCCCGCCGCGCCCGGCCTCGACGCCAAACGGCGCATCATCCCGACCGGGCGTTTCACGGTCGGCCCCTACGTGACGAGTGCCTTCGGCCTACGCGGCGGCCATTTCATCAACGTCCTCGCGGGTGGCCGCTTCGGCTTCAAATGGTCGCAGAGCGCCGCGTTCGAGCTCGGCATGGCGTACGCGAACCTCCGCGGCAAGGAAGGCCGTGTTCACAACGTCCTTCCCGAGGTCACGATGCTCTTTCGGATCCCGCTCCCGAGCCCGGTGCTCGGCATGCCGTTTCGGGTGGGTGGCGGCTACCTGCCGAAGAACGGGCCCACGCTGCGCGCCTCGCTCGGTTTCGATCTCGCCTTGAGCCCCACCACCATCGTCGAGCTCGCGCTCGCCGAGCCGATGGTCTGGGTCACCCACAGTCGAGCCGAGCTCTCGCTCAACATCGGCGGCGGCGCGCGGATCGGCTTCTAGCTACGGCGCCAGCGCGCGCTTCCGGCGGGCGAGCGGTGTCTCGCCGGTCCACCGTCTGAATGCGCGGTGGAACGATTCGACGTGCGAGAAGCCGAGGCGGAACGCCACGTCCTTGAGCGGTGTCTCGGCGTCATTGACGTAGCTGAGTGCGAGCAGCCGTCTGGTGTCGTCGAGCTCCTCCAAGAAGGTCGTCCCCTCCTGCTCAAGCCGACGACTCAGCGTTCGACGGCTCATGCGCAGCGCTCTTGCAACGCCGGGAACCGTCACGCTTCGGGCCTGCTGGATCTCTTCCTCGATCAGGCGCCGTACTCGGGCTTTGAAGGCGCGGGCCGCGGCGAGGTCTCCGAGCAGCGAGTCGACGCGCTCGCAGTGCGCCGTGTGGAACACCGAATCGGCGCCCGGCATGGGTGCGTTCTCGTAGGCGCGATCGAACGCATAGGCGAAGAACGGGGCGTCGAACTTCAGCGTCGCGTCGCCGAAGCACCGCCGGTACTCGCCGAGATCCCGCGGCGCGGCGTACGGAAACCAGCACTCGAGCTGCAGACCGGGCGAGACCTGGTCCGACAGGTGCACCTTGTAAAAGGCGGAAATCGCGAAGTCGGCGCCTTGGCGCGTCCACGTGGTTTCGCTCAGTCGGATCACGGCATGCCTGCGCCACCGCTCGAACCGAATCGAGAACGAGTCCGAGACCAACCGCGTGTAGCGGGACGCCACGTCCACGGCGTCGCGCACGGTCGGGGCCGAGCGCACCGCGTAGTCGAACGGCCCGCCTTCACCGAAGCACATGAAGCGGCCGAGCTTTAGCCCGAGCCTCTCGTCACCGAGCTCCTCCACGGCACCGTCGAGCATCGACTGCGCGGCCGCGAGCGAAACGCGACCGTCGTCGCTCACCGTCCAGAAGTCGTGCGGTACGAGATCGCGGTCGAGCCCGAGCTTGTCCACGTAGCGCTTGATCGGCTGCAAGAGGCGGGCGGAACAGGACGGCGCGCTCATGGTGGCCACCTCGCAAGTCCAGCTTACCACGCACGGACGGCGAACCACGCCGGCACTAGCTTGGTGGGCCACTTCGAGTAGCTGCCTCAGCCAACGGTCGGTTTCAGAGCGCTGATCCGCGGGTATCGGTGACAGGGTGCTCCCGAGAGGCTCTCGATGAGGTGGCTGCACCGTGCTGGAAAGTTACAGGTCGTCGCGGGTGTGACGGCTTGCTGTCTCGCGATCGCGCTCAGCGGTTGCACGGACGATGCGTCGGATTTCGGAACGCCGGCTGCCGGTACGAGTGGCGTCGCAGGTGGCTCGCCCACAGGTGGCGCGGCGGGAACCACGGGAACCGGCGGCGCGGGAGGGACACCGGTGACCGCTGGAAGTGGTGGTGCCGGGACGGCAGGACGCGGGGGCGCCGGGGGCGTGAGTGGGACCGGCGGCGCGAGTGGTGCGAGCGGTGCGAGCGGTGCGAGTGGTGCGGGCGGTGCGAGTGGTGCGGGCGGTGCGAGTGGTGCGGGCGGTGGCGTGGCGATGGCCGGGAGCGGTGGAGCCGCCGCGAGCAGCGGGAGCGGCGGGACCAGCGCGGCCGCCGGAACCGGCGGCGCGGGCGCAACCAACGGCGGGGGGGGAAACGGCGCGACGGCAGGCTCCCCAGGTGACGCCGGGGCAATCGGAACGAGCGGCGGCGCGGGTGCAGCGGGAAGCGGAGGCACCGGTGGGACATTCCCGCCCGTCACCGACTTCGCGGAACCGGGCCCGTTCGACGTCACCGAGACGAGCGGTGGACCGTCGTGCACTATTCACCGCCCCACGGACGAAGCGCTCGGCGGCCCCAACGGAGACCTCCGGCATCCGGTCATCACCTGGGGGAACGGCACGGGCACGACGCCCTCCGTCTACGCAGGCGTGCTTCGGCACTGGGCAAGCCACGGCTTCATCGTCACCGCGTCGAACTCGACGAACACCGGCGACGCCGTGGAAATGCTCGCATGCCTCGAGTGGATCATCGAGCAGGATTCGGTGTCCGGGCCGTACATGGGACGGGTCGATCCGAGCAAGCTCGGCGCGTCCGGCCATTCGCAGGGCGGCGGCGGAACACTGATGATCGGGCGCGATGCCCGGATCATCGCAACGGCGCCGCTCCAGCCGTACATTCTCGGCGGCCTGGGGGGCTTCGAGAGCGCGTCGATCGCGGAACAGAATGCACCGATGTTTCTGATGTCGGGCAGCGGCGACACCATCGCGACGCCGAGCCTGAACCAGCAACCGGTCTTCGACGACACCAACGTACCGGTCTTCTGGGGCACACTGGAAGGCGCGACGCACACCGGTACCGCCATCGGCAGCATCGGCGGCTATCGCGGACCGGCGACCGCCTGGCTCCGGCTCCACCTGATGGGCGACGAAAGCGCGCGAAGCCTGTTCTACGGCCCTGACTGCGGGCTCTGCGCCGACTCGAGCTGGACCGTCGAACGCAACCGTATCTAGTTGATGTTCTTCTGGAGCGCGCCCTGAACGATGCGCTCGGCACGGAGCAGATCGCCGCGACGGAAGGCGTGACCGGGCCGCGCCAGCTCGAGCATCGCCGTGAGCCTGTTCTCCATGAAGATCGGGATCATCGCCGCGGCGCCCACGCCGCCACTCGTCGCCGCGAAACGGCGTGCGAGGGCGTCCTCCACGGCTCCGTACGGCGGACCGACGACCGGAAGCCCCTGACAGGCCGCTCCGAGCACGAGGTCGCTCACGGGCAAGGCGCGACCCAGCTGGTCCGCCGGCATCGGTCCGAGAACGGCGCGCGTCACGAGCGGTGTGGAGCGGCGACCTCGAAAGTGGAACATCGCGCTCTCCGCCCCGGTGGCCACGAGGGCGAGCCAGGTGACGGTGTGGCAGAGCTGCTCCTCGTCGTAGATCCTGTCCAGCGGGCGCGCCCATTCGAGGAACTGCTGGTCGGTCGGCTGTGACGACCCCGTCTTGCTGCCGAGAGCGGCGATTTCCCGGACCGCATTCAGGCCGCGCCAGCGTCCGCGCATGGTGCGAACGGAGCAGGTCTCGGGCACCCGGCCGTGCTCGACGCCGCGCGTCAAGAGCGTCGTTCCCACGGGGCCGACCGTGAGGTCGCCGTTGGTGACGAACCAGAGGGGCGGAGGTTGTGGAGCGAAAACACTGGAATGGGTGCTGGATTGCATGGCTTTTTCGTCCTTTGGCTATTGTCCCGTCCCCCGGGCAGAAGGGCCAAATGCTCGACGCTCGAATAGCGCGCGCTCTCGATTCTCGGCGGACACGCTCCCGTGGGCGATAGGCCACTCAGCGGCCGTGGCTCGCGTCAGTGCCGGCGAGAAACTAGGGGAATGTACGGGGTGGGCGCTGGCGCGAACCGTGCTTGGCAGGGCGGAGGAACACCATGTGGCTTGGCCGTCTCCTCGCAGTCCTCCTGGTAGCGCTATTCGCGCTGTTGTCGCGTCCTGCTCGAGCGGAACCGCTGCCCAGTGTCGATCGCATCTGTGACGCGGCGTGGAAGCGGGCCCGAGCCTCCCAGGACAAGGCGAAGATCTTCTCGGTCATCCGAACGCGCAGCAACCCGGGAACTCCGAACAGCGCCAACGGATGGCACCCCGTCGCGAGCTTCCAGGAGCTCGAGGCTTCGGTCTCGGAGACGGCGGAGTCAGGAGAAATGGCGGTATTCGGTCAGGCCTTCGTTTGGGACCTGCCGGGTCACTCCCTTGTCGTCACGATGTTTCACACGAGCTCGTCAGGTGATTGGGAGCACTTCGTGGACTATTGCTTTCGTGCGAATGGCACGCTCGCGACGGTCGAATCGACGCTGACGACTTTTTTTGCCGCCAACGGACCCGTTCTCAGGATCAGAAAGCACCGGTTCGACGAGAAAGGAAAGGAGCTTTGGGTGCGGACGAGCGTCTACGATCCAAAGACGAGGGAGCCACTGAAGAATGCGCAGTTCGCGGACCAGGACGAGGAGATCTTCGAGGCCCGGGCGGACCTTCCCTTCCTGAGTCCGCCGGTCCCTTGCCTCCCGCGCGAACCCGAGCCCGTCGTCCTCTCCGGCCTCCTGGAGCGCGCGACCTTTCCTGGGCGTCCCGACTACGAGAGCATCGCAGACGGAGACGAGGAAGAGACCGTTTGGTTACTCAAACTCGACACGCCAGTGTGTCTGGAGGGCAGCATCGATCTCTCGGGTGAGGTCGACGATGAGCAGCGAAACGGAGTCCGCCGAGTGCAGCTCGTCTTCGAGGACGGGAAGCAGTACGCGAAATTCCGACACCTCGTCGGCCACCGGGTTCGGGTGCGAGGCGCGCTCTTCGGCTCCCATACCGGGCATCACCACGCGCCGATCCTGCTCCACGTCGGCAAGCTGCAGTCGGCGCGAGCCAGGTGATCCAGGCGCCTCAAACCGCGAGGACACGCACGGAAGGGAAATAGGTCGAAAGGCGGGTGAGGTCTTCGACGTCGCTCGTGTAGACGACCCCGCTGCCATGGAGCGCCGCGAAAGCCATCACCATCACATCGATCGCAAGCCCCGCGCGCATCCTCGTGTCACGGATCCTTCCCAGCACCATTCCTGCCGCTTCGGCAGCCGCCAGGGAAAGTGGAACGACCGTCACGCTGCGCTTGATATCTTCACGCCGATCGGTGCGACCACGCCACCACTCCGCAATGACGGGTGTCGTGGCGAAGAGCTCGGCGCGCTGCTCCTTCGCTGCCCTGAGCAGCATGGTGCCGCGAGGCTTCCTCCGCTCCATTGCGATGAGGGCCCCCGTATCCAACGTCACGCCGATCACGCGGCTTTGGCTCGCTTCCGCTTCCCGCGCGTCATCTCCTTGAGAAACGCAGCATAGGCGCGCTCGTCCACGGGCGGCGCATCACGCAGAAGGCGGTGCAGCGCGGCTTGGCGGTCCGCCTCCAAAGCGATAGCCTCTACGAGCGCCGAAACGTTTCCGCCGTACGAGCGCTCCGCGGCGGCCCTGAGCTTCTGGAGAGCGACGGGGGAAACGGACACCGAAAATGTCCTGTTGGTCCCCTTGCGTTTCAGGCGCGCCATCGAACTCTACTACGATTGTTTTGTTGGTCGCGCAACAAAAAGCCTCGCGACATTTCGTCGTGACCGAAGGTATTCTCCGCGCACCGTCGATCCCCCGAGACAATCCATGAACGACCGCTGCTTGCTCGTCCATCGCTCATCGCTCTTCATTGCCGGTCTCGCTCTCGTCGCCTGCGCAGAGCCGGCACCGCCCGTCGCGGTCGTGCCGAGCCCACCGCCGAGCGCGAGCGCAGCTCCGATCATGACGAGCGCCGAAACGGCGAAAGAGCCGGTCTGGGTCCCGTACCCCGCGACGGCCAAGGGGCCTCCACCGGTGCCGCCGCCCGCCGGCCAGGGACTATCGGTTGCGCACGGTCGCTACATCGTCGTCGATCAGTTCGGCTACCGCCCCGGCATGGAGAAGGTTGCCGTGCTCGTCGATCCCGAAGCCGGCTGGAACGCAGCCGATGCCTACAAGCCCGGTCCCGAGCTCGAGGTGCGAAAATGGTCCGACGGCAGCGTCGTGCTCAAGGGGCCGAGCGTGGTCTGGAACGGCGGGATCGTCGACGACACGGCGGGCGACCGCGGCTCGTGGTTCGACTTTTCGGCGCTGCGCGATGCGGGCCTCTACTACGTCTTCGACCCGAAGAACGCGCTCCGCTCCCATCCCTTCGAGATCGGCGAAGGCGTGTACAAGAAGGTCCTCGTCACCGCGTTCAAGGCGTTCTACTTCAACCGCGCGAACTTCGAGAAGAAGCCGCCCTACTCCTGCGTCGGCAAGCGCTGCTGGTCGCTCGGGGCCGACTACCTCGGGCCGGGGCAGGACAAGGAAGCGCGCAACGTCAAAGATCGCGAGAACCCGAAGACCGCGCGTGATCTCTCGGGCGGCTGGTGGGACGCGGGTGACGTGAACAAGTACGTCACCTTCTCGAACGAGCCGTTTCACCAGTTGCTCACCGCGTACGAGGAAGGCCCGGCTACCTTCACCGACGATTTCGGGATCCCCGAATCCAAGAACGGGCTACCGGATCTGATCGACGAGATCCTGATCGAGCTCGAGTGGTTGAAGAAGATGCAACCCGCCGACCTCGGCGGGGGCGCGCTCTTGAAGATGGGCAACGTGGAATACGGCGACCCGGTGCCCGATCAGAGCCGCTTTCCGCGCTTCTACTATCCACCCTGCTCCTCGGCGACGATCGTGATCGCCGGCCAGTTCGCGCACGCCGCCCTGGTCCTGAAGCGCTTCCCGCGCTTCAAGGCCGAGATCCCGAAGCTCACCGAGCGCGCGAAGAGTGCGTGGAAGCACTACCACGCGAACCCGAAAAGCGACGCCTGCGACGACGGCACGATCAAGTCGGGCGACGCCGACCGTTCCCTGAAGGAGCAAGAGCAGACTGCGGTGGCGTCGGCCGTTTACCTCTACGCGCTCACCGGTGACGCGGTCTACGGCGACCACGTCAAGCAGCACTACGGCGTCACGCGGCCCTTCCAGGACGATCGCTGGTCGGTTTACGACCAGAGTCAGGGCGACGCGCTGCTCGACTACACGAATCTGCCGAATGCGGATCCGGCCACCAAGGCCGCCATCCTCGAGCGGAAGAAGTCACAGGGTGCGAGCGTCGAGATCTACCGCTTCCGCCCCGAGCTCGATCTTTACCGTGCGTACCTCAGAAAGGATTCGTACCACTGGGGCAGCAACAACGCGCGTGCGAGCTTCGGCAACACGAACTGGGACCTGATCGACCACGCGCTCGTCTCCGCGGAGGAGCGGCGGAGCGTCGAGGTGCGCGCCGCGGGGATCTTGCACTCGTTTCACGGGGTGAACCCGATGCAGCTCGTCTACCTCACGAACATGTATGCCGACGGCGGCGACGCCTGCGCGGACGAGGCGTATCACACGTGGTTTCGCGACAAAGATCCGAAGTGGGACAACGCGCGCACGTCCGAGCTCGGGCCGGCCCCGGGCTACGTCACCGGCGGCCCCAACAAGCGCTTCTGCGAAGGCCAGAACCCGAAGGAGCACGCGTGCGCCAAGTCGCCGGTCCGCGACCAACCGCCCGAGAAGGCGTACCTCGACGTGAACACGAGCTACGAGCCGCCGAACCAGTACGACAAGTCCTGGGAACTTACCGAACCGGCCATCTACTACCAGGCATCCTACCTTCGCCTACTTTCGCGCTTCGTGGACTGACACTGGAAAGCCACTCTGCGGCGTTCGGCTGGGCGCCCCCTGAAGCAAGTTATTTGCGCGGGCGCCGGCGACGACGCACATTTCCGAGATACGTCGGGCAGTTTCG
>Ga0315910_10003931_pt1 | contig 12516 bp, 6 predicted proteins | sample EdamamesoilMG_FD_204470 | JGI IMG/M metagenome (GOLD analysis project Ga0315910, IMG submission 204470) | Garden soil microbial communities collected in Santa Monica, California, United States - Edamame soil | ecosystem: Environmental > Terrestrial > Soil > Garden | place: USA: California... | reverse complement strand
CGGTGCCGTGGACCAACCGTGACCAGACGGTGTTCGCGCCGCTCAACGACTACGTCGCCACCTTCATCGGTATGGTGCGTGACGATGTCGCGTTCAACACCGCACTCTCGGCCGACCTCACGTACACCGTGAACGGTTCGACGCCGGCCGCCTCGGCGACCAGCAACGCGCACTACGAGAACGCGGAAACCAACAACCTGAACCTCTTCACCGCGCTGACGCCGACCACGCAGTCGTCGGTCCAGGGTATCCCGCCCGCGGCGACCGCCGGCTTCATCACCTCGCGCGCCGCGTCCGAAGCGTTCTTCATCGACGGTACGAACCGCGCGATGTTCCGCTTCACGATGATGAACCACATGTGCCGCGACATGGAGCAGGTGCACGACACCTCGCTGCCGCCGGATCGCATCCGCCAGGACGTGAGCCGCAGCCCGGGTGGCGACAGCCGCATCTTCCTGAACAACTGCATCGGCTGTCACAACGGCATGGATCCGTTCGCGCAGGCCTTTGCGTATTACGACTTCGACAATGGTTCCGCTGAAGCGCCGGGCTCGATGCGCCTGGTCTACAACAGCGCCGCCGTGCACCCGAAGTACTTCAACAACAACACGAACTTCGCTCCCGGCTTCATCACCCCCAATGACGCCTGGGAGAACCGCTGGCGCACGGGCCAGAACTCACTGCTCGACTGGTCGGGCTCGCTGCCGGGCAACGGCATCGGCGCCAAGTCCATGGGCGAAGAGCTCGCCAACAGCGGCGCGTTCGCCGAGTGCCAGGTCGAGAAGGTGTTCAAGACGGTGTGCTTCCGCGCGCCGGGCAATGCCGCCGACCGCATGCAGGTCTCCACGATGACGGCCAACTTCAAGGCCAACGGCTATCGGCTGAAACAGGTCTTCGCCGAGACCGCCGTTTACTGCATGGGCGATTGAGGGAGCACACATGAACTCTATGCAGTCAAAAATCATCCATTGGTTCTCGGCCGCCGCGGCGGTCGCGATTCTCGCGGGTTGTTCGAGCGGTGGCGCGCCCACCGTGGTCAACCCCGTCACCACGGCCCCGCCGGTGCTCGACTACACCGGTCCCGCTTCGGCGAATGCCGACGTGCAGGCCTTCCGCATCAACCTGTGGGAGAACATCAAGGCCAACAACCGCTGCGGCTCGTGCCACGGCGCCGGCGGCCAGACTCCGATGTTCGCCCGCAACGATGACGTGAACCTCGCATACCAGGCGGCCAACTCGGTCGTGAATCTCTCTCAGCCGGACCAGTCACGCATGGTTCTGAAGGTCGCGGGCGGTCACAACTGCTGGTTGCAGTCACCCTCGGCTTGCGGCGACGTGCTGACGGTCTGGATCCGCAACTGGGCGGGCGCGAGCGCCACCGGCGGCACGCAGATCCAGCTCCTGGCTCCCACGATCAAGGAAGTGGGTGGCAGCAAGAGCTTCCCGGCCTCGTCGGCGGCTTTCGCGAGCTCCGCTCTTTATTCCCTGGTCCGCAATACTTCCTCGGCCAACTGCCTGCGCTGCCACGCGTCCACCACGGCCGCCCAGCAGCAGCCGTTCTTCGCGGAAGGTGGCCCGAGCACGGGCGTGCCGACGCCGGACCAGATCGAGACGGCCTACGCCGCCATCAAGTCCAAGATCAATCTCGACAACCCCTCGGCTTCGCGCCTGGTCGTGCGTCTGCGCGACGAGTCGCACAACTGCTGGGGCAACGCGGGCTGCGCGGCCAACGCGCAGACCATGCTCGACGCGATCAACGCCTTCGTCGGTCCGCTGCCCATCAATGAAGTGCCCGCGGGCATGCTCATCTCGAAGGGCCTCACGCTGTACGACGGTACGGTCGCCGCGGGTGGCAACCGTTACGAATCGGCCACGATCGCCAAGTACGAGTTCAAGACCGGCATGGGCAACATCGCTTATGACACGAGCGGTCACGAGCCGGCGCTGAACCTCACCCTGTCGGGCGACGTGCAGTGGGTCGGCGGCTGGGGCATCAACGTCAAGATGGGTGGCAAGGCGCAGGGAACCGCGGCTGCCTCGAAGAAGCTCACCGACCTCATCAAGTCGACGGGCGAATTCACCATCGAAGCGTGGGCCAACAACGCCAACGTCGCGCAGGAAGACGCGTTCATCGTGAGCTACTCGGCCGGCGCCAATGCGCGCAATGCCACGCTCGCGCAGAACATGTACCAGTACCACGGCTACACGCGCAGCGATAAGACGAGCGCGAACGGCAACCCGACGCTGATCACGCGCGCGGCCGACATGGATGCGCAGGCAGCGTTGCAGCACATCGTCATGACGTACAGCCCGGTCGAAGGCCGCCGCATCTACGTGAACGGCGCGTACACCGGTGACGTGGACGCCCAGGGCGGCGGTTCACTGGCCGACTGGGACGACACCTTCGCGCTGGTGCTCGGCAACGAGACCTCGACGAACCGCCAGTGGGAAGGCGTGCTGCGCATGGTCGCCATCCACAATCGCGCACTGTCGCCGTCGCAGATCCAGCAGAACTTCGACGCCGGCGTCGGCGAGAAGTACTTCATGCTGTTCAACGTCAGCCACCTGGTCACGGTTCCGCAGGCGTACGTGATGATCGAGGCCAGCCAGCTCGACAGCTACGGCCTGCAGTTCTCGAAGCCCACGTTCATCAGCCTCGATCCGAACGCCTCGGTCTCGAACCTCGAGATCCGCGGTGTTCGCGTCGGCGTGAACGGCGCGCTGCTGCACACCGGCCAGGCCTACGAGCCGCTGAACCAGATCATCGGATCGAACTACACCGCGGCCGCGGGCCAGGAAATGACCCCGATCGGCACGGTCGTCTCGATCGAGAAGGGACCGCTGGAAGACCTGTACTTCCTGCAGTTCGACCACATCGGCGCGAACGACTCGCCGCTGGCTCCGCCGCCCGCGCCCACGCGGCCGACGCCGGTGGATCTGCCTGCGGAATCGGATGTCGGTCTGCGCACCTTCGACGAGCTGAACGCCACGTTGGCGAGCATCACGGGTGTGTCGCCCAACAACACGGCCGTGGTCAACACGTACACGCTGGTCAAGCAGGCACTGCCGTCCATCGAGAAGCTGGGCGCCTTCGGTCCGGCGCAGCAGACCGGTCTCGCGCAGCTCGCGATCCAGTACTGCAGCCAGATGGTGAACGACACGTCCCTGCGCACCGCCTTCTTCGGCAACGTGCTGAACCCGGCGGCCACCGCGAGTTCGACGTTCGGCAGCGCAGGCTCGCCGAACACCGTGAACCGCGACATCGTCATCGGTGCGTTGCTCACGAAGGGCATCAACACCGGTCTCGAGTGGAATCCGGACGACTCGGTGATCACCGCGGAAGTTGACGCGCTGATCAACAAGCTGGTCGCCGGCCCCACGGGCAGCGCCAGCGGTGGCACGGGCACAGTCATGAAAGCAGCGTGCGGTGCCGTTCTCGGCAGCGGCACGACGCTGATTCAGTAAGGGAGCGAAGTCATGATCATTCGAACGAAGAAGAGTCCGCGCCTGTTGGGTCTCGACGAGCCGATCCGGCACGAGAGCCACAAGACTCCGGTCACGCGGCGTGACTTCATCGCCCAGGGCATGAAAACGGGCCCCGCGATCATTGCAGCGCCTGCCGCGCTCGCGATGCTCATTGGCTCCGACAACGCCCGCGCCATGTCACCCGATCTCGAAGCGATGCTCGGACCCGCGGCCTGCGCGATCCAGGCAGGCGCGGGCAAGATCCCGTTCATCGCCTTCGACCTCGCCGGCGGCGCGAACCTCTGCAACTCCGAGATCCTGATCGGCCAGGCGGGCAGCCCGACGAACTTCCTGTCGACGCAGGGCTACGCCACGCTCGGCCTGCCGGGCAACATGACGCCGGGTTCGGCCAACGCGGCCAGCCCGACTAACAACTTCGTGAACACCGAGTTCGGTGCGGCGTGGCATTCCGACGGCGCCATCCTGCGCGGCATGCAGATGTCCACGCAGGTGGCCACGCGCGCCAACGTCAATGGCTTCGGCATCGCGGCCCGTTCGGAAAACGACACGGGCAACAACCCGCACAACCCGATGTACGGCATCAACCGCGTTGGCGCGGATGGCCAGCTGCTGACGCTCATCGGTTCGCAGAACAGCGATTCGGGCGGCAACTCGATGGCGCCCGCGAGCATGATCAATCCGGCTGCGCGTCCCACGAAGGTGGACCGCGCGAGCGACGTGACGGGACTCGTCGATACCGGCGAACTCGGCACGCTGTTCACCAACCAGGACGACGCGATCGCGGTGCTCGAATCGATGACCCGCCTCTCGCATGCCAAGACCAACCTGGCGCAGACGAAGCTCTCGGCGCAGGCCGAGGCCGACGTGCGCAAGCTGGTGCGCTGCGGTTACCTCAAGTCCACCTACCTGGCCGACCGCTTCCGTACACCATCGGCCCTCAACCCGAACCTGGATCCGCACATTGTGGCCCAGGCTTCGCAGCCCGCCGGCATCACGCCGATCTTCACGGCGGCCGAGTACAACGCCGACGGCGAATTCCGCAAGGCCGCGGCCATCATGAAGATGGTCATCAACGGTTATGCGGGCGCCGGCACGGTGACGATGGGCGGTTACGACTACCACGGCCAGGGCCGCAACACCGGTGAAACGCGCAACTTCCGCGCGGGCCGCTGCATCGGCGCCTGCCTCGAGTACGCCGCTCGCATGCAGAAGCCGCTCATGATCTACGTGTTCTCGGACGGCGCGTTGTCCGCGAACGGCATGGTGAACAACAGCGTCGAAGGTCGCGGCAAGCTCGACTGGGCGAGCGACAACCAGTCGACCGCTGCCTCGTTCGCGCTGTTCTACAAGCCGGGCGCGGCAGGGCGTCCTGCGCTGCGCAGCCCCACGCGCCAGCAGATCGGGTCGTTCACGGCCGCCGGTGCGGTGAACAACACCTCCAGCCCCGCGGCGAACGCCGTGAACCTGCTGGTCGAGACCGTGATCCTCAACTACATGGCGCTGCACGGCGAGGAAGGCAACTTCCCGACGTTGTTCCCGTCGCATGGCCTGGGCGGCACTGCGCTGCGTGACAGCCTCACGATGATGGCGCCGCTCGTCAACGGAACGGTCAGTAACCCGGTCTAAGCTTCGAAAGCCCGGACCTTCGAACCCAAGGGAGCGTTGTCGCGTGATGCCGACGCTCCCTTGTCCTTTTCACGTCCTTACTGCGCGCTTCTCGCCACCCGTTACTGCTTCTCAAACAGCGGCTTGCTTCGTTGACATTGTTAAGTGGGCTATGGGAAGGTTTCGCGCGTCAGTTTGCCGCGAATCCGGAAATTGCTTGCCGGTGTTCCCTTACGTTGAGCCAACCGTGACCGCTTGTTTGTTAGTGGAGCCCAAGGCCTCATTGCACGCGCGTTTTGCTGCGCGTGCGCTGGCGTGCGCGCTGGTCCTTCTCCTTTGCCTGGGTGGCATGGCTGCGTCCGCGGCGGAGAAACACGAGCTGCTCGGCCAGCCGGCGCCCGACCTGGTGGCGCGCGGGCTCGGCGGCCAAAACGTGCGGCTCTCGGAGCATCGCGGCGAAGTGGTGGTAGTTAGCTTCTGGAGCGGCGCATGCAACACCTGCCGCGCGCAGCTCGAGGCGCTGGACCGTATCGCGAAGACCTACGCCAGCGCCGGCCTCACCGTCATCGGCGTCAACCTCGACGACAACCCGCTGCGCGCGGAGAAGTTCGCGCGTGCGCAGAAAGTGGACTTCCCGTTGCTGGTGGCCACCGCCAAGACCACGGGACGTGATTTCAGTGTCGATCGCCTGCCCATGATCCTGTTCGTGGATCGTTCGGGCGTGTTGCGCGTGGCGCACCGCGAGTTCAGGTCCACCGATGAAGCCGTGTACGTGCGCGAGCTGCGCACGCTTCTAGACGAATAATCCGACGAGTACCCCTATGCCTCTAACCACCAAATCTTTCCGCCGCTCCTGGATGGCCGTCGTTTCCGCGATGTTCATTCTCGCTGCGCCGGCGTTTGCACAGGATCCGCAATCGGCGCCTTCCGCGGAAGCGCCGCCCGCAGACGTCACACCCGCCGATGCAGCCGCTGCGCCTGCCGAAGGCGCCTCTCTTGAAGGAGACGTCGCAGTGACCGGTGAGCCGCCGGCCGACACGCGCGCGCTCGACGAGACGGTGCAGGACCTGAAGAAAGACGTCGTCGATCTCAACAAGGAGCTCTTCGTCCTCGAAGAAGAACTGCTGTTCCCCGCGAACACGCAGGTCGCGGTGTTCGTCTCCATGGACATCGGCGAGTTCTTCGCGCTCGATTCGCTCACGCTCAAGATCGACAACAAGGAAGTCGCGAACTACATGTACACGCCGCGTGAAGCGGAAGCGCTGCTCAAGGGCGGCGTGCATCGCGTGTACCTCGGCAACCTGAAGGTGGGTGAACACCAGCTCGTGGCGTTCTTCGCCGGCAAGGGTCCGAACAATCTCGATTACAAGCGCGGCGCCAATCTCAAGTTCGAGAAGGGCGTGGGCGCGAAATACCTCGAGCTCAAGATCACGGACCGCCAGCGCAAGGCGCAGCCCGAGTTCGCCATCAAGGATTGGGAATAAGGTCCAGGGATGTCGAAGCTTTCCCGCATTGTCGCCGTGGGTGCCCTGGTGGCGCTCGCTCCGGCGCTGGCAACGCCTGCGATGGCGGCCAAACCCGAGGTGGACAAGCTGTCGCCCACGGTGGTGCGCGACCTGCATTTCGGCGATGCACTCTTTTATTACTACCAGGCCCAGGACTTCGAGGCGATCACGCGCCTCCAGGCATACCGGCAATGGGGCCGCATGCCGCATCACGATGCGGAAACGGACCTGCTGCTGGGTGGCCTCTATCTGTCGCTCGGCCTGCACAACGAGGCCGGTGAACGTTTCGAAACCCTGCTGACGCAGTCGGTACCCGAAGGCGTTCGCAACCGCGCCTGGTTCTATCTCGGCAAGATCTGGTACGCGCGCGGTTATCTCGACCGCTCGGAGCGCGCCATCAAGGAAGTGCAGGGCCGCCTCACGCCGGACCTGGAAGCCGAGCGCCTGCACCTGCTCAGCAACATCCTCATGCGCCAGCAGCGCTTCGATGAAGCCATCGCGTTGCTGAACAGCTGGAAGGGCCGCAGCGACCAGTCGGACTGGCTGGCCTACGCGCAGTACAACCTGGGCGTCGCGCTGGTGCGCAAGGGTCTCGTCACCGAGGCGGATCCTTTCCTCACCGCGGTGGGCACCATCGAATCCGGCCGGCGCGAACTCCGCTCGTTGCGTGATCGCGCGAATCTCGCGCTGGGTTACGCCTATCTGCAGAACAACCAGCCCGCGGAAGCGAAGCCCGTGCTCCAGCGGGTGCGGCTCGACGGCCCGTTCTCGAACAAGGCCTTGTTAGGCGTGGGCTGGGCCGACGCGGCCGAAGGCCAGTTCCAGGAAGCGCTCACGCCGTGGATGGAACTGCGCGATCGCAACCTGCTCGACTCGGCCGTGCAGGAAGCCTATCTCGCCATTCCCTACGCCTTCGCCAAACTCAACGCCAACGCGCAGGCCGCCGAGAACTACGAGCTGGCCATCCGCTCGTTCGACACCGAGACCGTGAATCTCGACGCGTCCCTCGCGGAGATCGACGACGGCACGATGCTCGACAAGCTGCTGAAGCGCGACGAGAAGGATCACTACGGCTGGTTCTGGCAGCTCAAGGAAGTGCCGGATGCCGCGCAGTCGCGTTACCTCTATCACCTGCTGGCCGGCCACGATTTCCAGGAAGGCCTGAAGAACTACCGCGATCTCGCGTTCATGGGCAGCACGCTGTCCCGCTGGCAGGACAGCATCGTCGCGTTCGACGACATGCTCGACACGCGCGAGCGCGCCTACGCCGAACGCGTGCCGCAGGCGGACGCGGTGCTGAATTCCGGGCGCCTCGACCGTTACGGTGCGGAACGCGCCACGGCCGGCGGCAAACTCGACGAGGTCGAAACGACGCAGGACGTCGCGGCGCTGGGCACCGCGGAAGAACGCGACCAGTGGGCGCGCATCGTGCGCCTGGAGACGGCGCTGCTGGCGGCACCGACTGACGAAGAGACGAACGTCATCCGGGAGAAGACACGGCTCGCCAAGGGCGTCCTGTACTGGCGTCTAGCCGAATCCTTCAAGGCCCGAGTCTGGAACGAGCGTCGTACGTTGAAGGACCTCGACCAGGCGCTGCGTGAAGCGCAGAACCGCTGGGTGCGCGTGCAGAAGGCGCGCAGTTCCATGCCTAACAACACCGGAGAATTCGCCGCACGTGTCGAGGCCCTGCGCCTGCGGCTCGAAGCGGCGCAGCAGCGCCTCGCGGGCGTCGCCACGCAGCAGAATGGCCTGCTCGAATCGCTGGCCCGCACGGAGCTCGAACAGCAGAAGGAACGCATTGGCACGTACCAGATCCAGGCGCGATTCGCGCTGGCGTCCATCTACGACCGCGCGGCCCTCGGTGGCGGTGCCGTGAACACGCCGAAAGAGGGCGCCACCGAATCGCAGGGCGAACTCGAGATCGTCCCCTCCGAAGAGAAACAGCCCGATGCGCCGGGCGAAGTGCAGCCTGCCCCGGGTGAAACACCTGCGCAGGGCGAGACGCCGCCGCCTGCGGAGCCGCCGAAATGAAGTCCGCCGGCAAGCATTCAATTTTCCTCGCGGCGATCTGCGCGGGTGTTGCACTCAGCGCCACCGCGGCTGCGCCCAAAAAGAAAGAGAAGACGATCGGTGATCTCAGTGCGCGGCCCGTGGTCGTGCAGCCCGATCAGAAGGTGGAAGCCAGCGCCGCGCGCGCCATGGACAACTACCGCCGTTTCCTCGAATTGCAGAAGACGGACCCTCAGCTGCGCGCCGAAGCCCTTCGTCGCCTCGGCGACCTGAACATGGAAGCGGGTGAAGGCGAACGCATGGCGGGCGAGGCGGCCACCATCGACATGCAGGGCGCCGAAGCCATCAAGCTCTACACGAGCCTGCTCAAGAGCTACCCCGACTATCCGCGCAACGACCAGGTGCTCTACCAGCTCGCGCGCGCGTACGAAACGACGGGCCAGCCGGAAAAGGCGCTGCAGACACTCAACGAGATCATCCGCAAATATCCGAAAGCGCCGCAGCTCGACGAAGTGCAGTTCCGCCGCGGTGAGCTGCTGTTCTCCGCCCGCGACTACCGCGGCGCCGAGAACGCGTACCACTATGTCGTCACGAAGGGCCCCCAGGCCGCGTTCCTCTCGCAGAGCCTGTACAAGCAGGGCTGGTCGCTGTTCAAGCTGGGCCTGAACGATGAGAGCCTGCAGCCGTTCTCGGGCGTGCTCGATCGCACCATGCTGCAGAAGGGCAGCCGCGCGCTCATTCCCCTCGAGAAACTGCCGCGCGCCAGCAAGGAACTCGCGGACGATACGCTTCGCGTCATGGCCGTCACGTTCTCGTATGACGAGGATTCGATTGGCGCCATCGACAAGTTCCTCGTCTCGCACAACAACCCGGCCTACGCGCCCGTGCTCTATTCGCGTCTCGGCGATCTGTATGTGGAGAAGGAGCGCTTCCAGGACGCCGCCGCGGTGTATCGCGCCTTCGCCACGCGTGAGCCGAACAGCGAGTTCTCGCCCGGCCTGTCGATGCAGGCCATCGACGCGTACCGCAAGGGCGGTTTCACCGAGCTGGTGCTCGACGGCAAGCGCGAATACGTCGCGCTGTACAACTACGGCACGCCGTTCTGGCAGGGGCGCAACAAGGCCGACTACCCGAACATCGCGAAGGAACTCAAGGTCAACCTCAAGGACGTGGCCACGTATTTCCACGCAGAGGCGCAGAAGACGAAGAAGGTGGACCAGTACCGCGAAGCCGCGCGCTGGTATCGCACGTACCTCGAATCCTTCCCCGACGATCCGGAATCCTTCGGCACTAACTACCTGCTGGCGGAAACGCTGTACTCGAGCGAGGACTACCTGGGCGCATCCACCGAGTTCGCCAGGACGGCCTACAACTACCCGCGCAACCCGCGGTCGGCGGCCGCCGGTTACGCCGCACTGGGTGCGTTCGCCAGGTACGAAGACAAGCTGCCCGCGGCCGAGAAGGCCGAGGCGCACAAGCTGGCGGTCGATGCGGGCGTCAAGTTCGGCACGAGCTTCCCCGAACATCCCGACAGCTCGGGTGTGCTCACGCGCGCGGCCGAAGACATCTTTGCCGCGAAGGACCTGCAGCGCGCCATCGAGGTGTCCAACCTGGTGCTCGCGCACCAGCCGCCGGCCGACCAGGCGAAGCGTCGCATCGCATACACCATCATCGGCCAGTCCAACTTCGACCTCATGCAGTTCGCCGAGGCCGAGAAGGGTTACTCCGCGGCGCGCGACCTGCTGCCGGCGAACGACAAGATGCGCGCCGATCTCACCGAGCGACTCGCGTCGGCTGTCTATCGGCAGGGTGAAGCCAAGCAGAAGGCCGGCGACACGGCAGGTTCCGTCGAAGACTTCCTGCGCATCTCGCAGATTGCCGGCACGTCGAAGATCGCGGCGCAGGCCGAATACGATGCAGGCGCGCAGCTCATCGGCGTCAAGGAATGGCCGCGCGCCATCCAGGTGCTCGAGCATTTCCGCGCCAACAACCCGAAGAGCGAATTCGCTTCCGACGTCACGCGCAAGCTGGCCGTCGCGTATGGCGAGACGGGCCAGGCGGGGCAGGCCGCCGTTGAATTCGAACGCATCGCGATGAACCCGGCCGAATCGAAGGACGTTCAGCGCGAAGCGAATCTCACGGCAGCGGACCTGTACACGAAGGCGGGCAACACGCCGAAAGCCGTGACCATGCTCGAGCGATTCGTCGTCACGTATCCCACGCCCGTCGCCGATTCGATCGAGGCGCGCTGGAAACTCGCCGAGATCGCGGGCACCGCGGGCAACATCGAGAAGCAGCGCACCTGGCAGCGTGAGATCGTGAATGCGGATCGAACCGCCGGCGCAGGCCGCACCGATCGCACGCAATATCTCGCGGCCAAGTCCCAGCTCGCGCTGGCGTCACCGGCGCGCGATGCGTTCCGCGACATTCCGCTCGTGTTGCCGTTGAAGGCGTCGCTGGCCAAGAAGCGCAAGGCGATGGAGACCGCGCTCGCGGCCTACAAGAGCGCCACCGACTACCGCGTCGCCGAAGTCACCACGCTCGCCACCTACGAGATCGCCGAGATCTACCGCAAGCTCGGCCTCGACGTCATGAAGTCCGAGCGTCCGAAGAAACTGCCGGCCGATCAGCTGGAGGAATACAACTCGCTGCTGGAAGAGCAGGCGTTCCCGTTCGAAGAGCAGGCGATCAGCACGCATGAATTGAATACGAAGCGCGTGCGCGACAACGTCTATGACGACGGCGTGAAGAAGAGTTTCGCCGCGCTCGCCGAGCTCAAGCCGGCCCGTTACGGCAAGACGGAAATGATGAGCGCGTCGTTTGACGCATTGGTGCCGCCACCGGGTCCGGTGAAGGCTCCCGAGCCGGTCATCGCCGTGCCAGCGGATCCGACGACCAAGCCTGATCCGAAATCCAGGAACGCTCCCGTGCCGGCACCGGTCGTGCCCGCAGGCCCGGTCATTCCCAAGCCCCCGGCTCGCGCGAACTCCGAGTTCACGCGCGCGATGACGCTGATGCGCGGCAGCGATCCGACGCAGGCCATTCTCGAAATGCAGGTGCTCACGCAGTCGTATCCGGATCTCTCGGGTCCGTACGCGAACCTCGGCATCCTGCATCGCAACGCCAACCAGCTCGCCGAAGCGGAAGCGGCATTCGCGAAAGCCACCGAACGTGCGCCCTGGGACGCGCAGACCTGGACCGAATACGGCCTCACGCTGCGCCAGGCCGGCAAGTTTGCCGAAGCGCGCGCGGCCTATCAGAAGGCCATCGACGCGAATCCTTCCTACGCGCCGGCGCACCGCAATCTGGGTGTGCTGCTCGACCTGTTCCTCGAAGATCCGGTCGCGGCGCAGGCGGAGCTCGAGACTTACAAGACGCTGACGGGCGAAGACAAGCCGGTCAGCGGCTGGCTCGCGGAACTGCGGGCGCGCAACAAGGTGCGGACACCCGCGCCGGAAGCGCCCCCGGCAGCCGCTCCCGAAACCCCGCCCCAAACGGCGAACGACAGTGAAGCCGCGCCCACGCCACAAGGAGGCGCCACGTGAACAAACTGATTTTCCTGGCCCTGTTGTTGTTAGCCGGCGCTGCGCTGGCCCAGACACCCCCGCCGCCTCAGCCGGCCGATGCGATGGAGCCCGGCGTAAACACTTCCGCGCAGCCGCCCAAGGCAGATGCGATGGAGCCGGGCGTGAATACGTCCGCGCCCGCTGCCGCACCTGTGAAGCCTGCGGCCGCCACTAACAATCCTGCCGCCTCCGCCAGGACGAAGCCCGCTGCCCCCAAGGGCAACGCGAAAGACCGCCTGGACCTCGATTCCACGCAGATCACGGGCAACCGTGAACTGCCCAAGGTGCTCTACATCGTGCCCTGGCGCTGTGCGGAAATGGGCGATCTCGTAGGTCGTCCCGTG
>Ga0315910_10003930_pt1 | contig 12518 bp, 8 predicted proteins | sample EdamamesoilMG_FD_204470 | JGI IMG/M metagenome (GOLD analysis project Ga0315910, IMG submission 204470) | Garden soil microbial communities collected in Santa Monica, California, United States - Edamame soil | ecosystem: Environmental > Terrestrial > Soil > Garden | place: USA: California... | reverse complement strand
GTGCTCCATCACCCAGCGGAAGGCCGGGCGATCGGTCTCGGGCTGGCCGTCGTCGTGGAAGCGCTTGACGCTGGCGCTGGCGAGCAGCTGCCAGGCGAGCGCATCGGCCAGGCGACCGCAGATCAGCTCCTTGCGCTTGAGCGTGCCGCCCAGCGTGCCCATGGCCGCGTCAGCCAGCAGCGCGAAGCAGGAGCTCGCGCGCGTCAGCTGCCGCACGTAGTAGGCCGCCTGCCCGCCGAAATGCGAACTCGCCAGCGCGCCGTTGGAAAGACCCAGGAACAGGGCGCGGCCCGCGTTCTGGAAGACGAAGTTGACGTGGCCGAAGAAGGCGCGGTCGAAGGCCGCGAGGTCGCCGCTGTTGGCCGCCGCCATCTCCTGCTGCACCCACGGGTGGCAGCGGATCGCGCCTTGGCCGAAGACGATCATCGTGCGCGTCAGGATGTTGGCGCCCTCGACGGTGATGCCGATCGGGATCGCCTGGTAGGCGTGCGCCAGCACGTTGCTAGGGCCGCGGCAGATGCCCGCTCCGCCGGCGACGTCCATCGCGTCGTTGACGATCACGCGCATCGATTCCGTCGACCAGGCCTTCATGATCGCGGTCATGACCGCGGGTTTTTCGCCCGCGTCGATCGCACCGATGACGAAGCGCCGGCCGGCGTCGATGGCGTAGGTCAAGCCGGCGATGCGCGCCAGGTGCGCTTCGACGCCCTCGAAGCGGCCGATCGAGAGGTTGAACTGCTCGCGCAGCGTGGCGTAGGCGCCGACCGTGCGCACCGAGAGCTGCGCCGCGCCGACCGAGAGCGAGGGCAGGGAGATGCCGCGGCCCGCCGAGAGGCACTGCATCAGCATGCTCCAGCCCTTGCCCGCGTTCTTCGGCCCGCCGATGATGAACTCCAGCGGCACGAAGACGTTTTCGCCGGTGGTCGGACCGTTCATGAACGGGATGCCCAGCGGATCGTGGCGCTTGCCGCTCTCGACGCCCGGCGTGTTCGCGGGGATCAGCGCGCAAGTGATTCCGAGCTCGACCTCGCCGCCGAGCAAGCGCTCGGGATCGCGCAGCTTGAAGGCCAGGCCGATCACGGTCGCCACCGGGGCCAGCGTGATGTAGCGCTTGTTCCAGTTGAGCCGCATGCCGAGCACTTCGCGGCCTTCGTAGGGACCCTTGACGACGACGCCCGTGGCTTTCATCGAAGCCGCGTCGCTGCCCGCGCCGGGCTCGGTCAGCGCGAAGCAGGGCAACTCCTCGCCGCGCGCGAGCCGCGGCAGGTAGTGCTGCTTCTGCTCGTCGGTGCCGTAGTGCAGCAGCAGTTCCGCGGGCCCGAGCGAATTGGGCACCATGACGCTGACCGCGGCCGTGATGCAGCGGCTGGAGAGCTTGGTCACGACCTGGCTGTGCGCCAAGGCCGACATGCCCAGGCCGCCGAACTCGCGCGGAATGATCAGGCCCATGAAGCCCTGGGCCTTGATGTAGTCCCAGGCCTCGGTCGGCAGGTCGCCTTCGCGCGTGACGCGCTCGTCGTCGAGCATGCGGCACAATTCCTCGACCGGCCCGGCGAGGAAAGCCTGCTCGCGCGCCGAGAGTCCGGGGATCTGCTTCTGCGCCAGGGCGCGCCAGTCGGGCGAGCCGCTGAACAATTCGCCATCCCAGCCGACGGTCCCGGCTTCGAGCGCCGCGCGCTCGGTCTCGCTCATCTTCGGCAGGATCGCGCCGACCGCGCGCAGCACGTGCGGGCTGAGCAGAGCGCGGCGCAGCGGCACGATGCCCGTGAGCGCGGCCAGCGCCAGGTAGAGCGCGCTCACGCTCCAGAACAGCAGCGGCGAAGCGGGCGTGGACAAGGACCACAGGATCAGCGCGCCGGCGAGCGCCAGCACCCAGCCCAGCCAGGCTCTCCCCGCGGCCGCCAGGCCGAGGAACAGGGCGAGCAGGGACACGGTCAGCAAGGCGAGGGACAGGAAGTGCATGGGGAATCCTTGGGCAGGCCGCAGGCCTTCCCTATGTATTAAGCGTTCGTTCGGCCCGCTGCACCCTCGCGCCCAAGCCGATTCACGGGCCCGGGCCGCCGCCTAGCGCGACCTGCCAGGATCGAAGGCCCCCCGGTCCCGATCCCGGGAACGGAAACTGGCCCGCATCGCTGGCACGCCGATCCTTGGGCCGCGGCGGCGCGCCGCTGCAGCCCGGCGGCGTCGCCGGACGCGCCGCTCGAGCCTCCGGACGCGGGGTCGCGCGGGCTCTGCGCGCCCCTGCGATCGACGCGCCAGCGATGCGGGGCAGTTTCGCGGGCGGCATGGCCAGGAGCAGCTTCAGCGCTTGCCGACCCGCGCGCACATCAGGCGGCACAGCTCGTTCACGATCGGGTCGGCGATCGAGTAGCGCACGCTCGTGCCGCGCTTCTTGCGCACGAGGAAGCCCGCGGCGTGCAGCATCGCCAGGTGCTTGGAGGTGTTGGCCTGCGAGAAGCCCGAACTCTGCGTCAGCTCGTTGACCGTGGCTTCGCCCTGCTGCAGCTCCTGCAGCAGAGAAAGCCGCGCGGGCTCCGAGAGCGCGCGGAACTGCGCCGCCACGGCCTCGAGCATGCCGCGGTCCATCGGTTTGGATTTCCTCGCCGCCATGCTCAACGCGTGCCTTCCCCGGTCTCCACCGGCAACTCGCTGCGCGCGGCCCATTCCTTCCACGAGCCGTCGTACCAGCGCACGTCCTCGTATTCGAGCAGGTAGCGCAGCGTGAACCAAGTCTGCGCCGCCTGGTGGCCGGTGCGGCAGGAAACGATCACCGGCGCGTCCTTGCGCATCCCGAGCGCCTCGTACTCGCGGCGCAAGTCCTCGAGCGGTCGCCAGAAGAGTCCCTCGGGGCTCTTCGCCACGTCGGCGGTGTAGGGCCGGTTCACCGAGCGTGGGATGTGACCTGCGCGCGCCTCGGTCTTGACCTCGCCGCGGAAGGCGTCAGCCGGGCGCACGTCGAGCAGACGCGCTCCCAGGCCCTGGCTCGAATCCCTCACCTCGGCCAGCAGGGCCAACGGCACGCCCTCGCCGGGGCGCGGCACGTAGCTCTTGGCCAGCGGGCTGCGCACCTCGTGCGTGAGCTCGCGTCCCTCCTGCTTCCAGGCGGAGAAGCCGCCCTCGAGGATCGCCACGCGCTCGTGGCCCAGGCTGATCAGGGCCAGGGCCAGCAGCGCCGGGTCCTGCAGCTTCTCGTCGCCGTAGACCACCACTTCGGTGTGTTCGTCGATGCCCAGCGCGCCCACCGCCGCCGCGAGCTGCTCGCGCACGAGCAACTCGTCGGGCACGCCGTTGCGCTCTTCGCGCCAGGCCTTGGCCGGCACGTGCAGCGCGAGCGGCAGGTGAGCGGCGGCGAAATCCTCCGCCTTCTCGCGCGCGTCGAGCAGCACGATCGCCGCCCCGCGCCGCGCCACCCAGGCGGTGGACACGAGCGTGGGCCGCGCCAAAGCCGCGGGATCGGTCGCCAGGCGCGCGAACGCTGGAGCGGTGGCGACCGCCGCCGGCGACGCTTGAGCGCCGTCCGCCCGCGGCCGTTGCAGGAAGGCCGCGCTCGCCGCCTGGAAGGCCGAGTACTGTGCGGCGGCGCTGGATTCGGTGGTCGCGCCGCGCAGCGAAGGCGGCGTGAGCACCTCGCGCACGAAGCCCTCGAGACCGTCTTCGAGCACGCGCACATCGTCGATACCGCGGCGCGAGAACTCGACCCAGGCCTGGGCGGGGTGCGTCATGCCGTTGGAGCAGAGCACGAGCAGTCGCTCGCCACGATCCGCGAGCAGGCTTGCACCGCGCGCTCCCAGCAGCTGCGGCGGATCGAGGTTGTGCGCGCCGGGCAGGTGGAAGGCATCGAACTCCGGCGGCGGCCGCAGGTCGACCAGCAGGACCGAGTCCGGCGCGCTCAGCAGGCGCTGGGCCAGCTCCTGCGCCGAGATGTGATCGGCGCCGGCTTCGATCGCCTGCGGCCAATCCGCGCCGGCCCCGCCCTCGACGCGCGGACGGTCGAGCAACGCGACCGCGAGCGCGAGGCCCATCACGCCCAAGGCAGTCACGGGAGCCCAAGGGAAAGCTTGCATGGTCTTGCTCCGATTCAGGAATGGTCGCGCGGCGCGAAACGATGGATGGCGGCGAAGGCGAGCAGGGCCACGGCGACGACCAGCGCCGCCACGGTCGAGGGAGCGAGCTGCAGCAGCTGCGGCAGCGTGACGATCCCGCAGGCGCCGAGCTCTTGCAGCGGGGCGAGCGCCGGAAAACTCCAGGCGTAGACGAGGCTGCCGAGCAGCGTCGCGGCCAGGAAGGCGAGCGCATCGAGCTTGCCCGATGCCGCACCGACCAGCGCGGTGCCCGGGCACCAGCCGCCGGCGACGAATCCCGCGCCGAAGAGCAGGCCGCCGACAATTTGCGCGCCGAGCAGGGTCGGCATGCGGTACACGCTCGAGGCGTCGAACCAGCCCAGCACGTCCAAGGCGACCAGGCCGAAAGCGGCGGTCGCCACCGCGCTGAACATGACCTGCACCACGGCGAAGTCGCGCAAATAGAAGATCGCCGAGAGCTTGCGGCTGGAGCCGAAGCCCGCGCGCTCGAGCCAGAATCCGAAGGCCAGGCCGACCAGCAGCGCGGCGGCGAAACCGAAGGGCGTGTCGAGACGGCCTTGTTCGAGGAGGTTCATGCCTGCCACTCCTTGCGCACCAGCGGCGCGACCAGGAATCCGCCGGCGAACACGGCGACGAGGAAGGCCCAGCTGCCGCCCAGCAGCAGCGCCGAGCCGGTCAGCGCCTGACCCGAGGTGCAGCCGCCGGCCATGCGGCTGGCGAATCCCACCAGGAGTCCGCCGAGCACCGCGAGCGCGAGGCGCAGGCGCGCGGAACTCCTGGGGCCGCGCTCGATCTCGACCAGCACACGCCCGGCGAAGCGCGCCGAGATCCAGCCGCCGACCAGGGTGCCCAGCGACATGAACACCAGGTAGCTGGCCAGCGGCGAGCCGCCCTCGAACCAGGGGCCGAGGTAGCGATTGGCTTCCACGCTCCGCGGCGCGAGCGTGTGCGCGGCGCTGGCCGCGACGCGCGCGCTCGCACCCGACGCGCCCAGTCCGACGCCCAACGCGACGAAGGAGAGCAACAAGGTCAGTCCCAGGCCGAAGCCGGCGACGTAGGGGTTCCAGTAGCGCTGCGCGCCGCTCGAACGGGGTTGGATGGGTGCTGTCATGGCTGGTGCTCGCTCAGCAGCCCGCGCTGCGCTTCTTGGGACTCGCGGCCGGTGTCGGCTTGGACGGCGCCGCTGGCGTCGGCGCGAGCTGCGGCAGGGGCTGGGCCGAGGAGCGCACTTCGATCTCGCGCCAGAAGCGCGCGGTGCCGCCGCTGAGCACGCGCAGCGGACGCGCGCTCTCGCCCAGCTCGAGCGCGACCGCGGCCGCGACCGCGAAGCCCTGCGTGCCGTCGCGATCGACGATCACCACGCGCCGGCCTGCGGGCAGGTCGCGCAGCTGCGCGGCCAGCGCCTCCGGAGCGATGTTCTGCGCGCCGGGCACGTGGTACTCGCGGTGCTGCCACGCGGGCCGCACGTCGAACAGCGCATAGTTCTGCGGCTGGTCCATCAGCGCGGTCGCCAGCACGGCCGGTTCGATGGCCTCGGGCAGCTCGAAGCGCGAGTCGCTCGCGCGGCCCGCGGGACTCGCGTCCGGCGCGGGGCAGATCGGGCCCGCGCAGATTTCGGCGCTGCCGTAGACCTTTTGGCCCGCCGCGATCCAGGCGTCGAGCCCGCCGTCCAGGCTGGCCACGTGCTCGAAGCCCAAGCGCTCCGCCAGCCCGACGGCCATGCTGCTGCGGTAGGCGGAATTGCACACGAACAGCAGCGGCAGCTGCTTGTCGAGCACCTCGCCGAAGCGTTGCCACTCGCTGAGCTCGAGGTTGGCGTAGGCGCCGATGGCCAGCTCCGCATGCTCCTCCGTGCCGCGCACGTCGACGAGGATCGGCTCCTCGCCGGCGGCGATCTGCGCGGCGAGCTTCTCGGGTGCGACCAGCTCGCTGCTGCGCAGCGCGGCGCCCAGCTCGCGCAGTTTTCCGCCGCTGGAGTCCACCCAGCCCGCGACTCGATCCAGACCGATGCGCTTGAAGCGGAATTGTGCCTCGCGCGCCTCGTCCGCGGAGCCGACCAGGATCATGCGCGCCTCGAAGGGAATGACGATGCCGGTCCAGGTGTCCAGCCTGCCCCGCACCGCGACGTTGATCGATCCGCTCAGGTGCTCGGCGGCGTATTCACGCGCGTCGCGCAGGTCGATCAGCCAGGAATCCGCGGCGATCAGGGCCGCGAGCCCGGCGGCGTCGAGCGCGGTCGGCAGCGCGGCCGTCCAGTCGACCACCGGCGGCCCCGCGCGGTTCTGCGCGACGTTGTAGGCGAAGTACCGAGGCGCGGGCGGCAGTCCGGAGATGTCGCGCGCCACGAAGGCGGCGCGGCTCTTGATCTGCAGGAAAGGATTGCTTTCCAGCTCGCGTGCGATCGTCGAGGTCGTGTCGGGAGACAGGTGCGCGCCGCACAGCGAACCCGCGCCGTGGGCCGGCAGCACGATCGTTCCCGGATCGAGCGCCTTGAGCCGCTGCATCGAGTCGAAGGCGCGGCTGGCCAGCGTCGAGGGCGTGATCGTGCCCTGCGCCAGGTCGGGGCGGCCGATCGAACCGATGAACAGCGTGTCGCCGCTGAGCAGGTACAGCGGGTCGGCCTCGGCACCTGGCACGCGCACCAGGAAGCACATCGAATCCAGCGTGTGTCCCGGCGTCGCCAGGAACTCGATCGTCGCCTTGCCCAGGCTGAGCCGCTCGCCGTCGCGCATGCCGCGGTGCGGGAAGGCGGAGCCCGAGGCTTCGCTGATCAGGATCTGCGCGCCCTGGCGCACGGCGAGTTCCGTGTGACCCGCGACGAAATCGGCGTTGGTGTGCGTCAGCGCGACGTAGCGGATCTTCGCGTCCAAGGCCGACGCGTCGCGCAGGTAGTGCTCGACGTCGCGTCCAGGATCGACCACCAGCGCCTCGCCCTCGCTCGCGATCAAGTAGGTGAGCTGGCTCAGGCAGCCCAGTTGGTACTGGCGCAGCGTGACGCCGCCCTGGCTGCGCTCGAACGAGACCTGCGGCGTGGCGGCCAGGTCGGCGTGGGCCGCCTTCTCGGCATCCTGCGCGGAAGCGGGGCAGCCGAGCAGGCCGGCAAGGAACGCGAACGAGAGCAGGGTCGTCTTCAAGGGAGAGCTCCGCTGGGCGTGCTGGTCAAAACAACGGTATAACTATTGACGAATATCTGTCGGGATTCAAGCCTGGCGCCGCGATCCTCGTCGCTCGTCCCGCAAGGGAGATCTCCAGCTCCGGCAAGCTGCCGGCTGAACCGTCCTCGTGCGTCGGCACGCGCGTCGCACCAAGTGCGTGGACCAGCGCCGCTCGCCTCGCAGCAAAACGCCGGCGCTCAGCCCTGGACGCGTTGCGCGACCTGTCGCGGGCCGCGCCGCGCGACCCACACCAAGAGCATCGCCGCCACCGTGGCCAGACCCAGCGACAGACCCCACCAAAGTCCCGCGAGCCCGTGCCCGGCCTTGAATCCCAGCCAGCTCGCGGTGGGCAGCGCCAAGGCGTAGTAGCCGACGAGGTTGATCAAGGCGCCGGGCAGGGTGCGGCCCATGCCGCGCAGGATGCCGGTGCCGACCACCTGCAGTCCGTCGAACAACTGGAACGCGGCCGCGATCGGCAGCACGCCGGCCGCGATCGCGAGCACTCCCGGATCCCGCGTGTACAACGCCGGCAAGGCGTGGCGGCCGACCAGGAACGTGATCGCGCACAGGGCCATCACCGCCGCGCCCAGCCCGAAGGCCACGTAGGCGGCGCGCTGCGCCTCCTCGCGCAGGCCCGCGCCCAGCAGGTTCCCGACGCGGGTCGCGGTTCCGATCGAAATGCCCAGCGGGATCATGAACGACAGCGAGGCGAGGTTGAGCACGATCGTGTGCGCCGCGAGCTCCAGCGTGCCCAGATGGCCGGCCCACAGCGTCACGATCTGGAACGCCCACATTTCCAGGCCGATCTGCAGCGCGACCGGAGCCCCGACACCCAGGACGCGCGACAGGCCGCGCAGGCTCAGCGCCTCGCGGCTCCAGGGAATCCAGGCACCCTGATGCAATCGCCCGAAGATCACCAGCGCGAGCAGCAGCAGGAACATGGCCACCTCGGTCAGCGCCGTGGCGATGCCCGCGCCGACCACGCCCAGCGCGGGCGCGCCGAGGCGGCCGAAGATCAGGATCCAGTTGAGGAAGGCGTTGAGGCCGATGGCCAGCAGCGCGACCCACATCGCGGGACGCAGGATCCCGCGGCCCTGCAGGTACTGGCGCAGCGCGTTGAAGCCCAACAGGAACGGCAGGCCGGGAATCTGCACCAGGGCGTAGCGCTCGGCTTCGCGCGCCAGCAGCGCGTCCTGGCCGAAGAGCACCAGGAACTCCTCGGTGCAGCACCACAGGATCGCCAGCGGCAAGCTGACGGCGAGCGCGACGATCAGGCCGCGCTGCAGCGCGAGCGCCGCGCCCTTGCCGTCGCCTGCTCCATGGGCATGGCTGACGAAGGGATCGATGCCGAAGACCAGGCCCAGACCCAGCAGGTAAGTGCCCATGACCCAGAGTCGGCCGAGCGAGGAGGCGTTCAGCGCCTCGACGCTGAGCCGACCCAGCATCACGTTGTCCACGACGCCCAGCATCATCGTGCCCAGCTGGGTGACGATGACCGGTGCGGACAGGCGCAGGATGGTGCGGAGTTCGAGTCGGAGCGAGGACATGGTCGCGACACGCCCCGGGCCGGGCCACAGCCCGACGACCCGGGGCGATCTCGGTCAGCAGGGTACGCCACGGCACAGGCCGTTCGCCTGCCGTCGGTCCGTGACGACGGCGCACACCAACGCCGAGGGGCTCCCCGCGATGGAGAGCCCCTCGACGAACGGCCGGCGGCGTGCCCGGACTTCCGGCGCTATTCGATCGTGATCAGGTCGCGGGTCAAGAAGAGCTTGCCCGTCTTGAGCTTGCCGGTGACCGCCACTTCGACCACTTGACCCGGCGCGTAGCTGCCCAGGCCCAGCTGCGAAGTCAGGCTCGCCTTGCTGAAGCGCATGCGCAGGTCCAGGATGCCGTCGAGCTTGGCGCTGTTGCACTCGCCGAAAGCCAGCGCGCTGATCGTGCCCAGGTCCCTGGTCGCGAAGCCGATGGGCTGGATCGTGACACCGGGGCTCGTGCGCACCCACAGGCGCACGCTGGTCTTGACGACGTCAAGGGCCTTGAATTCGCTCGAGCCCAGCAGCAGCACGTCGACGGTTCCGCTGGCGGCCGGCGAGAACGTGTTCGGGCAGTTGCTCGGATCGAAGTCCAGGTTCGCGAAGTTGTCCGGCATCCCGCCCGAGGGCGAGAGCAGCGTGATCGTCTGCAGGCACGAGCTCTGCATGCCGACGCAGTCGGTTGCGGTCCAGGTGCGCAGGATGATCTGCTCCGGAGTGCCCGGGCCGCCCTGCGGGATGATCGTGTCCGAGAAGCCGACGACCGGGGCCGGATCGCAGTTGTCGACCGCGGTACCCATGCCGGTGTTGGCCGGCGAGGTGTCGATGCCCCACAGGTCGGTCACGTCGGGCGGGCAGGTCACGACCGGCGCCGACACGTCCTGGACGCTGACGGTGAACACCTTCTTGGTGGTCTCGCCGCCGGAGATCACGCGCAGCTCGACGATGCAGGTGCGCGAGCACACGCCTGTCATGTCGATCTGGTAGACCGGCGTCGGGGAGAAGGGATCGACGAAAGCACCAAACGGGCACTCCTCGAACCACCAGAAGGCGACCGGGGTGCCATCGGGGTCGAAGGACGCGCTTCCGTCCAGCTGGACGCTCGTGGAGGCCGAACCGGGCGAGAAGACGTTGCTGCAGTCGACGACGTAGTTGTCGCCGACGTTGCCGCCCGTGCTGGCAACCGGGAAAGCGTCGCCTTGGGCGAAGCCCAAGGTGCTAGCCGCAGACAAAGCCATGGCGATTGAGAGGACGTTGTGGAGTTCCATCGTAGTTCCTTGGTGGCGCGGGGGAGACAGGATGCAGAGAGGGGAGTCAGGCGGAGCTGGGTTGGATTCCCTCCGGAGCGGAGGGCTGCAATCGTTTTCCATCCCAGGGGTGATCGACAAGGAACTGACGGTGGAGTTCGCGGTGACTCGCGCGCTGATCACCTTCCCGATCACGGCTTCGATAATAGACGACATGCGCTGCGCGCGTGATCCCGAATCGCACTTCCTGCAGTCTTGTCGCAGCCTTCTTGCAAGAGGTCGCGCGTGTCTTGCCGCACCTGCAGCGCAGTTCCAGGTGTTGCAGCACCGAAAACTGAGTAGCGAGCAACGCGCAATTGGCGCATGCTGCCGCGAAGTGCGACTTGCGTATAGCGAGCCGCGCGCGAACTGGAGTCGGCAGCCCACGCCGCACGTCGGCGCCCCTCAGGCAAGGCGTGCGCCGGTTCGCGGCTTCAACGCCCCGCCGCCGCGTTCATCGCCTGGTTGCGCGCATGGTCGGTGTAGTTGGCGGGATTGCTCATGCCGGTGGTGTGGCACCAGCCGGTGACATGGCCCATGTTGTTGCCACCCGGCAACTCGGCGCGCAGCTTCTCGACGGTGCCGTCCTCGGGATCGCTGAGGAACAGCGCGGTCAAGGCATTGCAGGCCGAGCCCGAGTTGGCCGTGGTCCAGGTCGAAACCTCGGCGCGCGCCCAGCTCGGAATGCCGGCGAGCCAGGTGGTCGAGCCCGCGGGCGTCATGTTCGAGTTCACGCCGCAGGCGAAGCCCCCGAGCGAAGCGAGCGGCGTGCCTTGATAGGGCGCGGCGACGCTCTGGATGCGCCGGCCGCCGCTCGCGAAATCCAGGCCGCTGCTGTAGTAGGTCAGCAGGTGCAGCGCGGCGGGCCCGCCCTGGCTGTGCGCGACCACGCCGAAGGAGGCCAGCTGCTGCGAGCTCGCGCGTTGCGCGATCAATTGCGCGAACTCATCGTGCGTGCGGTTCGCGCTGGGATCGAGGAATTCGAGCTTGGGCTGGCTGAAGTCCGCCGCCGGCCAGATCGAGCCGCCGGAGCAGTATCCGTGCACCAGCATCAGCGAACGATAATGGGGGATCTCCGGCGGCGGCTGCGAGCCCGCGCCGATGCTCGTGCCGCTCACGCCAGTGAGCATCTTGGCGGTGACCGCGCCGCCGCTCCACCGCGGGCGCGCCAACGGCGGCGCGCTGAAGGCCAGGCGCTCGAGCGTGTCGAGCAGCGCTTCACTGTCGGGATCCTGGACGCGCAGCATGCGCAGCTCCAGCGGCGCGCCCAGGCCCTCGACCTCGAGCCAGTCGAGGTCGAGCTCCAGGGCGAGCTGCCAGCCGCCGTTGCCTTCGCTCGGGAGCAGCATTCTGGACAGCCAGCACACCGGCGCCGGCTCGCCGGCCGCGTTTCGGCCCCAGATTTCCGCGGAAACGTGCAGGCGCGCGCGCGCGCCGAGGGGCTGCGCGCCGATCGAGATCAACAGCTGCTGGTCGTCGACGAGCCGCGCCGTCGCCGTGCCGTCGAGCAGCAGGCGCGGGGCGAGCACAGGGAAGGCCAGGGGCACGCTGCGCGCGAAGCCATGGCCGCCGCGCGCGCTGCCCGCGAGGTCGACGCGCGCGCGCACGTTGCCGAGCAGCTCGCCGGGCACGAAGGCGCCGAAGCGGCCGTCGCCGGCAGCCCCGTCGCCGTGGGCGCCGTCGTCGTGCATCGCGAGTCCGTGTCGCTCGCTCTCGGTCTCCAGCGAGAGCCAGGCGCTCTCGGTTGCGAGATGCGCGCGTCCGTCGGCCTCGGCCACGACGGCGATCGGCGCGCCGGCGACCAGTCGTTGCGTGTCGACGAAGGCGCGCGCGCGCAGTTCGCGGCTCGCGGAGGCCAGCAGCCAGCCGGCGTCGGGCGCGTGCGCCGCGGGCGACTCGATGCGGAACTCGAGCCTGCCCGCGCTCACGCCGCGCAGCTCCAGGCGCAGGGCGACCCAGCCGGGAAGCGGTTCGCCGGCGAGCGAGACGCTGCGCTCGGTCGCGAACAGTTCCCCGACCGGCCGCGCTGGTGCTCCGGCCACGCTGGCGAGCAGGCTCCAATTCGCCGCCGACGGCGAGACCAGCACCAGGCTCAGGTCGCCGCTGCGCTCCACCGGGTAGCTGGCGCGGGCGAACCAGCGGCCGTCGGCAGCGCGCTCGAACTCCAGCGGCAGCAGCGCCGCGAACGAGACCGAAGCCGTGTCCGCGGGATCGGGCAGGCGCACGAGCCCCGAAAGTACGTCGCCGGCAGGCGCGGCAACCTGCCGGGCCACGACTTCCTGGGCCAGCGCCGGCGCAGAACTCGAGAGCGCAACCACCAGCAGCGAAAGCGTGCCACGACCCATGCGATCCAAGTCTAGCGATGAAAACTGGTGCCAGGCATCAATCCACCCCTCGCCCGGCCCTGTCCCGATCTGCGGCCTGCCCGCGGGATTCTCCTACGGGCAGGCCGCAGATCGG
>Ga0315910_10003929_pt1 | contig 12518 bp, 14 predicted proteins | sample EdamamesoilMG_FD_204470 | JGI IMG/M metagenome (GOLD analysis project Ga0315910, IMG submission 204470) | Garden soil microbial communities collected in Santa Monica, California, United States - Edamame soil | ecosystem: Environmental > Terrestrial > Soil > Garden | place: USA: California... | reverse complement strand
CTTCGGCGGCAGGTCGGCGATCTGCTGCAGCGAATTGCTCGCCTTCTGCGCATAGGTGTCGAACTCGTCCTTCAGCGACTTGACCTCCTTGACCAGCGCGGCGGCCGCACCGGCGGCCTGGCCGGCGAGCGTCGAGCCGGCGGCGCCGGCCTGGGCGGCGAGCCTGAGCAGTTCGCCGGCCCGCACGACGTACTCGGCGAGGCGCTTCTTCAGGGTGTCGATCTTCTTGCCGTCGTCGATCGACTTCAGCCGCGCCGCCTTGAACGGCTCGATCTGCGCCGGCTTGGACAGCAGCGCGCGGAAGGTGTCGGGCCAGCCGCCGCGGAACTCGCTCAGCGCGCTGAACATGTCGGCGTTGATGGTGCGGATCTGCTCCTCGGCAGTGACGATGAAGCGGCCCGAGGTCGCGATCACCTTGCGGTCGGCGTCGGACAGCGCCTTGCCCTCCTTCTTGATCAACGCCTCCATCTCGTCGAGCGCCTTCTTGCAGGCCTGGTGGTGCTCGGTCGCCTTCTTCGCGTAGTCGTCGGTGATCTTCAGCGCCGCGTCGACCTGCAGCGCGACCGCCTTCAGCACGGCCTGGTCCCACGACGCCTCCTTGCCGGCGTAGGCGTTCTTCGCCTTCGCGGCGTCGATGTCCTTCTTCAGGTTCGCGGCATTCGTGTTGAAGTCGACGAAGGGGTAGGCCATGGCTGCGATCGGCAGAGGTGGTGGAAGAAGCGCGAGGCTAGCAGCGCGCTGCCGCCCGCGGGTGCGGACCCTGCCACCCGTCCGCGGGGTATGCTCGGCCCATGGAGCGGCCCAAGCCCTTCTCGATGATCCGCGGCTTCCACCTCGCGGACTGGTTCACCCTCGCGAACGCCGCCTGCGGCGTCGGCGCGCTGTTTTCGGTGATGTCGTACCTGCAGTCGGGCGAGGTGCGCCACCTCTACTTCGCCTGCGCGCTCGTGCCGGTCGCGCTGGTGTTCGACGTTCTCGACGGCCGCATCGCGCGCTGGCGCCAGGTCAGCTCGGCGATGGGCCGCGAGCTCGACTCGCTCGCCGACGTGATCTCGTTCGGCGTCGCGCCCGCGGCGATCGCCTACGGCTGCGGCATGCAGGGCCTGTACGACCGGATTGCGCTGGTCTTCTTCGTCGCCTGCGGCGTGTCCCGGCTGGCGCGCTACAACGTCACCGCCGAGAAGCTCTCCGAGGGTGGCGACAAGGTCAGGTACTTCGAGGGCACGCCGATCCCGACCTCGCTGGTGCTGGTGCTCGTGCTCGCAGCGGCCGCCTGGCAGGGCGCGATCGGCGCCGACCTCTGGTTCGGCCGCGTCACGCTGGCCGGCTTCACGCTGCACCCGCTGGTGCTGCTGTTCGTGCTGTCGGGCTCGCTGATGGTGAGCCGGATCCGCATCCCGAAGCTTTGACGCGCGGCGGGCCGAGCGCCGGGCCGCTCCCAAGCCGGCCCGCGTTCCCCCGGGGGACCGTCCGACGTACCCGTCGGACGAGGGGCACTGTCAGCGCACCGTGTAGCCGCGCTGCTCCATGCAGGCGAGCGTGATGCGGTGGAACACCTGCGCGTCGGCCAGCGCGGCCGGCTGGCTCACGGCCCAGCGGTCGCAGTCGCGCCGGTCGATCTCGGTCTGCGCGACGGTCTGGCCGTTGCGCGGCACGAGCGTGGGTGCGGGCGCCACCGGTGCCGCCGGCGGCACCGGCTGGGCGACCACCGGCGCGGGCGACACCCAGGTGCCGCCGACGTACGGACCGTAGCCATAGCCATAGCCGTAGCCGCCGTAGGGGTAGTAGAGCGGTGCGGCGATGCCGATGCTGACGCCGCCCCAGTACGGCCGGTAGCCGCCGTGCCAGTTGCCGTAGTAGCCGCCGACGACGACGCCCCCCCCGCCGTAGTGGCGGCCACCGGCCTGCGCCGTGTCGACGGGCAGCCAGAACAGCGCGGCGAGGGCGCAGGCGGTCAGGGTGAGGGAGCGTGACATGGCGGTCCTTCGCGCCCGGAGCAGACCCGGGACGCCCGGCCATTCTGAACCGATCCACCCTGCCGCACCACCCCAGGCTTGCGCGCCCGCGGCAACAAACGAAACCACCGCGCCGGCGCGCTGAAGTGGCGCTGCAGCACCGCGTCTCGACACTGCCACCGCCGCACCGCCCGCGGCTGGAGCCCTCGTCGTGATCAGCCCGCCGTCCCCTTCCCGCCATGTCCCGGCCGCACCGGACGCCGTCGCCCCGGCCGAGCGCCTGCAACAGGCCCTCGCCAGGCGCGTGCGCGCCCACGGCCTGGCCTGCTGCGCCTGGCTGCTGATCGCCAGCGCCGCCTGGTTCGGCGCGCTGGCCGCAAGCGGCGTGCGCCTCACGCCGGCGCTGGTCGCGCTCGGCGTGCTCGTGCCCGCGCTCGGCCTCGCGCTCTGGGCGAGCCCGGTGCGGCCGGCGCGGCGCTACACGCTGAACCTGACCGCGGCGACGCTGTTCCTGCCGACCGGGCTGCTGTTCGCGGCCGGCGCGGTCGACGCTGACCTGCCGCGCCCCGTCCCGGCGCACCTCGACGCGGCCGCGCTGTTCGACGGCGCGCTGCGCGTGCGCGACAGCGACCTCGCCTCGGCCGGCGTGCTGCTCGCGCGCCAGGGCGAGTTCGCCGACGGCAGCGAGTTGCGCCTGCTGCGTCATCCGGATGCCGAGACCGCACGCCACCAGGTCGCAACGCTCGCCCGGGCACTGCGCGGCGAACCCTATGCCGACCACGGCCGGCGCGGCGTGCGCCTGCGCGACGGCGTGATGCCCGGCGCGCTCGTCCTGATCGAGCAGCACGGTGCCGACGTGCTCGAGTTGCGCGCGCGCGATCTCACCGGCGGCCTGGCGCGCCTGGTCCAGCAGCGCGTGCCGCCCCCCGGGCCCGACACTGCGGGGGCGACCGCACCGCTGCGCTGGCCCGGGTTCGTTGCCGCGACACTGGCCCATGCGCTCGCCGTCGTCGCGCTGATCTTCTGGGGCGGACGCTGGACGACGCGGGTCGATGCCGTCGACGGCGTCCGCGCGGTGAACCTGGCCGCGCTGCGGGCACGCCTGGTCTCGTTTGCCGGTGGCCCGCGGGCGCCGCTGCAGCTGTCCGAGTCCAGCCCTGGCCGCTTCGTCGTCGACCTGCCGCTCGAATCGCTGCGCTCGCATCGCATCGTGCTGACCTTCGACGAAAGCCGGCACGAAGTGAGTGTCGTCGAGCGCGTCGGGGCCCACGGCGCACGCCCGCGTGATGGCGAAGAGGCGAGCCTGCGCAGCGTCGGCGACGCACGCTTCGTCCCGACCCGGCCGCACGCCGACCGCGTCTGGCAGACCGCCTGGCAGGCCACGATGATCGAACCGTTGCGCCTGGCAGCCGTACCGCTCGGCCCGCTCGGGCTGCATGCCGAGCTGCCTGCCGCCTACGCCGCCGCGCTCGACGCCGAGGGCGTGCTGACCGCGCTGTGCGCCCTCGTGACCCGTTCGGGCTGGCACTGGCAGCCCCGCCTCGGACCGGCCTGATCCACCCTGCCCCGGAGAACCACCCATGACCCGCATCCCCACGCTCGCCGCCGGCCTGATCGCCTGCGCCCTCGCCTTCACGGTGCCCGTCGCCCCCGCCGCCGACATCGGCGCCGACCTGCAGATGGCCGCCGACAGCCAGCCGTTCCGCCAGGTCGCCGATCGTTTCGTCGCCACGGCGATGGCCGGTGACCTCGCTGCGACGCAGGCGATGCTGAGCCGCGAACTCGTCGCGCGCAGCGGCGACGCCGCAATCCGCCAGGCGCTGGACGCGCAGATCCTGCCGTTCTTCCGCGCCGGCCGCGCGCCAGGCCGCAGCGTCACCACCACGCTGACGACCGATGCCACCGGCCAGCGCGGCTACGCCTTCTACATGTGGATGCAGCAGGCCGAGGGTGCGCCGAGGCGGCCCTTCACGGTCTACGTCGTCCGGGAGAGCGACCGCCTGGCCGTCGCCAACGTCGTGCCGGACCGCCTCGTCGAGGGCCGGCACCGCTGAGGCGCTACAGCGATCGGCCGTCGAAGCGCTGCACCGGGATCGCATCGAGGTCCAGCCCCTCGATGCAGCGCAGGTTGATCGCGGCGCCCGCGTGTCCCTGGGCGTCGACCGCCTCGCCGTGCGTGTGGATGCCGCAGGTGCGGCAGTAGCGGTGCCGGATCACGTGCTTGTTGAACGTGTAGCTGCCGGCGGCCTCGTCCGGGGTCTTCAGGCGCAGGCTCGAGCGCGGCACGAACCAGAGCAGCGAACCCTTGCGCGCGCAGATCGAGCAGTTGCAGGCGAGGGCGGCGTCGATCTCGCCGTCGACCTCGAAGGCGACGGCGCCGCAATGGCAGCTGCCGGTGTAGGTCGTCATGGCGGGGTTCCCTTGTGCAATGAGGTGGCCGGCGGCCCGGGCGGGCGGCGCACCAGCGCGGTCACGATGCCGGTGGCGGCCATGATCGCGGCGCCGAGCACGGCGGTGACCTGCAGGCCGCGCACGAACGCGGCCCGCGCCGACTCGAGCAGCGGCGTGCCGACGTCGGTCGGCAGGGTCGCCGCCGTGACGTTCGCCGCCCCGAGCGTGCTGCGTGCCGCGGCCCAGGCTTCGGCCGAGACGCCGTCCGGGGCGGTGTCGCCGAGCAGGCCACGGTAGATCGCGGTGCCGATGCTGCCGAAGATCGCGATGCCGAGCGCACCGCCGAACTCCGAGCCGGTCTCGGAGATCGCCGCCGCCGCGCCGGCGCGTTCGGGCGGCGCGGCGCCGATGATCAGGTCGGTGGCGAGCGTGAACACCGGCGCGAGCCCGAGCGAGAGCACGACCGACGCGCCGATCACGACCCAGGGCGCACTCGTCGCGCCGACCCGCGCGAGCAGCACGAAGCCGAGCGCCGTCAGGGCGATCGCGCCGAGCACGACGTCCGCGGCCTTCCAGCGCCGCAGCAGCAGCGGCGTGCCCATCGATCCGGCGACGAAGGCGAGCGCCCACGGCAGCGTCCAGACGCCGGCGGCGAGCGGGCTCAGCCCGAGCACGAGCTGCAGGTACTGGGCGATGAAGATGTAGGCGCCGAACATCGTGAAGCAGCCGAGCAGGTAGGTCGCGAGCGCGGTGCTGAACGCCGGTTCGCGGAACAGGCGCAGGTCGATCAGCGGGTCGGCGAGGCGGCGCTGGCGGCACACGAAGACCGTGCCGAGCGCCAGCCCGGCGGCGAGGCTCGTGAACGCGAGCACCCCGGGCCCCTGCTCGGCGAGGTGCTTGAGGCCGTAGATCGTCGCGAGCACCGCGACGAGCGACAGCAGCGCGCTCGCGATGTCGAGCCTGCCGGCATCCGGGTCGCGGTACTCGGGCAGCAGCACCGGCCCGAGCACGAGCAGCAGCGCCATCACCGGCACGCTGATCAGGAACACCGAGCCCCACCAGAAGTACTCGATCAGCACGCCGCCGATCAGCGGGCCGATCGCCGCGCCGGCCGAGTAGCTCGAGATCCACAGGCCGATCGCGACGGTGCGCTCGCGCTCGTCGTGGAACATGTTGCGGATCAGCGAGAGTGTCGACGGCGCGACCGTCGCGCCGGCGAGGCCGAGCAGCGCGCGCGTGGCGATCAGCATCTCGGCGCTGGTCGAAAACGCCGCCGCGACCGACGCGAGGCCGAAGAAGGCCGCGCCGATCAGCAGCAGCCGGCGCCGGCCGATGCGGTCACCGAGCGTGCCCATCGTGATCAGCGCGCCGGCGACCATGAAGCCGTAGATGTCGATGATCCACAGCAGCTGCGATGCGCTCGGCTTCAGGTCGGCGCTGAGCGCCGGCACCGCGAGGTTCAGCACCGTCAGGTCGGCGGCGTAGAGCAGGCAGGGCAGCGCGATCACCGCCAGGCCGGTCCACTCGCGCCGGGTGGCGCGGGGCGCCGGGGTCGGGGTGGTCATCGGAGGTTCAATGCTCAGGCGAAGTCGGCCGCCTCGTACAGCGGCCGGATCTCGATCTCGCTCGGTCCCGGCATCGGATTGGGACAGCGCTGCACCCAGGCGACCGCCTCGTCCATGTCCTTCACGTCCCAGAGCCAGAAGCCGGCGACCAGCTCCCGGGTCGCGGCGAACGGCCCGTCGACGACCGTGCGGCCGGGACCATCGAACACGACCCGCCGGCCGTGCGCGGAGGGCTTGAGCCCGTCGGCGGCGACCAGGATGCCGGCATCGCGCAGCGCGTCATTGAACCGGCCCATCGCCTCGAACATCTCGGTCGCCCAGGCCGTTGCGAGCAAGCCCTTCTCGCTGTCCTCGGTGGCCTTCACGAGCACCATCACACGCATCGTCCATCTCCTGGTTGGATCCGGTCCCATGGCCCCTGCGTCGGCATCGGGCCTCCTGGAGCGGGCCCGGCGTCGCCACCATCGCGACGCGGCGCGCATGGGCCGCACGGCGCTCGCGCTGCACGGCCGGCGCCGGTTCGATCTCGGCGAGCAGGTCGTAGAGCGCGGCGATGCGGTGCCAGTCGGTCGCGGCTGCGTCGCGCGCCTGCGCATGCAGCGCGTCGATGGCCGCGCGCAGCGTCTGCGCGCCGACGTCGCGGGCACCGAGCGCGCGGTCGACCAGCACCATCGCCTCGGCGATCAGCGTGCGGTCCCAGAGGCGCCGGTCCTGCGCGTGCAGCGGCAGCGGTGCGCCGGCCGGGTCGCGGCTGGCGGTGGCACGCGCCGCCTGCAGCAGCGCCCGCGCACGCTGCGCGAGCGCCTCGGCCTCGGCGTAGCTCGGTGCGCTCATGCGAGCGTGCCGAGGACGTGGGCCTCGAGCTTGGCGAACGTCGGCGGCCAGCCGACACTGTGGTCGTCGCGCGCGGCGACGTTGCCGAAGACGTGGCGGAAGCTCAGCTCGGTGCCGCCGGCAACCGGCCGCAATTCGATCGTCACGTGCGACTCGGCCTCGGGCAGGCCGCGCCGCGACCACGTGAAGGCCAGCCGGCGCAGCGGCACGACCTCGGTGTAGACGCCGCTCGCCTCGTGTTCGCTGCCGTCGGGCGCGCCGAAGACGATGCGGTAGCGCCCGCCGACGCGCACGTCGAGTTCGACCGCGTGCGCCGTGTCGGCCGCGGCGGGGCCGAACCAGCGCGCGAGCGCCTGCGCCTCGGTCCAGGCGCGCCAGACCTTCGCGGCGTCGACCGGGTAGGTGCGCACGATCTCGAGGCAGGGTGGCTCGTGCAGCGATGCCGCGGTCATGGCAGGGCCTCCTGCACCAGCGGCGCGCCAGCGGCCGCACCGCGAGTGCGCATCAGCGTCGCACCGAGCAGCGCCGCGACCAGCGCAAACAGCGCGCCGACGAGGAAGGCGAGCTGGTAGCCGCCGTTCAGCGCGGCCGCGGCCGGTGTGCCTGCAGCGACGAGCCCCTCGCTGCGTGCCGCAGCGAGGCTCGCCAGCACCGCCAGGCCGAGCGCCCCGCCCATCATGAACGCCGTGTTGACGACACCCGAGGCGAGGCCCGACTCGCCCGGCTCGACGTCGCTCATCGCCGCCAGCAGCAGCGGGTTGAACGCGATGCCCGCGCCGGTGCCCAGCAGCAGCATGCCGGGCAGCACGTCGACGAGGAAGCTGCCGCCGACCGGCGCGCGCGCGAACAGGACCAGGCCCAGCGTCGCGAGCAGCAGCCCGGCCGCGAGCGGCCCGCGGATGCCGAAGCGCATCACGATGCGCGCCGACAGGCCGAGCGAAAACGCCGCCATGATCAGGTTCGCCGGCAGGAACGCGAGGCCGACCCCCATCGGCGTGTAGCCGAGCACGAGCTGCAGGTAGAGCGCCGAGATGAAGAACCACGCGAACATCGCGGCCGCCCAGAGCACGCCGACGACGTTGGCGGTCGCGACGTTGCGCAGCCGGAACAGCGACAGCGGCATCAGCGGGTGCTCGACGCGTGCCTCGATGGCGAGGAACGCCGCCATCAGCACGACCGCCGCGCCGAGCATGCCGAGCGTGCGCGCCGATCCCCAGCCGGCGTCGTTGCCGTCGACGACGGCATAGACCGCGAGCATCAGCGCGAGCGTGACCGTCACGGCGCCGGCGATGTCGAGCCGGCCGCCGGCGGCGCCGCGCAGCCGGGGCAGCAGCGCGACGGCGAGCGCGTAGACCGCCACGCCGATCGGCAGGTTGACGAGGAAGATCCAGTGCCAGCTCAGCGAACTCGTCAGCACCCCGCCGAGCAGCACGCCGATGCTGCCGCCGGCCGAGCAGACGAAGCCGTAGACGCCCATCGCCTTCGCCCGTTCGCCCGGCTCGGTGAACAGGTTCATGATCAGCGACAGCGCGACCGCCGACACCACCGCGCCACCCAGGCCCTGGACGGCACGCGCGGCGATCAGCAGGCCTTGCGAGTCGGCCAGCCCGCAGGCGAGCGACGCGAGCGTGAACGCCACGATGCCGGCGAGGAAGACACGCCGCTGGCCGTACAGGTCGCCCAGGCGCCCGCCGAGCAGCAGGAAGCCGCCGAAGGTCAGCATGTAGGCGTTGACGACCCAGACCAGCGCCGTTTCGCTGAAGCCGAGGTCGGTGCGGATCGACGGCAGCGCGACGTTCACGATCGTCGTGTCGAGCACGATCATCAGCACGCCGAGGCAAAGCACCCCGAGCGCCGACCAGCGCCGGCGCGAATCGAGCAGGTCCTTCATGCCGTCACTGCTCCGCGACGGTCTTGAGCTTGGCCAGCCCGGCCTCGAAGTCCTTGCCGATCATCCGGTCCATGTCGAAGAAGGTGCCCATCAGCCGGGTCAGGTAGGGCGCCGGGCCGTTCATCGCCCAGGTCACCTCGGTCGCGTCGCCCTTGGGCTCGAAGCGGAAGTCGACGCGGTTGTGCGCCTCGAACGGCTTGACGAAGTCGAGCTGGATCGACACGCGGCTCGGCGGCGTCGTGCCGGTGATCGTCATGCGGCCCTGGCCGACCTCCTTGTTGCCGTCCCACGCGTAGCCCGCGCCCGGCCCCGCGGCCGGGCCGCTGAACGTGCGCTTCATCGCCGGGTCCTTGGTCTCGTAGGGCGACCACAGCTTCCACTGCTGCAGGTCGTTGACGAGCGCATAGAGCTTCTCTGGCGGCGCCTTGATCGTCGCGGCGCGCTGCACGCCGAAGCTGTCGGGCTTCGTGCCGGCGTAGATCAGCACGGCGGCGATCGCGACGACGGCGATGATGGCGAGGGTCTTCAGCATGTTCGTGTCCTCCCTGATCGTGTTCAGGCCGCGGGGGGTGGCGCGTCGACCATCACCATCCAGCCGACGCCGAACCTGTCGGCCAGCATGCCGAAGCTCGGCGAGAAGAAGGTGCGCGTCAGCGGCATGTCGACGCGACCGCCTTCCGCGAGCCCGGCGAAGGCACGTTCGGCCTCGGCCACGGTGGCGACGCTGTGCGCGAGCATGATGCCGGCGAAGTTCGCCTGGCCGGAGCAGCTGCCGTCCGAGCCCATCACGACCGAGTCGCCGATGCGCAGCGACATGTGCAGCACCTTCTTCTCCGAACCCGGCGGCACCATGCCCGGCGGCTGCGGCTCGGGGCTCTCGTCGTTGCGCATCAGCATCTCCAGCTTGGCGCCCAGCACCTTGACGTAGAACGCGGCGGCCTCCTCGGCACGACCTTCGAACGAAAGATAGGGTTGTACGAGGCTCATCGGTCGACTCCTGTCAGCGAAAGGAAAGAGGTTCTACGAGACGCCCCTGTCAACGCGTGTCAGTAGGCTGCGGCTCAGGCCGCGAAGCAGGCTTCGAGCTTGTCGAAGGTCGGCATCCAGCCGCGCTCGTGGTTGTCGCGCGCGGCCAGGTCGAAGAAGCGGTCGTGCAGGAAGCTCAGCTCGGTACCGCCCGCGACGGCGCGCAGGTCGAGGCTGACGCGCGAAACCCGCTCCGGCGTGCTCTTCCAGGCCCAGCTGAACACGAGCCGGCGCGGCGCGTCGACCTCGAGGTACTCGCCCGCGACATCGTGGTCCTCGCCGTCGGGCGTGTGAAACACGATGTGGTAGCGCCCGCCGACGCGCAGGTCGATGTGGGCGAGCGTGACCGAATCGGGTTCGCCGGGCCCGAACCAGCGCACTAGCGCTTGCGGGTCGGTCCACGCGCGCCAGACCCTTTCGGGCGCGACCGGGTAGCGTCGGACGATGGCGAGGCGAGGGGCGTCTTGTTCGGTTCCGGCTCTTTCCATGCCTCGACTTCCTCCTGGTGGTAGAGATAGCGGCCGAGCGCATCCAGGCGCTCGGACCAGAAGCGCTGGTAGCGGGCCATCCACATCGCGGCCTCCTGCATCGGCGCGGCATCGAGCTCGCAACGCACGACCCGGCCCTCCTTCGAGCGGGCGATCAGCCCGGCCGTCTCGAGCACCGCGAGGTGCTTCATGAATCCGGGCAGCGACATGCCGTGCGGCTGCGCGAGCTCGGTGACGGTGTGGCTGCCGCCATCGCCGAGACGCTCGAGCACGTCGCGCCGCGTCGCGTCGGACAGCGCCGCGAAGACGAGATCGAGGGCGGGATCCTTTTGCTTAACCATTGGGTTTAGTATCGGGGCACGACGACGCCTTGTCAAGCGACCGGTCGTGCGACCAAGGGGGGAGCGACGGTGGCGCCGCGCGCCGTGCCGCGGCGGCTCAGGCGCCGCGCTGGCGCAGGCGCCGGTTCGGCAGCAGGCCGAAGAGCGACGCGACCAGGCCGCCCAGGCCCGAAGCGCCGCGGCCGCGCGGTGCGGCCTCGAGCACGCCCAGCGGCACCTGCTGGGTGGCCGGCGGCACGTCGCGGCGCGGCGCGGGCGCCTTGCTCGCACGCACCGGCCGCGGCGGCGCGGGCGTTTCCTCGCGCAGCGGCACGGGTGCGGTGCAGGGCCGTGTCGGCTTCAGCGCCGGCGCGTCGGCCCGCGGTGCCGGATGCAGCGTCGGCGCGAGCCAGTCGAGGACCGGCTGCCACTGGGCGCGGTCGAGTGCGGTCTTCTCGGCCGGCAGATCGAAGATCGTCAGGCCCTGCTCGACGCAGCGCACATAGGCCTGGGCGTCGCGCAGCACGCCGATGAACGGCAGTTCGAGCGTCGCGGCCCACTGCCCGAGCACCTCGCTCGCGCGCGTGCGGCCGTCCAGCCGCATGCCGACCGCCGCGACCCGGCAGCGGCCGCTCGCGACGCGCGGCAGCGTCATCAGTTCGGCCAGGCACTCGGCCGCCGACTCGCGGTCGAACAGCGAGTTGCAGACCGGCATCACGATCGCGTCGGCATAGGAGACCACTTTGGCGAGCTCGAAGCCGCGCATGCCGCCCGGTGTGTCGAGCACGACATGCGTGATGCCCACCGGGGGGCGCAGCACGCTCTTCGGATCGAGCGCCCAGCCGACGATCGGCTGGCACTTCGGCAGCGTCTGCGTCGCGCGGGCACGCAGCCAGGCCTGGGTCGACTGCTGCTTGTCGGTGTCGCCCAGCATCACGCGCTGCCCGGCTCCCGACAGGAAGCCGGCCAGGTGGGTCGCCAGCGTGCTCTTGCCGGAGCCGCCCTTGCGGTTGATGACTGCGATGACAGGCATGTTGCGGAGGTTGCCCCGCGATTGAAGCACCGTGCCGGTGGCGCCGATCGCCGGGAACAACGGTCAAATGCGCGGCATTTCACGGCGCAGCGCGCGTACGAACGGTTTCAATCGATGACTTCGGGCCACTCCGTATGGAAGAACTCGCCCGCCGGGCGGTCGATCCGCTCGTAGGTGTGCGCACCGAAGAAGTCGCGCTGCGCCTGCAGCAGGTTGGCCGGCAGGCGCTCGGCGCGCAGGCTGTCGTAGTAGCCGAGCGAGGCCGAAAACGCCGGCACCGCGATCCCGTTCGTCACCGCCAGCGCGACGACCTCGCGCCAGTGCTGCTGCGTGCGGTTGAGCAACTGCTCGAAGAAGGGCGCGAGCATCAGGTTGGGCAGCGCGGGGTCGGCCCGGTAGGCCTCGGTGATGCGGTTCAGGAAGCGCGCGCGGATGATGCAGCCGCCGCGCCAGATCGACGCGATCGCGCCGAGGTCGAGCGCCCAGCCCTTCTTCGCGCTCATCGTGCGCATCAGGTCCAGCCCCTGCGCGTAGCTGACGACCTTGGACGCGTAGAGCGCGTCGTGCACCTTCGCGACCAGCGTCGCCTTGTGCGCGGACAGGTCGGGCGCCGGGCCGTGCAGCACCTGGCTCGCCGCGACCCGCTGCGCCTTCTGCGACGACAGCACACGCGCCTCGACCGCCGCATTGATCGTGCTGATGACGACGGCGTTTTCGGCCGCATTCAGCAGCGTCCACTGGCCGGTGCCCTTCTGTCCGGCCTTGTCGAGGATCAGCTCGACGACCGGCTGGCCGGTCTGCGGGTCCTTCTGCGCCAGCGCCTTCGCGGTGATCTGGATCAGGTAGCTCTGCAGCTCGCCGGCATTCCACTGCTCGAAGATCGCGGCCATCTCGTCGGTCGTGAAGCCGGCCGCCTTGAACAACGCGTAGGCCTCGCAGATCAGCTGCATGTCGCCGTACTCGATGCCGTTGTGGATCATCTTCACGTAGTGGCCGGCGCCGCCCGGGCCGATTT
>Ga0315910_10003928_pt1 | contig 12520 bp, 9 predicted proteins | sample EdamamesoilMG_FD_204470 | JGI IMG/M metagenome (GOLD analysis project Ga0315910, IMG submission 204470) | Garden soil microbial communities collected in Santa Monica, California, United States - Edamame soil | ecosystem: Environmental > Terrestrial > Soil > Garden | place: USA: California... | reverse complement strand
TTCGAGGTTCAGCCCCCTGCTCGATACGCCCGTGTGCAAGTGGCGCTGCGGGTGGCCATAGTGTTCCTGCTCGCGTTATTGCAGACGCGCCTGGCCTGGATCTTCGCCACGTTGTTCGTGCTCTTGCCGATCCTGGCAGCGGTGTCGATCCAGAAGCACGGCGGCATTGGCTACGAGAGCAGCAGCCGTCAAGGCATGCAGCGGGCGCTGCATTGGTGGAGCGCCTTCCTTGCTTTCCTGTTCTTCGTCAGCGATCGATTTCCAGCTGCGAGAGAGGACCTCGCCGAAGTGCGGCTCGACGTTGGCGCCAGCGAGCCGGTGCTCGTGACGCAAGCCTTGATGCGCCTCGTGACGTCGCTGCCGGAATTTCTCGCCTTGGTAGTGCTCGGATGGGGTGCGGGGGTGCTCGCCGTCATCGCAGCGGTGTGCGTGGTCGTCGTGGAGCGTGTCCCAGAGCCCATCCGGCGGTTCTTGGCGTTTTACGTTGCGCTCCAGGTGCGGTTTCTGGCGTACCACGCGGCGTTGGTCAGCGCGCACCCGCTCTTGGACGGGCGCCGCTGGCAACCACGGTGAGCCACACGGAACGTCGGCCGGAGGTTAGGGGCACGAGCACGCTGACATTCCCCGGACGGCTTGCGGCGTTCACGATCGCCGCCGCCGCTCCCGTGATCGCCCCGAAGTCTCGGGGCGATTCCTTCGCGTTTTTGGCTCCGCGGGGGTCAACGGCCGAGCGAGTCATTCAAACGGGCGAGTTGCCCGTGCTCATCGTCGCTCGGGGCGCTCGTCGCGGATATCGTCGCCCGGTGCTCTGCGTCGAGTTGACCGACGCGAGCATCCCGCTCATCTCGCTCGGGTTGAGCGTGCTCGACATCTCGGTGACGGACGCGACGCTCATCCATGCGTATCATGGACGCGCATTGGATGAGGCGGTGCAGGTGTCCGGGGGCGGACGGGGCCTCGGGCTTCAGCGCCTGGATTCATTGGCAGCGCAACTCCACGCCTTGCAGCAGTCGGCGCGTGCCCACGGCGTCAAGTGGCGCACTGCCCTCGTGCGCGGGGACGCGAGCCGTTCAGGACCACGCAGGGTTTGCGCTTGGCCGTAGCCGCCGCGTGCAACGACCTCGATGCTTCGAACTGGGCGATGTGGAACGCGAGTTGCAGTCTCCAGCATGCATGAAGCGAGCACTACAAATCATCCTGGCGGTCAGTGCCTTTGGAGCGATGTTCTCTGGTGTGCTGACCTATGGCGAGCTCTTCGGGGGCCAGGCGATGAGCTGCCCCTCACCGGGCGCTCCGGGAACCGTCTTGGGTTATCCGGCGTGCGTGTATGGGTTCTTCATGTACCTGACCATCGCCATCACGGCAGGGCTGGGCCTTCTCGATGCTCGGCTTGCGCGAACGCGCCGCCCGTCACCGGGCACGCATGTCCATGCCTAGACCGCTCGAGCGCTCCACTGGGCGCCCACCTCGCAAGCAGCCGAACCGCAGCCTATCGCGGGCGATGGGCGATAGGTTGCAGACCGCCGGAGGAAGTAAAGCATGCGTGTGGTGACACACTCGGGACCATTTCACGCTGACGAGGTCTTCGCGTATGCGTTGCTGCGCGTCATTCTTGGCGAGCCGCTCGACCTGGTGCGCACGCGCGACCCCCGCGTCATCGCCGACGCAGACCTGGTGATCGATGTCGGCGGCGCCTACGACCCGGAGCGCCGTCGCTTCGACCACCATCAGCGTTCCTACCACGGCGCGCTCTCCTCGGCAGGCATGGTGTTGCGTTGGCTCGAGCACATGGGAAACGTTTCGAGCGGTTTCGCCCGTCAGCTGCGTCAGGACTGGGTCGAGTACATCGATGCTGTGGATACCGGTCGGCGTCGCCCCGGCGGAGGCGTTCCGTGCATTTCGAGCATCGTGGCTGTCCTTGCAGACCAAGCCAGCTCACCGGAGGAGATGGACACCGGATTCGTCGAAGCGACAAAGATGTGTGAAGGCATCTTGCGAGGGCTCTGTGTCCGCGAGCACGCCTACCGACTGGCGAGTTCTGTCGTGCCCGAGGCGATGCGCTGCGCCGAGGCCTCAGGGTCACGTGTGCTGGTGTTTGGCCAACACCAAAAATGGCAGCGGGCATACTTCGAGCATGGCGGTGCACATCACCCGAGCGACTTCGTGCTCTATCCAGATGCAGACGGGACTTGGGTACTGATCTGCATTCCGGACGAGCGCCGCGCGCTCGGCTGCAGGCGGGCTCTTCCCTCCGAGTGGGCCGGGCTCGCGGGCGAACAACTGGTGAACGTCGCTGCTGTGCCCGGAGCCCTGTTCTGTCACAAAAACCGGTTCATGGCTGGTTTCTCCAGCGAGAGTGCCGCACGGGCCGCGATCGCGCGTTGGGGCTTGGATCGGCCTAGCGACGAATGAGCCGTGGCGGAGACTCCGTCATGTGCGATGCAAGAGCGCGCAGCGGGAACGGACTGTCGCCACATGGGCGCGCCGAGCTGGCGCGAGAGCCGTCTCGCGCCAGCAACTCCGGCATCAGCCTCAACTGACCTTGACGGCGATCGCCTTCGGTGCCGCCTTCTCGGTCTTGGGCAGACGGACGTGCAATAGTCCGTCCTTGTATTCGGCGGTCAGCCTGGAATCATCGACGTTGTCTGGTAGCGTGAAGCTGCGCATGAACGAGCCGTAGCTCCGCTCGACGCGGTGGAATTTCTTGCCCCTGTCCTCCTTCTCTTGTTTGCGCTCACCTGAAATTCGCAGCTCCCCATCCTCCACGGTCACCTTGACATCTTCCTTCTGGAGGTCGGGCAGCTCGGCCTTGATTTCAAAGGCTTCGGCGGTCTCGGCAATGTCGACGGAAGGCGCCCAGTCGAACGACGAAAAGGCGTCCTTGTTGCCGGCCTTCGTTGCCAGATGGCTTCGGCCAAACACGCGGTTTAGCCGGTCGCTCATCTCTTCCAACTCGCGGAACGGGTCCCAACGAACGATGCTCATGTTCATTCTCCTGGCTATGGGCGATACGCCGTGTGTCTACGGGCGATGCCTGATTGGGGCACTGCCGCTGGCGCCTCGTGTAGTGCGAGGCGCGTCACCACGAGAGCAGCAAGCATGCCAGAGTGCGGCGCCGAGCCGGCGCCGCCAGTCGTCGTGCTGCCGGCTGCACCCGTTCACAGCACGCGGGTCATGGCGCGCAGGCCATGCGCGGTGCCGTGTGCCTCGTGCACTGTTTGCGGGGTGGCGTGGGCACCACGAGGCGAGCAACGCGAGATTGACCAGCGTTCGCTGAGTAGGGTCAGGCGACGCTAGATCGATGCGCTGGCAAGCGGTGCCCTGCGGCGGTGACGCCGAGGCTTGTGCGAACCTTGGCGTCGAGGTCATCCAGCGAGAAGGGGCCCGCAATCATCTCTGCTGCCGGCATGCTCAGAGCATCGATTCTCAAATCGGCGTAGGCAGACATGAAGAGCACGCGCAGTCGCGGCATGCGACGAGCCAAGAGCGTCGCGACGTCGACGCCGTGGATGGCCGATGTGACGAGGTCGCCGACCAAAAGGTCGATTCGGTCGTACTCGCTTTCGAAGAGAGCAATGGCCTCACCCTCAGTTTGCGCCGACAGGACCCGGTGGCCCACACTGGCGAGCAGATGAGTTACCGCACGGAGCACGGCGGCCTGGAGGTGAGGGGAAGCAGATGGGGCGCCGCGCGTTCCAGCGGCGAGCCGGTGATGTCGACCGGCAGCAGGCTAGCCACCGGCTCGAGCCTTCGCAACTCATGGGAGGCGCTCCACGCTCGACGGCTCGCGGCTGCGCGAGCTGGGCGCTCGGTCAAACTCCGTGGCGCGGCCGGTGCTGCGCGCCTCCGTTGCTGGAGACCTGAGAATCTCGAGCACCTTGGGTAGCGCGTCACTCGTCACGGATATACTGTCGATGCCAGCCTGCGCCAGGAAGCGCGCAAACTCCGGATGGTCACTGGGCGCCTGTCCACACAGGCCGACCTTGCGTCCCCAACGATGGGCGCGTTCGATCGTCAATCGGATCATCTCTTTGACGCCTGGGTCTTGCTCGTCGAAGATGCGAGAAAGCTGCTCGGAATCGCGGTCGACACCCAGCGTGAGCTGGGTGAGATCATTGGAGCCGATGGAGAATCCGTCGAATAGCTCCGCGAACTGCTCCGCGAGGATGACGTTGTTGGGGATCTCGATCATGACAAATACTTCGAGTCCTTGCTCGCCCCGCGAAAGACCATTGTGCGCCATCTCGTCGAGTACACGGCTGCCTTCCTCGAGTGTTCTGCAGAAGGGGACCATTACCTTCACGTTGACCAGGCCCATGACGTTGCGCACCCGGCGGATAGCCTCGCATTCCAAGGCGAAACCTTCGCGATAGGCGGGATCGTAGTAGCGCGAGGCGCCGCGCCATCCAATCATGGGATTGTGCTCGACGGGCTCGAAGTCGGCGCCGCCGATGAGCCCAGCGTATTCGTTGGTCTTGAAGTCAGAGAAGCGAACGATGACGGGTCGAGGGTAGAATGCCCCCGCGATCTGAGCGATGCCGCTCGCGAGCTTTTCGACGAAGAACTCACGAGGGGAGGCGAAGGCTTCTGAGCGCGTCCGGATCTCGGCCAGGGCTTCGCGGCGCGTGACTCGCTCCGGGTGCACGATCGCCACGGGGTGGATGCCGATCGCGCTGGAGATGATGAACTCCAAGCGGGCCAGCCCAACGCCGGCGCTCGGGAGCTGGGCCACCATGAGGGCCGTCTCGGGATTGCCCACGTTGAGCATGACGGGGGTTGATGGCCGCGGCAATGTCGACGGGTCGACTTCCTCTCGGTCGAAATCGAGCTGCCCTTCGTAGACCTTGCCTTCATCGCCCTCCGCGCATGAGACGGTCACGACATGACCGGTGTCGATCAACGCCGAGCCGTTCCCGGTCCCGACGACACACGGCAAGCCGAGCTCTCGCGAAACGATGGCTGCGTGACAGGTACGGCCGCCGTGGTCCGTCACGATGGCGCTCGCGCGCTTCATGATCGGCTCCCAGTCGGGGTCGGTCATCGGCGCAACCAGAACTTCCCCCGCCTTGAATGTCGCTAGGTCCTGAGTCGAGTGGACGACTCGAGCCTTGCCCGACGCGACGCGGCTCCCCACGCTCTTGCCGCGGGTGATGAGGCGTCCCTTCTCGCGCATGCGGAAGAACTCGAGCTTGGCCGTACGCCGCTGAGAGAAGACCGTTTCCGGTCGCGCTTGCACGATATACAGACGACCGTCCAGACCGTCCTTGGCCCACTCGAGATCCATGGGTACGGGACGTCCTGCCGCATCGCTGTAGTGACGCTCGATGCGCACGGCCCAGCGAGCCAGAGAAAGAACGTCGTCATCGGTCAAGACGAACGAGCGCCTCCGGCTGCCGCTGACGGCACGCTCGACGACCGTGCTGGAGCCTCCCTCCGCGTAGACCATCTCTACTGCCTTGTCGCCGAGCTCGCGCCGAAGGATGGGGCGAAAGTCTTGGGCCAGCGTCGGCTTGTGGACCCAGTATTCGTCTGGGTTGACGCGTCCCTGTACGACCGTCTCCCCCAGGCCGTAGGCGCCGGTGATCAGCACGACATCGCGAAATCCGGTCTCCGTGTCGAGCGTGAAGATGACGCCGGCGGAGCCCAGGTCGCTGCGGACCATCTTCTGGACGCCGACGCTCAGCGCGACGCTCGCATGTGCGAACCTTCGTTCGACGCGATAAACGATGGCGCGATCGGTGAACAGGGAGGCCATGCAATCGCGGACCGCGTCGAGCAGCGCCGACTCGCCGCGGATGTTCAAGTACGTCTCCTGCTGGCCCGCGAACGACGCGGTCGGCAGATCTTCGGCGGTTGCGCTCGAGCGAACGGCCACGTCCGTCGCAGCTTCACCGAGACGCGCAGACAGCTCTCGGTAGGCGGATCGCACGGACTCTGCCACGGCGTCTGGCAATGGCGCGGACCGTATCAGGGCGCGGATCCGAGCACCTTCTCGCGCGAGCGCGGCGACGTCGTTGACGTCCAACCGCTCGAGCGCCGGGTAAATCTGGTTGGCGAGGCCGGCGTCGTCGATGTGTCGGCGGAACGCGTCTGCCGTGATCGCGAATCCGTCGGGAACGCGCACGCCGAGCGGAACCAGGTAACGAAACAGCTCGCCGAGAGAAGCGTTCTTCCCGCCGACGTGCGGCACATCAGCCAGCGTGAGCTCGGAGAGTTGCAGCGTGAATGGGTCTTGTGGGGTCATGGTCAACTTTCGCATCAGGATTTCTGGCCGCGGGCCAACAACAAGGGGCGGCGACTGTGCGTCAGCACGTTCGCTGCAACCGAGCCGAGGGCGGCTCTGGCGATTCCAGTGCGGCCGTGTGTGCCCAGGCAGACGAGGTCCGCCCCGAAGCGTTCGGCGGCCTGACAGATGGCTTGCCAGGCTTCGGGAGCGTCGATCACGTGAAGCTCGGTGGCGATACCGGTGCCGCTCGCGTCCGGTGGAATGAGCTGAGACAGGCGCGAGCGGGCGGCGGCAGCGGCCTCGGTCGTCACCCGCTCGGAAACGGACTGGAGCACGTCATACGGGTCGATGCGAGGGTGATCTGACGCGAGCACGTGCAGCAGGTGTATCGTTCCCCCCGAGCGCAAGGTGGCGTACGCTAGAGGGATCGCCGAGTTGGCGAGATCGGAGAAGTCCGTGGCGACGAGCACGTGCCGTAGCCTGGGCACGTGGAGCTTTCGCGGTACCGCCGGCGCAGGGACGCACGCGACCGAAACCCGTGCTGTTTGTAGCGTTTGCCGCGCGACGGACCCGTCCCACAGCTTCTCGAGAGTGCCGATGGCGCGTGAGCCGACCACGACGAGATCCGCGTGCATCTCGTGGGCCAAGGCGGCCAAGGCGTCCCCCGGTCGTCCGAGATGGGGTTCGATGCGATAGGTTCTGAGCTTTGCGTGCAGAAGTCCGTCCAATCGCTGAGACAGCTCGCGGCCGAGCGTTCCGACGATTTCAGGGTTTGGTTCGACCAAGCTGCGATTGCCTTCGACGCCCAGGCGGTTGAAGGCCTCCCGCGGCCAGTAGAAGTGTGCCAGCGTAAGCTCCACCGGACCGAGCAGGCATACGCTGTCGAGCCATCGAGCGGCATTTTCGGTGCTCTCGGATGTATCTGCGCCAAGGACGATCCGTAACGGACGATGCTCCTTCAGCCAACCAACGAAAGGCGCTGCGTCGCGAATTGCCAAGGCGGGCACGTGGGAATGCTGCGCCGTCCGGTCTGCCCTGCTGCCGAGGTGATGCCAATCATTGCCACCCTGGCCGAGGGCACCGACCACGACGAGAGTAGCCTGCCGATCTCGTGCGGCGGCCTGCAGTACGCGTTCGGGCGACCCGCCAACGGCGCCTCCAGTCACGTCTGCGCCGAGCTCCCGCAATCGCTCGCATTCGCGAGCGAGCTGGCCTTCGGCCCACAGCAGTACGGGATGCCCTGGCGCGGCCTTCAGCGCTTCGGGCGGGAGGTCGAGTGCATGGACCAGGTGCAGCGTAGCGCCCGTCCGCACCGCGAGGCATGCCGCCGCCGTAGCGGCCTGAATGGCCATTTCGGAAAAATCGGTTCCGCAAACGATCGACATCGAGCCTCTTCGTCTCAGCGCAAACGTGCGTCGCTCGCCAGCGACCTCATCCAAGGGCCGTGCCAACCCTGGGTCTCGCACGAATTCAGCACGTCTCGCGCCCGCATCGGCGCCGCCGCGTGAGCTGGGCATCGACAGTAGACGAATGCCGACGCAAAGCATGCGCCGGTCGACGCGCAGCGCACCACGTGCGTCAAAGGCTGGCCGGGGGACTACCACGGCCCTTTCGTGCTACGCATAGGCGCGCTCGTCCCGGCGTGCCCAGCGCGCGTGTTCCCGCCCGCAATCAACTGGAGACGATTTCGCCGAGGCGCGGCGCTCGCGGCGACTGTGAAGTGCTCTTGTGCCGCTCAGCGTCGGCGCTGCGAATTCTGAGCTCTGATTGCAGTATGCATCGTGAGTTCGAAACGACTGACGAAACCGCCGTCGCGTCAGCTCTTCTGCCAAACTGACGAGGATCCCGTCCAGCAGGAGCGCGCGCCACCGCCTGTTCTCGAACAGCTAGGGCGATGGCGGGCGCGATCAGTTGCGCGAAGGTCGCTCTGAGCACCGTCGACACGCCCGCGTAAACGCCGCTAGCAAGTGACGTTTGCGCGGTGTTGCAGCGCCGCAAGTTCGTCTGAAGGAGTACGCCGGCACGACCCCTTCGCGAGCAGTTCCTGCAGGCGGAGTACGTCTTTGCGCTCGAGCGCCACCCCGATCGCCGTCTTGGCGAAATCACGAACTCCGCGAGATCGGAAGCGATTGCATCGATCGTCGGCTGGAACCGATTCCTGCTGCCGATGGCGTAAATTACGCCGACTTCGTCACTGAAATAGCTCGTTGCAGGAACCGCTTGCAGCGCTGACTCACCGGCGCAACACTGGTACCGTGCTGGGCAAATGCACAAGACGCCCGTCATTGCTCCAGTGTTGTTGATTGCGGCCCATCTCGTCGCGTGCGGCGGGGAAGACTCTTCGGAGAACGCGCTGCCGGAGTCCGCGACCAGCCTGTCGCCGGACACCGTATCGGAGGCAGCGCCTGTGGCGACCGACTCGCCCGCCGTCGGTGAGCCCGCGGATACCGGCGAAGGCTCGCCCGAGGGTGTCGATCTCGAGCCGCCGCTCGCACCACCGCCGACGGCAGGAGCGATGCCGACGGCCGTTCCAGAGGCCCCGCCCGCTGGGCCCGGAGATGGTCGTTTGGTTGGCACGGAGTGCACGCCCGTGTGTCTCGATGCGTCCACGGATCCCGACCAGGCGGGCAACACCGACGGCTGGGGATACGAGCTCGATCAGAGCTGCCTGGTGCCGGGCTCCGAGCTCGAGCTCGTGGGGGAGCCGTGCGACCTGCCCACTCTCGAGCCGCTGCTGCCGGTGGACCCGGTGATCCCCGAGGGCAACGTGCCCCGGCCGGCGGGCAACCTTTCGACGGGTTTCTTCGTGTCCGGAGGCCGGCTCTATGATCGCCTCGGCAGCGACTTCGTGATGCGCGGAATCAACCATCCGGTGGCGTGGTTTCAGAACGACGCGCTGCAGTGGATGGATGAGATATCGACGACGGGCGCCAACTCGGTGCGTATCGTCTGGGAGACGACGGCTGGGTCTCCAGAGGTCTTGCGCGCATCGATCGAACGTGCCGTCGAGCTGGGCATGGTACCCATCGTCGAGTTGCACGACGAAACGGGAAGCAACGACGTGAACGGGCCCATGCGTTTGGCCCAGTACTACGTCGACGATCTCACGGAAGTGCTGGAGACCTTTGAGCCCTACCTCCTGCTCAACATCGCCAACGAGTGGGGCGACTATTTCTCCAGTGCGGCAGACTGGGTGGAGGCGTATCGCCGGGCTCTGAGCGTATTGCGAAATTCGGGCATCAACCACACGTTGGTCATCGACGCCAACGACTACGGCCAGCGTGGCCAGACCATCGTCGAAAACGGCCGGCAACTGTTGGACATGGATCCGCAGCACAACATCCTGTTCAGCACGCACATGTACCAGGCCTACGAGAACCCGCAGCTCATCCTCGACGTGGTCCGTGGCGCGCAGAGCGCTGGCCTTCCGCTGATCGTGGGCGAATTCGGCTTCCAGCACGGGGAGCGGAACGGGCAACCCATCCCCGTGCCGTTTGAGGCCATGACCGAGGAAGCGGCACGGGCCGGCATCGGGTACCTCGCCTGGTCTTGGACGGGCAACAGTGACTACGTGGGCTATCTGGACCTGAGCGTCAACGGCAGCGCCAGCCAGCTGACGCAATGGGGCGACGACATAATCAACGGACCAAACGGGATCCGCGCCACCAGTCTGCCAGCGAGCATCTTTGCTGCGCCTTGATCACGTAAGTTAACGGCGCGTCTGCGTCGCGGGCTCGTTCACGCGCAGCGCCGCGCGACGATCAACGTCACATCGTCTTGCTGGACCGGAGCCCATGCCCGAACGGCGTTCAGAAGTCGCTGCTGGATCTCCGAAGCGGGCGCACGAGAGTGCGCCTGCAGCAGCTCTTCGACGCGCTCGATGCCAAACATCTCCCCGTTCGCGTTGCGGGCTTCGGTCAAGCCGTCGGTGTACAGCAGCAAGATGTCCCCTACCGCGAGATGAAACGAAGCGTCTTGTGTGCATTCGGTTACATCCGCCAGGATGCCGAGCCAAATGCCCGACGCCCCGTAACGCTCGCAACGCGCACGCTCGGAGCGGTAAACGATGAGGTCATCGTGGGCGCCGGCAAACGCAACCGTTCCGTCCGAACGATAGCGCAGGATGACAAATGTCGCGTGTTCCGACGCATCGAGGCGCTCGCGCACGTTCAGATGCATGACACGGTTGAGCTGGTTGATGACTTGGGATGGTGTCCCCTCGGGTAACGTATAGATGATGCCGGTGACGGCGCTCTGCATCATGAGCATGATCATACCCGCCAGCAAGCCGTGCCCAGTCACGTCGCCGATGGCCAACCAGCAGCCGTCAGCAGCATTTATCACGTCGTAGTAGTCACCGCCCACTTGGTCGGCCGGGTCCATGGACGCGACCACCTCCAGCCCGGGCACCAATAGCTCGCGCGGGATCAGGGCCGTTTGAATCCTTCGCGCGACCGCGAGCTCACCCAGAAATTGCTCTCGAGCGAGGCGCTCCCGCAGGGCGGTCTCCGCAACGACACGGGTGTGCAGCGAAGCGAGCTCCAAAGCCGCGCCGAGTTGATTGCGAACGGCCTCGCATACGAAAGGGTCTGCTTCTCCACCGAATACTACCAGGCCCAACACTTTGCGACCAAACGTGAGGGGCAAAGTGAGCAGGCAGCGTGGGCGTTCGTTCGCCGGAAAGCCCGGCGGCAAGAGCTGCGTAGCCGGGTAGGGCACAGCGTCGAGGGGCGCGATCGAACCTTCGTCGGTCGCGAGCAGCGGGCTCATGTGGTCCGGATCGTCCGCGACCAGCAGAGAGACCAGGGCCGTGCCGATGCGCATGCGTGGCAGGACGGAGACGAGCTTTCGGGCCAGACCTGACGGATTCAGCTCCATCGCCAGGTCGTGACTGATCTCCCGTAGTCCATAAACGCTCTCCATGAGCCGTAGGGCGCGCCGTCCTTCGCGGCGCGTCGCGGCGGCGGAGAGGACTGCGATCCCGCGCAGACACGCCTCTTCGAACGCAATGTGGTCTGCGCCCGGATATCCAGCGTCGCGACACGAACGGCGCAGCTCGACCAGCGCGCGGCCGACCTCATCGAGGGAGATCTCGATGTCGTCGAGGCGCTCGGCGATGTGCTCGATCGTGCGCAGAAAGTACCCCCGCTGCCCGGACAGCTCGTCTGCGAGCGCCTCGATCATCTCACCCACGAAGCTCGCCCAGTAGCGGCGTGCCGACCCCGCCTGGCTGAGCACCTCGGTGAACAACTCGGCGGTGTTCTTACGGATCGCGTCGCAGGCTCGCTCCGATCCAGCGAGCTGCAGCTTCCGCGCGGAATTGCTCACGACGTAGCCGCAGCCGCACGACTCTCGCCGCATGATGTGAGCCGTGAGGCGACTGACGGGGGTGGGGGCCTCGCCGGACATGCTCCGCACGAGTGCGTCCACCGCGCGCTCCGCCATCTCTTCGATGGGCTGTGCCGCCGTCGTCAGTGAGCGTAGGGCGAAACGTGCGACGGGCGCATCGTCAAAGCCTGCCACGAGCACGTTCTCGGGCACACGCAGGCCGTGCTGCAAGAGTGTCTCCATGGCGCCTTGCGCCATATAGTCGTTGCCCGCCACCACTCCGTCGATGTCGCGCGTGCGCTCGAGGATCGCCTGCATCGCCGAGCGACCCGTGGGAAGGCTGAACTCGCCCCAGGCGACCAGCGCGGGATCGAACGCGATGTGTGCTGCCGCGAGTGCGTCCCGATAGCCGTCGAGGCGCTCGTTGGCCTCTGCATTGTACCCTGGACCGCTGACGTAGGCGATGCGTCGGCACCCGTGGTACTGCGCGAGGTGCTCGACTTGAGCACGCATGGCGGCCCTGTTGTTGATGACGATGGCAGGAACGCCCGGTAGCTCCAGGCCTATCGTGCAGGCGTGCACGGGCGCGAGCCGCTGGCACAGCTTGGCAATCCCTTCGGTGCCCGCGCGGTTGGCGAGCCCGCCAGCGACGAGGATGGCTCCATCAATCGAGCTCTTCGTCAGCCAGTCGTACAAGACGTTCATCGCGCGCTCGTTCTCATCCTCGGGGTCGAGCGCGCGTCCGATCGCCACTACGAGGTCGAGATTGCGACGTTCGGCGACGCGACCCACCGCCATGCGCAAGCTCATCTGGTAGGCGCTATCGAGGAAATTGACCAGCAGGGCGATCCGGTAGCGACGCGTTTGGGTCGTCATCAGCAGGTCTTGGGCTCCAGATCGCCACTACGTCCGTTGGCCGCGTGACGCTTACCTCGGGTGGCGCTTACCTTGGGCTACATCGCGCCG
>Ga0315910_10003927_pt1 | contig 12521 bp, 12 predicted proteins | sample EdamamesoilMG_FD_204470 | JGI IMG/M metagenome (GOLD analysis project Ga0315910, IMG submission 204470) | Garden soil microbial communities collected in Santa Monica, California, United States - Edamame soil | ecosystem: Environmental > Terrestrial > Soil > Garden | place: USA: California... | reverse complement strand
CAAGGAATGGTTGTTTGAAGCCGACGAAATCGACGTTCCCCACACCAGCGAAATCACCTTCGAATGCGCCAACGTGTTCGACGGGGATGGCGTGGCCGACGGCAATTCAATGACCTGGACCTGGGATGTTGAAGGCAACAACAGCTTCGTCGCCACTCTTTACCCTGATTTTGCCGGCAGTACCCTCTGCCGCGCCACGGAATACCCGATTGCCAGCGCCGTGGAAGCCAGCAATGGTTGCGAGTCCTGGACTCCGGTTCCCCTTGGCAGCGCCCCGCTCTCCTGCACCATCATCAATACGGTATTCCTGGAAGGCATTCCTACCCTGAACCAGTACGGCATGGTGCTGTTTTCGCTGCTCATGCTGGGCACCGGCCTGATCGTCCTCCGCCGCATCTGAACCAAATCGAACCCCTGCGATCTGCATTTGCGTTAAACTTCACCTTTGTTGTTCTACGGAGTTGAATCATGGGTCTTGGTGGTCTCAGCATCGGGCATCTGCTCGTATTGCTGCTCGTAGTGGTACTGGTTTTCGGCACCAAGCGTTTGCGTAACATGGGTGGTGACCTCGGCGCCGCCATCAAAGGATTCCGCAAAGGCATGGAAGAAGAGAAAAACAGCAATACGGAACGCCTCGAAGCCGACCAGCTCGGCGCCGATGCAACGCCCTCTTCCAGCACACGCGAATCTTCGAAAGATTCAGCTAAAACCTCCTCCTGAGTTCGCTGACCTCGCTCGATGTTCGACGTCGGCTTTTCCGAGCTGGTGCTTCTCGCGCTCGTGGCGCTCATCGTGCTCGGCCCCGAACGCTTGCCGAAAGTCGCACGCACCGTGGGTGGATTGACGCGAAAGGCGCGCAGCAGCTGGCTCAACCTGAAGCGTTCCATCGAAGCGGAAATGCGCGCCGATGAACTCAAAGCCCCGCTCAAGAAAATCCAGGACGAAGTGAAATCCGTCGTCAAGGATGTGAAGTCCTCGGTCGACGACGTGAACACCAAGGTCAAGAAAGAAACCGAGGTGCTGAAGCAGGCCGTCGAAAGCCCGCAGCCAGCCCAGCCCCAGCCCAACGCGCTCGATCATGAAAAGCCCTGAAGAAAGCACCGACCGCGAACAGACCTTCCTCGAACACCTGGTCGAACTTCGCAGCCGATTGTTGAAGGCAGCGGCCTCGGTGCTCGTGGTGCTGCTGATCCTCCTGCCGTTCTCGCGCCGTATATACGCCCTGCTCGCCGAACCACTCAATTCGCGGTTGCCGGAAGGCAGCAGCATGATCGCCATCGACGTCGCATCACCCTTCCTCACGCCGTTCAAGATGGCGCTGTTGCTGGCGCTGATCCTGTCCATCCCGGTGGTGTTGTACCAGGCGTGGGCGTTCATTGCCCCGGCGCTTTACCGCCACGAGAAAAGGCTCGCGCGCCCGTTGCTGTACAGCTCGGTGGGGCTTTTCTACCTGGGGTGCGCGTTCGCTTACTTCCTGGTTTTCCCGATGGTGTTCGGGTTTTTCACGCGCGTGGCGCCCGAAGGCGTGACGGTGATGACCGACATCAGCAAGTATCTCGATTTCGTCATCGCGATGTTCCTTGCTTTCGGCCTTGCGTTCGAAGTGCCGATCGCCACCATCATCCTGGTGGCAGTCGGCATCGTGACGGTTGATCAGCTGGTGGAATGGCGTGGCTACATCATCGTGGGCGCATTCGCGCTGGGTACGGTGCTGACCCCGCCCGACGTACTTTCCCAGATCATGCTGGCCGTGCCGATGTGGTTACTGTTCGAAGCCGGGCTGGTAATGGCGCGGATCCTGCTCCCGCACCGCGTCCACGCAGCACAACCGGAAGAAGCAGAAGGCACCTAAGAAAGCAATTTGGCGAAAGTAATCAGGCCAGCAGCTGATCGCTCCGGCCCCCGGGCGGCCCATCGCGCGGCTCGTCGCCCTTGTTCACTGCTTCCAACTCGAAAATATCCCGGAAGGCGCAGTACTGCGTCCCGAATATCACCAGTTGGAAAATGAGGGTGCAGATCATGATCAGCGCCACGAACACCACGGAAAAGATCCCGGCGGCCATCGCCAGGTAGAACAACACCCCCACCACCGCCGCGAGCGGAACCAACAATCCGGCAAGGCTGAGGGCCAGCATCCCGAACGGCTTCCAGTTGCGGGCCAGCGCACCCAATCCACGGGCCATGGCGGTGCCGAGTTTTTCCTCACGGAACCAGATCAGCGGGACAGCGAGGTAGCTCAGCGTGCCGCTCACACCGATCGCCGCGGCTGCCGCGATCACGAATTGCTTGAACAGGGCCGGATCGACCGAGGCCAGTGCATCGACGTCACCCTGCTCGATCCGTGCCATCAATTCCGAGTCGAGCAGGCTTTCACTCCCCGCCAGCATCAATGACAGCGTCAACATGCCGGCCAGCAGCACCACTGCCCCGAGCGCCATGAGCCGGCCCGAGCGGGGACGCACCGTGAGCGGCGCGAACAACAGCGTGGCGGGCGGCCGGATTCCCTGGGCCGCCAGGTGGAATCCCTGGAGCACGCCGGCGGACAGCGCCGGAACCGCAATGATCACGAGGATGCCGAGGACCGGAACGCGGCTGAGTCCGATCAAGAGTTGCAACAGCAATACCAGGAGCAGCAGCCTTGCCGGTTGCGCGCGAACCAGAAGGAGGCTCTGCACCAGCCAGCGCAAACCATGGCCTGCGGGTAGCACGCTGATCTTGTTTCCTGCCTGCTCAGTCATTCCTGTCTCTGGGAAAAGCGCGGAACGGTATTGTAGTATGAACTTCTCCAAGCAATTTCCGGCAGTGAAGATCCCTTCCTCCTGAGCACACTTTGAATTCTTTCCAGAACTCCTCGATGCCCGCGCCGTTTTCGATGGGCATCATCGCTTCGTGCGCGATTGTGTTTTTCTCCAACAATCTGTCTCCCGCGCTGGCCCTGTGGCCGCTCGAAAGCGGCCTGTTCGAACTCTGGCAGGTGGTCAGCTACGGTTTCCTTCACGGCAGCTTCAACCATCTTTTCTTCAACATGTTCGCGGTGTGGATGTTCGGTACGCCGCTGGAACGTTCGTGGGGCAGCCAGCGGTTCGGGCTTTTCTACCTGGTCTGCGTCGTTGGCGCCGCACTGGCGCAGATCGGCGTACAACAAATCACCGGTGGCGTTTATCCCACTATCGGCGCATCCGGCGGCGTTTTCGGACTCCTGCTGGGTTACGGCCTCATGTGGCCAAACAATCGGCTGTTCCTGCTCTTCCTTCCGATTCCCATCAAGGCGAAATGGTTCGTGCTGGTGTATGGCCTGGTGGAGCTGCTGTTCGGCCTCACTGGCACGGCACCGGGCATCGCGCACTTTGCGCACCTTGGCGGGATGTTCTTTGGAGCCGTTCTGCTGTGGAAGTGGGGCTGGCGCCCGGGGTATTCATGGCGCGGAAGATGAGGCGCAATTCCACGCTGCTCACCTGGGCGGTGGTGGCGGTGTTGTTTCTACTGTGGCGTCAATTCGGTCCGGGCCTGCCGACGGATCTCGAACGGGGCGATGCCGGTGTCGCCAACGCGTTTGCCGCGCGCCAATCAGGCGTGATGGTGGAATTCACCGGCCGCGCGCAACGCCTGCTCCAGGATGACGACGACGAATCACCGCACCAGCGCTTTATCGTGGAGCTCGACAACGGCCAGACCGTGCTCGTCGCGCACAACCTCGACCTGGCAGCGCGCGTGCCGCTCGAAGAGTGGGATACGCTCACTGTCCGCGGTGAGTACGAGTGGAACGAGCAAGGTGGCGTGGTGCACTGGACGCACCGCGATCCAGGCGCCGGCATCAAGCACGGCTGGATCGAACACCGCGGACAACGTTACGAGTAAGCCCCGCTCTATTCGTCGAGCACGAACGTCACTTTCAGAACCGCCCCGTCCTCCAGGGGTTACCCAGGTAAAAGTAAATGGCGCTGTCGTTGTTATCGCTGAGGCCGTACGCCAGGTAGAGAGGTCCGATCGGCGTATTGGCGCCGACGAAGACGCTGCCGGAATACCGCAGGCTGTCGAAACCGATGTCGGATTCCAATACCCAGACATTCCCGGCTTCGAGCGTGAACCCGGCATACACCGGGAATACCTCGACATCGTTCAGCCGCCGGTAGAGCGCCAGCGAAGCAAGAGCCACGTTGCGACCGGCCAACTGGTCGGGCACTAATCCCGACAACCGGCCGAAGCCGCCGAGTTCAAACCAGCGCTCAAACGGCGCATCGTCATCGAAACTGTAGCCGCCCTGCAGGGAAAGCTGGCCCGAGTTCTTCCCGTAGGTATAGGCCCACACGCCAGCCGCATAGGCCTGGTCGTAGTCGGACGCCGCGCCCAGCTGTTCCCGCGCCACGCGGTAGTTACCGGCAATCAGGCTGCCGGTGCGCGGAAACCAGAGATCGTCCAGGCTGTCGTGGCGGTAGTGAAGCACCAGCTCGCCGATATCCACGTCGTCTTCGATGAGGATGCCCGGGTCACCGATGACGACGTCTGCATCTCCTTTGAGGTAGCTGTAGTCCAGACGCACGAGTTCAGTGGAACTGAAGTTCCTGCCGATGCCGATCGTGGCGCCGGGCCCGCTGACCTCGAGCTGTGAAATGAAGGTGTCGTCTTCGAAAATGTTGATGACCTCGCGTTTCCACGACAGCCGGGGTTCCACGAACCAGCGCGCGATCTTGTCGATCGGCTGGTAGAAATCGAATTCGATCTTGTCTTCGCGGCCGATCGCCACTTCGACGCGCATTTCGCCGCCGAGGGAATTGAGCGCATTGCGTGTGTAAGCCGCGCCCACGCTGAAGTCGGTGTTGCCGCTGAAATCGTCGGAAATCTCCAGCCCGAATTGCAGGTAATTGGGGCCCCACGCACGCGGGACGGCGTTCACCTCGACGCCGGTCTCACCCGCTTCGTTCCGCACCAGGTCATAGGTCACCGACTGGAACACGTCCAGGCTGTAGATGTGGTTGATGCTCTGCTCCAGTGCGGGGACATCGAGCACCTCGCCTTCCTTGACCGCGAGGCGGGAGCGGATGATGTCGTCGTTGAGCACCGAGGCATTGTCGATGTTGATGAATTGCACGACGTAATCAGACTGCTCTTCCATGCCCGGGATGGGCTCTCGAGGCCCCGGAACCGAGTTCGTCAGCTGGGCCAACCGATCGTGGTGTTCCATCACCGCGTCATATCCGATCGGCACGAGGTCCAGCACGCGCTTGAAATCGGTGGAGGTCACGTCAACCAACACCGGCAACACCAGCACATCTTCCGGACCGAGGGTGGCCAGTTGCGCGTCGGTATTCCTTCGCGTCAGGAAGTTGGTGAGCTGTTCGGAAACGGCAAGCACCGAATCGATCTGCTTGCGCGTCAGCAGCGGCGAGGAAATATCCACGGCAATGACGATGTCCGCACCCATGTCGCGCACCACGCTGATCGGCAGGTTATTGGCCATGCCGCCGTCGACCAGCATCCTGTCCCTGCGCACCACCGGCGCAAACACGCCCGGTATCGACATGCTCGCACGCACCGCCTGCGCAAGGCTGCCGCTCCGCATCACCACTTCTTCGCCAGTCACGAGGTCGGTGGCCACCGCGCGGAACGGAATGCGCAGGTCGTTGAAGTCATCGTCGTCTTTGACCGGACGCAGCACGCGTTTGAAAATCTGGTCCAGCTTCTGGCCTTCGATGACGCCCAGCGGCAGCTGGATTTTTCCCTTGTTGAAGCCCACGCGGTGGGGAATCAGGAAACTCGCGTCGAGCTCCTTCTTGCGCATGGTCATGCCGCTTCGATCGGCCTGGTCGGAGAATGCGTCCATCCAGTCGGTTTCGGCCACGATCTGTTCGATTTCCTCGGCGTTGTAACCCGCCGCATAGAAGCCGCCGATGATGGCGCCCATGCTGGTGCCGGCGATGTAGTCGATCGGGATGTGCAATTCCTCGAGTGCCTTGAGAACGCCGATGTGCGCTCCGCCACGGGCACCACCGCCGCTGAGTGCCAACCCGATCTTGGGACGGTCGGGGGCCGCTTCCTCGGTGTTCGCGGCGTGGAGGAGGTGCGGGTTCAAAGCCACCAGGAGTGAGGCCATGAGATAGATACGCCACCGCTGCATCGTAGTCTCCGGAATTCGAGATCAGCCCAGATTATAGGGCTACAATTGAGGAATCCATTGGTCGCCAGGTGAAGCAATGTCCCAACTCTACCCGGTCCCGGCCGCCGCGAGCAGCCGCGCGCGCATCAAGGCCGCGGACTACGAGCGCATCTACCGGCAATCCATCGACGATACCGATGGTTTCTGGAAGGAACAGGCGCGCCGGCTCGACTGGGTACGGTTCCCCACCAGGATCAGCGACGTCTCCTGGGACCGCGCCAACCTGCACGTCCGCTGGTTCGAAGACGGGCAGCTCAACCTCAGTTACAACTGCCTCGACCGCCACCTCGCCACCCGCGGCGACCAGACCGCGATCATCTGGGAAGGCGACGATCCTTCAACCGACCGCAAACTGACTTACCGCGAATTGCACGAACAGGTCTGCGGCATGGCCAACGTGCTCAAGCACCTCGGCGTGAAGCGCGGCGACCGGGTCACGATCTACATGCCGATGATTCCGGACACCGCGGTTGCGATGCTGGCGTGCACGCGCATCGGCGCCATCCACTCCGTGGTGTTTGGCGGCTTTTCGGCCGAAGCGCTGGCGGGCCGCATGGTGGACTGCGCTTCCAGCGTCATCATCACTGCCGATGAAGGCCGCCGCGGCGGAAAGATCGTGCCGCTGAAACAGAGTGTCGATGCGGCGTGCGAACGGCCCGCGGTGAAAGAGAATCTGAAGGCGGTACTTGTCGTTCGCAACACCGGCGGGAACATCACTTGGAAGCAGGATCGCGATCACTGGTATCACGAACTGGCGCCACAGGTTTCCGCGGACTGCCCGCCCGAAGTGATGAATGCGGAAGATCCGCTGTTCATCCTCTACACCTCGGGTTCGACCGGCAAACCGAAAGGCGTTTTGCACACCACCGGCGGCTACCTGCTCTATGCCTCGTACACGCATGAAATCGTGTTCGATTGCCAGCAGGGGGAAGTTTACTGGTGCACCGCGGATGTGGGCTGGGTCACCGGGCACAGTTACACGGTGTACGGGCCGCTCGCCAACGGCGCGACGACCCTCATGTTCGAAGGCGTTCCCAATTACCCCAACGCGAGCCGGTTCTGGCAAGTCGTCGACAAGCACCAGGTCAACATCTGTTACACCGCACCCACCGCCATCCGCGCGCTCATGCGCGAGGGCGATGGCCCGGTCAAGGCGACGTCGCGCAAGTCATTGCGCCTGCTCGGATCGGTGGGCGAACCCATCAACCCGGAAGCCTGGCTCTGGTACCACTCCGTGGTGGGCGATGGCCGTTGCCCCATCGTGGACACCTGGTGGCAAACAGAGACGGGCGGCATTTTGATCAGCCCGCTGCCGGGTGCGACCGCGCTCAAGCCCGGCTCGGCCACGCGGCCATTGCCCGGTATCCGCCCGGGCCTGGTGGACGAGCACGGGGAATTTCTCGAGGGCGAAGGCGCTGGTCTCCTTGTCTTGCGCGGGAGCTGGCCGGGCCAGATGCGCACCGTGTACGGCGATCACCAGCGATTCGTCGACACGTATTTCTCAGCGGTTCCCGGATGCTATTTCACCGGTGACGGCGCGCGGCGGGATGAGGACGGGTATTACTGGATCACCGGCCGCGTCGATGACGTGCTGAACGTCGCCGGACATCGTCTCGGAACCGCCGAAGTGGAAAGCGCGCTGGTGGCGCACAAAGCCGTGGCGGAAGCAGCGGTCGTTGGATTTCCGCACGACATCAAGGGCGAAGGGATCTATGCCTACGTCACCCTGGTGAAGGGACACTCACCTTCGGACGAATTGCACGAAGAGCTGCGCCAGACGGTACGCAACGACATCGGCCCCATCGCCACACCCGACGTGGTGCACTGGACACCTGCCCTGCCGAAAACCCGTTCGGGCAAGATCATGCGACGCATACTACGGAAGATTGCCGCAGGCGATCACGAAAACCTGGGTGATGTGTCCACCTTGGCTGAACCCGACGTCGTCAGGCAGTTGATCGAGGAAGCGCGTAACCGGAAGTAGGTTTTACAGCTATAGTGAGTAAGAACGCCAGGCAGGGAGCAAAGCAGCATGGGCATTCTGGACAGCATCAAAAAGACGCTCAGTGGGAAAGCATCGGGTGGCAAACGATCCGGCGACGCTGACGCTGCGTCACCTTCCGCATCGGCCGAACTACCCGCAGCAACTCCCGCGGACACGCCCACCGCCGGAAGCACCTATGTCGTGCAGTCGGGTGACACCCTGTGGAAAATCGCCAGCCGCGCCTATGGCGACGGCTCTGCGTATCCGAAGATTTTCGAAGCCAATCGTGGCGTGCTGAAGCAACCCGAACACATCGTGCCGGGCCAGCAACTCGTCATTCCGCCGCGCGCGGAATAAAAACCCCTGCCCTGACCCTACCCTAACCCAGGCCCTGATGTTCCAGCGGCCGCGCGCGGTGCATCAGAATCCATTCAGCACCTTCTTCCAGCGCGGCCTCTCCCAATGCAGTCAATACGCGGCGGCGGAAAGCATCAGTTCCGGCGTCGTCAAGCATCCGGCGAGCATTTCCAAAAATGCGCGCCATGAAGCGGTATTGCTTGATCAGTTCCTTCTCGGCTTTCTTGTGTGATATCGCATCGCGAATGCCGGCGATGAGCGGGAGGATGCCCATCATGATCATCAACACCGGGCGCTGGTCCGGGCTCACGCGGCCGCCAGCGATCGCGAGCACGAACGCCATCGCTATGCCTGCCCACAGGCAGATGGCACCCAGCTGTTGCGTGCGCCGGTAGTTCAACGAGTTCTTCAATTCCTTGCCGGTGTAATACGCAAGTTGCCCGCGTGCCGCGCCGTTCTTGCCGGAAGCCCGATCGCCAGAAACCTGACCACCCACCCAGTTTTCAATCACCCACGGCAGCCAGCGCGCGTCAGGTTCGGCATTACCCACAACATTGGCGGTAGCTCGAGCGCTGACGGTGCGCATCACGTGGCGGATCCAGCCGAGTTCCACGTCCTGCTTCTGCAGGAAGTTCTCGTGTGCAAAAGCCACCGTGCCCGACCCACCCGCACCGGCCAGGCTCAGGTAGAACTGGACACGCAATGCTTCGGCTAGCGCGCGGTAGTCGAGATACTTCCGATGCCATTGACGGCGGCCGCTGTACAAGTGAAGCCCGAAGCCACTGAAAAAGAGTGCAAGGAAAACCCACAGTACCTGGTGCGGCAGCGAATACTCGGAAAACGTGATGGCCACCAGTCCCATCAGCACGGCGATGGTGTACAACACGGACAGCCCGCGGCTGACTCGCCGCTGGAACTGCACGGCGAGGCGATCGGCCGAGTCGAACAAACGCACCGCGAGTTGCGCGGCCGGCGGGATGACCAGGTCCCGCGGCGCATGCTCAAGCAGGGTGGGATGATCCGGCGTGGTGCCGAGGTCAGCGCTGTCCCGCACAAATGTCTGGAAGTGATCAAACATGAGCGCGTAATCGGGCGGCAGCTCGCCGACCGGGATGTGTCCCGACCGTGCGGACAACCAACCCGCCTCCCCGGCGATAAGACCCGGAGCCGGATCGCCGTCAGGACGGTCGCGGGAACACACGATGTGATAGGCGAGGTCGTTCTCGTTGTCGGACAGGAGGTGTGCGGAGGACTGGCGCTCGGCCATCCCTTCGAGCACTGCCGTCAGGTGATAGCGAACCATCTCCGCAGTGCCTGCCGGAGAGCCGTTGGCTTTTCCGTCCCACAGCGCGAGCAACACCTGGCAATGGTTGGAGACAAACAATCCCGCCTCGGCGTAACGGCGATCGCGTTCTTGCGTGATGGGCGCGTCCGGCGGTATCGATTCATGGTTCGCGCCGGGCGAGAGTTCCACTACCTGGTCAGCTGCAGCCATCAGCGCGCGAAACCCTGCGAGTTCATCGGGCGTGAAATCACGCTCGTACTCGGACTGCTTCATCGGGAGCACGGCAACCAGGGGAATGCCGGCTTCGACCGCCACGCGGGCGGCCAACTGGTCGCCCCCAGCCGCGAGCGGGCTCAAGAGTTTCAACGGGAGGTCCGGGTAGCGCTGTTGCAGCCCGAGGAAAAACGACTTCACTGCAGATTCGAGGACAGGAATTTCCGCGGGAACAAGATCCCGGTGCCCGGTAATGCCGATGTTGAGGTAGAGATCCCCTTTCAAATCTCAGGCGATCCGGTTCAAGGGTTGGCCGGAAGCGAATGCCTTGATCACAGCCGTCAACTGGTCCACTGCGTTCTGCCGCGCGTTCTTGCTCGCCCAGGCGTTGTGCGGCGTGACGATCAGGTTCGGAATGTCGGCGGCCAGCAGCACGTGGTCAGCAGGCGGCGGTTCCTTGCTCAAGGTATCGATACCGGCGCCAGCGATGATGCCAGCTCGCAGCGCATCGGCGAGATCCTGTTCGACCACGATCCCTCCGCGTGCCGTGTTGATCAACAACGCATCCCGCTTCATCACGTGCAGCACTTGCGCATCGATCATGCCGCGCGTGCGATCGTTCAAGGGGCAATGGATGGAAATCACGTCCGCGCGGCGGATGACTTCATCGAACGCAACACGTCCGGCGCGGGCCGGCTCACCCTTGTGATCGGCGATAATCACTTCCATGCCGAGCGCCTGCGCCAGCGCGGCGGTCGCGCTGCCGAGTACGCCATAACCGATCACGCCGAAACACAGTCCACGCGCTTCACGGATCGGGCGGTGGTTCAGGCAGAACTGCCGCGAATGACTCCACGCGCCTTCGCGCACGCTTTGCCAGTACCAGGGTTGGCCGGTGAGCAGGTTCAACATCAGCGTGATCGAGTGCTGGGCCACGGCGGAAGTGGCGTAGTCGCGGATGTTGCACACCGCGATGCCGAGTTCCTTCGCCGCCACGAGATCGACGTTGTTGCTGCCGGTGGCGGCAAGCGCCACGAGTTTCAGTTGCTTCGCCTGCGACATGACGGCGCGATCGAGTACGCACTTGTTGCTGATGACCACATCCGCGGCCGCGACGCGCTCGGGAATTTCAGCCGGAAAGCTGAAGTCGTGCCAGCGCCATTCGGGCAGGCTGGCCGTGAGCTGGCTGCGGTCGAGGTCGCCGCTGTCGACGGTTTCGAGGTCCAGGAATACGCCAGTCTTCAATACGCTGCCTTTCCAAAGAAAGGAGGCCCAGCTTACTGAAAGACGAAATGATTCTCTACAGTCGGAACCAACGCATTCGGGGGCTCTGAATTCATCAAACCGTTTTCCTTGCATGGATAAGCTCGATCGTACCGAGCATGGTTGTTACTGAACCAGTCACTGAAACCTCGATAAAGCCCGCTTGCGCGACGATCTCAGGAAGGCGCCCTTCAACATTTTCGCGAGTGACTTCGAAACCATCCAGCAACTGCACACCCAGAAACGCCACTCGCAAGGCAAGATTTGCGGGTCTCCCCCAATCGCAAAGATGAAACCTGCCACCGGGTTTCAACACCCGGCGAACTTCGGCCATGGTGCGAGACTTGTCAGCCGGTTTGAGGTGATGGAAGAACAGCGAGGAAAAAACGACGTCGAACTCATTGGAGGGGTACGGCATCGAAAAAGACAAGCCCTCCGTGAACTCGACGTCCAGCCCCGCTTTCCTGGTCTTATCGCGAGCCAACGCGAGTATTTGCGGGTCCCCATCCAGCGCATAAACCAATGCACCCGGGTAGCGGGACTTGATCATGGCAGCCATGGTTCCGGTGCCACAGGCCAGGTCCAGCACCCGGTCGTCTTCCCCGATGCGGGCCTGCTCCAACAGCTTTTTTCTGAAAATCTTTTCCCGGGTGGTTACAGCAACCACCCTGTCGTAAAAGGGCGTCAGCCAGGGGTACTTCAGTGCCGGAACGTAATCACTTGATCTCAAATTATTCATGGTTCACCTCAATAAGAGCAAATGGCATCGTGGAACAAACAACGGCACAATGTCGAAGCGTATGGGGTTATGAAATAGCGCCTGGCGCTGGAGGTTCCTGAAATGCCTGAGGTTACCGAGCAGCCCGCGCCGCAAGGCTGCGCCAACAGTTGCCAGACGGATACGTCGATCGAGGCGCTGAACCGTTGGTGCTACTGTCTCAGTCTGGACATGGAGGCTTTGCGCCGCGGGCTCGAAGCGGATGTGGGTATGAGTGGCCTGCTCAGTGCCATGGTCGAGACTCACCCACATCTTTTCGCGTCCGTGCCGATGTTCGTCTCGCGCGAGCACGTCGAACGGATGGCGCGGGTGATCGAGGCGGCGGAAACCGTCATCGCAACTCCGCTTTTCCGTCGCACTGCGCTGGCATGGGCCCCCGACATCGCTCACTTCGATCCCGGTTCACCGGGCGGTCTCCTGGGATACGACTTTCACCTGGCGGTCACGGGCCCGCAATTGATAGAGATCAATACGAATCCGGGCGGCG
>Ga0315910_10003926_pt1 | contig 12522 bp, 7 predicted proteins | sample EdamamesoilMG_FD_204470 | JGI IMG/M metagenome (GOLD analysis project Ga0315910, IMG submission 204470) | Garden soil microbial communities collected in Santa Monica, California, United States - Edamame soil | ecosystem: Environmental > Terrestrial > Soil > Garden | place: USA: California... | reverse complement strand
GTGGGATCCGTGACAAGAAGTGTATCGGGCACGGCGTCGGTTACTCCGATTGTTACTGTTTCGCCTACTCCGGTAACTGCTTGTGTGGGCGACGTAATAAATTTTACAAGCCTGACGACCTTTGGTGGTGCCGGTCCGCTTTACCAGTGGCAGCTGGATGGTGTGGATATCGGAGGCGCCACGACCAATGCTTATAATTATACTGCAGCACTACCCGCAGGATCGCATGTGATCAGCCTGATCCTTACTTCCAATCAAAACTGTGCTATTCCGGCGACCGATACTGCCTTTGTACCGGTTACCGTCAGCGCCAATTCAGCGCCTTCCGTGACGATTACACATGACTGGCCGGGTCCCGGTCAACCCTGTGCCGGACAGCAAATTACATTTACTGCTAATCCAACCAATGGTGGGACTGCACCTACATATGTTTGGGAGATAAATGGGGTAAATGCCGGCACTGGTTCTACGCTAACAACAACCGCTTTACTGGGGCCTAATGATTCCGTCAGCGTTGTCATGACTTCAAATTCTGCCTGTGCCACTTCGCCGACTGCATCGAATTATATTATTTTCCCGGTAACTCCTGCGGTGACACCACTGGTTACGATCAACACTATTCCGGCTTCCACATTAAATCTATGTGCGAATGATCCTATCCAGTTCTTTACAAATGCAAATAATGGCGGTACTCCAACTTTCCAATGGCAGGAAAATGGTGTAGATGTTCCGGGGGCTACTTCAGGTTCTTATTCCAGTTCTTATTCAACATCTACGATCGTAAGTGTCATCATGACTTCTACGGCAGCATGTGCAGTGCCGGCTACTGATACGGCATTCAACCCCGTGACTATTAATGCTCCCCAGGTACCCTCGGTTTCATTAGCCCAGGCGCCGGCAGGAGCCTTCTGCCAGGGAACCAGTATTACTTTTACACCTACGCCCATCAATGGAGGAACGCCCACTTATCAATGGTATGTGAACGGTACCTTCGCATTTGTCGGTGATCCGTTTGTTACCACCTCTTTATCGAACGGCGATGTGGTGAAAGTGCGGATGACGGCCACAGGTTGTGTGGACCCCGACTCAGCAGTCGACCAGATTACCGTGACGGTAAATCCGCTGAATACTCCGACGGTGGCCTTGACCCAGACGAATCCTCCTCCCTGCCAGGGTACGCCCATCACCTTCAATGCGCATACGACACTCGGGGGAACAGCGCCGACCTTTAACTGGTGGGTGAACGGAAGTCCTGTCGTTGTGCCGGATTCCGTATTTACAAGTTCGTCTGTCAATCCCGGAGATCTTATCCGCGTTACCTTACATTCCAATATCGGTTGTCCTGATCCCGATACGGCATTTGCTACGGTTAATGCCGCCATTGTGCCAACCCTTATTCCTTCCGTCAACATTTCCCAGTCGCCTGATCCGGCCTGCCTGGGAACGCCGGCAACCTTTACGGCAACGCCTGTGAATGGCGGAGCCGCGCCCGTTTATCAATGGACCGTAAACAGTGTAGTCGTGGGCGGAACCGGTTCAACCTATACCACGTCCACACTCAATAGCGGGGATGTCGTCGGTGTGACGCTGACATCCAATGCGCAATGTGCAAGCCCTGCAACGGCCAGCAATACGTTTAATGCCAACCTGACCATTCCGGATGTTCCCGTGGTGACCATCACGCCGCCGACAACAGGCAATATCGTATGCCAGGGAGCGACGGCGAACTTTACGGCAACGGCCACGGCTTTCGGCGGCACCAGTCCTACCTACCAGTGGTTCGTAAACGGAACGGCGGTTTCTTCTTCGAATCCTTTTTCTACCACGACGCTGGCTGATAACGATGTGGTTAGCGTTGTGATGACCTCCAATGCTTCCTGCGTTTCTCCGGTGACAGATACCGATGCAGTGACCATGGATGTCATTCCTTTGGTAGTGCCTTCCGTCACGCTGACGGCAAACCCCAATGATTCGATCTGCGGAGGAGATTTAGCCTCCTTTACGATCGATACGTTAAACGCGGGTCCGAACCCACAGTACCAATGGTATAATAATGCCATTGCAATTCCGGGCGCTACCGGCAATACCTATTCCAGTTCCACCTTAACCAATGGAAATGTAATTAGCATCGTCCTGATCTCAGATGCACTCTGCGCCCTTCCGGTATCCGATACCGATCGCGTTACTATGACGGTAACCACGAATGTTCCTTCCGTAACAATTGCCGCAGTACCTGTGGGCTCCGTTTGTGAAGGTGCCAGCGTTGTCTTTACGGCCACGCCTGTGAATGGCGGAACAGCGCCCATTTATCAATGGTTTGAAGGCGGAAGTTCAGTAGGCATCAATTCTGCTACTTATACATCTACTACCTTGACAAACGGGGCACAAGTAACCGTGCAGATGACGTCTAACGCGTATTGCGCATCGCCCACACAAGTCACCTCCAATGCATTTACTGCCAATGTCGTCCTCTATCAGACTCCTACCGTAACCATTACAGCGAATCCTGCAGGCACCATTTGCGTCGGAAATCCTGTGACCTTTACGGCAGTTGCAACATTCCCCGGTCCGGGTCCCATTTATCAATGGCAGGTGAACGGCGTGAACAAGGGCACCAACAGCGCGACATTTACTTCTTCCACGTTAGCCGACGGCGACGTGGTACAGGTCCTCCTTACTTCCAACTACCAGTGTTTAAACACGCCGAATGCCACGTCAAACCAAATTATTATTGATGCCGCACAGCCGCTACAGGTAACTATTTCCGGCGGTGATATTTCTGTTTGCCCCGGTGTACCGGTTCCGCTCCTGGCTACGGCTACAGGCGGGCTGGCTCCCTATGGTTATACCTGGACACAGAATGCCGGAAACGACAGCGCTGTGGTCATAGCGCCGCTGACGACTACCAGTTATATCGTAACTGTAACCGACGTTTGCGGATCCACGGCAGCGAAGGATACCACCCTGATTACCGTGTATCCATCACCGGCAGCCAACTTCAGCTATTCGCCGCAAAACCCGTCGAACCTCGCACCTGAAGTATTCTTTACCGATCTTTCCTTCCAGGCTGTAAACTGGTGGTGGGATTTTGGCGACACGACAAATGATGTGAGCCAGCATCCATCCCACGTGTATGCCGGAACAGGTTATTACCAGGTGCAGCTTACCGTAGAGAATACATTCTCCTGCCTGGACTCCATAACGTATACGATCCTTGTAAAAGAAGAAGTGGCCATGTACATTCCGAATTCCTTCACGCCGGATGGAGACGGGTTAAACGATCTTTTCGGACCGATGGGATTTGAACTGGGACCTTATGCCATGATCATCTTCGACCGGTGGGGCCAGAAAGTATTTGAAGGCAGCAATGACAAGCCGTGGGACGGCAAATTGTCCGACGGAAAATCCCCGGCCCCACAGGGTGTGTACGTGTACTATATTTATTTTGCGGATGGGAAATACAATGAACCTGTGGTAGTTGGGCGGGTTACCGTCGCCAATTAAGTACCGCTGTTTTTGTTATCTTTGCATTTTTAAAAGGCATGGCAAAGAATTTCATATCCAACAAGGACGAATGCGTCAGGATGTTCAGGAATAACTTCCTGGAATCGCTTTCCAGGGTTCATTTTACCGTGCCCCTTATCATTTTCCTGCCCGTTATCGGTTATTTCTTCTATAAATCGGTGTTCGTGTTTCACCTGGGCGCAGGCTCCATGGTATTGCTCATCGGCGCAGGTCTTTTTGTCTGGACATTGACCGAATATGTTCTGCACCGTTTTGTTTTCCATTGGGAACCACCCGGAAAACTGGGAAAGCGTATTCATTTTGTGTTCCACGGCGTTCATCATGATTACCCCAGCGACAGCAAAAGGCTGGTGATGGTTCCTTCCATCAGCATACCGCTGGCTACGCTGTTTTATTTTCTTTTCTGGGCCATCCTGGGCCGCGAATTGGTCGCGCCCTTCTTTATCGGTTTTCTTGCCGGCTACCTTTTTTACGACATGGTTCACTATGCCGTTCATCATTTTAACTTGAAAGCGAAATTCTGGCTGGACCTCAAGCACCATCACATGCTCCACCACTACAAGGACATGGATAACGGCTACGGGGTAAGTTCCAAGTTCTGGGACCTGGTTTTCCGGACGATGTTTAAGTAAAAAACGGGATTCTTTTACAAGATCTTATTGTGCTCATAGCGGCTTGCGAATTTCGCACAGCGGTATGAAGCAATATCCTGCTAAATAACGAGAATAAACTGTTTTCCCGACGAGCCCTTGTTTGTCATGCTGGAAGCATCTTGTTTCTGCTTATCCGGAAGATTCTCTTACCCATCAACAAGTTTCTTCCAGAATGACGAAAGGAATTCAGATGCTGGATTGAATTAATACAGTTCATCAGTAGGGCACGGAGAAATCCACACGGAGGTCACGGATATTAATTCAAGAAAGTTTTTTTTCTCAGGATCGAAGGATTCTTGCCGGATTACATGCGTGCGGCCATCAGGAGATCCAGGTCCTTGTAAGGCACATTGCATACGTCGCTGACGTACCGGTTCGTAATGGATCCTTTGTAAATATAAACGCCGCGGCGGACCGACTTATCTTTATACAGCATTTCTTCCACACCGCCGTTTTCGCCCATGCTCATAAGAATGGGAGTAAAGATATTGCTGAGGGCATGCGATGCCGTACTGGATACGCGGGATGCGATGTTGGGAACACAGTAATGCACGACACCGTATTTGCGGAAAACAGGATTGCTGTGATTCGTGACCTGGGATGTTTCAAAACATCCGCCCTGGTCAATACTGACATCCACGATAACCGATCCGGCTTTCATTTCACTGACCATTTCTTCCGTTACGACGATGGGAGCCCGTCCTTCGCTGACACGCAAGGCGCCGATAGCCACGTCGGCCGACTTGAGTTCCTTCAGGAGGGTACCCGGAATCATCGTGGAGGTATAGATCCTGCGGCCGATATGATTCTGAAGGCGTCTTAATTTCTGGGTGGAGTCATCAAATACTTTCACCATGGCGCCCAGTCCAAGAGCGGTTCGCGCCGCATATTCACCTACGGTACCGGCGCCGATAATGACGACCTCCGACGGGGCAATACCGGAAACACCACCCAATAATTCTCCCTTGCCGTTAAAAGCGTTACTCAGGTATTCGGCTGCAATGAGAATGCTGGTGCTGCCGACAATTTCACTCATGGCCTGTATGATGGGAAATACGCCGGATTCGTCCTGGATAAATTCATAGCCGATGGCTGTGATCCGTTTCGAACAAAGCTTTTTTACATAGTCGGCATTTTGCATGGACATCTGAAGGATGGACATCAGGGTCTGGCGCGGCTGAACCAGTTCCAGTTCCTCGATGGAAGGAGGGGCGACTTTCAGGATAATTTCGGATTTGTAAACTTCTTCCGGCGAATAGGCGATGCGGGCGCCGGCTTCGCTGAAATCGGAATCCTGGATATTCGATGTTTTGCCCGCGCCTGCTTCAATGACGATTTCATGGCCGTTATTTACCAGCAAGGCAACGGAATCGGGAATCAGGGGAATGCGGTTTTCCTGGAAGGAGGTTTCCTTGGGTATGCCCAGGTTCAGCTGCTTTTTTTGCTTTTTAACCTCGACCATCGCTTCCTGGGGCATCAGGCCGGCGGAAGTAAAAAGAGAGCTTAAGCCCTTAGGTACTTGTTCACTCATTGGTAACAGAGATTAATCTTATACCATCTTCCACGACGATGGTTACGGAAACAGCGTCTTCAGGCATTAAATTTAAAATTTTTTCCGGCCATTCCACAAAACAAAAGCTGCCGCTGTAGAAATATTCTTCAACGCCAATGTCCAGGGCTTCCTGCTGGGATTCAATGCGGTAAAAATCAAAATGAAAGACGGGTTTGCCATCACCGTCCCGGTATTCATTAATGAGCGAAAAGGTAGGGCTGCTTACATTCTCCGTCACGCCCAAGAGCCTGCAAAAGACCTTGGTGAGGGCTGTTTTCCCGGCTCCCATGCCACCCTTCAATGCCACTACCCTTTTCATCCCGCAAAAGGCAAGGATCTGGATGGCAATGGGGGGCAGTTCCTCTTCGGTGCGGCAGGAGAATTCGTATTTCATCGAGGAGCCAAAATAGCGCAAAATGTTGAATCCTCTAAATTGAAAGCCTGCCAGCCCCGTTGAGCACCCTAAAGAGACCTCAGCTTATCAGGATTGGGCAGGAACAAATCCTGATCTGTGTCTGTAGCCTATTTGCTTGTCAATACGGCAAACGGAATGATCATCTCCTCCAGCGAAATACCTCCATGCTGGAATGTATTCCGGTAATAATTCACGTAGTAATTGTAGTTATTCGGGTAGGCAAAGAAATTATCCTGCTTGGCAAAAACGAAGGTCTGGCTCAGGTGCTGACGGGGAAGCATGCCGTCAGCGGGATTCTTGATTTCAAACACTTCCCGCTTGTCATAATTCAGGTTGCGGCCCTGCTTATAACGAAGGTTCGTGTTGACGCTCTTGTCGCCGACAATTTTCGTGGGTTCTTTGACTCGGATGGTGCCGTGATCGGTCGTGATGATAAGCTTCACCTTGCTCTCGGCAATCTTCTTCAGCGCCTCAAAGAGGGGAGAGTTCTGGAACCAGGAAAGGGTAATGCTGCGGTAGGCTTTTTCATCGTCGGCGAGCTCCCGGATCATCTCCATTTCGGTGCGGGCATGCGACAGCATGTCCACGAAATTGTATACGATGACATTCAGTTTGTTTTTCATCATGTGGTGGATGTTCTCCACCAGGTTTTTGCCTTCGTTGTGGTTGGTAACCTTGGTATAAGAGAAGGTTACGTCCTTCCGCATGCGGGTGAGATGATCCTTGATAAAATCCTCTTCGTGCATGTTCTTTCCTCCCTCGTCTTCGTCGTTCAGCCAGTACTGCGGCATACGGGCTTCGATCTCGGCCGGCATGAGACCGGCGAAGATGGCATTGCGCGCATATTGCGTGGCTGTGGGAAGAATGCTGAAATACAATTCGTCATCCTGCAGCCTGAAAAATTCGCTCAGCACAGGTTGAATCGTTCTCCACTGGTCGTAACGCAGGTTGTCGATCAGGAGCATGAATACCGGGTCGGCGGAGGCGTCCATAACGGGAAATACTTTTTTCTTCATCAACTGATGTGACATCACCGGCGCGTTCTGTTCCGGATTTTTCAGCCAGGAAGCATAGTTGCGCTCGATAAACCGCGCGAAGAGGTTGTTGGCTTCACTTTTCTGGGAAGTCAGGATTTCATACATGCCGTCGCCGGAATTCTGCTCCAGTTCCAGCTCCCAGTACACCAGCTTTTTATATACTTCTTTCCATTCGTCCAGTGAAAGCTTGTCGCTCAGCGACATGCCGATGTTGCGGAATTCCTGCTGGTAAGCCGACGTGGTCTTCTCGCTGATCAGGCGTTTGTTTTCGAGAATCTTTTTTAAAGCCAGGAGAATCTGGTTCGGGTTGACGGGTTTGATCAGGTAATCGGCGATCTTGCTGCCAATGGCTTCTTCCATGATATGTTCCTCCTCGCTTTTCGTGATCATGATCACGGGAATTTCGGGCAGGATATTTTTCAGCCTGGAAAGGGTTTCAATGCCCGAAAGCCCGGGCATGTTTTCGTCGAGAAAAATGATATCAAAAGGTTGGGTACGCGCCAGTTCGAGCGCGTCGTTGCCGTTGGAGGCCGTCACCACTTCGTATCCTTTTTCTTTCAGGAAAAGCAAATGGGGCTTCAGCAAATCTATTTCATCGTCCGTCCAAAGTATGCGTACTGAATCCATCAGGTCGATTGTTACAGGTGAATTTCTTTTTGTTTCAAAGTTAGCAAATGCTCTTGTCATAATTCGTTGTATTTTAGTTGCGCTATATTTAAACGGACTTCCCGTGAAAAAATTCTAGCTGTGGGAAAACAAAAAATTATCAACGATCCGATTTACGGTTTTATATCCGTGTCCCACGACCTGGTTTTCGAACTGATGGAACATCCGTACTTCCAGAGACTTCGCAGGATCAGGCAGTTGGGTATGACGCACCTGGTCTATCCCGGCGCTCACCACACCCGTTTTCACCATGCCCTGGGCGCCATGTACCTGATGGGCCAGGCCCTGGAAACGTTGCGGTCCAAGAAAATTGAAGTGAGCGCCGAGGAAGCCGAAGCCGTTACCATTGCCATCCTCCTCCATGATATCGGGCATGGACCCTATTCGCATGCCCTGGAAGACAGCATTGTATCCGGCATCAACCATGAGCAGCTATCCGAACTTTTCATGGACAGGCTGAATGAAATATTCCAGGGAAGGCTCACGCTGGCGCTGAAAATATTCCGGAATGAATACCCGCGAAAGTTCCTGCATCAGCTGGTGTCCAGCCAGCTTGACATGGACAGGCTGGATTACCTGAACCGCGACAGCTTTTTTACCGGCGTCTCGGAAGGCGTGATCAGCAGCGACCGCATCATTAAAATGCTGCAGGTATACAACGACCAGCTCGTCATTGAGGCGAAGGGTATTTATTCGATCGAGAAATTTATCGTGGCGCGCAGGCTCATGTACTGGCAGGTATACCTTCACAAAACCGTCGTCAGCGCCGAAGGCCTGCTCATCAACATCCTGAAACGGGCGCGCGAATTGTTCAGGCAGGGCCACCCGCTTTTTGCCACGCCGGCCTTGCAGCAGTTCCTGAAAAAAGAATTTACCCATAGGGATTTTAAGCAGGATCCTGCTTTGCTGGATACGTTCGCAGCCCTCGACGACAGCGACGTCGTGGCCGGCATTAAAGTCTGGCAGAATGAAACCGACCCGGTGCTTTCCGATTTATGCCGGCGCATGATGAACAGGAACCTTTTCCGGATCCTCATCCAGCCGGAACCATTTTCAGGGGAGTTAATAAATCGTTACCGTGAAGCCATATCCAGCCAGCTGGGCTTGAAAAAGGGAGACGTGGATTATTACCTCATATCCGGCAAAATGGTAAATAATGCCTACCACAGCACCAGCGAGAAAATCAATATCCTGTTTAAGGACGGTACCCTGAAAGATATTGCCGATGCGGCCGACACGCTGAATATACGGTCGCTGACAGAGACGGTTGAAAAGCACTATCTCTGTTTTCCCAAGGAAGTGGTGTTGTAGAATAAGAAGGAGAATTAGCAAGAAGGAAAATAGGCAATGGGCAAGGAGGAGAATTGGCAATGGGGAAATAAGCAATAAGCAATGAGGAAAGTGTAAAAATGCAGCTAAAGATTGCTTCGTCGGTTGCGATTATACGCATCATTCTATTGATAATCCAGGCGCAACCTCCTCGCAATGAAGGGTGGCTATAATATTCGTGTCAAAAAGGGTTATGGAAAAGTGCGCAGCGGCGCACTTTTCCATAACCCTTTTTGACACACACTCGAAGGTTGACTTGTCATTGCGAAGCAATTGCGCCGATAGTCTGATGGGTACCTAAAAAGGCATCGCAATTGCCGAAGCAATCTGTCGCGGGTTAGCAGAATGTCAATGGAATGAATGCAGGAGAAATTCAACCAAAACTATTTCAGCCTGAACATCGGGAAGTTTGCGTCGGGAATTTATTTCTACCGTTTATCTGACAGCCGGGATGTCCTGGCCACCGGCCAGCTTTTAAATATCAGGCGCCCCTGAAAAGACGGGAGGAGTTAATTCTCAAAATTCTGAAATGTGATCTTGTGGCTTCCTTCGTCATTAATAATTATAAGGGTATGGGTTACTGTGGTGTTGGCACATTTCAGTTTGTATTTTAATTCCATCTTCGGGCCTCCGTCATCACTGGTTTTACTTTCCCTGGCGCTGGTCAGTTCAAACGACTGGATAGGTCCCAGGACTTCCTTGAGTTTCCTGAACTTTTCAATTTTCTTTTCCAGGGGTTCGCTTTCATTTGAGGAAGCGGTGTAGTAGGAGTCCAGGTTTGAATAGTCTTCATGGATCAGATCATTCATCAGGCTTTCAGCTACTGCCTGGGATTTGGCCTGGTCTACATCGGCCAGGCCGCAACTGATGAATAGCATTAATACAGGGATTACCAGTAGTTTCATAGGTTGGAGTTTGACGGGTTAAATGGATCGTACTTAAAAACAAAAATATAGAAGCATTTGATTTTAATGCAAAAACCAATTCGTTATTTGCTAAATGAGCGAATTTGAGGCAAAATGGAAATTTGGTAAACGATGATTTTTTGCTATTTTAGTTATCCGGCAGGTATTCCCGGTACCATTTCTGACCTTCCCTGCCCAACCATTTTTCCTATTTTTACGTCAGTAAGATGGATAGCCTGAAGCGCATAGTGGATGAAAAAGAAGACGAGCTTATAAATAAGTGCGTTGAATGGGATAAAAGGTCTCAGAACATGCTTTACAAGCAATTTGCTTCCAAAATGTTTTCCGTCTGTTTCCGGTATGCACGGAACAGGGAGGAAGCGGAAGATATTTTGCAGGAGGGATTTATGAAAGTATTTGAAAAGCTTCATACCTTTAAAAAGGAAGGGTCGCTGGAAGGTTGGATACGCAGGATCATGGTGAATACGGCCATTCAGAAATACCGTGAAAACAAGCCCTCGGAAGGTGTGATCATGAACCTGGAGTCATACCCTGAAAATGTCAGCAACCCTTCTGCCGAAGATGCCATCAGCAGAATGGAAGCCAAGGAGCTGATCCAGATGATTCAAAAGCTGACGCCGGCATACCAGATGGTGTTTAACCTGTATGTGTTTGAAGGCTTGAAACACCGGGAGATTGCAGAAAGGCTGGGCATTTCGGAGGGAACCTCCAAATCCAACCTGGCCGATGCCCGTACGATATTGAAAAGAGAAATTAATAAAGTGAGAGCAGTCGAAGAGGTTGCTTTGAATTATGGAAGAGGATAAGAATATAGACAAACTGTTTCGCCAGGCCATTGAACCCTTTGAGATGGATCCGCCGGAGCATGTCTGGAATTCATTGGATGAAAAACTGAATGCCCGCCGTCCCGGAAGGGGGAAGCGGACTGTTCTCTGGATTTCATCCATTGCGGCGTTGTTCATCTTAACTGCCGGATCTTACCTGTATTTCAGTAACTCACTTGTTCCATCCGGATCAGGTTCCGGTGGAGGAAATGTGTCTTCTGCACCGGCTTCAACTAACCCAGCTTCTCCCGGAAGCGAACTTCAGCAAACACAGTCCCCTTCCACGGAAGTGTCTTCCATCACGCAGGGACAAAATGCAGGACAGAAAGGTGCTCTTCAGGAAGGGAACGCCGGAGCGAACACCCTTTCGGAGGAAACGGCTAGCGACAACCGGCGTTCCTCGATTCAATCCTCTTCTCTTGGAAAAGGTAATGTAAACGGTTCGCAGGCTTCCGGAGTCGCAGCTGCGAAGAAACCTTCACAGGGTACACAACCGTCACCCGGCACATCGGCCGCTGCAAACGGAAACCGGAATCATGCAACCGATCAAAGCAGGGGTGTTGCAGGAGCTGTTGCGGCTTCAACCCTGGCATCCGGAAATTCGCAACCTGCTTCATCCGGAAAAATTACTTCGGAAAGGCAGTCCGGCGAAAGCGGAATAGAGCAACCTGTTTCACAGCAGGTTCCACCGGCCGCTGCGGCAGTTGTGCCTGAAAATGCTTCTTCAGCAAACGTAACGGAAGCGGAAGCCGTGCAGACTGAGAATACGTCAGCCACTCAAACCGATGCTGGGGAACCAGTTCAGTCTGAAAAGAAAGCGCAGGAGACTGCAGCCCTGGAAACTGTTACGGAAACGAAAGCAGCCGCAGATTCGATCGTGGATTACAAGGAGGATAAAAAATCCGGTAAGTGGTTTAACAGGTTCATTGACCGCCTGTCCGTCGACCTGTATTATTCTCCCGACCTGGCGCAAAGAAGGCTATCCGTGAATGAAACCTATACGGGACCCGGCGCATCGGAAGGAAGCGCCTTTTACAACAACATAGAAAAGCCTGAATATTCTTACTCAACCGGCGCACGTTTCCGGGCAGATATATCTTCTCATTGGAGCGTGGCAACCGGTGTATACTATTCTACATTTTCACAGACTTCGGATATGGATAATATCTACGTAGTTTCCGATTCGGCATTTCAGCATGATTACGGCATGAATCAGCCGGGCACGCATCATGGGCCCGGTCCCGGTCCGGGCCAGGGTCCCGGCCAGGGTCCCGGTGGTCCGGGTTGCGGACCTCGTCCGGGTGGTTACAACCAACATTACGTGGTGCATACTTCCTGCGGAACTATTTCGTTGCAGAACCAGCCATTCCCGCATCCGGGTCCGGGAGGTACGTTTGAGCATTATATTCCTGAAGCCGGCGATACACTGAATGTGGACATTCAGTCTACGGAACTCATTCAGTTTATAAGTATCCCGCTAACCGTGAGATACCAGGTTGACAAGCAGCATTGGGCCTTCTATGGGGAAGCAGGAGCATCGGTTAACTTTATTTACGATAATAAAGTGACCGTTAACGTGGACAATTCATATACGG
>Ga0315910_10003925_pt1 | contig 12522 bp, 12 predicted proteins | sample EdamamesoilMG_FD_204470 | JGI IMG/M metagenome (GOLD analysis project Ga0315910, IMG submission 204470) | Garden soil microbial communities collected in Santa Monica, California, United States - Edamame soil | ecosystem: Environmental > Terrestrial > Soil > Garden | place: USA: California... | reverse complement strand
TACTTCGACTTCGTCTACTGGCACGACTGGCCGAACACCCTGAACGAACTCGCCAAGTACCGCCGCCCCAAGCGCAGGGAAGGGCGCCAGACCTTCCCCCGCAATCGGAAGCTGGAGGCGGGCCTCGACGACGGCCGCGTCAAGCGCTTCCTGCAAAGCGTCTGGAAGCGCGAAAAACTCACCGGCAAGGAAGGCCACGCCATCATGAACCTCTGCATGGCCGCCACCTACGACCCCGATCCCCGCGCCCCCAACGGCTTCCGCATCCCCTTCAACGCCGAAACCGGCGAAGTGATCATGGAGCGCTGGCGCAACTGGCGCCGCCACGACCCGATCAACCTGGTCACCAAGTACCGCGCCAACCTGAAATCACTGCGTGGCATCTACATCGACTGTGGCTGGCGCGACCAGTACCACATCCACTACGGATCAAGGCTTCTGTCGCAGCGGTTATTGGAATCGGGGATAGAGCATCGGTATGAGGAGTTCGACGACGACCATTCGGACGTCGATTACCGGATGGATGTCAGTTTGCCGTTTCTGTACCGGGCGCTGCGCTAGTTCCGGAATGTCGCTGAGAGCAACATCGTGGGCTGCGAGTGCATCAGGCAAGAACTCCGCTACGCCTTTTTCTTTCTAGGCACTGCTTTCAGAGATGAGTCGCTCAAGTCTCCCTTTATTGAGACGAGACGACCAGAAGTTGAGGCAGCAGCTAGTCGAAAAGCTTTTATGCCCAAGTGCCGAGCGGGAGAGAAAATAAAATCTTGACCTTCTTCGCGTAGTCCATGGATTAGCATTTTGGAATTTCTTGGTGGCAAGTGGGTAATTTGCGGTCCGCGCTTTTTCTTTTTGCGAATAGGAGGCAAATAACGCAATGCAAGCGCTTGAGGTTCTCGCGGTCCAAGATCGTATGTAGAGAATGGGACATATGCGACCGGATACTCGAACGCTCTCGGGTATCCCTTTGTCTGTTCGAGAAAACCAAGAACGTCAGTGCCTCGCACATTCGGGTAGAGAACTTTGGCTCCTGACGGCAATTTTCCGCCCGCGTCGATCCTTGTTATAGCGTTATCGTTCCATAGCAACAAATCGTACCGTCCCGTCTTCTCATCCTCGATCCCATATGCCGGTGGCGTGCTTCGAGCCAACCAGTGCGCCATGGCCCAAGCCTCTTGCATTCGAATTTCCGACATTGTCATTCCATAGAGACGACAGAGGCGGGTGTAGTCTTTAAAAGTGCGAGGGCGTACGACAAGCAGAATCCACATGAGGGCCGCTTCGGCAGTCAGAAAAGTGGTTCCGCCGAACACATGGGAGGGTCGCCGGACGACATTACATCGGCGACAACGCAGCGTCATGTTTTCTATGTAGTCCGCATCCAGTGGATCGTCAAACCCTTCCCTGCCTTGGATGTGGTCTGCCTGCAATTCAAGTCGAGTACCGCAATCCATGCACTTGCCGGCCTGAGCGTAGACCCAGCCCAAGACCAACCGCATGGTGTTGCCCTTGCCGTACTTGCGCTTAAAACCGGTCGACGAAGCAAGACTGGTTCCAACCTGCGATGGGTTCAAATGGCCCAGCGTTAGACTCGTCACTTCTCGCCAGTTAATAATCTTTGAGTCGACCAATTGAATGAGCAATTCCTGCCATTTGGTTTCATTCCACGACTTATCGTGTAGCCCCAGCGTCGGATCCGGAGGTGTTGGAGTGGGCTTTACATGAACTTCGCTCGGGGTTGCTTCCTTACGGCGGGTCATGGGTTGCCTCGTCGCTGCAATTCGCTTTCCAAGCGCCCCACGAAGCGAACGAAATCGACTTCTAGGCAAATACAGATGGCTCGCACCTCCAGTAGATCAAGGCGTCGTTCAGTTCTCTCATACTTGCTTACATAGGACTGATCGGTGCCCAGTCGTTCAGCCAACTCCGCCTGGGTGATCTTGGATTTTTCCCGTGCTTCGCGCAAATGCGCGACGATTAATTGGTACCCGCGGTCGTGTATGCTCTTGAGACGCCGATTGCCCATGGAACTGGGCAGTATCTATGGCCCAGGCTTTATGCCAAAATGGCATATCCATACTTAGGTTAATTTCTGTGGTCTCCAAGACGCTCGCGACACTACTCAAAGATTTCCAGACCGTACTGGATACCAAGTGGCGACCATCTCTTGATCTCGAGGCAGCGGCCGCTTCAGCGATTGATGCTTGCACCTCGATAGCATTACCAACGCGTTTGGAACGCGAACGTGAGCTAATTGCTCTTGTTAACGCCAAATTCAAACTAAATCGAAATGGCTATCAGTCTTTTCTCGACTACGCGGCCAGTCAGCAGATTTACTTCAACTATCACGACAAAGCGGAGCTTTCCAAATGCTTCGACTTCCATGATGGCGATCGCTTTCTAAGCTTTCTGCGACATCGGAATCTCCCGCTATCTCTGAAAAATGCTTTCCAGGCGTTAACCAAGCAAGAGTCACTTCTCGCGCTGTCCAAAGAGTTGTCCAATCCGAAGATTCGACGAAAGGATGCGCGCGATTGCGATCCAGAGGAACGTCGTGAATCAATCTTTCGAGCCTTGTTTGGGGGGTACATATTTCGTAGTTTGGGTGAGCGCGCGATGCATCAGTACTTCAATGCGGATTGTCGTATCGAATACAAGAAATCCTTTTATGACCACCTGAAGCACTTCCACCCAGGCACGATCAGGCGTGATTGCGCGCTTGCCTTTGCGGTTGTTGACCCGACAACTTTGACGACGCAGATGTCTAAAGACGGCGTTCGAAACGCAATCTGCAATCAGGTAAGGGAATTGCACTCGAGACTCGCGAACTATTGCTTTCTTGGCATCCTAATAGAGCCGGCGGCCGCGCCAGAAAATGAAGACCTCCAGTGGCGCTTATTCTCTGACATCGTGATTTTCGCCGAGCGGTTTAAAGAGGTTCCGCTTAAGGCTACGTATTTCCGGCCTACGCTAATTGAAGGAGCAACAGCCAAACATATTCCGGGTCTGGATTCGAAAGTAGCGCGATTTGACCTTGCGAATGAAGGGTTCCTATTTAAGGACTGTTTCATATTGCCAAAGGGTGTTCACGAAATTGCTACCGGTTCTGCTCCGGGCAGTCTGCTACTTCTTTTTGAGAAGAGCGAACGTGATGAAACCCCAGTTCCTTGTCCAGCATGCCGGTCCGTGAATGTGGCCGGAAATTCGTATCCCTCTCTCGGTGTCCGTAGTTGGGAGTGCCAAAATCCAATTTGTCCTAGTAGAAGCGCTTTTGATAGGGGGAATCGCTATTCCGTTCAGGCTCTTCTTAAGCAGGAGGCTATCGACTCTGAGGTAGATCAGATTTCGGAAGGTAGTTTGAGGAAATGGAAGTTGGATGTTGTCTCCGGTGTCACCGAGAGGCAGGTGGCCGAGATGCTCGTGCAGCATTTCAGTCTGCATGGGGATCAAGTGTTGTTCTTGAATACACAGAACATGGGCCCCAACATTCACGGACGCGAAATTCGATATGAGCAATTGAGTAGTCCATCCAGTAAGGTCAAAGCGTACGACGAGTTTGTGAAGTCTAGTTTCTTCGATCGATGGTTGATCAAACGACCTTTTTTGAACGACTCGAAGGTGGAGCGCATTGAAGTCGGTCTAAAAGACGTTCAGCTATACCGGGGGGATTGTTTTGATGTACTCGGCCAACTTCCCGAGGAATCAGTAGACGGAGCAGTAACTTCTCCACCGTATTACAACGCTCGCAGCTATTCGCAATGGCCCAATATCTATTGCTACTTCTATGACATGTATAACTCAGCGCGACAGGTGTATAGGGTCTTAAAGCCTGGGGCGGTTTATCTCTTTAATGTGTTTGACTATTTCGACAATGAAAACACCGTAGTCTTTTCTTCAATGGGGAAAAAGAGAATGGTGTTGGGGGCCACCTTTATTTATCTGTTTCGAAAGATCGGCTTTCGATTGCAGGGGAACATCGCTTGGTACAAGGGGGAAATCGAAGGCAAGCGTAATTTCAATCAGGGAAATAAATCACCCTATTACCAATTCCCGTTTAATTGCTGGGAGCACATTTTTGTTCTTGTTAAGCCAGGCCGGAAATGCCGATATACATTTCCGACAATCCTGGCTGCCAAGCCGGTAGTTAAAATGGTTCGTGGTGAAAATATACTCGGGCATTCGGCTCCATTTCCGCCGCAATTGCCGGCGCTGCTAATTGATCAAATGAGGACGCAAGAAACTGTGCTGGACCCCTATGCTGGAAGCATGACGACTGCTCGCGTGGCGCGAGCAAAAGGCGTCCGATCGATATCCATAGAGTTGAGCTCTGAATATTGCTCATTGGGCGTGCGCTTGCTTAAGCAAGACGATATGCCCCTGTTCAGTACTTCAATTGCATAGACTCGGTTCAAAGTTGACGATGCGGAAAAATTGCACCGTCGCAGTCGTCGCCTTTTCCCCCGCCCCGCCAGAGCCCGGTTCTCCAGCCGGCCCAGCACCCGCACCAGCGGCCAGAGCATCAGGAAGTAGATAAGGGCGGCGAGGACGATCGGCGTGGGGTTGTAGGTCAGGCTCTGCGCCTGGCGCGCCTGGAAGGGCAGTTCGGGCATGGCGACGACGCTGCCGAGTGAGGTCAGCTTGACCACTTCGAGCATGTTGGAGAGGAGGTCGGGCGGGACGTTGTTCACGGCCTGCGGCAGGAAGAGCGTTAGCGGCCGCTTGGCCGGGAAACCGGCCTACACTTGCCGCAATGGTGCCGGACGCCTCTGAGCTCGAAGCGGTGATGCGCTACCACGAGCGCAGCAAGCACCACTTCAACCGCTACGCCCGCGGGCCCGGCGAGCTCGACTGGGCCAACCAGCCCGATCCGTTCCGGCGCTACGCGGGGGCGGCGCTTACGCGCTTGCCGATCCTCGGGCCCGAGGAGGAGCCGGTTTCGCCCGCTTACGAGAGCCTGTATGCGAGGGGCGCGGTGCCGGGTGAGCCGGTGAATCTACACACGCTGTCGCGCCTGCTCGAATACGCGCTTGCGCTCTCGGCGTGGAAGCAGGCGGGCGGCACGCGCTGGGCGCTGCGCGTGAATCCGTCGAGCGGCAATCTGCATCCCACCGAGGGCTATGTACTGATCGGCGGGATCGCGGAGCTGGGCGAGGGGCCGGGCCTCTTCCATTACGCGCCGGCAGAGCATGGCCTGGAGCGGCGCGCCGACTGCCCGGAGGCGCTGTTGGCGCGCCTCATGCGCGGCTTCCCGCCGCAGGCGTTCCTGCTGGGCCTGTCTTCGGTCTATTGGCGCGAGGCGTGGAAGTACGGCGAGCGCGCCTTCCGTTACTGCCAGCACGACGCAGGCCATGCCATCGGCACGGTGCGCATCGCCGCGGCGGCGCTCGGCTGGTCGGCGCGGGTGCTCGACGCCACGGCGGACGAGAGCATCGACGCGCTGCTGGGCCTGGACCGCGGCGCGGACTTCGAGGGCGCCGAGAGGGAAAGCGCGGAGCTCGTGATGGCGCTATGGCCGGGAGAGGCGGAAACAGAGACTTCAAGCCTCGATGGCGACGCCGTGCAGGAGCTCAAAAGTCAGCGCTGGTACGGGAAGGCGAACCGCCTCAGCGCGGGCGATCCCGTGCCTTACGAGGCGATCGACCGCGTCGCCGCGGCGTCACGTAAAACACTTGAAACATGAAGTCCGCGGGACAAATCATTCATCAGCGGCGCAGCCTGCAAGCCTGCGACGGCAAGACGTCGATTCCGGCGGAGCGCTTCTACCGCATGCTCGCGCGCGTCATGCCGCGCGCAGAGCTGCCCGTGGCGCGCCGTCCTATGCCCTGGGACGCGATCCCCTGGGAGCCGGCGATCCACTTCGGCCTGTTCGTGCATCGCGTGGAGGGCATCGAGCCCGGCCTCTACGCGCTTGCGCGCGATCCGGGCAGGTTGGAGAAGCTCAAACAATGCATGCACGCGCATTTCGCGTGGGAGGCGCCGCCGGGCTGTCCGGAGACCCTCCCGCTCTACCTGCTCGAGCGCGGCGACGCGAGGGAACTCTCTGCGCAGGTGAGCTGCGGCCAGGAGATCGCGGGCGAAGGGGCGTTTTCCCTCGGCATGATCGCCGAGTACCAGGCGCGCCTCGCCGCGCACGGGCCGCCGTTCTACCGTCGCATGTTTTGGGAAGCAGGCCTGATCGGGCAGGTGCTCTATCTCGAGGCGGAAGCGGCCGGCGTGCGCTCGACCGGCATCGGCTGCTTCTTCGACGATCCGGTGCACCAGGTGTTCGGTTTGAAGGGCCTCGAATTCCAGTCGCTGTACCACTTCACCGTTGGCGGCGCCGTGGACGATCCGCGCCTCACCACGCTGCCCGCGTATGGCAGGCAGGTGAAGGCGCGGCAACGCGGGGTGGATCTGCGGTAGGCGCGGGGCTTTTGCTAGGGTGCGGCCAGCACCTGGCGGCAGGCTTTCGGCAGGTCGTTCAGCTTGAGGATTTTCGGCGCCGGCGCAGCCCTCCTGGGAAAGCGCACCTCTTCGCGGAACCAGTGCGCCAGTTCCTTGCCGCAACCGTCGCTGGAGGGAAAGGGATTGCGCTTCACGCAGCTGGCATCCGGGCATTTCAGCGCGACGTGAAAATGCTCGCTATGTCCCGGCCAGGGGCGCAATTTGCGCAGCCAGCCGCGCTCGGCCGATGGGTCCCGGCAGGCCGCCTGCTTGATCGCGGCGTTGACGAAGATGCGGTCGACCTCCGGCGTCAGGGCCGCGCGGCGCAGCAAGGCGACATGCGCCGGCGTGAAGCTGGCATTGACGTCGAGCAGGTCGGGCCGGACCACGGCGATGGCCGGCATGTTCTCGCGCTCTTCGATGGTCAGGATCCGCTGCGCGCGGGCGGCGGTGAGCCAGATGTCGACCTCCAGGCCCAGCTGGTGCGAGTTGTGCCCGGTGAGCATCGGCCCGCCGCGCGGCTGCGCCATGTCGCCGATGAGCAGGTCCGGCAAGCCATCGTTGCGCACGCTGGCGGCAAGCGCCTCGATCCATGCCACCAGCTTCGGGTGGCCGAAATGGTGGGCGCGGGAGGGGCGCATCACCTGCCAGCCCGGTCCTTCGGGCGCAAGCCGTACCGCGCCCGCGACGCAACCCTTGCCGTAGGCGCCAATCGCCTCGGCGGGAAGCGGCGCCGGACTTGCCGAGAGCGAAAACAATCTTGGCGCCGAGTTCCGCGGCAGGGTGCGCAAGGCCTCGGCGCGGTAGAGCGCTTCCTCGGCGGCGTTGGTTTCCCCGCGCGCGGGCGGCGCGGACAGCGGCGCGCACAGCACGAGGATCGACAAGCCGAGCGCGAAAATCGAGTGCTTCATGGTCGGAACCCGTTGCGGCGGGTAAGGGTTTGGCCTGCACGACGCAGGACCTCCAGCAGAACAATCGGCGGCAATTGGATTCAGTCCTGTTCGTTAGCGAACATACGACGGACATTTTTCCCGCCTGTCCGATTCGTGAGCTGGCCGGGCCGGCCGGCGCGAGCGGCCGGTGCAGGTTGGTATAGATTGGCGGTGCGGATTCCCCAAGGGAGGGGTCATGGAATACGTGCTGGTTACGTTTCCCACAGACCGGTTCGTCTACATCGACGACGAGCAGAATGGCCGTACCAACGAGGTGCTGCGGGTCGATGAGGGCACGCACGTGTTCGATCTGGGCCCGTACGCCAATTACCGGCCGGGATCGCGCAAGGTGACGGTGAAGGACACGACGCCGCTCGAGCCGCGCGAGATCGCGTTCTACCGCCTGGAAGACGAGTGATGCGTGCGCCTGCGGCGCTGGTTGTTGCGCTGCTGCTGCAGGCCTGCGGTTCGTTTCCGCCCAATCCGTCGCTCGAGAGGTACGTGCCGAAGGCGGGCTACAGCTTCGGCAAGCTGGAGCTGGGCAGGCACAACACGGACGAGTTGTTTGTCATCGTGACGTTCTCCGGCGGCGGCACGCGCGCCGCGGCGCTGGCCTACGGCGTGATGGAGGAGCTGCGCGCTACGCCGATCGGCAGGCCGGGCGAGGGCGCGCGGCTGATTGATGAGGTGGACGTCATCTCCTCGGTTTCCGGCGGCAGCTTCACGGCGGCGTATTACGCGCTGCGGGGCGAGAAGCTGTTCGACGAGTTTCCGGATCTCTTCCTCTACCGGCCGATCCAGAGCGAGCTTCTGAGGGAGATGTTGTTGCCCTCGAGCTGGCCGAAGCTCGCCGGAGCGTCGTACGGGCGCAGCGACCTCGCCGCCGAGTTCTACGACCGGGAGCTCTTCAGGGGCGCCACCTATGCCGAGCTGATCGCGCGCAAGACGCGGCCGTTCGTGGTGCTGAACGCGACCGACATGACCACCGGCACGCCGTTTCCCTTCCTGCAGGACCAGTTCGACATGATGTGCTCGGACTTGGCGGGCGTGCCCCTTGCGCGCGCGGCGGCCGCCTCGTCGGCGTTTCCGGGCGCGCTGACGCCGCTCACGTTCCAGAACTACGCGGGCAGTTGCGAGTACCGCCAGCCGTCCTGGGTGCAGATCGCGATCGACGACACGCCCTTGCGCCTCAACGCGCGGCGCAGGGCGGTCGCCGAGAACCGGCTGTCGCTCGCGGCGGCGCTGGAGGCCAAGCCGGCGCGCCCGTACATCCACCTCACCGACGGCGGCGTGGCCGACAACATCGGCCTGCGCGGGCCGCTGGATGCGCTCAGCAGCCCGAACCATCCGTGGAGCGTGGTGCAGATGATGAACAACGGGCCGATCGACAGGCTGGTGGTGATCGCGGTCAACGCCGCCACCGGCGCGGCGGTCGAGCGCGACCAGAGCGCGAGCGTGCCGGGCCTGATCGATACGGTGGTCACCGCGGCCGACGTGCCGCTCGGCAACTACTCCTTCGACACGGTGGAGCTGTTGGGCAAGGCGGCGCTGGAGAACGCCAGGGATGCGCGCCTGGTGGAGCAATGCAACCGGCTCTCCGCCGCGCGGGGCGCGCAATGCGCGCTCAAGCTGCCCTCCGCCCGCAAGGTGGATTTCTATCCGGTGCAAGTGTCCTTCGGGTACATCGCATCACCCGAGGAGCGCGCCTGGTTCAGGGGCTTGCCTACGACCTTCGAGCTGCCCGCCGAGACCGTGACAAGGCTGCGCGCGGTGGCACGGCGCCTGCTCGCCGAGGATCCGCAGTTCCAGAAGCTGCTGAAGGATCTGCGGAATCCGGGCTAGCGGTGGCCGAAGCTGTCGGGACTTTCGTTGTCCCAGACGTGGCGGCTTCGCGAATCGGCCATCATTTCCTCGCGGCGTTGGTCGTGCTCGCGCCACAAGTTGCCGACGACGAAGTAGCCGATCACGGCGACCAATACCATGAGGATCCCGATGACCCACATGTAGGCAACGAAATCGATGTCGAGCTGCATGACCATGGGATTGCGTCGCGCGCGCGCGGGTTCCGGGACGCAGGCGAATAAATTGCAATTTGGCGACACTCGCTGCGGCGACACTGTCGACGTGCAGCGACGGTTTTGGCAGGTGCCGGAGGTCCGGGATCAGCGCACGAAGACGGCGAGCCAGCCCTCGACAGGTTTGCCGTACTCGAGGCGCATGGGCACGCGCTCGAAACTGCGCTCGGACAGGCCGTGCCGCCCGGCGGCGGCGCGCAGATAGCCCGCCGAATGCGCGTAGCGGCCGCTGGGCATGAGCGCAAAGTTGCCCGCCTCCAGCGCCTCGGCCGAAAACGCGAACAGGCCGCCGGGCGCCAGCACGCGGGCGGCGCCTTCGAACACCGGGTTAAGGTCGCCGAGGTAGATGAAAACGTCGGTCGCGAGCACGGCGTCGAATGTTCCTGCCTCGGCGGCGCGCAGATACTCGATCAGGTCGGTCTTGACCAGCTGCGCGTAGTTGCCGCCGGCGGCCGCGCGCGTGAGCATCTGGGCGGACAGGTCGATACCGGTCATGCTGGCTGCGGCCGGCGCGAGCGCGGCGCCCAGCAATCCCGTGCCGCAGCCGAGTTCCAGAACGCGCGCGGGACGGTAGGCCTGGAGCAGCGGCAGGACCGTGCGCGCCAGCGTCTCGGGCATCTGGTAGCCGAGCTTGCGCAACTGCTGTTCGAAATCCGGCGCGATGCCGTCGAACAGCTGCTCGACGTAGCCTTCGGCCGGCATGGCCGTGGTCTCCCCGCGCACCGCGGCGAACAGGTGGCGCAGCACCGGATTCGCCGGATGATGCTCCAGCGCGCCCTGGTACCAGCGTTCGGCGGCGGCAGGATTGCCGCGCCCGATCTCCACTTCCGCCAGCTTGAGGTACGGCTCGAGGCGCGAGCGGTCGCAGGCCAGCCAGCCGCGAAACGCGTCCAGCGCCGGGTCGGGGAGGTTGAGCCGGAGCCGGACCTGGCCGAGCGATTCCCAGGTCACCGCGTTCGAAGCGTCCAGGGCTGACGCCTTCGCCAGCAGAGGCTCCGCGCCCGCGAAGTCGCCGCCTTCGCGGCACAGATGCGCGAGATTGACCAGCGCCTGCAGCAGCGAGGCGTCGATCGCCAGCGCCTGCCGGAAGGCGGCGGCGGCTGGCGCCTCACGACCGAGCTTCTGATTGGAGACGCCCAGGTTGTTCCAGGCCTTGGCGTGCCCGGGCGCCAGTTCCACGACGCGCTCGTAGCAGGTCACGGCGAGGTCGTCGCGGCCCTCGTCCTGGCGCGCATTGCCCAACCGGTACCAATCTTCCGGGGACTGCGGAGCCGCGGCCGATGCCGTTTCCATGGGCGGATCTTACTTACAGACCGGCGAAATCGGCTACCCTCGCGCACTCCCGTGATCGTCGCCTCCGGCATTGCCATGCAGTTCGGGGCCAAGCCCCTGTTTTCCGACGTCTCCGTGAAATTCGGCGGCGGCAACCGCTATGGGCTGATCGGCGCGAACGGCTGCGGCAAGTCCACCTTCATGAAGATCCTGGGCGGCGAGCTGGAGCCCTCCGCGGGCACGGTGGCGATCGATTCCAACGAGCGCGTGGGGCGGCTGCGCCAGGACCAGTTCGCGTTCGAAGACCAGCGGGTGCTGGACGTGGTGCTGCAGGGCCACGCGGAAATGTGGGCGGCGATGCGCGAGCGCGACGCGATCTATGCCGACCCGGACGCGGACGAGAAGGCGTTCATGAAGGCCGCGGAGCTGGAGGCGAAATACGCGGAGTACGGCGGCTATACCTCGGAATCGCGCGCGGGCGAGCTGCTCCTGGGCCTTGGCGTGCCGATCGAGCAGCACCAGGGACTGATGAGCGCGGTGGCACCGGGCTGGAAGCTGCGCGTGCTGCTGGCGCAGGCGCTTTTCGGCGACCCGGACATCCTGCTGCTCGATGAGCCGACCAACAACCTGGACATCAATTCCATCCGCTGGCTCGAAGGGGTGCTCGACCGGCGCACCAGCACGATGGTGATCATTTCGCACGACCGGCACTTTCTCTCGGCGGTGTGCACGCACATGGCCGACGTGGACTACGGCGGCATCAAGGTCTACCCGGGCAGCTACGACGACTACATGGAAGCCTCCACGCTCGCCAGGCAGCAACTGCAGAAGGACAACGCCAAGGCCAGGGACCGGATCTCGGACCTGGAGGAGTTCGTGCGCCGCTTTCGCGCGCACAAGGCGAAGGCGCGCCAGGCGACCTCGCGCATGAAGATGATCGAGAAGCTCAGGCCCGAGGACGTCAAACCCTCGAGCCGGCAGTACCCGTACATCCGCCTCCAGATCGACCCGAAGGAAAAGCTGCACAGGCTCGCGGTGGAAGTAAAAGGGTTGGGGAAGGGTTTCGAGAAGAACAAACCGCTCTTCAAAAACCTTGACCTCAACATCGAAGCCGGAGAAAAAATTGCCATCATTGGCCCGAACGGCATCGGCAAGACCACGCTGCTTCGGTGCATCGCCAGGGATATTGAGGTCGATGCCGGAACGGTGAAGTGGGCGGAGAAGGCGCGCCTGGGTTACTGGCCGCAGGATCCGGCGGACCAGCTCAAGGCCGAGGAGACGCTCGCCGACTGGCTGGGCCGCTGGCGGCGCAAGGAGCGCCCGGAGCAGGACGACCTGATCGTGCGCGCGACGCTCGGCCAGCTCCTATTCTCGGGCGACGACCAGAAGAAGCTGCTGCGCGTGATCTCGGGCGGCGAGGGTCAGCGCATGATGATCGGCAAGCTCGTGCTGCAGATGCCGAACGTGCTGCTGCTGGATGAACCCACCAACCACCTCGACATGGAATCCATCGAGTCGCTCAACACCGCGCTCGACAAGTACACGGGGACGCTGGTCTTCGTGTCGCACGACCGCGAGTTCGTGTCTTCGCTCGCCACGCGCGTCATCGAACTGCGGCCCGGCAGGAAAGAAGGCGATCCGGCAATCGTGATCGACTTCCAGGGCAACTACGAAGACTTCCTCGAGCGCCCCGGCGCGGAGCTGGCCGCCGCCTAGTGCCGGCGGCGGCTGCGGCCGTCGTCCGGGTGGACGTCCCAGGGATCGCGCGCGTAGCGCCGGCTCTCGTGGGCGGCGCGCAGCTTGCGTTTCTCGTTGTCCGTATC
>Ga0315910_10003923_pt1 | contig 12525 bp, 10 predicted proteins | sample EdamamesoilMG_FD_204470 | JGI IMG/M metagenome (GOLD analysis project Ga0315910, IMG submission 204470) | Garden soil microbial communities collected in Santa Monica, California, United States - Edamame soil | ecosystem: Environmental > Terrestrial > Soil > Garden | place: USA: California... | reverse complement strand
GCCCGCAGTCTCACCAGCAACCGCATCGGCCGTATCACTGCCGTCCGCTGTATCACTGCGTCCGCCGTGAACCACGCAGCCGTGCTCCGCGCAGCCGTGCTCCGCGCCGTCCCGCGATCAGCGACGCACGCTGGCGCGATAGAGTGCCATGTCGTGATCGCTCCAGACGACCTCCACGCTCGAAAAACGGCCTGCTCGAGCGCGGTCCGCGTTCATGTACAGCACTCGGTGGCGCGGCGTGTATACCCCTCCGGCAGGTGATCGCAGATCAGCACCTCGGCAGCAGGCGCAAGCAGCGGTAGCAGCTGCCGGCATAGGCGCGGCCCATATCTCTCATGCCGCAGCTCGTGCACGGCCTGCAACGACAGCACGAAGTCAAAGGGCCCGCCCACGACCTCAGGCCAGGCCTCGGTCTTGAAATCCGCGTGGAACCGCGTCCGGGCGGCATGAGCCCCGAGCCGCTGTCGCAAACAGCAGTCCTTGTGCCCCTTCTGACGACACTTGGTCCCGGCTGCGAAGCGGTTGGCTGTCGTCGCTTCCGTGATGGCGCTCACGGCAAGCGCCGCCGGATGGTGCAAGAGCATGCTGGATGAGAAGCGCGACGAAGAGACCCCCCTACTACACCGGCCTCCGCGGCTACCGCATCGGCCGCCTCGGAGCTGGGGAGAATGATCGTGTAGATCGGGTCGATGATCTTGGCGATCATCCAATTCCGATCTTCACGATCGTTTGGTCCGTGATCCGCGCCCTGGCTCGATGACGGCCCGAAAATCCCTGGTTCGGCGGTGTCCTTGAAGAGCTCATGGCGGAACACCCCCATCAGCCAACGTGCAGCCACCACCCACCGGTGCCGCTGCGTCTCCAGCTCCGCCCTCACACCGATACACGAGATCGGCACCGCAGGCGCTCACGCGCGCATCGTCGCAGGTAGCGGCTTCGACCGTGGTTAAGAGCGTGCTGCGGAACGTGCACTCGCACTGCCACGACCCCGGTTGATCTCTGATCGGCCAGCAAGTCTTGTTTTGGAAGCTGCATGCCGTCGGGGCGTTCAAATCAACATGGCAGACGTCTACCAGGGCTTGCTCACAACGGCCTGCTTGCGCAAATTGCACGCTGCTAGCTGAGCAGACACACTCGTAGGTGCCAGATGGTGTGGGGTCTCCAATACTCCAATCCGGCACATACGTGTGCGCGCGGCACGACGAGAGCGTGCTCAGCTCGCCAGCGTAGTTTAGTTCTTGGCGGCACCAGGGGTACGTCGTCTCGTCTCCTTCGTCCGCCGTCTGCCCGCCGACGCTATTCGGGTCGCCGACGTCCGTCGTCTGCTCGATGACGGTTTCTTTGGGGGGGGCTCCGGCAGCGACCTCATCGGCACCGGTGCCACTCGGCACCGAGCAGCCCGTCGCCCATCCGACAGCCATGAGGCTTGCAAACGGCGCACGCGACCGCCGGTTCGTCATTCGCCACTGGGTGGGAGCCATGACGTCAGCCTAGCCGCGAACGCCCACCACGGCCGTCGAGATAGTCATGAAGTGCCAGATTCCATGGGTCCCACCGCCCTCAGAGGTGCACGGCACGCGTATTCCGTCATGCTATGTATCTTTTCGAAGCACCACCTCCATGAGTGATCCAGACAAGGTGTCCGCCACCACTGAATCCCGATGAACGCTTTGGCGGCCGAATGGATCCGCGCTATCCGCGGCAAGCGGTCTCGGATACGAGCTCGTCATCCTGGGGTGACCACGGGCGATTCGACTTGGGAGCAGTCGCGGTGCGCTCGAGAATGCCGACCTCGATCAGTTCGTTGATGCGTTTCGAGATGGCCTGCCTCGACCGCGGATGTGGCCGCCTCGCGATTTCGTCGAGTGTGGCGTTTGCGCCGCGCAGCCGTAAGAGGAGCTGCTCCTCGCGCTGAGTCCACGCGCGATAGGCATCATCGATGCGACGCGGCTGGATCAGTGTCAGCGACCACGTCGATTCGATCAAGTACCGAGTCGTCAACGCAAACCTTCCAGCCACACCTGGTGGTTGATGCTGCTGTCGCGTAGTATCCGACAGGTGCCAATGGCCCCAGAGCTCGACTTGATCGTCTGGCACGATGCGCTGCTCGAGCGCATCGTGCGCGATGGATCGGAGGTACGGCTGGAGTTCTCAGCAGTCCCCGTTTATCGCAGGATCCGACCTGGTCTGTGGGACGAAGAGGAGGGGGACGTGGTCGTCGTGCTGAGCGGCGCCGAGGTGGAGTGTGTGCCCCCAGGCGACGAGCGAAACACGCCAGACTCTCTCTGGGTCATCGATTGCACGCGAAGCGAGCCGGCAGACTGCAGGGACATTCAAGCCCTGGGTCGCGGCGTCGGGCCAGGCCACATTGCATTCGTCATGGCGGACGGGTCGACGGTCGCAGCTTCGTTTCAACACGCAAGGCTGACGATCGTTGGTCCACTCGAGAAGGTCGGAACGTACTCCGAGGATGCCGAGGGTTGACCGCGGACGCTCAACGACACCTGACGCGCCACCGCCAAGACCCCGTGCTCGGTGCGCTCGGCCTCGAGACGGCCAGGGTCCCAAGCGGCACGAACGGCTCGCTGCGAACACCTGAGGCTCGTGGGTTCCGCCGTAGGCTGCGCCCGAGCGGAGCGCCGAGCGCTCGATGGCGATCGTCGTCCCCGGGCTTCGCCGTATAAGCGCGTCTGGGTTCCCGGCACTCGCGCCGCTGCCTTGCGCGCGCGCGTTACACTGCACGAGGTGCGTTTCTTCGGGTGGGATATCACTGCGGGAGCGAGACGGCGCGGCAGGGCGGCTTGTCTCGTCGTGGATTTTCGGGTGCCCGAGGGACGAAGCGACGTCGTTCCGCCAGCGCGCGTTATACCGCGCACGGCGGCGCGTAACATGACGAGAGCCGGGCGTCATGCTGTGGATGAGTCGGGCTCGCCGGGTTCTCGAGCGGCGGCGCCGTATAAGCCGACGCGCAATGGCTGCAGGCGAGCGGGCGTCGAAACGCAATAGGGTGCCCCGCGTGGGCGGTGAGGCGGGTGCTGACGACACATCGTCCCGTGAGCACGCATCGAGGCGTGGCGTCGGGAGGCCATGACCCGTGGCGGATTGCGCTCGGGCATGAGCCCCCGAAATTCGCCGAAGGCTGCCGCCGCGTCGTCGCGCGCCATCCGGGGCCCGTCGTGAGCGGCCCTCAGCGCCCGGAGCGAAACGCCGCCGCGTCGACGCCGTACTTGCGCAGCAGGCGATAAAAGCTCTCGCGCTCGACGCCGGCGTGGGCCGCTGCCTCGGCGATCTGGCCGTCGAAGCGCTTGAGGACGGCCTCGAGGTAACCTCTGGCCATGTCGGCGCGGCCGCGCTCGAGGGCTTCGGCCCAGGAGAGCCCCGCGAGGCCGCTGTCTTCGGCGGGGCGCTGGGTGGACATGACCTCCGGCGGCAGGTCCTGGGCTTCGATGCGCTCGCCGCGCGAGACGACGCAGGCGCGTTCGACGGCGGCGCGCAGCTGGCGCACGTTGCCGGGCCAATCGTAGGCGCGCAGGGCGTCGAGGGCGGCGCTGGAGAAGCCCGAGAAGCGCCGGCCGCGTGAGCCTTCGGCTTGCTGCCGCAGGAAGTGGCCAGCGAGCAGCTCGACGTCCTCGCGGCGCTCGCGCAAGGGGGGGATGCGGATCAGGGCGACGTTCAGGCGATACCAGAGGTCTTCGCGGAAGGCCTGGCTCTTGACCATGGACTCGAGGTCGCGGTGGGTGGCGGCGACGAGGCGGACGTCGACGGCGCGTTCGTGGGTCTCGCCGACGCGGCGGATGACGCGTTCGTCGAGGACGCGGGTGAGCTTGGCCTGCAGCGACAGGCGCATGTCGCCGATTTCGTCGAGGAACAGCGTGCCTTGGTCGGCCTCTTCGAACAGGCCGACGCGGTCGCGGACGGCGCCGGTGAAGGCGCCCTTGGCGTGGCCGAAGAGCTCGCTCTCGAGCAGCTCGGCGGGGATGGCGGCGCAGTTCAACGCGACGAAGCGGCCCGAGGCGCGCGGGCTGAGCTGATGCAGCGCTCGGGCCACGCGCTCCTTGCCCGTTCCCGTCTCGCCCAGCACGAGCGCGGTGGCGTCGCTGGCGGCGACGCGGCGCACGAGGTCGCCGAGCTCGCGCATGCCGTGGGAGCGGGCGAGCAGCCCGGGCAAGACTTCGTCGCTGGGCTGTCCTTCGGGTTGCGCCAGGGAGACTCGGCCGAGCGCGCGCAGCACCACCGCGCGCGCGGCGTCGGGCTCGAAGGGTTTGGTCAGGTAGTCGTAGGCGCCGAGGCGCAGGGCTTCGACGGCGGTGCCGACGCTGGCGAAGGCGGTCATGAGGATGAACTCGCTGCCGGGCGAGAGGCGCTTGCAGGCCCGCAGGACGTCGAGGCCGTCCATGTCGGGCATCTGCAGGTCGCACAGGATGACGTCGATGTGCTCGCTGGCGAGCAGGCGCAGGGCGTCGGCGCCGCTCTCGGCGGTGCGGATGGTGGCGTCTGCGCGCAGGACCTTCGACATCAGGCGCACCATGTTGCGCTTGTCGTCGACGACGAGCACGACGGGGCCGCGGGTCACGAGGCCTCCTTCCAGGGCTCGCGCGCCGGCGCGGCGGGCAAGCGCACGACGAAGACGGAGCCGCCGCCGTCGCGCGGGCGCACCTCGATGCTGCCGCCGTGGGCGCGCACGATGCCCTGGCACACCGAGAGGCCGAGGCCGCTGCCGCCTTTGCGTTTCGTGTAGAACGGCTCGAAGATGCGGCCGCGGTCGGCCGCGGGCACGCCGGGGCCGCGATCGGCGATGTCGATGCGGTAGCCGCCGTCTTCGGCGCGGCCGCTGACCTCGACCTCGGCGGGGCCGTCGCTGGCCTGGACGGCGTTGAGCACGAGGTTGTGGAGGACCTGGCGCAGGCGCGTGGCGTCGGCTTCGAGCGCGAAGGGCTCGGTTTTTATCTCCAGGCGAGCGCCGCCGGCGGCGGGGCTCTCGCAGAAGCGGCGCAGGGTCTCTTCGATGAAGGTGCCGAGCTCGATGCGCTCGAGCGCGAGCTCGCGAGGGCGGGCGTAGGCGAGCAGGTCTTCGGCGATGCGCTGGCAGTGGCGCGCCTCTTCATCGAGGATGCCGAGCTCCTCGGCCAGGGTGTCGGGGTCGTCGCGCGCGTCCATGGTCTTCAGGTAGCCGCGGATGATGCCGATGGGGTTGTTGAGCTCGTGGGCGACGCCGGCGGCGAGGTGGCCGATGGCCGCCATGCGTTCGTTATCGACCAGGCGGCGCTGGCGTTCGGCCAGCTCTTCGAGCATGCGCTCGAAGGCCTGGGAGAGCTCGAGCAGCTCGCCGCGTCCGACGGCGCCGACGCGGGTGTCGAAGGTACCGGCCCCGAAGCGGCGCGCGGCAGAGGTCAGCTGCCGCAGCGGCTCCAGCACCTCGCGGCGCAGGCGCAGGGTGAAGCCGATCGACAACGCCAGCACGACCACGACGCCGACGCCGCCGCCGATCAGCCCCAGGCGCGTGGCGTCCGTGGCTTGCACGTGCGAGTGGGCCATGCGCGACTCGACGGCGCGAGCCAGGGCGTCGGCCTGGGTGGAGGCGTCCTCGGCCAGGTTGACCAGCGCGCGGTGCTGCAACACGACCGCCATCCAGTCGCCGCGCTCGGCGGCCGGCAGCGTCGTGCCGGCGAACAGCTCGGCGAGCCGCTCGCTCTTCTCGCGCAGCGCGCCGAGGCGCCAGCGCTCCTCCTCGGGCACGTACGGCGCGAGCCGGTCGCTGCCGGCGCGCACCCGCTCGCGCGTGGCCTCGTAGTGGCCCATGTGGCTGCGATCGGCCTCGATCAGCGAGTGCGCGACGTGGATGTATTGCTCGCGCACCGCGGTCGCGAGCTCGAGGCCGACGCGGATGGCGTCCTCTTCCTCGCGCATGCCCATGACGAGGCCCGAGACCTGGTTGAGGAGACCGAGCAGCAGGATGAAGACCGCCGCCGAGACCACCGACACCGCGCCGAACCCGGTCGCGAGCTCGCGCGCGATGAAGCGAGGCGGCACCACGGACGGCGCCCCGGAGGATTGAGGCGCCGACGGCGAAGGCGCGGTCGGCAGTGAGGCTGGGATCGTCATGTCAGTGGCGCGGCGAGCCGGCAGCCCACGCCGCCGGCCCACGGAGAGCAGGAACGATGCCAGGCCGGACCCGGCGGCCAAGTCCGCGAAAACCCAGGGGTGGTGGCCACGGAGGTCGAGCGCTGTGACTCATCCGGTCAATGATGTGACTGATTCGGTCACGTCGCAAGGGGCCGCGATAGGGCATCGGGCTCGCTCGCGGCGCGGGGGGCGCGTGTGTCGCTGCCGCTGCAAGCGTCGCGCCGAGGGAGCTGCGCCGTGCAACGCCTGCGCGACGCGCCCATCGTCACCATCGCCGCAGCCACATCGTCACCCCGGCGGGTGTCGTGAACGAGCCGCCGCTCGAGCACCCCGGAGGGCTGCAGCGGTTGCGACGCGCGCGGCGGGAATTAGATTCGTACTTCGGCCGTCGAAGCCGAACGCGCGCTGCTGCGCGCCGCTGTCCAGCGGCCCCGAGCGTGCGATCTCGTGCCCCGCAGCGATCTCGCTCATCCGATCGCGGCGGGGTCGACTAGCGCGCGCCCGGGTGGCGGGCGCGCCGCCTCCGCCGCTCGCGCCACGTCTTTCACGCGCATCGAAACCGGTAGCCCGCGCCCGAGCCTTGCCGCTCGCGCGCCCCTCACCCTGCCCTCCCCTCGTGCCATGAATATCGAATCGAGAGCTCCACATCGCCCGCGTCGTGCCAGCACACCGGGTCTGCTGCTGACCGAGTCATCCGCCGTCACGCGCTGGTCTCCAGCCGAAGAGCAGACGTTCGTGACACGCCTGGCGGCGTGTCGGCGCGAGCTGCTCGCCATCGCGCTCTCGGACCCTGCCGCGCACGAGGCGGTCGAGCGGCTGGCAGCCGAGGTGGAGGGGCGCAAGCTGCGCATCGGTGCGGTGATCGAGCTCGCGGGCGGCTTGCCCGAGGCGGCGCGCGAGCGCTTTGCCCGCTTCCGCGCCGCGATCGGCGGCCTCGCCGACCGCCCCGCCGATGCCGACGGGCTGGAGCTCGCCGTCCAGCAGCGCCTCGCGCTGGTCGAGGCGACGCCCCTGGCCTGGGACGGCACCGAGCGGGTGCTGGAGCAGACCTGGGTGCGGGCGGGCCGCGCGCGCTCGCGGGCGGTCTTGCCGCTGCGCTGGCGCCGCCGCGTGCGCGCGCTCGAGCTCGAGATCCACGGCATCGTCCAGCGCCTCGTGGCCCAGAACCAGGGCCTGGTCCGCGTGGTCGTGCGCCGCTACCGCGGCCTCGGCCTGAGCCGCGAGGACCTGATGCAGGAGGGCAACATCGGCATGCTGCGAGCGATCGAGAAGTTCGACGCCTCGCGCGGGGCCCCCTTCGGCGCCTACGCGGTGTGGTGGGTGCGTCAGTCGGTGCGGCGCGCGCTCGCCAACCAGGCGCGCACCATCCGGGCCCCCACCACCGTGCTGGCGGCGCGCTACGCGCTCGGCCGCGCCTCGAGCCGCCTCGCGCACGAGCTCGGCCGCGAGCCGTCCGAGCAGGAGCTCGCGCGGGCGGCGGGGGTCGCCCCCGAGAGCGTCGCCGACATCCTGCATTCGCTGCGGGAACCCGTCAGCCTCGACGCCCCGCGCGGGGAGGACTCGAACCTGACGGTCGGCGATCGCATCACCGATCCGGACGCTCGCCTCCCCAACGACCAGGCCCTCGCCAACGACAGCGCCGTGCACCTGCACCGGCTGCTGGGCGGCTTGTCCGCGCGCGAGCAGCTCGTGCTGGAGCGCCGCTTCGGCCTCGGCGGCAGCGACGAGCAGACGCTGGAGGAGATCGGTCGTTCGCTGGACCTGACGCGCGAGCGCGTGCGGCAGATCATCGCCCAGGCGCTCGAGCGGCTCCAGCGCAAGACGCGCCAGGCCCAGCTCGAGCTCTGACGAGGTCGCCCTTCAGGCCAGCGCCGGCGCCAGCTCGGGAGCGAGCGCTGCGGCGGGCTCGGCCTGCGCTGAAGAAGGCGCCGGGCGAACCGACTCCGGCCCCTTCCAGAGCGCCCGCCCCACCCGCAAGCTGGCCACCGTGCGCTCGACCTCGACCAGATCGAGCTGCCTGCCGAGCGCCTTGGCGACCCGGCGCAGGAAGCGCCGCTCTGCCGTCGTGAACTCGCCGTCGGTGCTCGCGACCAGCGCCAGCACGTCGAGCAGCACGCCGTGTGCCTTGGGGTCGAGCTCGCGCAGACGATCGAACCAGGCTTCCTCGTCTTCCGCCACGCTCGGTTCGTTCGCCGCGATGCGCTCCGGCAAGCCCAGCGAGCGGATCAACGTGGACAGCGCCAGGGCTTCGCGATGGCCGATGGCTCCGTCCGCCGTGGCCAGCAGCCAGGCCCCGTCGAGCACGATGCGAGCGCTGGCGGCGTCGTCCAGCTTCACGTCCTCGAAGGCGCGCACGATCATCACGCGCTGGCGCATCGCCGTGTGCACCGCGCGCGCGAAGCGCCGCAGCACGATCTGATTCCAGACGGCGCCGACCACCACGCCCGCCACCGGCACCACGTTGCGCAGCACCGACTGCTGAACCACGGCCTTGCTGACGCGCTTCGAGAAATCGCCGCGCTGCATCTGCCGCAGCACGCGCCACGGCTTGGTCTCGCCCGGCGCCACCGCCTGGTCGTGAACGCTGGGCTCGTCGCTGAACCCGACGCCGAGCGCGAGCCCGAGCATGGTCGCGATCTCTCCCACCGCGTCGCGCTCGAACGGCACGTTGTAGATGGTGGCCAGATCGAACGCGAGGTCGATCTCGAGCGCCGTGATGTAGAGCATCTCCGCGCCGACGGACGCGATGCCCAGCGGCACCGCCGCCGCGGCCGCAACCCCTTCACTGCCGATGGACAGGAGCTCCGCGGCGCTGGCGCCGGCGCCCGCCACGACACCCGCCAGCGTGGCGCGCGTGAGCATGCGCCGGATGCGCCGCGCGGCGCGGGCCTCCGGCGGCAGACCGGGAAACATCTGATCCCAGTAAGCGGGCCCGCGCTGCTCGAGGCGCTGCTCCACCTCGCGCGCGATGAAGCGATGCAGGTAGCTGCTCGCGCCATCCTCATGGCGGCGCAGCTCGCCCACCGCCGTTCGAACTTTCACGCCGGCCTCGCGCAGCGCCGCGCCGAGCTCGGCGGCGCGAGCGGTGACGGCGCCGTTCGCGAAAGCCGAGGATGCAGCAGCGGCCGAGGATGCAGCGAGCGAAGAGGCCCAGGGCATGAAACTCCTGCTCAACGCCCAGGCCAGTTACTACTGGTGCGTTGGCGTGGCGAGTGTAGCAACAAGCCTCGAAGCGGCGCTCGTCCAAAATTGGCGGGCGTGGCTCAAAATGTCGCGCCGTCTCTCCAGTTCGATGCGGCACGCGGCATGCAATCGAGCCGCCCCATGATGATCCTACCATCCACGTCGACCGCTTCCGTGTCTTCCGCGCGTCTCGTGCGTCGCCCCGGCCGGCGCGCGCCGCTGGGTCTCGCCCTGTGTGTCCTGGGGCTGCTCGGCAGCAGCGTGGCGTGCAGCGCGGGCGGAGATGATGACGCGAGCGCGCGTCCGGTCGCGACGACCAACGATCGCGACGGCACCGGCGCAGGCAACACGACCAGCCCGGGCACGAGCGCCTCGCCCGGCACGGCCGCAACGAGCGGAACGAGCGCGTCGGAGGGTACGACCAACACCGTTCCCGCCACGGGCACGCCGGTGGGCGCCTCGGCCGATGACATCATCGGCACCAGGCCATCCAGCAGCGGTGTGGCGTCGGTTTCCGGCGGCTCCAGCAGCGGCTCGACCGACGGAAATGACGAGAGTGGCAGCGTGGACGCCGGCGCCGCGCCGGCCGACGCGGGCGAGAGCAACACCGACGACGTCGACGGGGCAGTCGATGAGGCAGACGCCGGCGCCCCCGACGCCGCTGCCGCCGACGCGGGTGCCAACGTCGCCGCGGCGCTCGGCGACGGACAGATCGTCACGGTCGCCGACGTGCTGAACGCGAGCGAGGTCGAGCAAGCTCAGGCCGTGTTGCCGCGCCTGCAGAACGACGCCGTGCGAGCGTTCGCGCAGATCATGATCGAAGAACACCAGGCGGCGCGCGACGGCCTCGGCACGCTCGCCACCGAGCAGCAGATCGCGGCCGCGAACAGCGACGTCGCCGACCAGCTGCGCGCGCAGAGCCAGCAAGTCCAGAGCGAGCTCGCCGCGGTCGCCGACGCGCAGCTCGACGCCGCGTACCTCGAAACACAGGTCACGGCGCACGGCGAGGCCGAGGCCTTGCTCGCCGATCTGAGCGCGGCCGCCGACTCGCCGGCGCTCGCGGCGCAGCTCTCGCAGCTGCGGCTGAACGTGCAGGGTCACCTGCAGTCGGCGAGCGCGCTGCGAGCCAGCCTGCAGGGCGGCGCCGGGCTCTGAGCGCCCGCCGCCTGTGAGACGCGCGATGTTTCGGGGCGCCCGGCTCGCCCGAAAATGCTGAACGTCCTGTCCGCCGCAAATGTACCGGGCACGTCTGTCGCGGCGCGATCGTCGGAATCGCGCCGCGCGACGCCCTCTCCGAAAGCGCTAGATCACCGCGCAAAACGGCCGATTGCGCGCAGAACGGCCCCGGCGCGATCAGCACGATCATGCCCCCAATGATCCGCAGCTGATTCTGGGCACGGGAGGCATGCTGTCACTCGACCTGCGCGCCGGAAGGGAGTACACGGCAGAGTTCGGCGAACCAGCGCGCGATTGGTAGCTGGTGAAGCGCCAGGCTTCGGCCAGGAGAGACACCATGACGAACCCCCATACGCTTATCCCTTCAACGCCGTCCGACGCCTGGGCAGGGGCTCGTCCCCGTGCCTTGCGCGCATCGAGTCTGGTGCTCTGCGCGCTCGGTCTGCTCGGCGCCGTCGCTTGCGGCGACAACACCGGCGACGACGTGATCCAGCCCTCGCGCTCGGGCACCGAGGAGCGCGAGCCGACGCAGGTCACGCGCGATGACAGCGACAGCGACAACGCTAGCGTCGACGAAGACGGGCCCGCCGTTGCCGGCGGCGTGAGCGACGACGACGAGAGCGGCCTCGACGACGAGGACGAGATCAGCGGGCGCAGCGGCGGCACGCGCTCCACGGGCGGTGGCGGCGGCCGTCGTCGCGACAACGACAACGACGATGACGAAGAGGAGATCGTGTCCGACGCTGGTGTCGTCGACGCGGGCGACGCGGGTGTGATCGTCGAGGAAGACGCCGGCGTGGTCGTCGAGGAAGACGCTGGCGTGGTCGTCGAGGAAGACGCCGGCGTGGTCGCCGACGCGGGCTGAGCGTCCTCGCCGAAGGCAGGGCCCGCGCGCGTTTGGCCGCGCGCGGCGCTCGCAGCACCTGAGGCGAACGTCGCGAGAAAGAAAAAGGGTGGCGCCGCGAGTCGCCACCCCGACGCCCGGTCATCGAACGTGGGTTCGATGCACCGGGCGTTTCATGTTCTACGGCTCAGTCGCTCAGAACTCGCCGCTGACGCCCACTCGGCCGAGCCCAACCCAGGCGCGCGCCGACCAGCTCGGCACATTCGCCTGATCGCTCGCGCGCTTGGCGGTCCCCTCCGGCGTGCCGCTCGGGCTCTCGTTGAAATAGAAGAACGTGCCGAGCCCGAGCCCGACACCCCCCAGCACGAACGAGATCGTCGCCGCGTTGCTGAGGCTGCGCGCCGAGTCCAGGCGATCGCGCGAGCTCTCGGGGCACTGGTTGCCGTCGCACTGCTCGTCGAGGTCGTTCTTGCCGCTGATGGCCAGCAAACCCAGCACCGAGCCGACGGCGATGGCGGCGCCGCCCGCGCCCCAGGCGACGTAGGCGGCGGTGTAATCCGGCTCCTCGGGCGCCGGCGCCTCCGCGCTCGAGGCGCCGAGCTGTCCCGTCGCCGTCAGCGGCGCCGAGCTCGCTGCCTCGCGCTCGGGCGCCCCCGGCGACGCGGTCTCCGATGGCGACGACTCCGCGGGGACGACGGGGGCCGCGTTCGGGTCCGGCTCGAGATGGATGACGACCGTCTGCCGATCGCCCGCGGTCAGGCCCACGCGCGCCGACGTGCTCAGGTAGCCGGGCGCGCCCGCTTCGACGACGTGGAAACCCGGGTCCGTCGGGCGATCCACCTCGAGCAGGGCCAGGTTCATGCCCTGCCCGTCGACGTTCACGACCACGCCGGAGTTACCCGGCGGGCCACCCTTCAGCACGATGTTGAGCGTGCCGATGCGGCCCTTGGCGCGCTCCAGCACGGCCTGGGCGCGCTCGCGCGCCTTGACGAGCACCGCCGGCGGGTTTGCGGGCACGGCCTCGCGCAGCACCCGCCGCAGCGTCTCGGTGCCCTCGACGAGCTGACCGCGCGCCACCTGGCACTCGCCGAGACGGCCGAGCACCACCGGTGCATGGTGCAACTTCTCGGCGCGTGCCAGCTTCTCGATGGCCTCGTCGCAGCGCCCCGCGTCGGCCAGCTTGAGGCCTTCCAGGGCCA
>Ga0315910_10003920_pt1 | contig 12532 bp, 10 predicted proteins | sample EdamamesoilMG_FD_204470 | JGI IMG/M metagenome (GOLD analysis project Ga0315910, IMG submission 204470) | Garden soil microbial communities collected in Santa Monica, California, United States - Edamame soil | ecosystem: Environmental > Terrestrial > Soil > Garden | place: USA: California... | reverse complement strand
GACTTCCCGATCCGCGGCTACGAGTACTACGACTACCGGCATGACGTGGTGAATACCACCTTCGTGAATTACGAGGACAACGATACCCGCAAGACGGGCGCGCTCACCTACCTGATGTACACGAGCGCCGGGGTCAGTACCGAAAACGCCATCGAGGGCGCGACATTCGTCAATGCGAAGCCCGTGTATTTCCCGCCGATGAATAACCGGTGGGGCAACGACAATCTGGGCGGCGTGGCGTGGAGGACCTCGGTGTTCCACGACAAGGACGGCTCGGTCGGCGGTATCCCGAATTCCTACATTCTCATCAACGACGGCGAGAACGACAGCATTGCCACGGACGCCGAAGCCTGTGAGATCGAGCCCGACTGGAACGCTGCGGTGTGCCGGGGCGATATCGGGCGGCTGAATCTCGGCGGCGCCGGCGGCGGGTTCGGTGGTCCTCGTGGCGGCGGTGCCCCGAGAGCCGGTGGCCCTGCGCCTATCACAGCTGCCGCACCCGGGGGACCTGGCGCTCGCGGCGGTCGTGCCGGCGGAGCGCCTCCTCAGCCGCCGATCGTTTTGAGCCGCAATGGCAGGGACTACCCTGTCACGCAGAATCAAAGCAACGTCCGGGCCGGTACCGAGATCCGGGTGACCACCGAAAGGCCGTCCGTGTCTCTGGGTCTCCGGGAGATGGACGAAGGCTCATGGGTCATTTTCGAGCTGCCGGGATTCACCGCCGCCGCCTCGGGTACGGAGCAACGCAGCCTGGATGCGCTGCGCGCGGCCAGCGACACCTCGTACTTCAAGGACGAGGATGCGCTGTGGGTCAAGGTGGTCTCGAACGGCGACGGCGCTCGTGGCCCGATCGGCGGCGGACCTGGTGCCGGAACCAGCGTCCAGGTGAGCCGGTAAGCTCGATCGTGCCGTATGAACGAGAAAGCCCCCGGCATCGGGCCGGGGGCTTTCTATTGCGTAATTACTTCAGCGTGGACAGGTAGGCGATAACGTCAGCGCGCTGCTGTGGATCGGCCAGCCTGCCTGTCATCGGCGTGCCCGGTACCTTGGCGTTCGGGTCGGCCAGGAACTCATCCAGGGTGTCGGCGCTCCAGGTCACGCCGTATTTCTTCAGGTTCTCGCTGGCGCCGAGGAGGCTCGGTGCGGTGCCCGCCTGGCGCCCCACGAGGCCGAAGAGACTGGGTCCCACCATGGCATTGTCCAGCTGCGTTACGCCATGGCAGGCCGGGCAGCCATTGGTCAGGAACAGCTCCCTGCCGATTTCGGCATTGCCGGTGAGGGCGCTGGCGTAAGCAGCGGACGCAGCCAGCAGTGCGGTCAGCGCGAACAGTCGGATGCGTGGGGCCTGGGACATGGACATGAACTCTCTACAATACGCGGCCGAAAGACCGCCTGCCAAGGTTCAATTCTAGCAAACCTCCCTCCTGATTCTGAGGCGTGTGGCCCACAACGGGGCCCCGGTGCCGCTGGCATCGCTGGCGACGGCCGCGCTCGTGGCGGGCCCGCCTCGATCTGGTACGCGCCTTGCATCGAATCCTCCGGATGCTGAATACGGTCAAGGTAGCCAGCTACAACATTCATTCGGCAATCGGATTGGACGGACGATGTGACCCGCGACGGATCCTGGATATCGTTCTCGCGACCGAGGCTGTCGTGGTTGGCCTGCAGGAGGTCGATGCGCGCTTGGGGCGACGGCAGACATTCGACCAGTTCGACTACTTTTCCGTGTACTCCGGCATGGAATGCATTGCCGGGCCCAATATCCTCGAGCATCGCGGCCATTATGGGAATGTGCTGATGACCCGACTGCCGATCGAAAGCGTGCAGTTGCTCCAGTTCCCGTCCGTCGGCTTCGAGCCGCGCGGCGCCATCCATGCGGTGCTGCGGCACGGGCAGCACAGATTGCAGGTTCTGAACACGCATCTTGGGCTGCGACGCGCCGAGCGAAGGCGGCAAGCGGAAGCCTTGCTTGCCGTCGCGGCCAATCACGATGGCCCGACCGTATTCCTCGGTGACTTCAATGTCTGGCACCCGGGCTCGTACGTCCTGGATGTGCTCGAGGCACCGACGAACGGCGCCCTGGTCCCGCGCACCTTTCCCTCATGGCTGCCGATGCTTGCGCTCGATCGAATCTGGGCCTGGCCGGAGGACGTCCTGCGCGAAGTGCGCGTTGCGCGCAACAGTAGGACTCTGGTCGCATCCGACCACTTGCCGGTCGTCGCGTCCCTGGCGCTATGACGAACGAGGCCCGCTCGACGCCACCGCCGGCGAAGGCAACGCTGCCCGAGGATATCGGCATGTATCTGGATTCCTTGCGCCAGCAGTTTCCGGCGATCGGGCAGGTGTTCGTTCTCGGCGCGGACGCGGCCGACCGGGCCGTCTCGACATGGCGGCTGCTGGCGTTCGGCGACCAGAAGGTGCTCGCCGCCCTGCGCAAGAATCCGGACCTGCGACGGGAGAGCATCGATCTCCTGATCGTTACGGACGGAGATCGATTCGAAAGCGTCTTCGAAGCCACGCCTGCCGGAAGCCTGGTGGCGATCCGGTGGGAGCTCGTCGATCCCGATACGGCGACCTATGGCGATGGCGAAGCCGAAGCCAGGGCGAAGCGGGTCCGTTGAGGTGTCCCGGTGTACCGCGGAGCCGGCGTGCAGTTTTTCGCGCTCGTAACCGACTATGACGACACGATCGCCGGCGACGGGAGCGTCGATGCGGCCACGGTCTCGGCGCTCGAGCGCCTCAAGGCAAGCGGAAGGAAGCTGCTTCTCGTCACCGGTCGCGAGATGCCCGAGCTCAAGGCCGTATTCCCGCGGCTCGATCTCTTCGATCGTGTCGTGGCGGAGAACGGCGCTCTGCTGCTGAATCCCGCCACGGGGGAAGAGCGGGCGCTCGGTCCGCCGCCGCCGCCGCTGTTCGTCTCGGCGCTTCGCGAGCGCGGTATCGCGCCGCTGTCGGTAGGTCGTGTCATCGTGGCGACCCGGGAGCCGCACGAAACGGCCGTGCTCGATGCGATCCGGAGCCTGGGGTTGGAGCTCAAGATCGTATTCAACAAGGGCGCTGTCATGGTGCTTCCGGACGGGGTCACCAAGGCGTCCGGCATGGCTGCCGCTCTTCTGGAGCTCGGGCTTTCGTCGCGAAACGCGATCGGTGTCGGCGACGCCGAGAACGATCATGCATTCCTGCGTAACTGCGGAGCGGCCGTCGCCGTGGCCAACGCCTTGCCGATGCTCAAGCGCGACGCGACACTCGTGCTGCGCCAGGCGCGCGGAGCCGGTGTCGTCGAGCTCGTCGACCGGATTCTCGGCGACGAGGAGTCGCTGATATCCGATGCCCGCCTGGGCTTGCCGCTCGGTCGCGACCGTCGCGGTCGCGAGATCCGCCTGGCGTCGCATGACGGTACTGTCCTGATCCTCGGTCCCGCGGGCTCGGGCTCGGCACTGGCTCGCTTATTGCTGGAGCGCATGGCTCAGGCCGGATTCCAGTATTGCTCGATCGATTCGACGGGCTCGCATGCGGTCCTGAGCGACGCGGCATCCATCGGCGGGGCATCGAGCCCGCCGCGCATCGACGAAGGCATCAATCTTCTTGGGGCTGGCGCGACGAGCCTTGTCGTCAACGCTCAGGGGTTCGCGAACGCCGGCGGCCGGCATTTTGTCGAGACTTTCCTTCCCGAGGTCCATGCGCTACGTGCCCGCTGCGGCCGGCCGCACTGGCTCGTGGTCGACGAGATCGGGCAATTGCTGGGCGGGGCGCAAGAGTTCGTTCCGGACGTTCTGACCGAGGGCCTGCCGGGAACGGTCCTGGTTGCGAACGATGCGCTCTCTCTGCCGGAAGAAATGCTGCGCGCGACGAACCGGCTCCTTGCGCTCGGCGGCAATGCAGGCGGCGCGATGGAGGCTCTCTGCAGGGCAACGGGACTTGCCTCCGTGCCGCCTGATGCGGTGCCGCGCGACGGCGAGGCGCTCTACTGGGAACGTGACGGAGAGCGATCGCCGCGCCCGATCGTGCCCGAGCTGCGATGAGTCCGCTCAGGGAGTGGATTGCGGGCAACGAGATCGAGCTGCTGGAAAACGGCGAGGAGTACTTTCCCGCGCTGTTTGCGGCGATCGACGAGGCGAAACGCGAGATCCTGCTCGAAACCTATATCTGGATGGAGGACGAGATCGGCCTTGCGCTCGCAGAGCGGCTCATTGCCGCCGCCGGGCGGGAGGTCGCCGTGCGCGCTGTCGTCGACGGCTACGGTGCGCCCACGTTCTCGAGCGATTTCCTCCGGAAATTCACGGACGCAGGCATCGAGTTCTGCTCCTTCGACACCCAGCGGCCGATTCTCTTCGGAATCCGCACGAACATGTTCTGCCGCCTGCATCGCAAGATCGTCGTCGCGGACGGGCACGTGGCATTCATCGGCGGCATCAACATCTGGGACTTGCATCTCGAACGATTCGGACAGGACTCCATGCAGGACTACGCCGTGCGCGTGACCGGCCCGGTCGTGTCCCGGATTCACGAAGTCGTGCGGCGCGGACCGGGAGTCGACGTGCCGTCGCGGCTTCGCCGCTGGCGCAGCCGCTTGCGTCGCCATCGCGCATCGCCGTCGCACGGGGAGGGCGGGGCGCGGGTCCTGCTCGTGACGCGCGACAATCGCGACCACCCCGACGATATCGAAGCGATGTATCGCGCCGCAATCCGCGGGGCCCGGCGCGAGGTCTGGATCGCCTGCGCGTACTTCTTCCCCGGCTACAGGCTCATGCGCGACATCGCGCAGGCGGCCAGGCGTGGAGTCGACGTTCGCCTGATCCTGCAAGGCCGACCCGACGTCGCGATCTCGGCGGTCGCGGCGTCGCTGCTGTTCGACTATCTGCAGGCCGGCGGCGTGCGGATATTCCAGTACACCGAACGCGCAATGCATGCGAAGGTCGCCGTCATCGACGGCGAGCTCTCGACTGTCGGCTCGAGCAATCTGGATCCCATAAGCCTCGGGCTCAACCTCGAGGCCAATCTGTTTGTGCTCGATCGGAGTTTCGCCGCGAAGCTTCGCGAGCAGCTCGACAATCTGATGCGGACATCCTGCGAGGAGGTGGCCGGCAGGGTGTCGCGACGCACCCTATGGCAGCGGGTGCTCGCGACGCTCCTCTATCACGCGACACGACATATCCCGAGCTGGGGAGGACTGTTGCTGCGCCGACGACAGTCGGTCAAGCTCATCTGCCCAGGCCCGGTGGAGCGCCGCGGCGACACGGCGTCCTAGGGCGCTACCAGGAATGCGGTCCGGATTGCAGAATTTGCGGTCGGCACGCGCTCATCGGGCAGACGTGGCATCGAGCGGCGCCGACATGACGACACCGCAGGCAACCGGGTCACCCGAGTCACCCGAGGGCTGCGTCATCAGGTCGTCCGGCCCCGCATGGACGATGATGGCGCGCCCGACGACGCCGTAGGTGCCCTCGAGCGTCAACTCATCGTCTACCCAGTCGTGGACTGCCGACCCCGAGCTGTCGGCGACGATATTGCCGAGATCGCCTGCGTGATGGGCGTCTTTCGCGGCTTCCGGCGGTCCGTGCGGATCGCCGTCTGGCGCAAAGTGCTCGCCCATCGAGGACTCTCCCGGCGCGCTGCAATCGCCGTTCTCATGGATGTGAAAGCCGTGGCCGCCCGGCTCGAGACCCTCGAGCTCGACATGAATCGCGAGCTGGCCGTCGCCCTCGAGCGCAAACTCCGCCGTGCCGATCGCGCGCTGGCCGGCTACGGGCACGATGCGCGCCAGGGCACGCTCGCTGCTCCCCGCTGCCGGCGCAGCTCGAACCACGTCGGCCCTGGCGACGGCAGCGGTCGGCGCCGGCAGATCCGGCGCGACGCGAGCGTCATCCGCAGCGTTGCCCACATCGCCGGGCGGCTGGCAACCGGCAATCGCAGCGAGAGCGAGGAGGCCGGGAATTCCGTGACTGATCGCGCGCATGGCTCTTCTCCGTTGGAATGCTGGAATATCCAAGCAAGATCGGTGCCATGGCGACGTTTCGCGGCGCCTGCAGGCGGGAGGCCGTGGCACGCCTCTTGCTTGACAGCAACACCATGCGAGACGCGTCGCGGACACTCCGGGTCTTCTGGCCGCTGATCGGCAGCTTCGGTGTGGGCAGCGCGGTGGCGCTCGCATGGCCGGAGGGCGAGTCCGTGCCGACGGCGGAGGCTCTGCAGCTCGGGGTCTGGCAGCAGGAGCTCGACCGTCAGGTCGGGCTCATCGCCGAGAGCAGGGCCCGGTTCGCCGCGACGGCGGATGTTCTCGAAAGCCGGCTCGCCGAAATGCGTGCACGGCTCGTCGCCCTCGACGCCGCGATGACCGCGCTGATTCTCCGATCCGGGATCGACGTGGACGCGCTGGAACGCGATCGTGCGGGCCCCGGGGCAGCCGCGATGGCCGATTCGCCGGGCCAGCTTGCCGCCATGCTCGACGCCGCGAGCGAGGAGCTCAGGGCGCGCGAGCAGGAGCTCGCTGTGCTCGCCGGGATCCTTCCGCGCATCGAGGTCGAGCCGCGCGGCCTGCCCGTCGGCGCCGGCCGGATCAGCTCGCGATTCGGCGATCGCCAAGATCCGTTCACGGGACTCTCCTCGCATCATGCGGGCATCGACATCGCTGCCCGTGCCGGCACGCCGATCGTTGCCGTCGCGAGCGGGCTCGTGACCTGGTCCGGACCGCGCAACGGATACGGTCAGACCATCGAGCTCGAGCACGGGCATTCGCTGCTCACGCGCTATGCGCACAATTCGGAGAATCTCGTCGACGTCGGTGACTATGTCCGGCGCGGCCAGATCATCGCGCGCCTCGGCGGGAGCGGGCGCACGACGGGGCCGAATCTGCACTTCGAGGTATTGCGGCACGAGCAGCCCGTCGATCCGCTCGAGTTCGTCGACTAGCCGGCGATGCAGTCGGGAGACCTGTCGAATGGCTCGCTCGTCGTCGCGACGAACCGCGAGCCCTATCGCCTGGCGCGTGCGCGCGGCGGCGAGCTGCGCATCGAGCAGACGGCCGGCGGCCTGATCTCGGCGTTGGCGCCGGCGGTCGCTGCCCGCGGCGGTGCCTGGTTCGCCTGGAACCCGGATGCCGAGCTCGACGAGTCCGTCTTCGCCGGCCGTCTCGGCCACGACCTGACGCTCGTGCCGGTATCCGAGGCCGAGATCAAGGGCTATTACCTCGGCTTCGCGAACGGCACGCTCTGGCCGCTCTGCCATTACGCGCTCGACCGCTGCCGCTTCAACGACGAGGACTGGCGCCGCTACGTCGACGTCAACCGCCGCTTCGCGCAACGACTCGCGGAGCGCGCCTGCCGCGATCGCGTGGTCTGGGTCCACGACTATCATCTGATGCTCGTACCCGAGTTCATTCGCGAGGTCCGGGAGCCGAGCGCACGGCTCGCGTACTTCCACCACATTCCGTTTCCGGCCGCCGAGCTGTTCTGCGTGCTGCCCTGGTATCGCGAAATCCTGCGTGGCCTGCTCGGCGCGGATCTCATCGGCCTGCACACGCCAAGCTACGTCAGGAACTTCCTCGAGGCCTGCAGCCGTCTGCCCGACGTGCGCGTGGACCATGCGGGCGGCCGCGTTCACCACGGCGGCCGTTCGACCGAGGTCGGCGCCTTTCCGGTGGGCATAGAGGCCGAGGAGTTCAGCCGGATCGCCGACGAGCCGGACATCGAGGCGCATGCGGAGGCGATCCGCGCCCAGATCGGCGTCAGGACCCTTATGCTGGGAGTCGATCGCCTCGATTACACGAAAGGCCTGCAGCAGCGGCTGGCGGCGATCGATCGCCTGCTGACCAAGCGTCCGGACCTGCGCGGCAAGGTGAGCCTGATCCAGATTGCCGTGCCGAGCCGGACCGACGTGCCGGAATATCGCGCGTTCAAGAAGGCGCTCGACGAGTCCGTCGGGGGCATCAACGGCAAGTACGCCGAGGACGGCTGGCAGCCGATCCACTGCGTCTACCGGACCTTCGGCCGCCGGAAGCTGATCGCCCACTACCGCGCGGCGGATATCGCGCTCGTCACGCCACTGCGTGACGGCATGAACCTCGTGGCCAAGGAATTCTGCGCGGCGCGAGTCGATGACGACGGCGTATTGATCCTCTCCGAGTTCGCGGGCGCGGCCGAGAGCCTCGGCGGGGAGGCGCTCGTCGTCAACCCGTTCGATACCGAGCGCTTTGCCGATGCGATCGGTCATGCGCTCGAGCTGCCCGCCGCAAATCGGGCAGAACGCATGCGGGCGTTGCGTGCGGCCGTCGCGCGCTACGACGTCCATGACTGGGTCGCCGACTTCCTGGCGCGCGCCGAATCCGCGTCGCCTCCCGAGTCGCCTCCCCGGAAGTCGAAAAGCGCCGCCGTCCGCCGCCGCTGAGCGTGGCGGGCGACGATCCTTGCAATCACAGCGCAAAAACTGGAACCGGCGAGCTCGCCGATCGTCCCTGGAGGCCGCTGCAGGGTCGCGGAATGGAAGTTGCATGAAAGTCCGCCGTGGCTGAAGCGAGTCTGGACCATATGAGGAGGAATCAAACGATGCGCATCGAGGAAATAATGAGCGAAAACGTCTGCCACTGCCGGCCCGACGATTCCCTTGCGAGCTGCGCCCGCCTGATGTGGGAACACGACTGCGGCAGCGTGCCCGTGTGCGCGGGCGATGACGGCGGCCGCGTGGTCGGCATGATCACCGATCGGGACATCTGCATGTGCGCGCTGCACGAGGGGCGGCCGCTGTCGATGCTCAAGGTCGGAGACGCCATGAGCCGCACGCTGACGGCCTGCGCCCCGCGCGACAAGGTGGGCGAGGTGGAGCAACTGATGCGCTCTCAGCAGGTGCGCCGCCTGCCGGTCATCGACAGAAACGGCGGTCTCTGCGGCATCGTGTCGCTCGCGGATCTTGCGCGCGAGGCGAGCTCGGGCAACGGCAGCCCGCTCGGCAGCAGCATCTCGGGTTCCGAGGTCGGCGACGTGCTGGCGGCGATCTGCGAGCCCGAGCGCAACGGCGCGGGTCGGATCTCGGCGCAAGCCTAGCCCGCGGTCGTATCCCCGCCGAGCAACGGCAGGATGTGCCCGGAAACATAGCCGGAATCGGCGTTCGAGGCGAAGAACACGTACGCCGGCGCGATTTCCTCGGGTTGCGCAGGGCGCCCGAGCGGAGTGTCTGCGCCAAACTTTTTCATCGCCCCGGCATCGCGCTCGGCGGGGTTGAGCGGAGTCCAGACCGGCCCCGGGGCAACGCAGTTCACGCGGATGCCGCGCTCGATGAGGTTCAGGGCGAGCGATTTCGTGAAGGCGTGGATGGCGCCTTTGGTGGCCGAGTAATCGAGCAGCTGCCCGCTGCCTTCGAGGCCCGTGATCGAGCCCGTGTTGATGATCGAGCCGCCGCTCCGGAGATGCGGCAGGGCGCTCCGCGTCATGAAGAAGTAACCCGATATGTTGGTATCGAAGGTGCGGGCCCACTGCTCGTCGGTGATGTCCTCGATGTGCTCGCGATGCTTCTGGAAGGCGGCGTTGTTGACGAGGATGTCGAGTCGGCCGAATTCCTCGACGACCTCCGCCGTCGCCCGCTCGCAGAAGTCCGCGTCGCGGACGTCGCCAGGGATCGCGAGCGCGCGGCGCCCTTCGGCCTCGATCAACCGACAGGTTTCGGCGGCGTCCTCGGCTTCGACCTCGAGGTGCACGATCGCGACATCGGCGCCTTCGCGGGCATAGATCAAGGCAACGGCACGGCCGATGCCGGAGTCCCCACCGGTGATCAGGGCGACGCGGTCCTTGAGCTTCCCGGCGGCGAGGTAGTCGGGGGCCTTGAATTGCGGCCGGGGCCGCATCCTGGATTCGTCTCCGGGTGGCTCGATGTCCTGCCTGGGAAACGGCGGCCGGGGTTTCGATTTGCCCATGGCAACGGGAATGCAATGTTCGTGCCCCGGGGCGGCAGGCGCTCTGCCCGCATGCCGCGGGCGCGCTTGCGTGGCACGAGGTTTGCAAATCCAGCAGTAACAGATGACGAATGGAAAGGGAAGTTCCGGGGGACGCGGCTCGAGCTCGTCTGGCCTCAATGCCTACGAGCTCAAGCGTGACTTTGCGCGCAGCCCCGAGCCGCGCGCGCGGCCTGGACGTCCGCGCCGCCCGCTGCGCTACGTGGTCCAGAAGCACGACGCGCGCAAGCTGCATTACGATCTCAGGCTCGAGCACGATGGCGTGCTCAAGAGCTGGGCGGTTCCCAAGGGGCCGAGCCAGACGCCGGGCGTGCGGCGCCTCGCGGTCGAAACCGAGGATCACCCGCTCGATTACGCCGCCTTCGAGGGCGAGATTCCCGCCGGAGAATACGGCGCCGGCAGCGTGATGATCTGGGATCGCGGCTACTGGCGCCCGCACGGCGACCCCGCGCGCGGACTCGCGACGGGCAAGCTCGATTTCGAGATTCATGGCGAAAAGCTGAGCGGCCGATTCGTGCTCGTGCGTCTCGGCCGGCGCGACACGCGCGCCCGGCCATCGGAATGGCTGTTGATGAAGCAGGGCGAGCAGAAGGGCGGCGTGAGAGCGGCCCCCGACCAGCCCGCCGTTGCCCCGTCGACACCGCTGGCCGAGCTTCCCGGCGCGAGGCCTGACGACTTGCCGCGCTTCGTACGACCGCAGCTCGCGACTGTCGTGAGGACCGTCCCCGACGGTCCGGGGTGGCTCTTCGAACCGAAGCTCGACGGGTTTCGCATCCTCTGTCTTCGGGGACCACGCAGCGCAAGCTTCCTCACGCGCAGCGGCCTCGACTGGACGAAGCGTTTCCCGGCCATCGCCGAAGCGGTTGCCCGATTGCCATGCGAGAGCGCGCTGCTCGACGGGGAGGTGGTCGTCTTCGACCGACGCGGAGTCACCGACTTTCAGCGACTGCAGAACGCCATTGCCAGCGGCAACCGGCGCATCGTATTCGTCGCCTTCGATCTGCTGCATCTCGACGGCTACGACCTGCAGGATGTCGCGCTCGAGCAGCGCAAGGCATTGCTCGGGAAGCTCCTCGTATCGCCACCTGCCCTGATCCGCTACGGCGAGCACGTCGGAGGCAGGGGCGCCGACTTCCTGCGCGAAGCCTGCCGGCTGGGTTTCGAGGGCATCATTGCCAAGCGCGCTGGCGAGCCCTACCAGGCGGGCCGATCGCGCGGCTGGCAGAAGATCAAGTGCGTCAGCCGGCAGGAGTTCGTCGTCGCGGGCTTCACCGAGCCCGGCGGGACGCGGCAAGGCTTCGGCGCGCTGCTGCTCGCGACGCGTCCGCGCGTCGGCGCGCCACTCGAGTTCGTCGGCAAGGTCGGCACGGGCTTCGACGCGCGGTCACTCGCCGAGATCCGCGACCGGCTGGACTCGCTGCGCGCGGCCGGAGTGCCGCTGGCCGATGCGCCTCCACGGATCGCGCGCGAGGCCATCTGGGTCGAGCCGGCACTGGTCGCGGAAATCGAATTCTCCGAATGGACGGACGACAGGCGTCTGCGCCATCCCCGCTTCAAGGGTCTGCGCGACGACAAGACGCCGGACGAAGTCGTCGTCGAACGCCCGGTGATGGAGAAGGGCCTCGATGCCGGGGTCGATGCCAATGCCGGCACCATCGCTGCTGCCGGCGCTGCCGCTGCCGATGCCGCCGCGACCTCCGGGTCCCCGTCCCCCGTTGCGGCGTCCGTCGCGGTGTCCCCCGGCGCGAAAGCGCGCTCGCGACTCACGCATCCGGACAAGCTGCTGTTCCCGGACGACGGTATCACGAAGCAGGACCTTGCCGACTACTGGACGGCCGTTGCCTCCCATGCGCTGCCCTTGCTGCGCGACCGGCCACTGATGCTGTTGCGCTGCCCCGACGGCCACGGCGAGCCGTGTTTCCATCAGAAGCATGTCGGCATCAGCATGCCGGACAGCGTACGCCGCGTCGCCGTCGCCGCGGACGAAGAGCCCCACTGCATGGTCGATTCGCTGACGGGGCTCCTCGGCCTCGTCCAGATCTCGGCGCTCGAGTTGCACCCGTGGGGGTCCCGCGTCGATCGCCTCGACCAGCCGGACGTCCTCGTCTTCGATCTCGATCCCGACGAGGGTCTCGAGTGGCAGGCGGTCGTCGACGCGGCCTTCGAGCTGAGGCAAAGGCTCACCGAGCTCGGTCTCGTGGCTTTCGCGCGCGTAACCGGCGGCAAAGGTCTCCATGTCGTCGTCCCGGTCGTGCCCGGGCCCGGCTGGCCCTCGGTCGGGAAGTTTGCCCGCGCGATCGCCGACGAGATGGTCCGCGCGGCACCCCGGCGCTTTACCGCTTCGGCCGCGAAGCGCCGCCGGCGCGGCCGGATTTTCATCGACTATCTGCGCAATGACCGGGGCGCGACGGCGATCGCGAGCTACTCGCCGCGCGCCCGCGCGGGCGCGCCCGTGGCGTTGCCGGTGGACTGGGACTCACTCGAGCCGGCAGGCGCGGCGCCGCCGCGCTTCGGGCTGCGTGAGGTTCCGGCGCTTCTCGCCGCGCGCCCCGATCCCTGGGCAGGATTCGAGCAAGCGCGTCGCCCCCTCGT
>Ga0315910_10003919_pt1 | contig 12532 bp, 8 predicted proteins | sample EdamamesoilMG_FD_204470 | JGI IMG/M metagenome (GOLD analysis project Ga0315910, IMG submission 204470) | Garden soil microbial communities collected in Santa Monica, California, United States - Edamame soil | ecosystem: Environmental > Terrestrial > Soil > Garden | place: USA: California... | reverse complement strand
AGCGTCGTCGCCTGGCCGGCGGGCACGGTGCGCCAGGCGATCTGGTCGAGGTTGTGGCGCGTGTGCGCGCGCTGGGCGACGGCGGGCGGGATGCGCTCGATGACGTGCGCGAGGTGCAGGTTGAAGGTGCGCCAGAGCTCGACGAGCTCGCGCCAGGGCGCGGCGCGGTAGTCCTGCGCGCGGATCCAGTCGTCCTGCTCGTAGCCGACGAAGACGAGGTCGTCCTGGAAGCGCGCGCGCACGAAGCGCTGGTGGTTGTTCGAGGCCGAGTCGACGAGGTGCCCGACGAGCTCCTTCGGGCACCACTTGCCCGGCGCGGGCGCGCGCGAGCTTGCGGCCTCGTCGAGGGCGCGCAGCACGGGCAGCGCCTCGGCCACCGCGCGGCGCAGGTCGTCGGCGATCTCTCGCATGGGAAGGGTCCGCGAATCCTAGCTCCGTTCCTGGCCAGCGGCCGCGAGGGCGGCGATACTGCTCGGCCCTCTTTCGTACGACGTACACCGTTCGCAGCCCTGGCGCAGGTCTGGAAACCCCACGTGAAGATCGCCCGACACACCGTCGCCTCCATCGAATACCGCCTGACCGACGACTCCGGCGAGCTGATCGACAGCTCCGAGGGGCACGCGCCGCTGCAGTACGTGCACGGCACCGAGGGCATCGTGCCCGGGCTCGAGTCCGCGCTCGAGGGCAAGGGCGCGGGCGACGTGGTCGACGTGCGCGTCGCGCCCGAGCAGGGCTACGGCGAGCGCGACGAGGGCCAGATCCACGCCGTGCCGCGCAAGCAGTTCCCGCCGGGCGAGATCAAGGTGGGCATGCAGGTGCAGGCGCGCGGGCAGGGCGGCGACGTCGTGCTGACCGTGTTCAAGGTCGAGGGCGACGTCGTGCACCTCGACGCCAACCACCCGCTGGCCGGCGTGCCGCTGAACTTCCACGTCAAGGTCGTCGACGTGCGCACGGCCACGGCCGAGGAGATCGCGCACGGGCACGTGCACGGGCCGGGCGGTCATCATCACCACTAGGCCGGCCTCCAGCCGGCCCATGTGGTGAGGAGGCCCGCCCGCTCTCCGGGGATCAGTACCGCGCCCGGCTCTCCAGCGCGTACTCCGGCACCGCCTCCAGCTCCTCCTCCGTCAGCGCGTACTGCTCGCACACCAGCGACAGCCGCGCCCCCTCGCTCTCCACGCGCTCGATCGAGTGCGTGAGGTCGCCCTCGAACTCGAGCAGCGTGTTGGCCCTGGGCCGGATGCGCGCGAGCTCGCGCTTGCCGCGCGCCAGCACGAGCTCGCCCCCGTCCATGCCGGCCGGCACGTCGACGTAGAGCACGCTCACCGCCGTGGGCGTGACCACGGTCGGGCAGTAGGAGCGCAGGCTGCGGTCCACGTGCGGGTCGACGCGCGAGCCGCGCTCGAGCTCGAGCGGGTTCAGGTAGAAGGCGTTGCAGTCGGCCCGCAGGGCGCGCGCGAGGTAGGCCTGGAAGAACGGGAACTCGCGCTCGACGCGCGCGCGCGCCGCGGCGCGGAACACGACCGAGAAGCCGCGCGTCTTCACGAAGTCGCGGTTCAGCGTGTTGGCGGTGAAGTAGGGCGAGGCGCGGATGGCGCGCCTGAGCTGCGCGAGGTAGGCCGGCGGGAAGGCCGGCGTGACGAGCGAATGGGCGGGCATGGACGGCCCCGAGCTTGGGCTGGCGCGTTCGAGCGCGCAACCGCGCGGGCTCCGAACGCGGGCCTTGCGCGGCTCTGACCTGGTGCGGGCTGTCGATCCGCCGCTCCGCCCTCGATACTCGGCGCCCATGCTCCCCACGCTGCTGCTCTCGCTCCTTCCCCAGACCTCCGCGAGCGCGACCCCGGGCGACGCCTGGCCCGGCTGGCGCGGCCCGAACGCGGGCGGCGTCGCGCAGGGCTCGCCGCCGCTGACCTGGAGCGAGAAGGAGAACGTGCGCTGGAAGACGCCCATCCCGGGCAAGGGCCTCTCCTGCCCGGTCATCTGGGGCGAACGCGTGTTCCTGACCAGCGCCGTCCCGACGGGCAAGGCGTTCGAGGGCACGCCGGCCGGCACGACGCGCCGCAGCCCGCCCGAGGTCTACGCGCCCATCGAGGAGCAGGAGTTCGTCGTGCTCGCCCTCGAGCGCAAGAGCGGCGCCGTGCAGTGGAAGAAGTCCGTGCTCACCGCCATGCCGCACCAGACCACGCACCCCGACGGCTCCTACGCCTCGCCCACGCCGGTGACGGACGGGACGCATCTCTTCGTCTCCTTCGGCTCGTACGGCGTCTACGCGCTGACGCTGGCGGGCGAGGTCGTGTGGCAGAAGGACCTCGGCGACCTCCTGATCGAGGAGGAGTTCGGCGAGGGCAGCTCGCCCGTGCTGGCCGGCGAGCTCCTCGTGTTGAACTGGGACCACGAGGGCGACTCGTTCCTGCTGGCGCTCGACAAGGCGACCGGCGCGGAGCGCTGGCGCACGCCGCGGCCGAAGGGCACGAGCTGGACGACGCCCCTCGTCGTGCGCGCGGGCGACGCGCTCGAGATCGTCGTGGCCGGCGTGCGCACGATCGCCTACGACGCGGCCAGCGGGCGCGAGCTGTGGTCGTACGGGCCGGCCGACAAGGGCGGCGGCATGCTGATGTCGAGCCCGGTCCAGAGCGACGAGCTCGTGCTGTGCAGCGGCGGCGGCCGCGCGGGCGAGGTGCGCGGTCTCGTCGCGCTCCCGGCCGCGGACGCCGGGCCCGACGCCGAGCCGCTGCTCTGGTCCACGCGCACCGCCGCGCCGGGCATCCCCTCGCCGATCGTGTACGAGGGCGTGCTGTACTTCCTCGAGGGCAACTCGGGCATCCTCGACGGGCTCGATCCGACGAGCGGCGAGCGCCGCTACGGCCCCGAGCGCCTGAAGGAGGTCGCCGACGTCTACGCCTCGCCCGTCGCGGCGGGCGGCCACCTGTACGTGGCCGGGCGCGAGGGCAAGGTCGAGGTGCTGGCCACGCGCCCGAAGCTCGAGACCGTGGCCGTCAACACGCTCGAGGACGGTTTCGACTCCTCGCCGGCCATCGCGGGCGACGAGCTCTTCCTGCGCGGCCGGGCGAGCCTGTACTGCATCGCGAAGCAGCCGTAGGTCGCGCGGATCCTGCGCGAGCGGGTATCGTCTGGGGCCCGACCGTCCCCCTGCCGAGGCCCCCATGTTCACGCTCACGCTGCTCAGCGCTCTCGCCGCGTCCACCGGCTCCGACTCCTGGCCCGGCTGGCGCGGCCCGAACGGGAACGGCGTCGCCGACGGCGCGCCGCCGATCGAGTGGAGCGAGGAGAAGAACGTGCGCTGGAAGACGCCCATCCCGGGCAAGGGCCTCTCGAGCCCGATCGTGTGGGGCGAGCGCGTGTACCTGACGACGTCGGTGGGCACGGGCAAGAAGGCCGAGTCCGCGCACGAGGGTGAGAGCCCCGAGAGCAACGGGCGGCCGCCGCGCGGCGACGGCGATCGGCCGCGCGACGGCGAGCGTCCGCCGCGCGGTGAGGGCGAGCGCCCGCGCGGCGACGGCGAGGGTCCTCGGGAAGGACGCGGCCCCGGCGGGCGCGGCGGCCCCGGTGGATACGGGGGCATGGACATCCCGATCGAGGAGCAAGACTTCTTCGTGCTCGCCCTGGACCGGAAGAGCGGCGCCGTCCTCTGGCAGACCAAGGTCGCCACGGCCATGCCGCACCAGGGCACGCACCCCGACGGCTCTTACGCGTCACCCACGATCGCGACCGACGGCGAGCACCTGTTCGCCTCCTTCGGCTCCTACGGCCTGTTCGCCCTCGCGCTCGACGGCAAGGTCGTGTGGCAGAAGGACCTCGGCGACCTCGACATCCAGGGCGGCTTCGGCGAGGGCAGCTCGCCCGTGCTCGACGGGGACCGGCTCTTCCTGAACTGGGACCACGAGGGCGACTCCTTCCTGGCCGCCTTCGACAAGAAGACCGGCGACGAGCGCTGGCGCACGCCGCGCCCGGGCGGGACGAGCTGGTGCACGCCCGTGATCGTGAAGAGCGGCGCCGGGCACGAGATCGTCGTGGCCGGCCCGCGCACGATCGCCTACGACCCGGCCACCGGGCGCGAGCTGTGGGGCTACGGCGAGGTCAACCGCGGACGCGGCGGCGGCGCGATCGCGAGCCCGGTGACGATCGACGAGCTCGTGCTGCTCGCCAACGGCGGGCGCGGCGGCGGCGAGATGCGCGCCCTCGTGGCGCTCCCGGCCGACGAGTCCGGGCCCGACTCCGAGCCGCTGCTCTGGAAGCAGAGCGCCGACGTGCCGAACATCCCCTCGCCCCTCGCCTACCAGGGCAAGGTCTACTTCCTGAAGTCGAACTCCGGCCTGCTCAGCGTGCTCGACCCGACCAGCGGCAAGATCGAGTACGGCCCCGAGCGCCTGAAGACCGTGGCCGACGTCTACGCCTCGCCCGTCGCCGCGGGCGGCCACGTCTACGTCGCCGGCCGCGACGGCGCCGTCGAGGTGCTCTCGCCCTGGCCCAAGATCGAGACCCTGGCCGTGAACACGCTCGAGGACGGCTTCGACTCGTCGCCGGCGATCGCCGGGGACGAGCTCTTCCTGCGCGGCCGCGCGAGCCTCTACTGCATCGCCGCGAACTGAGCGGCGGCCGAGAGGTTCCACGCGCCGCCGGAGGCGGGGGCTAGAAGGACGCCGTACCCGTGAGCTGCACGCGGAACGGCTGCGTCGTGTTCGTCGCGTCGTGCGTGAACGAGAGCGCGGCCGTGCGGATGCCGGCCGCCGTCAGCGGATTGAACTGCACGCGGTACTGCACGAAGTTCCCGCCCGGCAGGTTGGACTCGGCGAGGCAGCTCAGGTTCACCGACTGGCGCATGATGTTCGCCGTCACGGGGTGGAACAGGAGATCGATGTTGTCCATGCCCCCGCACAGGTGGCAGTAGCTCATGATCGTGCCGCGCGGGCACGCGGTCGGGCCGCTGCAGTTCGTGAAGCAGTTGTCGAGCGGCGGGCAATAGGCGTGCGTGTGCTGCGAGCCGAAGTTGTGCCCGATCTCGTGGGCCACGACGACGAAGTCCCACGCGAAGTTGCTGGGAGCGCCGTTCCAGGTGTCCCAGTCGATCGTTCCCACCAGGTTGCCGCTCACGCCGAAGCCGAAGCTCGGGTTGCACAGCACCCCGACGTAGGCGACGCCGCCGCCCAGGTTGGCGCCCGAGAGGAAGTGCGCCAGGTCGGCCGAGGCCGGCCAGGTCGTGCCCCAGGCGGCCTGGAACTCGTTCAGCAGGTCGAGCGAGTCGCCGCCCGAATCCTGCGAGGTCCAGCCGTCGTTGACGCTCGAGTGCACGCCCAGATAGGCGATCGAGAAGCGCGTCTGCACGTCGAGGTAGTAGCGATCGCCCACGGCCGCGATCAGCTCGGTCACGTAGGTCGAGAGCTCGCCGGTCGAGCCGAACACGTTGAAGAGCTGGAAGTCCGTCTCGAGCGCGAGCCGGCAGCCGGCAACGGTCAGCGCGCTCGTGCCGGGCGGCGCCGTGAAGGCCAGCGCTCCCCCGGGCACGGGCGGCGCGTCCTTGCAGAAATCGGCGGCCTCGCCCGCGAGGTCGAGGGCGGCGCGCAGCGGCGCGCGCGCGATGCGGCACAGGCCGTCGGGCCCCGTGTCGAGGTGCACGAAGCGCTCCGAGGCGGTCGGGAGCTCGAGGAAGCCGCGCAGGCCCGTGCTCGAGAACGACAGGAAGGCGCGCGAGTCCTGCAGGCCGAGCACGCTGCCGCTCCACACCTGCAGGTCGCCGACCACGGCCGCGAGGCCGCCCGGCACGGGCACGCCATCGACCGCGAGCACGCTGTCCGCGTCGATCGGCAGGGGCACGCGCCGGAGGTCGAGCACCACCGGCCCGATCCCGGGCACGGAGAGGCCGTGCAGCGTCGTGCGCGTGCGCCGCGCGAGCTCGGCCACGCGCTCGGGCACGATCTCGAAGGCGGGTGCCGCGCCCACGGGCACGGCGTGCGCGACGAGCGGCACGAAGGCGTCCGGCGCGTCGAGCCCGAGCTCGGCCGAGGACTGCACCAGCGAGGCCGTGTCGATCGTCACGGCGAAGTCGTTCACGTGGGCGCCGCTCACGACCGGCGGGCCGAGCTGCATGGCGCCGCCGCCGGCGTTCGTGACGCGCAGCAGCGTGCCCGCGTTCGGGCCCTCGGCCACGGTCTCGGCGCCCAGGTTGACGAGCTCGTCGAAGGCGAGGCTGTTCTCCGTGCCGGTCGCGCCCGCGGCGGCCAGGAAGGCCGGGTCGCCGCCCGCGTCGTCGTCCTGGATCGTGAGCGCGTGCGTGTTCGTGTTGCCGATCGCGAGGCCGGCCGAGGGGCTCGAGAGGCCGAGCTCGACCGTCTCGTCGCCCTCGATCGTGGAGTCGTCCACGATCTGCACCGCCAGCGTCAGGATCGTGCCGTCGCCGCTCCCGATCGGGAACGTGATCGTCTGCGCCGAGAAGGCCGTGTAGTCGCGGCCCGCGCTGGCCGTGCCCGTGCGCAGGTCGCTGGCGCGCGCGGTGAGGGCCACGCCCAGCACGGCCCCGGGCGGCGTGACGTCGAGCTCGAGGGCGACGTTCTGTGTGCCGGTGTGCTCGTCGGGCGTGCTGCTCGCGGCGGCGGTGAAGAGCACCGCGGCCGAGTGCACGTCCCCGATCGTGACCGTGTGCGTGATCATGCCGGAGAGCCCGGCATGGGTCGGGTTGCGCAGGCGCAGGAGCGCCGTCTCGCTGCGGCCCTCGATCAGGAGGTCGTCGAGGGGCGTGAGCTGCACCGGCTGCGTCGCCCCGTCCACGGTGCCGGCCGGGAAGGTCAGCGTCTGGGTCGCGAAGGCCTGGTAGTCGCTGCCCGATCCGGCCGTGCCCGTGCCGAGGTCGAACACCTCGACCGAGGCCTCCTCGGTGAGCGCCGCCAGGGTCGTGTGCAGGACCACGTCCACCGCCAGGGGGCCGCTGTCCTCGTCCACGCCGTCGGCCGCCGTCGCGAAGGTGAAGGTGGTGGGCGAGCCGCCCCCGCCCCCGCCGCTGCAGGCCGAGAGTGCGAGAGCGAACGCGGCCGCCAGGAACGACCGTGCTCTCCGCGAGCGCGCACACATCGACGACGCTGCCATGCCTCCGATCCTCACCTTGCGGGACGACCCATCGACGCCGCGGGAGCCCGAACTGGACGCTGAGGGCCCGTCCGAGGCAATCCCCGTGCCGGTCGGCAAGTCCTTCCGGGCGTGCGCGAGCGCACACCGGCTGGTCGAGCCTTCCTCACTATGATCGCGCCCATGCTTTCGTTCCCCGCGCTCTTGCTCCTCGCCCTGCAGGAGCGCGAGCCCTTCCGCGATCCGCGCCCGCCCGAGGTCCACCCCGCGCCCACCGCCCCCGCGCCGGCCCCGGCCGCCACGGGCGACCTCACCGCGCGCGCCGTCCCGAAGGCCCTGGACGCCGACGCGACGAGCGAGGACTGGCCCACCTTCCGCGGCCCGCGCCGCGACGGCGTCACGGCGGAGACACACCTCGCATCCTTCGGGCCGGAGGGGCCGCCGCTCCTGTGGGAGCTCGCCTGCGGCCCGGGCTTCTCCTCGCCGGCGATCGCGGCGGGGAAGCTCGTCTTCACGCACCGCCAGGGGGACGAGATCCACGTCGACTGCCTCGAGGCCGAGGGCGGCCGGCGCCTGTGGCGCTTTTCGTACCCGACGGAGTACGAGGACCGCTACATCGACAACGACGGGCCGCGCTCGACGCCGACGATCGACGGCGAGCGCGTGTTCGTGCACGGCCTCGAGAACGACCTCTTCTGCCTCGACCTCGCCCACGGGAGCGTGCTCTGGCGGCGCGATCTCGCCCAGGAGTTCGGCGTGCCGCTCGACTTCTTCGGCGCCGTGGCGAGCCCGCTCGTCCACGGCGGGCTCCTCTACCTGAACCTCGGCGTTCCCGGCGGCCCGTGCGTGGCGGCCTTCGAGCCCGCGACGGGCAAGCTCGTGTGGGGCGCGGGGACGGAGTGGGGCCCGAGCTGCTCGTCGCCGGTGATCGGGGAGCTCGGCGGGCGCGAGCGCCTGTTCGTGCTCGCCGGCGGCGAGTCGAAGCCGCCGACGGGCGGGCTGCTCGTGCTCGACCCGAAGACCGGCGCCCTCGACTTCACCTATCCCTTCCGCAGCAAGATCGTCGAGTCGGTCACGGGCGCCTCGCCCGTGCTGGCCGGCGAGCGCGTGTTCGTCAGCGCGTCCTACGGCACGGGCAGCGCCTGCCTCGCGCCGCGCGCCGAGGGTGGCTACCGCGAGCTCTGGACCTCGCGCAGCCTGGGCCTGCAGTTCTCGAGCCCGGTCTTCGTCGACGGGAAGCTGTGGGCCATCGACGGGAAATCGGGCCGCGCGGGCGAGCTCCTGTGCCTCGATCCCGAGAGCGGCGCCGAGCTCTCGCGCACCGATCTCTCGTGGCCGGAGCGCTTCGAGCACGACGGCAAGACGAAGGAGATCACGGGCACCGTGGGCGAGGGCTCGCTGCTCTCCGCCGATGAACGCCTCCTCTGCCTCGGCGACGGCGGCCACCTCTTGTGGATCGACCCCAAGCCCGCGGCGCCCACCGTGCTCGCCCGCGCCTGGCTCTTCCGCGCCAACGAGAGCTGGACCCCGCCCGTCGTCGTGCGCGGGCTGCTCTACCTGCGCCAGACCCAGAAGGAGCGCTTCGGCTCCGCGCCGCCGCGCCTCCTCTGCTACGACCTGCGCGCGGGTGCGTAGGGCGCGCGCCGCTATGCTCCTCGCCCGCGTGAGCGCTCCCCGCATCCCGCTCTCGACCACCGTCGCGACGGCTGCGGCGCTCCTCGGCTTCGCGGCGAACTCGCTCCTCTGCCGCATGGCGTTGCGCACGGGGGAGATCGACGCCTGGTCGTTCACGGCCGTGCGCCTGGGGGGCGGAGCGGCGGCCCTGCTCGTGATCGCGCGCTTTGCCGGCGGCGCGCGCGTGCGCGGCGCGGGCAGCAACGCCTCGGCCCTGGCGCTGTTCGGGTACGCGGCGGCGTTCTCGCTCGCCTACCTGCGCCTCGGCACGGGCACGGGCGCGCTCGTGCTCTTCGGCAGCGTGCAGGTGACGATGATCGGCTGGGGCATCGCGCGCGGCGCGCGGCCGTCGGGGGCGGAGTGGGCCGGGCTCGCGCTCGCCGCGGGCGGCCTCGCGCTCCTGACGCTGCCCGGCGCCGAGCCGCCGGATGCGCTCGGCCTCGGGCTCATGGCGCTCGCCGGCGCGGCCTGGGGCGTGTACTCGCTGCGCGGGCGCGGGAGCCGCGCGCCGCTCGCGGCCACGGCGGAGAACTTCGCGCGCTCGGTACCGCTGGCGCTCGTGGGCCTCGGCGTCGGGTTCGCCGCGAGCGCGCCGCACGCACCGCACGCGTCGGCGCGCGGCGTGGGCCTCGCGCTGGCGTCGGGCATCGTCGCCTCGGGCCTGGGCTACAGCCTGTGGTACCGCGCGCTACCGGGGCTGAGCGCGACGCGTGCGGCGCTGGTGCAGCTCGTCGTGCCGGTGCTGGCCGCGGGCGGCGGCATCCTCTTCCTCGGCGAGAGCGTGAGCCTGCGCCTGGTCGTCAGCGCGGCCGCGATCCTGGGCGGCGTCGCCTGCGCCGTCCTGTTGCGGCCGCGGCCGTCCTAGGGCTTCAACGCGCCGCGGCGAGCTCGCTGCGCACGCGTGCCCCGAGCTCGCGCACGACGGCGACGAACTGCTCGACGTCGGCCGCGCGCGTGCGCCAGTTGACGAGCGCCGGACGGAGGGCCGTGCGCTTCCCGTAGCGCGTCGTGCCGACGTAGAAGCGCCCGTCCTCGAGCAGCGCCACGCCCAGGCGTCGATTGAGCTCGTCGAGCTCGCCCTCGGGCACGCCCGGCGGCGCGTAGCGGAAGCACACGATGCACAGCGGCACCTCGGCCAGGCGCTCGAGATCCGGCGCCTCGTCGACGCGCTGGGCCAGCAGCCGCGCGAGATCGAGGTGCCCTTCGACCCAGGCGCGCACGCCGGCGCGGCCGTAGGCGCGCAGCGTGGCCCAGGCGGCGAGGGCGCGTCCGCGGCGCGAGCTCTCGGGGCCGATCGAGCCCAGCACCGGCTCCTCGTCGTCGGGATCGGGCAGGTAGGCCGCGTCGTACACGAAGGCGCGCGCGAGCAGCGACGGGTCGCGCACGAGCGCGAAGCCGCAGTCGTAGGGCAGGTTCAGCCACTTGTGGCCGTCGACCGTGACCGAGTCGGCGCGCTCGATGCCCGCGCACAGCGCCGCCGTGCGCGGCGAGACGCGCGCGAACAGGCCGAAGGCGCCGTCGACGTGCAGCCAGGCGCCGTGGGCGCGCGCCAGGTCGGCCATCTCGGCGATGGGGTCGAAATCGCCCGCGTTGACCTCGCCCGCGTTGGCGATCACCAGCGCGGGCTTCCCGCCGAGCTCGCGCAATCCGCGCTCGAGGGCGGCGAGGTCGACGCGCCCGACGTCGTCCTTCGCGCAGCGGCGCACGCTCGCGCGCCCGACGCCGAGCAGGCCCAGCACCTTGACCGCGCTCGAGTGCACGTAGCCGCTCGTGAACACGGGCACGGGCGGGAGCCCCGCGAGGCCGCGCAGGGCGACGTCGACGCCCTGGCGCTCGCCCCACCACTGGCGCGCCGCGCACAGGCCGACGAAGTTCGCCATGGTGGCGCCGGTCGTGATCACCCCGCCGCGCAGCTCGGGCAGCGCGAAGAGCTCGCGCAGCCAGTCGAGCACGACGCGCTCGAGCTCGACCGCGAGCGGCGACACGACCCAGGCGTAGGCCAGCGGGTCGAGCACGCTCGTCAGCCAGTCGGCGCCCAGGCCCGCCGGGGTGTTGCCGCCGACGACGAGGTGGAAGCAGCGCGGGCCCGAGCTCGCGACGCTCGCCTCGAGGCCGCGGTCGAGGAGCTCGCGCAGCGCCGCCGCCGCCCCCGAGCCGCGCTCGGGCAGGGGCGCGCGGAACGAGCGCGCCGCCGCGCGCGCGCCGGGCTCGCGCACGGGCCGCTCGTCCAGGCCGTCGAGGTAGCTCCGCGCCGTGCGCGTCACGAGCTCGAGCACCTCGGCGAACTCCTCGCGCCGCGGCACACCGTCGACCGACGTGGGGGGAGTGGTCATGGGGGCGCATGCTAGCCCGGTCGCACGCGGCGCCCCGGCTCCGAACGCGTGTGTTACGCTCCCCGGGCGCCGTGGAAGTGCCGAGCTCGCCGGGGAGCTCGACCGGGAGCCCGGCGCGAGGAACGGGAGACGATGAGGATCGCGACCGCGCTCGGCGCGCTGCTCTGCGTGGCCGGGCCGATATCCGCCCTGCGGGCGCAGGGTGCCGATCTCGACCGGGTGTTCGAGGACAAGGTGGCCGGCTACCGGCTGAAGCCGCCCAAGGGCTGGATGATCGTGCCCCTCACGCCCGACAAGCGTGAGGCGGGTCTCGCCCTGCAGATGGACGCGCCCGACAAGGGGCCCCGGGGCGGGCACGTGCGCGTCCTGGCGCTCCGGTCGGAGCGCGAGCTCGACGACTGGATCGAGGGCGTGATCGAGGCCGAGAACCACGACGACCTCGAGGGCTTCGCGGCCGACGCGCCCGAGGTCGACGAGAGCGTGCCGGTCGGCGCGCTGACCGCGCACCACCGCCAGTGGCTCGCCAACCGGTTCGTGATCGACGCCTGGTACTACGACCGCAAGGGCGACCCGCTGGCCGTGATCTACACCGTCAGCGACGAGGACAAGTTCGCGCGCTCGTGGCTCTCGGCCTTCGCGCGCTCGGCCAAGAGCCTGGAGACCTTCGCGCCCGTCGCCGTCGCGAGCGCCGCCGCGGGCATCACCTACGCCGACCAGCTCGCCGCGGCCAGCGCCGAGGCCGCGCGCACGCCCGGCTGGCACGTCGTGCCCACGCCCTCCGAGAAGTTCATCCTCACGACCTCGTGCGACAACGTGAAGTTCGTGGACGAGGTCATCGATCGGCTGGAGCGCTCGCGCACGGTGTTCGAGGAGGACTACCCGCCGCCTGCCGGCTTCCGGCACGTCTCGATCGTGCGCCTGTGCAAGAACGAGGAGGAGTTCCACCGCTACGGCGGCACCAGCGGTGGCGTGGCGGGCTGGTTCAATCCGGCCACGACCGAGCTCGTGCTCTACGACGCGCAGGAGGTCGACCGCAACATGAGCTACGCGGTCATGACCCATGAGGCCTTCCACCAGTACTGCCACTTCCTGTTCGGGCGCTCGGAGGCGCACCGCTGGTTCGACGAGGGCCACGGCGACTACTACGGCGGCATGAAGTTCAACGCGCGCGGCAAGCCCAAGATCACGGCCCAGATGCCGGGCGGGCTCGAGCGCCTGACGGGCATCCGCGAGCTGATCCAGATGGGCACGTACAAGCCGCTGCCCGTGCACCTGAACTACGACCACCCCTCGTGGCAGGGCCAGGGTCCGACCAACGTGTCGCCCTACGAGCAGTCCTGGTCGATCGTGTTCATGCTGCGCCAGGGCATGCTCGGCAACGTGAACTCGAAGGTGTGGCGTCCCGAGTACGCGAACATCCTGCCGGCCTACATCGAGACCCTGCGCAA
>Ga0315910_10003918_pt1 | contig 12536 bp, 15 predicted proteins | sample EdamamesoilMG_FD_204470 | JGI IMG/M metagenome (GOLD analysis project Ga0315910, IMG submission 204470) | Garden soil microbial communities collected in Santa Monica, California, United States - Edamame soil | ecosystem: Environmental > Terrestrial > Soil > Garden | place: USA: California... | reverse complement strand
CCGGAACTGGGCATCTTCCTGATCATCGTCGCCGTGATCGGCGCTTTCCGCTGGATGCCGGCCGCACGCCTGGTGCGGGCGCAGTTCCTGTCGCTGCGCGAAAAGGAATTCGTCGAGGCCGCGCGCGCCCTGGGTGCTTCGCCCGCGCGCCAGGTGGTGCGCCACATCCTGCCCAATGCCCTGGGTCCGGTGATCGTCGCCGCCACCATAGATGTCGCCGCGGCGATCATTTTCGAATCCACGCTGTCGTTCCTCGGCATGGGGTTCCCGCCGGACATCCCCAGCTGGGGCCGCCAGCTCTACGACGCCAAGGACTACCTCGACGTGGCGCCGCACTGGGCGCTGATCCCCGGCGGGGCGATCTTCCTCACGGTGCTCTCGATCAGCTACATGGGCGACGGGCTGCGCGATGCGCTCGATCCGCGCCGGGTGATTTAGGCGATGGCCGAGCCGCTGCTCAGGATCGAGGGGCTGAAGACGCATTTCGCCACCGACGACGGCATGGTGCATGCGGTGGACGGCGTCGACCTTTCGGTGGATCGCGGCGAGACGCTGGGCGTGGTCGGCGAATCCGGCTCGGGCAAGACGGTCACTGCGCTGACCGTGGTCAAGCTGATCGCCATGCCGCCCGGACGGATCGTCGCCGGACGCATCCTCTGGCAGGGGCGCGACCTGGTGCCGCTCAGCAGCGAGGAACTGCGCCCGCTGCGCGCCAAGGAGATCGCGGTGATTTTCCAGGAGCCGATGACCTCGCTCAACCCGGTGTTCACCATCGGCGAGCAGATTGCCGAGGTGCTGCGGCTGCACGAGGGCCTGTCGCGCAAGGCGGCGATGGCGAGAACCGTGGAAATGCTGGAACTGGTGAAGATTCCCAACGCCCGGCGCCGCGTCGGCGACTACCCGCACCAGTTCTCGGGCGGGATGCGCCAGCGCGTGATGATCGCGATGGCGCTTTCGTGCAACCCCAAGCTGCTGATCGCGGACGAGCCCACGACCGCCCTGGATGTGACCATCCAGGCGCAGATCCTGGAGCTGCTCGCCGAACTGAAGGAGCGCCTGGGCATGGCGGTGATGCTGATCACGCATGCCATGGGCGTGATCGCCGAGAGCGCGCAGCGCGTGGCGGTCATGTACGCAGGCAAGGTGGTGGAGGAGGCGCCGGTCGAGGAACTGTTCCGCGCCCCGCGCCACCCCTACACCCAGGGGCTGATCCGCTCGATCCCGCGCGTGGATACCGCGGCCCTCGCGCACAAGCGCCTGGAAGCGATCCCCGGCGTGGTGCCCGGCCTGGTGAATCCGCCCGAGGGATGCCGCTTCGCGCCGCGCTGCGCCCACGCCAGGCAGGAATGCACCACCGCGACCCCGCCGCTGCGCGACGTGGGCGCGCGGCACCGCGTGGCCTGCGTCCTCGCATGAGCGCTCCCGTGCCGGAGCCACGTCCGCTGCTCGAAGTGCGCGGCCTGGTCAAGCACTTTCCGGTGCGGGGGGGCTTCCTGTCGGGAGAAGTGGACCAGGTGCATGCGGTGAACGGCGTGTCGTTTTCCATCGCGCCGGGCGAGACGCTGGGACTCGTGGGCGAATCCGGCTGCGGGAAGTCCACCACCGGTCGCTGCGTGCTGCGGCTGATCGAGCCCACCTCGGGCGAAGTGTGGTTCGACGGCAGGGAAGTCACCGCCATGGACCGCGCGCAACTGCGCGGTGCGGCGCGCGACATGCAGATCATCTTCCAGGACCCCTATGCCTCGCTCAATCCGCGCATGACCGTGGGCGCGATCATCGGCGAGGCGCTGGTGATCCACAAGCTGGCGAAAACGCGGCAGGAGCATGAGGCGCGCGTCATGGAACTGCTGCGCATCGTCGGCCTGCACCCGGACCACGCGCGGCGTTACCCGCACGAGTTTTCCGGCGGCCAGCGCCAGCGGATCGGCATCGCGCGCGCGCTGGCGGTGTCGCCCAGGCTCATCATCTGCGACGAACCGGTGTCGGCGCTCGACGTCTCGATCCAGGCGCAGGTGATCAACCTCCTCGAGGATTTGCAGGCGCAGTTCGGGCTGACCTACCTTTTCGTCGCGCACGACCTGTCGGTGGTCGAGCACATCAGCGACCGCATCGCGGTGATGTACCTCGGCCGCATCGTGGAGGTGGCCCCGGCGCGGGAGCTTTACACCTCGCCGAAGCATCCGTACTCCGAAGCGCTGCTCTCGGCGGTGCCGATCCCGGACCCGTCCTTGAAGCGCAAGCGCATTGTCCTGCAGGGCGACGTTCCCAGCCCGCTCAATCCGCCCGCCGGCTGCCATTTCCACCCGCGCTGTCCGCGCGCCATGGCGCGCTGCGCCACGGAGGCCCCGTTGCTGCGCGAAGTCGCGCCCGGCAGAATGGCCGCCTGCCACCTGAACGACTAGATTCCGCCACGGACATGGACAAGCTGGCTGCCTACTACGCGCAGCGCGCGACGGAGTACGAGCGCATCTACGCCAAGCCCGAGCGCCAGGCGGACCTTGCCGCGCTGCGCGCACGCATCGGCAAGATTTTCGCGAAGAAGGCGGTGCTGGAACTGGCCTGCGGGACCGGCTACTGGACCGAGGTGATCGCGAGCCGCTCAGCGCACATGACCGCACTGGATACGAACGAAGAGGTATTGCAGATTGCGCGGACGAAATCCCTGCCGGACGGCCGGGTCGAGTTCGTGAAGGGCGATTGCTACCAGCCGCCGGATTTCGGGCGCAGGCACGACGGATTGTTCGCCGGCTTCTGGTGGTCGCACGTGCCGCTTGAGAAGCTGGACGGGTTCTTGAAGGAATCGACGGCTAGGATCAAACCGGGCGCATTGATCGCGTTCCTCGACAACCGCTATGTCGAAGGCTCGAGCACGCCCCTGTCGCGCAAGGATGCGGCGGGCAATACCTACCAGACGCGCAAGCTGGACGATGGCAGCACGCACGAGGTGCTGAAGAACTTTCCCTCCGAGGGCGAACTGATCCGGCGCGCCTCGCGGCACGGCTGGGGCGCCCACGTCGACCTGCTCGAACATTACTGGCTGTTGACCTGGTGGGCGCCGAAGTGACGCCGCTGGAGATTCGCGGCCCTGCCGTCGCCGCGATCCCGCTGGTGCTGGATTCGCCGCATTCGGGCCACGTCTTCCCCGACGACTTCGGCGCCGCGGTCAGCGAGGCCGAGCTTCGCGAAGGCGAGGACTGCTACGTGGACGAGCTCTACGCCGCGGGGCCGGAACTGGGCGCGCCGCTGCTTGCCGCGCTCTGGCCGCGCACCTACCTCGATCCGAACCGGCACGCGGGCGACATCGACCTTGACCTGATCGAGGGCAAGTGGCCGGGCGAATACCGCCCCAGCGGCAAGGCGAAGACCGGCAAGGCGCTCGTCTGGCGCACGCTGGAGGATGGCCGGCCGATCTATGCGCGCAAGCTTTCGCCGGACATTGTCAGGCGGAGGATTGACCAGTTTCACGCGCCTTACCATGCGGCAGTGCAGGACCTGATACGGAAAACCTTCAACAAATTCGGCAAGTCGTATCACATCAACTGTCACTCCATGCGCGCGGTCGCGGGCAAGCAGAGCGAGGACGGCGAAGGTAATGCGCGCGCCGATTTCGTCCTGGGCGACCGCGACGGCACGAGCTGCGATCCACGTTTCACCGAGTTCGTGCGCGCGACGCTCGCCGGCATGGGCTACCAGGTCAAGGTCAACGATCCGTACAAGGGCGTGGAGCTGGTGCGCGCCTACTCCGATCCGAAAGCCGGCCGCCACAGCCTGCAGATCGAAATCAACAAGCGGCTCTACATGGACGAAGGGACACTGCAGAAGACGGCCGGGTTTGCGTCCTTGCAGAAAAATATTGCCAATCTTCTTGCGGAAATAAAGACTTTCATTTGAACCATCCCATCGAACTTTCTCCGCCCGATATTTCCCGTTACCGGAACGGCAACACCGGCGTCGACTACGTGCATGTGTTCGACTCCGGGGCGCCAGGGCCGAACGTCATGATCCAGGCGCTGACGCACGGCAATGAATTCTGCGGGGCGATCGCCATGGATTTTCTGTTTCAAAAGGCGATCCGGCCTGTGCAGGGCAAATTGACGCTGGCTTTCGCCAACGTGGCCGCCTACGCGCGCTTCGATTTCAAGGCGCCGGACCGGTCGCGCTACATCGACGAGGACTACAACCGCGTCTGGAGCGACGAGGCGCTGAACGGGGCGCGCGATTCCGCCGAGTTGCGCCGCGCGCGCGCGCTGCGGCCATTCGTGGACGCCGCCGATTTCCTGCTCGACCTGCATTCCATGCACGAGCCCTGCCGGCCGATCATGGTCTGCGCCAAGAGCGAGAAAAGCGCCGCGTTCTCGCGCCGCATCGGCGTCCCCGCCGACCTGCTGATCGACACCGGCCACCCCGCCGGCCTGCGCATGATCGAGCGCGGCGCGTTCAACGATCCGGCCAGCCCGAAGACCGCGGTCCTGATCGAGTGCGGACAGCACTGGGAAAAGAGCGCGGCCGACGTGGCGGTCGACACCACGTTCCGCTTCCTCGCCGCCACCGGCTGCGTGCCAGAGACGATCTGCCGGCCGCATTTCCGGCTGGCGCCGCCCGCGGCGCAACGGATCATCCGCGTGACCGAGGCGGTGGTGCCCCGGACCATGGACTTCAGGTTCCCTTATATGTTCAAGGGACTGGAAGTGCTGCCGAAGGCCGGGACGGTCGTCGCGACCGACGGCGACCGGGTCTGGAAGACGCCCTACGACAACTGCGTCATGGTCATGCCCTCGCTCGCGCACCTGAAGCCCGGAACGACCGTGCTGCGCCTCGGCAGGTACGACTAGCCGGCGGCGCGTCAGGCGGGAACATGAAGACGGTCGTGTTTCTCGTCGGCGTCGGATTCGCGGTCTACTGGTTCGGTTTTCGCCCGGCGTGCGGCACCTCGGGGGCGCTCGCCTGTCCCGATCCAGCGCTGGAGCAGGGCGTGGGCGAGACGCTGGACGCGAAGGAGGTGTGCCGGGGCGCGGGCTATCTCTGCAATCACCGGATGCCTTTCCAGGTGGCGCGCTGGCCGCTCGACAAGGGCAGGCTGCGGGTGCGGGTCCAGTTGCCTGATTTCGTCAAGGGCGAAGACGCCAAGCAGGTGCAGGCCGCGGCGATCGAGGGCGTGATGCAGTGGGACAACCATCCATTTCCGTTGGTGATCCAGACCGGGATCACGTTTCGATGGGACATCGGTGTGGTGTGGAGCGAAGGCATATCGGGCTACGCAGGCGTCGCCCATCCGCAATGGGAGATCAACGGCAAGCGCTTGTCGTACTCGGTCAATGGCATCGGCGTCGTCGTTCCGCCGAAGGGAAGCATGCCGCCCGACGTTCGCCTCGCGCGGATACGGGACGTGGCGTCGCACGAGATGGGCCACGCGCTGGGGATCATGTGGCACAGCGACCGGGAGTCCGACGTCATGTTTCCGTCGCTGAACAACTCCCCCGGCAGCCCGTCGGCGCGGGATTTCCAGACGCTGGAGGCCCTCTACGCGCTGCCCAACGGCGCGATGGTGCAGTAGGGCGCCTACTTGCGCAGCTTGCCCCAGAGCTCGTCCAGCCGCGCGTAGCGGCCACAGCCAGAGGTGTAGAACTTGTAGCGCACCGGGTTCTTCTTGTAATAGTCCTGGTGGTACTCCTCGGCGGGCCAGAACTGCGAAGCCTTGACGATCGGCGTGACGATCGGCTGCTTGACCTGCTTCAGCTTGTCGTACTTGGCCTTGGAGGCCTCGGCCGCGATCCTCTGCGCCTCGTCGTGCCAGTAGATGCCGGGCCGGTATTGCGAGCCGTGGTCGCAGAACTGCCGGTCCACGTAGGTCGGGTCGTGGTTGACCCAGAACACGTCCAGCAGCTGCGCGTAGCTGACTTTCGCGGGGTCGAACTTCACCTCGACGGCCTCGGTGTGGCCGGTCACGCCAGCCGAAACCTGTTCGTAGGTCGGGTTCTTCGTCTTGCCGTCGGTATAGCCGGAAACGACCGAGACCACGCCGGGCACCTTCTCGAAGGCTTCCTCGCTGCACCAGAAGCAGCCGGCGGCGAAAGTCGCGGTCGACAGCGCGGGCTGGGATTGGGCCGGCGAGGGAATCAATACGGGGATCAGCAAGGCCAGGGCGAGCAAGAGTTTTTTCATATGTGGGCTCCTAAGTCCCTGTCAGTCGCGCGGCGTGCGGCGGCCTTACAGTACTTGCAGTTTCGAGCGCTGTTGGCCGGAGGCGTCGAAGTTGGCCGGATCCAGCCAGCGGTCGTATTCGCGCCGCAGGCGCGGCCACTCGCTGTCGAGCATGGCGAACCACGCGGTATCGCGATTGGCGCCCTTGACCCACATGTGCTGGCGGAACAGGCCCTCGTAGGAAAAACCGAAACGCCGCGCGGCGGCTTTCGACGGTTTGTTCAGGTCGTTGCATTTCCACTCGAAGCGCCGGTAGCCGAGATCCTCGAACACGTGGCGCGCGGCCAGGTAGAGCGCCTCGGTGGCGACGCGGGTGCGCGCGATCGCGGGCCCCCACAGGATGTTGCCGATCTCGATCACGCCGTGCTCGGGCGTGATGCGCATCAGCGCCTGGCGGCCGGCGGCCCGGCCGCTCGCCTGGTCGATGACCGCGGAAAACAGCGGATCGTCGCCGGCGCCCGCCTTCGCGATCCACGCCGACATGGCGGCGGGCGAGGCGGGCGGCACGTCGAACAGGTAGGCGAAGCGCGCATCCGCGCCCGCGCCGGTGGACGCCTCGAACAGGTCCGCCGCGTGCGCCGCGCTCAGCGGTTCGAGCCGCGCGTAGCGGCCGCCGAGAGCGGCCCTCGCGGGGCGCGGGCTGGGCAATACGGGCGGCACGTCGCGCCAGGGGCCCGCTACTCGATCTTCGCCTTGGCGCGCAGGTCGCGCAGCATCGCTTCGACTTTCTGCGTGACGATGCGCTGCGACACCTGCTGCTTGACCTGGGCCAGCGGCGGAAAGTTCACCGGGCGCACGTCCTCGAGCAGGATGACGTGGTAGCCGAAGCGCGTGCGCACCGGCGCCTCGGTGAGCTTGCCCTTCTCGAGCTTGAGCAGCGCATCGGCGAATGCCTTGTCGAAGTTGCCGGGCACGTTCCAGTCCAGGTCGCCGCCCTTGGCGCGGGTGCCTTCGTCCATCGACCGCTTTTGCGCGATCTCGTCGAACTTCACGCCCTTCTTGAGGTCCGCGAGGACGATCCTGGCGTCCGCTTCGTTCGCGACCAGGATATGGCGCGCGCGGTACTCGCGGTCCCCGGTCTGCGCCTTGGCGCGGTCGTATTCCTTCTGGATGTCGGCATCGGACACCGGATTGGCGCGCAGGAAATCGTTGATCACCGCGTTCGCGACGACCTCCTGGCGCGAAAGATCGAGCTGCTGCAGCACCTCGGGCCTCTTCGCGGTGCCATTGCGGTTGCCCTCCTGGAACAGCACCTCGTTGTTGATCAGCGCTTCACGCAGCTGCGCGCGCAACTGGTCGTTGTCGGCGGCGCCGCGGGCCGTTTGCTGGCGCACCACGAGATCGAGCCGCTGGCGCGGAATCGCCACGCCGTTGACGGTGGCCAGCGGGCCGGTCGCCGGCGCGGCGGCCGGGGCCGCGGCGGGTTTCGCGGGTTCCTTGCTCGGAAGCTGCGCGAAGGCTTGCAGCGGCAGGAGCGCCGCGAGTGCGAGAAGCAGATTTTTCATTCCTGTCCTTTCGAGGGCGAAACGCAATTATGCGTCAGATTGTTGAGGAATCGAAGCGGCGCCGGGTTCTCCGGGAGCCTGGGCCCGGATCGCGAGCGCGTGAATGGGATGCTGCATCAGCTCGCCGAGCGCGGCATAGACCATGCGGTGGCGCGCGACGGTGGGCTTGCCGGCGAAAGACGCTGACACGATGGTCAGGTTCCAGTGCGTATTGCCGCCCGGCGCCGCGCCGGCATGGCCCGCGTGCTTCGCGCTGTCGTCGACCAGTTCGATGCGCGCCGGCGAGAGCACGGCCAGGCGCCGGCGGATCTCCTCGGCCACGTTCACGGTTTTTCTTCCCGGGGCTTTTCGTCCTGCATGTGGCGCGCGAGGAACAGGGCCTGGGCGACGACGAACACGAGCAGCAGCCCGGTGGCGCCGAACAGCTTGAAATTCACCCACTGCTCGGTGGAAAAATTGAAGGCCACCAGCAGATTGGCGACGCCCATGAACGCGAAGAAGCCGATCCAGCTCCAGTTGAGCTTCGTCCACACCGCGTCCGGCAGCTGCACCTGGGCCCCCATCATCGAACGCATCAGGTTGCGGCCGAACAACGCGGACCCGGCGAGGACCGCGCCGAACAGCCAGTACAGCACGGTGGGCTTCCACTTGATGAAGGTTTCGTCGCGCAGCGCCAGCGTCGCGCCGCCGAAGACCACGATGATCGCCAGGCTGATCCAGAGCATCGGCTCGATCCTGCGCTTGAGCAGCGCGAGCAGGCCGATCTGCAGGAAGGTCGCGCCGATCGCCACGGCCGTCGCGACATAAATGTCCGCCAGCTTGAAGGCGATAAAGAACAGGATGACCGGGAACAGGTCGAAAAGAAGCTTCATTCAGGCGCTATTATTACCCATGGGCACGTAAGCGAAGCCCGCCGGGGTATGATTCTGCGGGTAGCACTGGGGGATTGCGCATGCGCAGGGAGGATTGGGTTGCCGCGATGTTGATGGCCGCGCTCGTTGCAATGGCGGCGGCGCCGGCGGCGCATGCCCAGCAGCAGGAGGCACAGAAGCAGGACGCGCAGAAGCAGGAGGCGCAGGGCGAGTCGCAGGAAACCCCGCTGCACGAGCGCCTCGGCAGTGCGATTCGCGGTTTTTTCCAGTCCATCTTCGGCGACACGAAACCGGTGCGCGAGGGCGACCTGCCGGAAAGGCCGGACCCTGTGCCGGCGCAGGCCGGTCCCGCCGCCCAAGACGCTCCCGCACTCCCCGCACGTGACGCCGAGCCGCCGGCCGCGACCGCGCCCACGCCCGCGGGGTCGGTACCGCAAGCCGTCGTGGCGACACCGAGCGCGTCCGCGACCCAGAGCCTGCACAGCGCGATCGGCAAGGGCGACTATGCGGCCGCGATCAAGATGATCGAAGCGGGGCAGGACGTGGAGGCGAAGGACCCGGGTGCCGGCGCCACCGCGCTGCATTACGCGGTGATGAAGGGCGAAATGCCGCTGGTCGCGCTGCTCGTCCAGCGCGGCGCCGACGTCAACAGCCGCACCAAGAGCGGCACCACGCCGCTGCATACCGCGGTTCTGTACCGGCGCACGGAAATCGCCGAGTACCTGATCCAGAAAGGCGCCGACGTCAATGCAAAGAGCCCGAGCGGCGCGACGCCGCTGGGTCTTGCCATCGCCGCGAACTACCACACGCTGGGGATGATGCTGCGCAGCCACGGCGGGCGGTAAGGACTGCCGTTCCGTCAGTGGCCCTGCCAGTCTTCGCGCATCGCGCTGCCGTCAGGCGTCACCAGGAACCTTTTCCACAGCTTGCCGCCGGCGCGCACCTCGACCGGCCACCAGCAGCGTCCCGCCAGCTGCCGGGGCGCGTCCAGGGATACGATGTACTGTACGGTCGCGCCTTCGCGCGACCTGGCGTCCGCCCAGGCCTCGATCTCCGGCAGGTAGCGGACCTTCGACACCGCGCGTCGCCAGGGGGTGTTGCCGCCTTCGTCGGGTACGTCGCAGGCGTAGGCCGGCAGCGCCGCAAGCGCGGCTGCCAGAAGCACTACTCTTTGGACCGGTCCCACAAGTTCGGTACGGCGCTGTTGTGATAGCCGGACACGAAATCCTTCGACTTGCCCGTAGCCGCATCGTAGACATGCCGTCGCACCGCGCCGATGTTGGCGCCGTAGACGTGGATGCTCAGCGCGGTTTCGGTCCCGGCGTTGGAGACCACGTGAACATCGCCAATGCTTGGCGATACGCGATCGACTTCTCCGGGGTTCGAATAATGGGTTCTTATTTTTTTTACTGAAGAATCAAATTCTTCACAACATTCCTGCCCTCTCATCACGCCGACCAGGCCCCAGACCGTATGGTCGTGGATCGGCGTGCGATGCCCCGGCATCCAGACGAAGCTCGCCACCGAGAAGCGCTCGAACGGATCGCAATAGAGCAGGTACTGGCGGTAGGAATCCCTCGACGGCGCGGCGTATTCCTGCGGCAGCCAGTCGTCGTTGGCGATCAGGTCCTTCAGCAGCCGTTCGCCCTCGTCCAGCATGCGCGGCTCGTCGGCGCCGTGGCGCGCCACGGCGCGGGTCATGTCCTGGATGAAGCCGCGCAGGCGGGCGATGTTTGCCATGCCGGCAGCTTACTGCAGCTTCACGTACTCGTATTCGACCGGCAGGTTGTTGATGCCGCGGTCGGGCGGCGCCACCCAGCCGGCGATCTTGCCAGGCTCCACGACCCGCTGCATCAGGGACTGCACGAATGCGCGGTCTTCAGGGGATGGAATCCAGTCATTCAGGTTTTTATCAAAGGCATTTTTTTCAACAAGCAAACCTTCAGGATTCACACTCTGCCCGGCCCAGGCGCCGATGGTGCGGCGAAAGCGCGAGGAGGGCAGCTTGAGCGCGAGGCCCGGGAAGCCCGCGCGCTCGATGTTGCGGTTCCAGCGCTTCAGGCCGATTTCGCAGTCCTTGATGTAGGACTCGCGCATCACTTCGTTGAGCGCGTTGAGCATGGGGACGCTCTCGCTTCCCTGGGGGGTTATCAATTCAAACGTTTTTTCCCTGAGAACATGGTCGTCATACGTCGTCTCATCGGGCCTGCCTTTCAGTCCGTTGGCAAAATTGGCCGCCGAATTGGAGGAGATCTCGGAACCGAAGAGGTCCAGGGAGGAAGAGCACCAGAAATTGAGGTACTTCTGCAGCAGCGGCAGGTCCACTGCGCCGTGCGCGCGGATCTTCGCCGGGTCGTCCGTCTTCAGTTCCTGCATGACTTCCAGCGTGCGCTTCACCACCCGGCCGATGCCGGTCTCGCCGACGAACATGTGGTGCGCTTCCTCGGTCAGCATGAAGCGGCAGGTGCGCGACAGCGGATCGAAGCCGGACTCAGCCAGGCTCTTCAGCTGGTACTTGCCGTCGCGGTCGGTGAAGTAGGTGAAGCAGTACAGCGACAGCCAGTCGCCGATCGGCTCGTTGAAGGTGGTCAGGATGCGCGGCTTGTCGGCGTCGCCCGAATGCCGCGCCAGCAGCTCCTCGGCCTCCTCGCGGCCGTCGCGGCCGAAGTGGGCGTGCAGCAGGTAGACCATCGCCCACAGGTGGCGGCCTTCCTCGACGTTGATCTGGAACAGGTTGCGCAGGTCGTAAAGCGAAGGGCAGCTGTGGCCGAGCAGGCGTTGCTGCTCGACGGAGGCGGGCTCGGTGTCGCCCTGCGTGACGATCAGGCGGCGCAGCGTCGAGCGGTACTCGCCCGGCACGCTCTGCCAGGCGGGCTGGCCCATGGCGTCGCCGAAGCCGATCTTGCGTTCGGCCACCGGGTCCGCGAGGAAAATGCCCCAGCGGTAGTCCGGCATCTTCACCGCGCCGTACTGCGCCCAGCCGTCGGCGTCCACCGATACCGCGGTGCGCAGATAGACGTCGGCGCCCTGGAAATCGGTCGGGCCCATGCCTTTCCACCAGTCGATGAATTTCGGCTGCCAGTGCTCCAGCGCGCGCTGCAGCGTGCGGTCGCCCACCAGGTTGACGTTGTTCGGAATCTTTTCCGAGTAGTTGATGCCGCTCATGATCACACCCGTTCCCAGTTGAATTGCGCCTTGGAGCCCGTGCCGTAGACCTTGAGGGCGCCTTTTTCGCCGACCGCGTTGGGCCGGATGAAGATCCAGTTCTGCCAGGCCGAGAGGCGCCCGAACACCCGCGTCAGCATGTTCTCGCGGCCGCTGAAACGCAGCGAAGCCTCCATGCCGGTCAGGGCATCGGGAGAGAGGGCAACGCGCTCCTCGATCGCGATGCGCACTTCCTCTTCCCAGTCGATGTCGTCTGGCGTGTACGTGGCAAGGCCTAGTGCTTTTGCCGTTTGAGTATTTATTTCTTTGTTCATTTCTACTTTAATTTTTTCCATCAAATCAACTTCACCACAGTAGTGCGCCGATATCCTCGATTCTCCATTCACCATCGGGTAGGTGCCGAAGTTGAGGGGGGAGAGGGCGATGGCCGGCCCGTTGTCGGCGTCGAGCATGAAACTCCGGTCGGCCGCAAAGAGCAGTTCGGCGAGCGTGCCTGCAAAACAGGAGCCGGGTTCGACCACCGCGAACATGGAGCGCGAGGAGACGTCGAGGCGGGCGAGGGTGCGCCGGAGGTACCCGACGGTTTCGCGCACGAACCAGTCGTTTTTATTTATTTCCAGAAGGGCATCCAACGCCAGCATCGGCTCGATGCTTCCCTTCGTCTTCAATATCCACAGCCCCACGTCGAGGTGGTTGTGGCGCAGGTTGAGGATCGCGTCGTCCAGCTCGCGCGCGAGCTGCAACGGGTACCAGGACTCGTTCCTTTGAATTTGAATTTGCTCTCTTGTCGGGC
>Ga0315910_10003917_pt1 | contig 12536 bp, 10 predicted proteins | sample EdamamesoilMG_FD_204470 | JGI IMG/M metagenome (GOLD analysis project Ga0315910, IMG submission 204470) | Garden soil microbial communities collected in Santa Monica, California, United States - Edamame soil | ecosystem: Environmental > Terrestrial > Soil > Garden | place: USA: California... | reverse complement strand
GGGCGGTTTCATGCTTGCGCCGGAAGTTTCGGCGCTAAGCTCATGTTTCGATAAAGAAATTGACGGCTTTTTAATACGCCGACGATGGTAGTGGAGACGCGAATGAAGCGGATGGGTCTCGCCCGGGGTTTGCTGGCGCTTTTGCTGTTGCCCGGAATCTCCCATGCACTGGGTCTGGGCGACGTTCACCTGAATTCGCCGCTTAACGCGCCACTGGACGCGGAGATCGAACTCGTCAACGCAACGCCGGAAGACCTGGCGACGCTTGAAGCGAAGCTCGCTTCGAAGGACACGTTCGAACGTTATGGCCTCGATTGGCCGCCGTTCATGTCATCGATCACCGTGACGCGCGATCGTTCCGCAAGTGGCGGCCAGGTGCTGCGTATCCGCTCCACCGAAACCGTGACGGAGCCTTTCCTCACGCTGCTCATCGAAGCGACGTGGGCCCGCGGCCGACTGGTGCGCGAATACACGGTACTGCTCGATCCGCCGGTGTTCGCGCCCAACAGCGTCGCCGCGCAACAGCCGCGTCCGTCGATGCCCGCCGTGGGCGGCGCCGAGTCGACCGGCCAGATTTCCCGTCCCGCGCAGCCTGAGCCGCAGACCGCAGCTCCGGTCGCCGCAGGCGGTGGTGACAGTTATGAAGTGCAGCGTGGCGACAGCCTCTCTGCCATTGCGCGCCGCCTGTCCGCGAGCACCGGTGCCTCGACCTCCCAGCTCATGGTCTCTATCTATCGTGGCAACGAAGGCGCTTTCGAAGGTGACATGAACCGCCTGCGTGCCGGTTCGGTGCTGCGCATTCCGAGTGGCGAAGAGATCGCCGCGGTCTCTCCGGCCGAAGCCAGTGGCGAAGTTCGCCGCCTCGCGGGCAGCTGGGCTGCCTCGGGTGGTGGATCGGGTGCCGGTCGCCTGCGCCTGGTTCCGCCGAGTGATTCCGCGTCGAGCCCCGGCTCCTCGTCGGGCAACTCCGCCGAAGTCGATGCCCTCGAGGGCCGGGTTCGCGAACTCGAAGGCCAGCTCACCGAATCCAAGCGCCTGCTAGAGCTGCGCAACACCGAACTCGCCGACCTCCAGGCCAAGCTGGCCGCCTCTCAGCAGAAGCCTGCCACGCAGCCTGTGCCGCAGACGCCAGCACAAACACCAGTAGAACAGCCGCTGCCGCAGCCGGAAGCCGTCACGCCCGAACCCGAGCAGACGCAGCCGCCCGTTGCCGCCACGCCGGAGCCCACGCCGACGGAAACGCCGGCCGCCGAACCGGTGAAGCCGACTCCCAAGCCCACCAAGACGGCCACTCCGGCCGAGGAAGAAGGCCCTTCGCTCGTCGACACGCTCATGGGCTACTGGTGGGTTCTCGTCGCCGGCCTGGTCATCATCCTGGGTCTTCTGTTCGCGAAGTCGCGTACGAAGCGCAAGACGGCCGAGTTCGATGACAGCCTGGGTCGTCTCGCCGAGCATGGTGAAGACCGCCTCGCGGAGCCGATGGATTCTCTCTCCGATACCGGCCGCATGCGCGCGCCGGGCATGTCAGCGTCCGCCATCCCCGACGACATCCTCGTCGAAGAGTCGGGCACGCATCGTGCTCTCCAGGAAACGCAGGACATCCCGCTCGCGCCGACGGTTCGCACCGACGAAACCATCAGCAGCGAAACCGCGGTCAACCTCGACCAGGGCGATCCGCTGGCCGAAGCCGATTTCCACATGGCCTATGGTCTGTACGACCAGGCCGCCGACCTCGTGCGCATCGCGATCCAGCGAGAGCCCGACCGTCGTGACCTCAAGCTCAAGCTCCTCGAAGTGTTCTTCGTCTGGGGCAACAAGGAGCAGTTCCTCTCCTCGGCTCGCGAGCTCGCGGATTCGCGCGCGGAGTCGGGCGTGGGCGAGTGGGAAAAGATCGTCATCATGGGCAAGCAGATTGCCCCCGAAGACCCGATGTTCTCCGAAGGTGGCGCTGCCGGCGGCGCCGTGGGCGTCGACCTCAACCTCGACGGCGGTGGTTCGGGTGGCGTCGACTTCGATCCGTTCGATGTCAGCGCCCGCATGGATGTGACAGGCGGCGGCAATCCCGATGCGGTCGATCTCGACCTCGGCAATGCGCTGCGTGATCCGGATGCCACGGGCGAAGGCCTTGCGCTGCCGGACAATCCGTCCAGCGGCCAGACGACTCGCGAGATGACGGTCAAGATGACCCAGGCCGGCTCCGAAGCGCCGACCGTCGAACAGCCCGCGCTGCGTCCGCTCGACGAGCCGACGATTCGCGAGAAAGTGGAAGGCGCCATGCGCCGCAAGCTCAGCTCGGACCAGACGGCGGAACTCGCTCTCGACGACCTGGGCCTCGAGCTCGGTTCGCTCGAACAGACGGATTCGCAGATCGGCCTGAAGCCCGTGACGGGCGTGCCGCGCGGCCCGGGTTCGGACGCCCCGACCATGGTCGCGGGCCTCGACGAGAACTCACAGCGCCTGCTCGCGGCTGCCGCCGCGCGCCACGGCCTGACCAGCGGCGACGATTCGCAGCTCACCGAGCACGGTGCGAGCGGAACCTGGTTCCTCACCGAGCGCGAGCTGGGCGGTGATGTGGACCTGACCAAGGGCCGCTCCATCGACCCGAACAGCACCGCTTCCATGGCCAAGTTCGAAATGCCGGAGGCCGGCTTCGACATCTCCTCGACGTCGCGCCTTGCGGCCATCGATCGCGAGAACATCGATTTCCCGGTCGAGCCCACGCAGCAGCAGCCGGCGGTCGGCCGCGGCAAGGTGGATCTCGACATTGGCAACGGCTTCGACATCCCGGGCAGCGCTACGGAAGAACTCGCGGTGCCGGATCTCGAGCCGGTGACGCTCTCGGAAGTGGGCACCAAGCTCGACCTGGCTCGCGCCTACGTCGACATGGGCGACCCGGACGGCGCGCGCAACATCCTCAACGAAGTGCTGTCGGAAGGCTCCGCTTCGCAGAAGCAGGAAGCGCAGCGCTTGTTAGAGTCGCTGCCAGGCTAAACGCCGCGGTGGCGAGACTAGCCGCCGGCCTCGAGTACGACGGACGCGCGTACTCGGGCTGGCAGTTCCAGCCCGGCCTTCAAACCCTCCAGGACGTCGTGCAACGCGCGCTGTCGCGCGTGGCCGATGCGACCGTCGACTGCGTATGCGCGGGTCGGACCGATGCCGGCGTCCACGCGCTGGCGCAGGTGATCCACTTCGACAGCACTGCCGTGCGCACCGAGCGTGCCTGGCGGCTCGGCACCAACACCTATCTACCGCCCGACGTGAGCGTCGCCTGGGTTCGCGAAGTGCCCGACCAGTTCCACGCGCGTTTCAGCGCCACCGCGCGCAGCTACCGCTACGTCGTCTTCAACCGCGATTCCCGATCGGCGCTCGCGGCGGGCAGGGCGACCTGGGAGCGCCGGCCGCTTGACGTCGAACGCATGCATGCCGCCGCCCAGGTCCTGGTGGGTGAACACGACTTCAGCGCGTTCCGCGCCATCGAGTGCCAATCGAAATCGCCCGTGCGGTTGCTCGAGCGCGTCGACGTCACGCGCAGCGCCGAGTGGGTGACGCTCGCTGTCACCGCGAATGCCTTCCTGCACCACATGGTCCGGAACATCGCGGGCCTGCTGATTTCCGTAGGCTCCGGCGACTCGCCGCCGGAACGCGTGGCCACCGTATTGGCCAGCCGGGATCGGAAGACCAATGCGGCCACCGCGCCGCCCGACGGTCTGTATCTCACGGCCGTGCGGTATCCGGCCGAGTTCGGGCTGCCGGCTGCCGGCTCCGCGCCGCAATCCGTTATGATCGGCCGCACTTTCGAATAGGGGTCGCCCACCGACATGTCTTGGTTCGAGAAAATCATGCCCTCGCGCATCAAGACCGAGCGTCGCACGCGTTCGGTCCCCGAGGGGCTGTGGATCAAGTGTTCGGCCTGCGACGCCGTGCTGTACCGCGCCGAGCTCGAGCGCAACCTGAACGTCTGCCCGAAATGCAGCCATCACATGCGTATTGGCGCTCGCGAGCGGCTGGTCCGTTTTCTCGACGAAGGCGTGATTGAAATCGGCGCGGAAGTCTCGCCCGAAGATCCGCTGAAGTTCCGCGACAGCAAGCGTTATCGCGACCGTCTCGCGGCGGCCCAAAAGGCCACGGGCGAGCGTGACGCACTCATTGCGCTTGCGGGTACGCTGGACGGACTCAAGGTCGTCGCGTGCGCGTTCGAGTTCAAGTTCCTTGGTGGCTCGATGGGTTCGGTAGTCGGCGAACGCTTCAAGCGCGCTGTGGACCACTGCATCGCGAACAAGGCGCCGCTGGTGTGTTTCTCGTCGAGCGGCGGCGCCCGCATGCAGGAGGCGCTGTTCTCGCTGCTGCAGATGGCCAAGACCAGCGCAAACCTCGCCCGGCTGGCGCAAGCGCGACTGCCGTACATTTCCGTGCTCACGGATCCCACGACGGGCGGCGTGTCCGCCAGTTTCGCGATGCTCGGCGACCTCAACGTGGCCGAGCCGCGCGCGCTCATCGGATTCGCGGGTCCGCGCGTCATCCAGCAGACCGTGCGTGAAACGCTGCCGGAAGGTTTTCAGCGCAGCGAATTCCTGCTCGACCACGGCGCGCTCGACCTGATCGTCGATCGTCGAGACATGCGCGAGCGCCTCGGGGCGCTGCTGCGCCTGTTGATGCGGGAGCCCGCCGCCGCGCCCGCCGTCCCCGCTGCCGAGTAGGGCCGCGGGCATGCGCTCGCTCGCCGAGTGGCTCGAGCAGCAGCAGCGGTCGCACCCGAGTTCCATCGATCTCACGCTGAGTCGCGTGCGCGAGGTGGCGCGGCGCCTCGATCTGCTCGAGCCGGACTACCGCGTGATCACTGTCGGTGGCACCAACGGCAAAGGCTCCACGGTCGCCTGTCTGGACGCGATGGCGCGGGCCGCGGGCCTGCGTTGCGGGCGATTCACGTCGCCGCACCTGGTGCGTTACAACGAACGCATCTGCGTGGATGGCGTCGAAGCGGACGACGCCAGCCTCATCGCATCCTTCGAGCGCATCGACTCGGCGCGAGCCGAGATCACGCTCACGTTCTTCGAATACAACGCGCTCGCCGCGCTCGACCTTTTTCGCCATTCGCGCGTCGACATTGCCGTGCTCGAGGTTGGACTGGGTGGCCGATTCGACGCGACGAACATCATCGATGCCGATGTCGCCGTCGTGTGCTCCATCGGCATCGATCACGTCGACTGGCTGGGCCACACGCTCGAAGCCATCGGTCGCGAGAAAGCGGGCATCTTTCGCCGCGGACGTCCCGCGGTGCTCGGCAGCATCGAGATGCCCGCCAGCATCTGGAATGCCATCGAAGAGGTGGGCGCCCACGCGGTGGTGCCGGGAACCCATTTTCGCAGTACCGTGAGCATGCGCGACGAAACGACGTGGGATTTCGAGTTCGGCGACTGGGTCCTGCGCGATCTGCCGCCATCCGCGCTGACCGGCATCCACCAGATGAACAACGCCGCCGCCGCGCTCGCGGCGCTCAAGTCGCTCGGCGGCGTCGACCTCACGCAGGCCAATGTGAGTCACGCGCTTCGAACCGTGCAGCTTCCCGGCCGATTCCAGCGCGTGCCGGGTGAAGTCGAGTGGATCTTCGACGTCGCCCACAACGTTCCCGCGGCCCTTGGGCTGGTCGCGAACCTGCGTGCGTTGCCGCGCGCGCACACGATCGCCGTGTGCGGAATCCTCGGCGACAAGGACCTGCAGGGAATCACCGCTGCACTGAGCCGTGATGTCGATGCATGGGTGCTCGTGTCGCTCGATGGCCCGCGTGCCGTGCCGACACCGGAACTCGCGAAGCAGCTGCCCGCGGGCGCGCGCATCCTCGCGCACGCGCCCGACGTTGCCGCGGGCTGCCGACTGGCGCGCGATGCTGCGCGTCCCGGCGATCGCATCCTGGTCTTCGGATCATTCCTCACCGTCGGACCTGCGCTCGAACTCCTTGGGCCCGAATTCGTTCGGCTATAGTTCGCGCCATGGATTTGCGAGCCAAGCAACGAATCACCGGCGCTGTCATTCTCGTCACGCTGTTCGTGCTGGCGGTTCCTCCCATGCTCGACGGCCCGGGAGTGGCGGACGCTCCTGCGGACGCTCCTGCGGACGCGACCGAAGAGGGCATGCGTCGCTACACGATCGACCTCAACGCCAACAATCCGTCGTCGACACCCGCAGAGACGCCGGAGACCGCACCCGTCGCGTTACCGCAACCGGAAAGCCCGAAACCCGCGCCGGCGTCCACGGTCGCCAGCGAACAGCCGCTCGCGCAACCCGGCGAAGCCGCGGCGCCAGCGCCGGCACCTGCGGCCGCCACCAGTGCGCACGCCGCGACGGCGCCGGCCACCGCCGCTGCCCAGCCTTCTCCGAAGCCTGCACCGGCGGCTTCCGCACCTCGCGTCGAACCGCCGAAGCCCGGCCCCGTGGCTCCTGGCAGCTTCGCCGTGCAGCTCGGCAGCTTCAGCGTCCGTGACAACGCCGACCGGCTCGTCCGGGATATGACAGCGAAGGGTTTCGCTGCGTTTGTTTCGCCCATCAAGAGCGGTGATCGCCAGATATACCGGGTTCGAGTAGGGCCAGCCCGTGATCGCGCCCAGGCCGAGGCCCTTGCGGCGCAATTGCGCCGGATCGGGCAGTCGGGTGCCATCGTGCCCATTTCGTGACGTCCGGCAGCGTCCGGCAAATCCCCGGCTGCTTTCGGCTCAGACCGTCGAGTACAATGCCGCGCCCGCTTGGACGGACCGAATGATCGCAGTCGACTACATCATCCTCGCGATAATTGTAATTTCTGCCGTCATGGGCCTCGTCCGGGGCCTGCTCCGCGAAGCCATCGCGGTCATCACCTGGTTTCTCGCCATCGTGCTCGCCTGGATCTTCGCGCCCTCGCTCGAGCCGCTGCTGGGCGGAATCCTGGTCGGCTCGCCGCTTCGCATCTGGGCCGCGCGCACCATCATCTTCGTCGGCGTCCTCCTGCTCGGCGGCGCGATCAGCGTGGTACTTGGACATTACGTTCGCGTCTCCATGTTCGCCGGCATGGACAAGTTCCTGGGCTTCGTCTTCGGCATCATCCGCGGCGTCGTCATCGTCGGCGCCTTCACCATCGTCATCCAGGCCATGCGCATGGATGAAGACCCGCGCTGGAAGAATTCGAGGTTGATGCCCTATGCCAGCGGTGTGGCCAGCGCGTTGCGTGGCATCGTCGGCGAGCAGCTCGAAAGAATCGACAAGTCCTCCGTCTCAACGTAAGGAAAGCACCGAATGTGCGGCATCGCCGGAATCGTCGGGACCAGCGGAGTCAATCAACGCATTTATGACGCGCTCACGGTGCTCCAGCATCGAGGGCAGGATGCCGCCGGCATCGCGACCGTCGCCGACGGCGAGCTGTTCGTACGCAAGGGCCAGGGACTGGTGCGAGACGTCTTCGAGCAGCACCACATGCAGGAACTCAAGGGCAACATCGGCATGGGGCACGTGCGATACCCCACCGCCGGCGGCGACAACGCCGCCGAAGCCCAGCCCTTCTACGTGAACGCGCCTTACGGCATCTGCCTCGCGCACAACGGCAACCTCACGAACGCGCGCGAACTCGGCGAAGTGCTCGAGCGTGAGGATCGTCGCCACCTGAACACTTCTTCCGATTCCGAGGTTCTGCTCAACGTCTTCGCCTCGGAGCTGCAGCGTGTGGGCACTCCGCGCGTCATGCCGGCGGACATCTTCGCCGCGGTGAGCGCGGTCTATCGCCGCTGCCGCGGTGGTTACGCGGTGGTCGCCATGGTCATCGGGCACGGACTCCTCGGGTTCCGCGATCCGAACGGCATCCGCCCGCTGGTGCTCGGCCAGCGCGAGACGCCGAAAGGCGCGGAGTGGATGCTCGCTTCCGAAAGCGTGGCGCTCGACATGCTCGGCTTCAAGCTGGTGCGCGACGTGGCGCCGGGCGAAGTGGTGTACATCGACACCCACGGACGCCTGCACTCGCAGGTCTGCGTGGCCACCACCAAACATTCGCCGTGCATCTTCGAGTACGTGTACTTCGCGCGTCCCGACTCGCTGATCGACAACATCTCGGTGCATCGCGCCCGTATGCGTATGGGCGAACGCCTGGCCGAGAAGATCCTGCGCGAGCGCGCCGACCATCACATCGACGTGGTCATCCCGATTCCCGACACGAGCCGCACCAGCGCCATGCAGGTCGCGCAGCGCCTCGACGTGAAATATCGCGAAGGGTTCGTGAAGAACCGCTACGTGGGCCGCACGTTCATCATGCCGGGCCAGGAGCAGCGCTCGAAGTCGGTACGCAGCAAGCTCAACGCCATCGATCTCGAATTCCGCAACAAGAACGTGCTGCTGGTCGACGACTCCATCGTGCGCGGCACCACGTCCGCGCAGATCATCGATCTCGCGCGCGAAGCGGGCGCGAAGAAGGTCTACTTCGCCTCGGCGGCGCCGCCCGTGAAATTTCCCAATGTCTACGGCATCGACATGCCGGCGGCGAGCGAGCTCGTCGCGAGCAACCGCACCGAGGCCGAAGTCGCGCAGCTCATCGGCGCCGACTGGCTGATCTACCAGGACCTGCACGACCTCATCGCTGCGTGCGAACACGATCACTCGAGCATCAAGGAGTTCGACACTTCATGCTTCTCGGGGAACTACGTGACCGGCGATGTCACGCCCGAGTACCTGGCGCGCCTTCAGACCGAGCGTTCCGACACCGCCAAGGCGTCGCGGCGTGAAGGCGAGAAGAACAACCTCAGGGTCGTGAAGGTCTGACCCTTCGCCGGGCCGCGCAGCCCGCATGAACTCACGGCGAGTCCTGGTCGAACTGTTCGATTCCGCGCTGCGCGCAGTGGACGGCCGCGCCTGCACGGCCCGATTCCTGCGCGGGCACAAACTACCCGAAGTCGCCGTGTTCGCCGTCGGCAAGGCTGCCGCGGCGATGGCCCTGGGAGCGCACGACGCGCTGGGAGGCGCCATCCGGTCGATGCTGGTCGTCACCAAGCATGGGCACTCCGATCCGGAGTTGTCCCGCATACCCGGGACACTGCAGCTCGAGGCCGCGCATCCTGTGCCCGATGTCAGCAGCCTCGTCGCGGGAGCGGAGCTGGCATCGCGCGTAGCCGCATTGCCGCCCGATGTGTTCCCGCTGTTCCTCGTGTCCGGCGGCAGTTCGAGCCTCGTCGAGGACCTGGCGCAAGGCGTGTCGCTGGGAGACCTCCGCGCGCTGAATGAGCGCGGACTCGCGGCTGGCTGGGATATCGCGACGCTGAATGCGGAGCGTGCGAAATATTCGCGACTCAAGGCGGGCGGGGTTTCACGCCTGCTGGGCCCGAAGCGTGCGCAGGCGCTGTTCATATCCGACGTGCCTCGCGATGACCCCGACGTCATCGGCTCAGGCTTGTTAGGCCGCCATGGCCTCGACGCTGTCGAACGGCATGTCATCGCGAACGTGGACGGGGCGGTGCGCGCCGTCGTGCAGGCCGCGCACGCGCGCGGACTCGAGTGCCAGGCGCGAGAGGGACGCTTCGATGGAGATGCCGCCGTCGTGGCGGAAGAATTCCTGGTGGCCCTGCGGGCGACGCACGCCGATGGTCTCGTGTGGGGTGGCGAATCCACGGTGACTCTGCCCGCAGTGCACGGGCGTGGCGGCCGGAACTCGCACCTCGCGCTCACCATCGCGCGGGCGTTGCTGCCGGGTGAGCGGCTGATGGTTCTCGCCGCGGGGACGGACGGAACCGACGGCCCGACACAGGATGCCGGCGCCATCGTCGATGCCCACACCGTGGGGCGCGCGACGCTTGCAGGATGCGACATCGAGCGCGCGTGGCGAGACTTCGATTCGGGCGTCGCGCTCGAAGCCGCCGAGGATCTCGTGCACACCGGGCCGACGGGCACGAATGTCGGGGATATCCTGATCGGCCTCAAACAATCTGCGTACTCGCTGCGTGGCGATCCCCTGCCACGCATGCTCTAATCGCCGCCTTCATGAGACTCATGCTCATCGATGACGATCCGCGTTACCGCACGCTGTTGCGTCACCATATTTCCTGCGCCTGGCCCGACGTCGAGCTGGTGAGCTACAACCCGCGCGTGCGCGGACCGCTGACGCCGGGTTTCCTCGCGCAGGGTTACAGCGCGGTGCTGCTCGACCACGAGTGGAAGGGTGGCTCGGGTCTCGACTGGCTCAAGGATTTCCATTCCCGCGAGGGATTCTCGCCCGTCATCTTCCTGTCTGCCGAAGACGAATCCGCCGATGCGGTCGAAGCGCGCGCCACCGGCGCGTTCGAAGTCATCGGCAAGACCAAGATCAAGCACACCAAGCTCAACGATGCGATCCGCCGCGCCGCCGACGAACAGGCGAAGGCGCAGAGCCGCTGGCGCATGTCGGCGGGGGCGAAGATGTCGCAGGACTTCGCGGGCGCGCGGCTCAAGGAATACCGGCGCATCGAGCTCATCGCGAAAGGTTCGGTGTCGGAGCTGTTCCTCGCGGAGAGCGCTCGCGACGGCAACGTGGTGGTGCTCAAGGTCACACCGGCGATCCGCAAGGAGACCGGCGTCGACCAGTCGATGGAGCGCTTCCTCCAGGAGTTCGAGATCCTGCGCGAGATTCAACATCCCAACATCGTGCGCATCTACGATCTCGGCGTCACCGACGATCACCTGTTCCTCGCCATGGAGCACTTTGCGCGTGGCGATCTGCGCAAGCGCATGTCGGAAGGGCTCACGGCGCGGCAGTCGCTCGCGTATGCGCGTGACCTGGCGTACGCGCTGCAGGCGATCCACGAAGTCGGCATCTTTCATCGCGATCTCAAGCCCGGCAACGTCATGTTGCGCGACGACGGCAGCATTGCGCTGATAGATTTTGGTCTCGCCAAACATGTGGCGCTCAAGATGGAAGTCACCGACAAGGGACTCATCTTCGGCACGCCTCACTACATGAGTCCGGAGCAGGGGCACGGCAAGGAGATCGACGCGCGCAGCGACATCTACGCGCTCGGCGTGATGCTGTTCGAGATGCTGACGGGCAAGAAGCCGTACGACGCCGAGAATCACATGGCCATCCTGGTCCACCACGCGAAGGCGCCGATCCCGAAGCTGCCCGAAAGGCTCGCGACGCTGCAGCCGCTCATCGATACGCTCATGGCGAAGGACGTCGCGGATCGCCCGGCCAATGGCGATGCGGCTGCCAAGCAGATCGACGCGGCGCTCATGGCGTTCACTGAGCTGCTGCCGGCGGAGTCGGTGGCGTGAGATGAGCCCTGTTCATGAGCGATAAGCGCGAGGCGAAGGCCGCGGCACGCTTCGAACGCGCCACGGATCGCTCGATCCTGAAGGCAGCGACGCCGAAAGCCTGGGTGCACGCTGCGATCGGCGATCTGCCGACACTGCTCGTCGATCATGCCAACTGCGAGAAGAAGGCCGCGTCCACGGCGATGGCGCTCATTTTTTCGTATCCCGAAGACCGCGCGCTTTGCGTCGCGTTGTCGCGTCTCGCGCGTGAGGAGCTCAAGCATTTCGAGCAGGTCGAACGGCTCATGAGGAAGCTCGACGTGCCTTACCAGCGTATGAAGCCGGGGCGCTACGCGAGCGAGCTGCGCAAGCTGGTCCGGAATCATGAACCGAAGCGAAAGCTCGACCTCATGGTGGTGCACGCGCTGATCGAGGCCCGATCCTGCGAGCGTTTTCGTTTACTCGCGAAGAAGCTGCCCGAGCAGGTGCGGGAACTGTACGAGCAGCTCGAGCGGTCGGAGGCGCGCCACTTCGAGCTCTATCTCGACTTCGCCGCGCGCGAATACGACGAAGAAGAAATCGCCGAGCGGCTCGAAATCATCTCGACGCGTGAAGCAGAGCTCGCCACGAGCGCCGACAAAGAGCTGCGCTTCCATTCCGGCCCCCTGTAAAAAGGGGACAGATCTATTTTAAAAAGGGGACAGATCTATTTTCGCGGCGAAAATAGATCTGTCCCCTTTTTAAAATAGATCTGTCCCGTTTTTACAGGGGGATCTCGCGGACACCCTCGGCGCTGACGCCTAAGCAGCTCGCCGCTTCGTACCACGGCGCCAGCACCACGCGTTCGGCGTCCACTCCATCGATCACGATCGGATGCACGGCCGGGCGATGCGTATGACCGTGGATCAACCGTCGTGCGCCGGTGGCGCGCATGGCGCGCGACACGGCCTCGGGGTTCACGTCCATGATCGTCGGAACCGTGCGCTCCGTGTGCGCCTTGCTCCCGGCGCGCGCGGCGCTCGCAAGGTCGCGGCGAGCGGCCAGCGGCAACGCCAGGAACCGGCTCTGCCAGCGGGGCTTGCGTACGATGCTGCGCAATTCCTGGTACGAGAAGTCTTCGGTGCAGAACACGTCGCCGTGGCTCAGCAGCGTCGGCGTGCCGTAGAGATCGACGAGTACCGGATCGGGCAGTAGTTTGACGCCGGTGCGGCGCGCGAATGTTTCGCCGAGCAGGAAGTCGCGATTGCCGTGCAGCGCGTACACCGCCACGCCACTGGCCGTCAGCCGAGCGAGACCGTCGCAGGCGC